>Ga0209755_10000603_pt1 | contig 64208 bp, 49 predicted proteins | sample TergutCo191P1_FD_187301 | JGI IMG/M metagenome (GOLD analysis project Ga0209755, IMG submission 187301) | Cornitermes sp. P1 segment gut microbial communities from Petit-Saut dam, French Guiana - Co191P1 (SPAdes) (version 2) | ecosystem: Host-associated > Arthropoda: Insects > Digestive system...
GGCCCGCCCCTTCGCTTCATTGACTTGACGTTGAACTACGCACTCACAACAAGTGAGTTGAGCGTCTCCAGAAAAGCATCGGCGTTCACGCCGTGAACCGAACACGCCTCATCCAAAGTCTCCCCGCTTGCCATCGCACAACCGAGACAATGCATCCCAATCGATTTGAATAGCTCGGCAGTCTCCGGCGCTTGATCAAGGATATCAGCAATGATCATGTCTTTTGTAATCTGTGTTGTCATAGCTTAAACCTCCGTTTAAATGATTACTCCCTAGTCTTTGCGAAACAATCACTGCAGTAAACCGGCCTGTCTGTCTTAGGCTCAAACGGAATCTTCGCCTCGTTGCCACAGTCTGCACATACTGCTGTGAAATATTCCCTCGGGCCGCGGGCGGCAGCCTTTCTGTTGTCGCGGCACGCTTTACAGCGCTGCGGCTCGTTTTGGAAGCCGCGCTCTGCATAAAATTCCTGCTCACCGCTTGTGAACACGAACTCCGCTCCACATTCCTTACATACTAGCGTTTTGTCCTCGTACATTTTGAAACCTCTCTTTTTGACTAAAAATCTTGCCCCTTGGGGCCTTTGTATTTGCGTTCAGCTTTCACTGATTGTCGCCAATTGGTTGTGTGACGCTTGCCATAAGCTGCCTCAAGTCAGACGTGCCCAAGAATCTGCGCCAGCTTCTTTCTGATTCTTTGTACAGCGTTGTCTACCGATTTGATTGACTTCCCTAATCGTAAAGCCATGTCTTTATATGACATGCCATCTAAAAATAGCTCCAACACATCGGACTCAAATCGGGATAATGCGCCGTAGAGAAGTTTCTCCACTTCGCCGACGCTCTCACGCGCTATAACAAAGTCTTCAGGATCACGCAAAAAATGCGCATTATGGGCATTATTTTCGTCAAGTTGCTGAGATTCCAATGAGATATAGCTGTTGAGAGGGGTATGCTTGTAACCTGATGCCAATCTGATTGCGCTGTAAATTCGCCTCCTGACGCAAAACTCCGCATAAGTCGAAAATTTCACGCCCCTTGCGGGGTCGAAAGTCCTAACCGCTGACAAGAGCCCTAGCATCCCTTCCTGAATCAAGTCCTCGCTGTCCCCGCCGGCCAAAAAATACGGCCTCGAGCAAGCTCTTACGAGCTGGACATATTCAGCTACAAGAATTTCTTCCGCCTCAGGGTCTCCTTTGGCAGCTCTCTGAGCCAGTTCTAAGCTCGCATGGTCATCAATGCCGCTCATAACACCTGCCTGTAGAAAACTTTTTCACCCACACCATTACGATGGTTCACAAGTAATTTGTAGTAAAACGCAACAAAATCATTAATCACCCCACCAAGTATATTTATTGCAGTAAATAAAGTCAAGCTTTTTATTGTAAAAAACAACGATATTTATTCATTATTTGACTAATTCGTTATGGATTTCATCAAATCCGTGAAATGCTTCGCTATTCTTGCCGCTTGGCGCTCAGTCTTTGCCTCGACAAGAACGCGTATAATCGGCTCAGTTCCTGATGGGCGGATAAACACTCGCCCATGGCCTGCCAGCGTCTTCTCATACTTCTCCAGTTCGCTGTGCAGCCGGGGGTGCTGCATTATTGCGTCCCTTTGCCTTGCACCCCCGGTTAGTTTAAAGCTTGGCATGACCTGTGGGAACCGCGGGATGTCTTTTACCAGCTCCGACGCTTTTTTCCCCGACCTGCTCAGGGCATTGATAAATTTGACCGCTGTCAGCTGCCCGTCTCCGGTCGTCGCATCGTCGGAGAAAATCAAATGCCCAGACGATTCCCCGCCAAGGTTGCAGCCCAGCTCCATCATTTTTTCTAGCACATTCCTATCGCCCACATTGGCACGATGGAAGCTTAGCCTGTTTTTTTGTGCAAAGACATCCATTCCGGCATTCGAAACGACTGTCCCAACGAAACCGTTGCCCTTTAGCTGGCCAGACTCGTGCATATCCCGGCTGAAAACAGCGAGCATCATATCTCCGTCAATCGTATTGCCCAGCTCGTCCACTATGAGGCATCTGTCTGCATCACCGTCGAACGCTATCCCCAAACTGAACCTCCCCGTTTTCATCATATCCCTGAGGTAATCCAAATGCATAGAGCCGCAGTTTTCATTGATATTCACACCGTTCGGCTCGTCGAAATTCATCTCGAACTCAGCATCGAGCTGGCGAAATAACAACCTTGCCGTTTCAGTTGCAGCTCCATTTGCGCAGTCGATGGCAATCCTTCCGCCAAACCTGCTCCCAGTCGATGCGCCTGCGACGTATTTTACATATTCATTCGCCCAAAAGCCTTGGTCGCGGTCGATGCGCCCGACGCCGCTTCCTGTTTTTTTGGCGATTTTTTTGCCGTCATCTATGAGTTCTTCAACCTTTTCTTCTAAAGCATCGCTAAGCTTGAAGCCGTTTCCGCCAAACAATTTTATTCCATTGTGCTCAAATGAGTTGTGCGATGCAGAAATAACAACGCCCATATCGGCATTTGTTTTCACAGTCAGATAGGCCGCAGCGGGAGTCGGCAGCACTCCTAGCAAGGTCACGTCTGCCCCAACGGCGCAAAGCCCGGCGGAAATCGCCGCCTCAAGCATGTCACAAGATATCCGGGTATCCCGCGCAATCATGACCCGAGGCCGCTGCCCGCCGCCCTTGGCAAGCACCGTGGCTGCAGCACACCCGATCTTAAACGCCAGCTGCGCATCAAGCTCTTCGCCCGCAACGCCGCGAATCCCATCGGTACCAAAATATTTCCCCATTGATAAATCATCTCCTAAGAAAAAGTAAAAAAATCAAACCGCTAAGCTCCGGCAATCGGGCAATTACCACCCAAATGTCAATTGCCAATTGCCAACTGCTCATGCCCCGGATACAACATCCCCACGTGCTCGTACGCCCTGCGCGTCACGCAGCGCCCGCGAGGCGTGCGCGTCAGGAACCCCTGCTGCATTAGGAACGGTTCGTACACGTCCTCTATCGTCACCGGCTCTTCATTTATGGTGGCAGCTATCGTTTCCAGCCCCACGGGCCCGCCGCCATAGTTCGCGATTATGCTCTCAAGCAGCCTCCTGTCAACTGCGTCAAGCCCTGTCGCATCTATCTCAAGCCTCGTGAGCGCATCATCTGCCGCCTTGTGAGTTATGACGCCGTCGCCTATAACCTCTGCAAAATCCCTCACCCGCCTAAGCAGCCTATTCGCTATCCTCGGGGTGCCCCTGCTGCGCGAAGCTATCTCGTGCGCGCCTTCCGGTTCGATGGGTATATCGAGTATCCGAGCCGAGCGCTCCACTATTGTTTGCAGCTCCTCCGGCGTGTACATGTCGAGCTTTAGGTCTATGCCAAACCTGTCGCGCAGAGGTGAGCTGAGCTGCCCCGAGCGCGTCGTTGCCCCAACGAGCGTAAAACTTTTTAGCTCAAGGCATATAGATGCCGCAGTCGGCCCTTGCCCTATTATTATGTCTATTTGCCTATCTTCCATCGCAGGATAGAGGATTTCCTCGACAGCCCTGTTTATCCTGTGTATTTCATCGATGAAAAGCACATCGTTTTCGTTTAGGTTTGTTAAAAGTGCAGCCAAGTCTTTGGGCTTCTCTATTGCCGGGCCCGAGGTCTTGCGCAGTGCCGTGCCCATCTCGTTTGCTATTATCGCCGCAAGCGTGGTTTTCCCCAGCCCGGGCGGGCCGTGCAGCAGCACGTGATCCAGCGGCTCTTTGCGGCGGCGCGCCCCCTCTAGGAATATCGCCAAATTGCTTTTAGCTTTTTCTTGCCCGATATATTCCGTCAACGTTTGCGGGCGCAGGCGTCCTTCGGCAGCATCTTCGCTTGAAAATGCCGCCGACAGCAAAACCGCATCGCTGTCGCTTTCTGTCTCGTCTAATGCTTCATCGCTGTAGTCAATGCTCATGGCACCACCCTATTTAACCGAGTGCTTTAGCACTTCTCTTATTATCTCTTCTACCGTCAGGACAGCTATGTCTATGTTGCGCATCGCTGCCGATATCTCACCTTGGCTGTAACCTAAAACGGCCAGTGCGGCGGCTGCGTCGCGCTGTTTTGCGCCTGGCATTCCGGCATCGCCGCTCGGCGGCACATATCCCCCGGACTTCAGCGCTGCAGTTTCCTTGCTCACCTTGTCCTTTAGCTCCAGCATGATTCTTTGAGCCAGTTTCTTCCCAACGCCAGGCGCAACTGTCAGAGCGCTTTCGTCGCCGCCGATTATGGCAAGCGCCAGATTCTCCGGCGTAGACGACGAAAGTATCGACAGCGCAGCCTTTGGCCCTACGCCCGAGACTCCCAACAGCTGCTCAAAGCACCGCTTTTCGCTGAGGTCATAAAAACCAAAGATGTCGAACGCATCCTCTTTGACATTGCAGTATGTGTAAAGCCGCGCTTTCTTTCCCACTTCCAAATGTGAGAGCGTATTCATAGTCGTCATGCAGGCATACCCCGCCCCATTTATGTCGATAACGGCAAGATTCTGCCCAATAATAGAAACATTTCCTTCAAGGTAATAAAACATAAAACTCCCCTACAGTCTTTTTCCCTAAATAGTAGGGCGCACAGTCGGCCCATTTATATTCATGAGCGAATTTGCAGTGCGGGAATGACATATGGCTATGGCGAGCGCATCCGCAGCGTCGTCGGGCTTTGGAGCGACGTCCATCGACAGAAGCCTGCGCACCATGTCCATAACCTGCACTTTTGTTGCTTGCCCATACCCTGCGACTGCCTTTTTCACTTGCAGCGGCGTGTACTCATACATCGGGATCCCATGCTCCTCGCCTGCTAGTATGATCGCTGCGCGGCCGTGCGCAACGGCTATTCCGGTCTTTAGGTTTGTATTGAAAAAAAGCTCTTCAACCGCTATAGCATCAGGCTTGAAGGTCGCTATGAGCTCCGAGACATCGGCTTTTATTTGTGTCAGCCTTAGGGCCAGGCGCATGCCCGCCGGGGTTGTTATGACTCCGTAGCGTTGAGGTTTTTGAGCGCCCCCAACTTCGCGGATTACCCCGAAGCCGACAGTCGCAACGCCTGGGTCTATTCCAAGAATTGTCAATGCCCCTCTACTCCTCTTTTCATTTCTCGAATGTAAAGTTACACTTCACTTAGGTAGCTGATGCCGGGCGGTTTGCAGGGATGGTGACTAGTAACGAATGATAATGATTATATATCATACATTTTCAATTTACAATTCCATTTTTAGCAAAAATGCTGTACAATGGAAGTCAAGGTGACGATACCAATTAGGAGGCTGATTTTCATGAGGAATAAATTTGACCGCCAGCTTGAAGTACTCCACGGAATGCTGACTGAGATGGGCGCAATGATAGAGAAAGCCATCGGGCTTGCGATCCATGCGATCGTCCAGCAGGATGAGGAAATGGCAAAGCAGGCTATTGCCTTTGACGATGAAATCGACCAAATGGAAAAGGACATCGAAGCCCTGTGCCTTAAACTGCTGCTGCAGCAACAGCCTGTAGCAAAAGACCTGCGGGTTATTTCTGCCGCCTTAAAAATGATTACCGACATGGAGCGCATCGGCGACCAAGCCGCCGACATTTCTGAGATAGCGCTCTACCTGATCGGCGAGACATACGTCAAAAAGCTCGTGCATATCCCAATGATGGCAGAAGCAACGTCCAAGATGGTCAAGGAAAGCATAGAGGCATATGTAAAGATGGACTTGAAGCTTGCGCAGCAGGTAATTGATTACGACGATGTCGTTGACGACCTTTTCGACAATGTCCGGAATGACCTCGTAGAGCTAATTCAGCAAGACGCTGCCAATGCGCCGCAGTCGATTGACCTGGTCATGATTGCAAAATATTTCGAACGCATTGGCGACCACGCCACAAACATAGCTGAGTGGGTCGTATTTTGCATAACCGGCAAGCATGTCGGCGAGTAGCATAAAATTGGCGGTCAGCCGACCGCCAATTCTTATCCTTACTTTGCGTACTCTATCGCCTTTGTCTCCCTGAGCAAGTTTACTTTGATTTGACCTGGGTATTCCAGCTCGGCCTCGATTTTCTTGGCTATTTCTCGCGCCAAGAGAACCATTTCGTCTTCTGTGACCTCATCCGGCTTGACCATTATGCGGATTTCCCGGCCGGCTTGTATGGCATATGAGCTATCGACGCCTTTAAACGAGCAGGTAAGCTCTTCCAGCTTCTCCAGGCGCTTTACGTAGCTTTCTATGTTCTCACGCCTTGCGCCCGGCCTTGCCGCCGATATCGAGTCCGAGGCTTGCACTAGGCATGCGATAATCGTTCTGGCCTCAACGTCCCCATGGTGCGCATGTATGGCGTGCAGGACTTCCTCATTTTCCTTGTATTTCCTTGCTAGGTCAACGCCTATGTTTACATGGCTTCCCTCTACCTCATGGTCAACGGCTTTCCCAAGGTCGTGCAGCAGTCCGGCGCGTTTTGCAAGCATCACGTCTGCACCCAGCTCTGCGGCCAAGAGGCCTGCTATGTGCGCAACCTCTATCGAGTGGTTCAGGACGTTCTGACCATAGCTCGTGCGGTACCGCATTCTGCCCAGCAGCTTCACTACTTCCTGATGCAACCCATGAACGCCTGTTTCGAATGTCGCCCTATCTCCCTCGGATTTTATCGTGGCATCTACTTCCTTCTTAGCTTTTTCCACCATTTCCTCAATTCTAGCGGGGTGGATACGCCCATCCAGAATGAGCTTTTCCAAGGAAAGCCGCGCGATCTCGCGGCGCACGGGGTCAAAGCTCGAAAGGGTTATGGCTTCGGGGGTGTCATCTATGATTAGGTCTACCCCGGTCAGCGTTTCGATTGCTCGGATGTTTCGGCCTTCTCGGCCAATGATGCGCCCTTTCATTTCGTCATTGGGCAGGGGAACCACAGAGACGGTCGCCTCGGCGACATGATCTGCTGCGCATCGTTGGATTGCGAGCGATATGTGCTCTTTCGCCTTTTGTTCGGCTTCTTCCTTGAGCCGCGCTTCGATTTCTTTTATTTTCATTGCGGCTTCGTGGGTGACTTCCGATTCAAGGTTTTTTATTAGGTAGCTTTTCGCTTCCTCAACTGTGTATCCGGAGATTCTCTCAAGGATATCATATTGGCTGCGCTTCAGTGCCGCTACATCTTCGTGTGCGGCTTCGAGGTCAGCCGTTTTTTTAGCGAGGGTGTCCGATTTCTTTTCGATGAGGTCGGTCTTTTTGTCGAGCATTTCTTCCTTTTGCTGGAGCCTTCGCTCCTGCTTTTGGATTTCGGCCCGGCGCTCTTTTACCTCACGTTCGTGCTCGCTCCGATTTTTGTGTATTTCTTCCTTCGCTTCAAGCAGTGCTTCGCGTTTTTTGTTTTCAGCAGCTTTTATGGAATCGTTTATGATTCTCTTGGCTTTCTCCTCAGCACTTTGTATCTCGCGCTCCGACACTTTCTTTCTGTATAAATATCCAAGCACAAGGCACACAACTGCGACGATAACCAAAGCAACCACGAACACTATGATATTGACAAGCCTTGTTTCAAACATTGTAGGTACACGCACCTCCATTCCTTTGCGTTTCCAAGTTGGGTGTCATCGCCCTAAGCGATGCCCCATTATGATGAAAGCTTCGTGCGCCTGAGTGCCAGAATTAATGCGCCGCTTCGGCGTTCCGGCTGCGAAATTTCGCAATTTTTGGCCGCACTAGCTCGAAAATCGTGAAATCAGCCTCAAAAGTTCTGAGGCTACCCCTAATATTTCACCACTATCATCCGTAGTATTCTATAGCCCAAGCAACCGCCTGTCAAGGAAAATTACTGCTTGCCATACACATTTCGCAATCGGATGTAATTTTTCTTGACTTTGCCATCCGCATAATCTATATTATTGTCTTGTGGAGAGGTGTCCGAGCGGCCGAAGGTGCAGCATTGGAAATGCTGTGTACGTCACAAGCGTACCGGGGGTTCAAATCCCCCCCTCTCCGCCATATCGGCCAAGGTCACACCAAAAAATTGTTTGTGGACGATTTTGTGAATGTGACCTTGCCTTTTGCTTGTGGCTGCGACTTGTGGCTGCGAATTTTTGTACAGTGGAGTGTAGTATGTTGGATATTGCTTCCTTGGATGACTTTAGAGAATTTAACGAACGCGCCCGGCTAATGTTCGACACGGCGCCGATGATTATTCAGTATTGGGACAAAATGTACAACCTTATTGATTGCAATAAAACCACGCTTGAATTCTATGGCTTTTCAAACAAAGAAGCATATATAAAAAACTTCAGGTCTCTCGTGCCCGAACGTCAGCCCGACGGCACCCCCTCGATGGAGGCGTGGGACAATTACTTGGAGCAGGTATTTATAAGCGGTGCAGGAAATATTGAATATTTGGAAACCGCTCTTGGCGGCGTGGACGCCTTCTTTGAGGTAAAAGGGGTTCGCACAATATATAACAACGAGACCGTGGTGATAACATACTCCACAGATGTCACACAGCTCAAAGTTGCGGAGAAACATGAGCAAGAATCTAGCGACATGGTTGAGCTGCTATTGGACTCATCCCCTGCGCTTATCGAAATTTGGGACGACCAGCTTAACCTGGTAGATTGCAACAACCAAACTGCAAAGCTCTTAGGGATATCCGACAAAACGGAGTTTCTTGAGCATTATGAAAAATTTTCCCCCGAGTTTCAGCCCTGCGGCACACCTTCAAAAGTAAAGTCCGTCGCTTATGCCGAACAGGCATTGCGAGAAGGGAGCTCCCGTTTTGAGTGGACACATCTTACCACAAGCGGCGAGGAGCTTCCTGTCGAGGTTCTCTTTGTGCGCCAAAAACGCAATGGCAAAAACATCGTGGTCGGATATAGCCACGATTTGCGCCCGATTAAGAAAGCCTTGGCGGAAATGCAGCGCATCGAAATCGCAGAAGAAAGCAATCGAGCGAAAAGCAGGTTTTTAGCCAGGATGAGCCATGAGTTGCGCACGCCAATTACGGCGGTCTTGGGTATATCAGAAATAGAGCTGCAAACTCCGGACCTCTCGCCGCATATGGAGGAGTCATTTGCAAAAATTCACAGCTCCGCAAATATGCTGCTCAACATTGTCAACGATGTTTTGGACCTCTCAAAAATCGAAGCGGGCAAAATGGAATTGCTGCAGGATGAGTACGATGTGGCAAGCATAATTGGCGATGTCGCGCAAATGCACCTTAACCATTTAAGCAACAAGGATATAACTTTCCATTTATGTGTGGACGAAAACCTCCCTGCGCACCTCTCCGGCGACATTCTCCGCATCGAGCAGATCATGAATAACTTGCTGTCAAACGCTTTCAAATATACAGATTCAGGCTCGGTTGAGCTATCTTGGGGCTGCCTTGCACACGAGTCAAAGGAGGGCTACATCAGACTCACCATATCCGTCAGCGACACAGGCTTCGGCCTAACTCCGGAGCAACTGGGCAATATGGGCGATGAATATCTGCGTTTCCACGAACACGAGGAGCGGTTCATCAGCGGCACAGGGCTGGGCATCCCCATCGTCTACAGCTTATTGCGGCTGATGGACGCCGATATAGACGTTGAAAGCGAAGTTGGCAAAGGCACAAAAATTTTGGTCAGCATACCGCAGAAGCTGACTGCAAACCCCGAAACGCTCGGCAAAGAGTCTGTCTCCCGCCTGCAGCAGTTTGAACTATCTGCTAAGCTTGCAAGCAAGAAGTTCTCATTCAATCCTGAGCCCATGCCATATGGCAGCGTGCTTGTAGTTGACGACGTGGATGCCAATATCTATGTGGCAAAGGGCCTGCTTGCATTCTATGACCTCAAAGTCGAAACCTGCACCAGCGGACATGAAGCTATAGAAAAAATAAAACAGGGCGCAGTCTACGACATTATATTCATGGATCATATGATGCCGGGCTTGAGTGGTTTCGAAGCCATGCACATAATCCGGGAAATGGGCTACGCTCATCCTATAGTAGCCCTGACTGCCAATGCACTTATAGGGCAAGCGGAAAAATTTATTAGGGCAGGCTTTGACGGCTATATTTCAAAGCCCATCCAGACCAAACGCCTAAACACGATTTTGATAAGGCACATAAAAGATAAACAGCCTCCAGAGGTGATTGAAGCAGCAAACGCAAATAGAACCTCCACCAAAGGCGACATTAACAGTTATCAAAGCAATCCGGAGTTGATAGCAAAGCTGCGCATAGACTTTGTAAGGCACCATAAGAATGCGTTCATTGAAATGTGCAATGCCATAGACACAGGCGATACCGAAACGGCGCACCGCCTAGCGCACACCATTAAAGGGTCGGCAGGCTTGATATTAGAAAGTGCATTGGCCCGCACCGCAGAAAAAGTAGAACAGGTGCTGGCGGAGGCTGCTGCGCCAACAGACAGTCAGTTGTCTGCCTTAGAGCGCGAATTTGTGCGCGTGCTTTTGGATATAGGCGAAGTAGAGGCTGCGCCTTCGGATAGCGAAGGATATTTGAGCAGCGGTGAAGCTGCAAGGCAAGGCGAATCTGATGTGCGCAAAAACAGCATACTGATAGTGGACGATGAAGCAATGAATATCCGGGCGCTAATGGACATCCTTAGCGACGATTATGTGGTGTACGCCGAACGCGACGGCACAAAATGCATTGAAGCGGTCAAAAGAATCTCTCCTGATTTGGTCCTGCTGGACGTAATAATGCCGGAAACGAACGGCTTTGAAATAATTAAAGAGCTCAAAAAAGATGCAGGCACCAAAGACGTGCCCATCATTTTCGTAACTGGAAAAAACAGCCCCGAGGATGAGTTTTTAGGTTTTTCCTTAGGGGCGGTAGATTATATAAACAAGCCATTTAATGCACCGGTTGTTCAAATGCGGGTACAAAGCCAGATGAAGATTATTAACCTGATACGAAAGATGCATAGCCAAACCGCAACAGACACTTTGACAGGCATAGGCAACCGCCGCTTCTTCAACACTTTGCTGCACCAGGAGTGGGCGCGCGCCAAAAGACAGCAAACCCCCATCAGCATTATGATATTGGATTTAGATAATTTCAAGAATTTTAACGACACCTATGGCCATCTAAGCGGTGATACGGCACTTGTGAACATAGCCCGCGTTATCGCTTCGGTGCTGGTGCGGGCGACGGACAAAGTCGCTCGGTGGGGCGGTGAAGAATTTGTCATAATCCTGCCCGACATCGCTCTGCCTGGCGCTCGCAAAGTCGCCGAGAGCATACGCGCTGCCATCGAAAGCGACCCAATACCCATAAGCGAAGGTACCTCTGTAATAGTAACTGCAAGCATCGGCATTCACTGCAGCATACCGCAACGCACAGGGGACTACAGCATAGATGAATTCATGATCGATGCGGACAAAGCCCTATACCAAGCAAAGAAAAACGGCAAGAACTGTGTATGCGCCGTTGAAGACTTGCGCTAAGGAAAGACTCCACCCACTGGACGAAATTGCGAAAGGGGCACCCATAAAATGAATATCCTAAGAAGCCTGAAAATAAGGACAAAGCTGCTCTGCGGTTTCTTTTTACTCCTGGCTGCAACTGTAGCAGTTGGCTTTTTTGGCATGCGAAGCCTGCTAGAGATTGACCGCGAATACACATATGCCCTCACAAAAATACTAGACCACTACGCTTATATCGATGATAGCTTAGTGTCGTTTATAAACAATATGAGCGATGATTTGACTTCGCAGGCGACGCAGGCGCTATGGTATATGGGCATAGCGTCCGCCTTTAGCCTTTTTGCTAGCGCAGCTATTGCCTTGATTATTTCAGGTGCAATAACAAAGCCGCTAAAAAAAGCGGCCTCGGTTTTGAGCAGTGTGCGAAACGGCAATTTGAACATAAATATCGACCAGTCCACTATCGCAAATGACGAGGTGGGCACTCTGCTCCGCGACGTTCTCGGGCTTATAGGCAGCGTGAAATCCATAAATGCTGAAGTCAAGGGAATGATTGCCGCAGCAGCTGACAAGGGCGACTTGCATCATGTAATTGAAGCCGACAAATACAGCGGCGAGTGGCGCGAAATAATGCTGGGCCTCAATCGCCTAGCCGAAGCGGTTGACGCGCCAATTGTTGAAATCAGGGACGTGATGGGCACTCTTTCAGGCGGCAACTTTGACCGCAAAGTAACTGGCGATTACAAAGGCGACTTTTTGCAAATTAAAAAGTCGGTAAACGACACTATTGACGAGCTTGCTAGGTATGTAGACAACGAATTGCAAAAAGAGCGCGATACGTACGAACTGATGCAAATAATCCTTGATTCCTCGCCTTCTATAATCAACCAATGGGATGATAATTATAATCTCTTGAAAACCAGCAGGCGGTCTGTTGAATTGTTTGGGCTGGGCAGCCAAGAAGAGTATATCGAACGATTTTACGACCTTATGCCAGAGCATCAGCCTTGCGGGTCTTCCTCTAAAGAAAAAGCCCTCGGGCTTATGAAAGATACATACGAAAACGGTTACGCTGAATTTGAGTGGATGCACCAAACGCTGGACGGCAAGCTGATTCCCACTTTTGTCACTCTTGTGCGCGCAATGCACAATGGCAAAGTTATTCTTATTGCTTTTACAACCGATTTGCGCAAGGTAAAAGAGGCCGAAGAGCTTATCGGAATACTCCAAGACAATTCTCCATTGTTTATGGAAACTTGGGACACGGACGGCAATTTCATAGACTGCAACAAAAAACTGCGGGAAACATTTGGAATCAAAAGCAATTCGGAATTTGTCGAAAGCCCCTATGCTTTGTCGCCCAAGTATCAGCCGTGCGGAAAAACATCAAAGGAAAAAAATACGCAGCTTATAGAGCTTGCCAAGAAAAACGGCATTGCCAGGGACGAGTGGGTGTATCAACTGCCTAGCGGAGAAATTATCCCCACAGAAGCGACATGGGTTCACGTCGAGCATCACGACAAATCCTTGATTATAGGGTATGCCCAAGATTTGCGCCCGGTAAAGGCCGCTGCCGAAAGAGAGCGCGAATTAGAAAAAAAACTGCTTGAAAAGGAACTGGACGAGCGCATCCGCCTTATGTTTGACGCAGCGCCGCTTGTAATCGAATTTTGGAAAAAAGATTACACCCCCCTCGACTGCAACCAAACCGCTTTGGATTACTACGAGCTTTCCTCTAAAAGCGAGTACACGGTGCATCTCCCTAGTTTTTTTGACGCCGAACACCCCAACACTCCTGCCTGGCGGGAATATTTAGATGAAGTTTTCAAGGCTGGCTCTGGGCAGTTTGATTTTATTGACTACAAACCATCGGGCAAAAGCACGTTCCTGGAGGTTTATGCCGTACGGATGAAATTTGGCGGAGAGGATGTTGTCGTCACTTATGCCCATGATGTCACGCAAATCAAGGAGCTGCAAATGGAACAGCAGCGCATAGAAATAGCGGAAGAGTCAAGCCGCGCAAAAAGCAATTTCTTGGCGAGGATGAGCCATGAAATCCGTACTCCCATCACTGCGGTTATGGGCATTTCGGAAATCGAGCTGCAAAACCCCGACCTCCCACCCCATGTCGAGGAATCCTTTGCTAAAATCCACAATTCAGCAAACATTCTTCTCGGCATTGTAAACGACATATTAGACCTCTCCAAAATCGAAGCGGGCAAGATGTCGCTTGTGCAGGAAAGCTACGAAGTGGCAAGCATGATCGTGGATGTCGTGCATTTGCACCTTGCGCACGCCGGCAGCAATAATATCAAATTCGATTTGCATGTAGACGAAAATCTGCCCACATATCTTGTGGGCGATGTTGTCCGTATTGAGCAGATTATAAACAACTTATTGTCAAATGCTTTCAAATACACGGAAACCGGCTCCGTTGAACTATACATACAATGCCGGAAAGATTCGCCGGAAGATGAATACGTGACGCTGGTTTTTTCCATCATCGATACCGGCTATGGGATGACCCCTGAACAACTTGGAAATTTGAGCAACGAATATACACGCTTCCATGAGCGGGAAAATCGATTTGTCGGTGGCACAGGACTAGGTATACCCATTGTGTTTAGCTTGGTTGACATGATGGGCGCAACGGTAGATATAGAAAGTGAGGTAGGCTCAGGCACAAAGGTTGTCGTTTGCATACCGCAGAAAATTGCAAGCACCGAAATCTTGGGCAAGGAGCTGTCGCTCAGCTTGCAGCAATTTGAGAAAGTGTTGCAGAGAACGGCAAAGCGATTCGATTTCGAGCCGGAATCAATGCCGTATGGCCGCGTCCTTGTTGTTGACGACGTAGATGCAAACCTATACGTCGCCGAGGGCTTGCTTGCATTTTATGACCTAAGCGTTGAGACTTGCAGCAGCGGATACGAAGCGATAGACATAATCAAGGCGGGCAATGTTTATGACATAGTGTTCATGGACCACATGATGCCCGGAATTAACGGCATGGATGCCATGCAACAGCTTCGCAAAATCGGCTACACCCACCCAATAGTAGCGCTTACTGCCAACGCCATGATTGGTCAAGCTGAAAAATTTATTAAAGCCGGATTTGACGGTTTTATTTCAAAGCCCATACGGACTAAACACCTAAACGCAATTTTGACTAAGCATATAAGAGACAAGCAGCCGCCCGGTGTGATCGAGGCAGCAAAAGCGGCGCATGCAGGCAAACCTATAGCAAAAGGGAACATAAGCAGCTATCAGCGCGATCCCGTTTTGATGGATAAATTGCGCCAAGACTTTGTGCGAAGCCATGAAAATACGTTCGCCGACATATCCGAATACATAAGCGCAGGCGACATTGAAACTGCCCACCGGCTGGCGCACTCGCTAAAAAACTCGGCAGCGCTTATTCTCGAAAGCTCATTGGCTCGGACCGCTGAGTATGTGGAACGTATATTTGCAAACAGGGACATTCCGCCGATCGACCGCCTATCCGCTTTAGAGGGGGAAATCACGCACGTGCTTGAGAGCATTGGTAAGGCTGAGGAGGTTACTGCTGTCCCAAGTGCAGCAACCGATTTTGACAAAGCCGACGCCATGAACCTGCTCAATAAGCTTGAGGCTTTGCTGGCATCCCAGAATGTCGAGTGTATGGATTATCTTGACGAGCTTTGCGCAATTCCAGGAACTGCTTTGCTATATAGGCAGATTGAGGACTTTGACTTTAGGGCGGCGGCACAGACCTTGGCTTCGCTAAAGGACGAGCTGTAAGGGTGTAAGAGTGCCTCCGACCTCCCCTATTCCCTAACCTTAGACCCCCGGCCATAGACAAGATACAAAACAACCGTGGACACAACCATCATCAGCACCGCATAGACGAAAGTTATTGCGGTGTTGTCTGCTGCCGCTTCCTCAGTCAGCGTCTGGATTTGGACAGCCAAGGGCATATTCAGCGGGTGGTACAGGAACACCGACATGTCAAAATCCTGCATCAGCTGGCTGAAATTAAGGGCGAAAATCGCCAGGACAGACGGCAGGATAATGGGCAATATAACCCGGAAAAAAGTGTAGAGCGACTTTGCCCCCAAATTCCTCGCCGCATCCTCCAAGGCATCGTCAAGGGCAAAAAATGCGGCGCGCGTTATCCTCAGCGTGAAGGGTATCCGAATTATCATATAGCCTATCACCATGATAATCATGGTTCCGGTCAGCACCCTGTTCATCATAAACCACCTTGGCTGGTTAAAGGTGGTAATTAGCCCCAATGCTACAAGCACGGCGGGCAGCAGCCAGGGAATCATAAAACCGTACTCTATAACCGTGCTGAGCCTATTCTTATGCTTTGTTATCATCCGGCATACTACTATGACGACCACCGCCACGGCTATCGAGGCCGCCAGCGAAAAGCCCACGCTCACCAAAATCGGCCTATATGAGGATACCCTTGAAAACACATTGACATAGTTTTCAAACGTAAAGGCGGAAAAGCTCAGCTGCCCCCTGCCTATCGTTGCCGAATTTGTAAACGAGAATAAAATTATCAAAACTACGGGCGCAACGTACACAACAAACATGAAGTACGCATAAACATGGACCAGCACATTCACAACGGGATTGTGGATTTTCTGCTTGACTATGGACGTTTTCACCTTTGATGCGGACAGGTAGTGCCCGCGCTTTTCAAGTCTGGAGAGCAGCGCTACCAAAATCAGTGTAGCCACCCCGAGGAACACCGCCATCAGTGCCGCCAAATCCCTGGAGCCCGCCATCCTGGAAAACTGGAGTATCATAGGGTTTATGGTCTGGAAATTGAGGCCGCCGACTAGGAGCGGCGCAGATGTGGCGGTCAATGCCGTCATGAATGTAAAAATCGTCACAGCCAAAAGCGGCGGGATCAGCACCGGCAGCACTATCCGCCGCAGTATCGTAAACTGCTTTGCGCCCATGTTTTTTGCCGCCTCAACCGTCTGATAGTCAACGGCACTCATGGCGTTGCGCAAGAAAATTATGTGATTCCCGGTCGTGGCAAATGTCATTACAAAGAGCACTGCCCAGAAGCCTTCAAACCAATTTACATTGAAATAAGGGTTTATAGCCGCAAAAATATTCGTCAAGTACCCGCCCCGCCCATAGAGGAACCTATAGCCCGAAACTAGGATAATGCCGCCGTAAACGAGCGTCGTCATGTAGCCAAGACGCAGGATTTTTGAGCCCTTCACGGCAAAATACTCGGTAATCAGCACTAGGCTGACGCCAATGAACCCCACAGTGATGCTCAACGCCGGAGCCAGCACAAAGCTGTTGCGCAAAGCGTTCATAGCCCTGGTCGAATTCAGCACCCGCTCAAAAGCCCTAAGCGTGAACTGCCCATCCTGCCAGAATACAAATAGCACCGTATTTATATTTGGTATGACCAGCATCACGAGCAGAAACCATAGCAGCCCTAGATAAATCAAACCGACGACCAATTTTTTCCTGTTCATTGTTTGCAAATATTTCATCAGGCGCACCACCTTTAAAACTGCATTACGCTTGCAGGGTCAAAGCTTATTTTTATGCTCTCCCCCATTTTATACATGGATGCCCCGCTGTTTTTCTCGATTACCTTGAGCTGCGTGCCCCCGGCATTGATTGTGTATTTGATGTACAGCCCATAGTACTCGAAATTCTCCACCACCGCTTCGCTGTCAATGTGATTTTCTTGGTGGTTGTTGACATACATGCGTTCCAGGCGGATGTAGCAGCTCTTGTTTGTGTCTATGCCCCGCTGCCCCGCTCCGGCCTTGTCCAAAAAATCCTTGCTGAGCTTGTTGATATCCCCGATGAAATTGCACACAAACTCCGAAGCAGATTGATTATACACCTCGTCCGGCCGCCCGATCTGCTCTATTTTACCCTTGTTAAACACCGCAATCCTGTCAGAAAGAGTGAGCGCTTCCTCCTGGTCATGGGTCACATAGATAGTCGTTATGCCGAATTTGCGCTGGAGCTCCTTGAGTTCGTTGCGCAGCTGCACCCGCAGTTTGGCATCGAGGTTTGACAAAGGCTCGTCCAGACAAATGATTGGCGGGGAAGTGACCAGCGCCCTCGCAATTGCGACGCGCTGCTGCTGTCCGCCTGATAGCTGGCTTATTTTTTTGCCCAGCTGGTCTTGGTCAAGCTCCACCTTCGAGGCAATTTCGTCCACCTTTGACTTGATCTCAGCCTTTCCCATCTTCTTGACTTTCAGCCCAAAGGCTATGTTTTCATAGACAGACATAGTCGGAAATAGCGCATAGTTTTGGAAAACCATGCCGATGTTCCGCTTTTCGACCTCTAGGTGGGTGATTTCCTCGTCCCCCACTTTGACCGAGCCGATTTCAGGCTTTATAAAGCCGGTGATCGTTCTCAAAGTGGTGGTCTTCCCGCAGCCTGACGGCCCCAGCAAAGTAAAAAACTCACCTTTTTCGACGGTCATGCTGATGTCGTGCAGCGCAACGAAATCTCCAAAACAGACCTTGATATTGCTCAAGCTTATCATAACAATCCCTCTTTACCCGGTAAAAATCGAGGACTATGGGGCAGAGCAAAAGTCGTTATCTCCCATAGTCCTCTATTGTGCTTGCCTTTACGGCATATACGTCAAAATTATATGCTCGGCCCAGCTATCAAAGTTTTCAGCCACGAATCCCCAGTCCACATCTTGAATGGGGAGCTCGGAAATCGTCCTCTGGAATTCGTCCAGATTGCCCTGTGCATGGATATTTGCCGGAAGGGAGTCAAACCTCTCCTGCCACTCCATTTGAATCGAAGCCTGCCCGAACCACTCAATGAAGCGCCTTGCTTCCTCCGGGTTGCTCGAACCGTTGACCTCTGCTATGCCCTCGACGACAAACGGCACTCCGACATCGGGGACTACCCAGCCCGCAGTGATGCCATGCTCAGCTTCCCTCATGGGAATTCCGGCGTGCCATATCTGGCCCATGGTCACCGGCACTCCCGGGTCGGCTATTTGTACGAACAGGTCTATGGCCGCTGTGTTGGCATAACCATGCGCATAATACTGCCTGATATGCTCCCAGCCCTCTTCAGAGATGCCCAAATGCCCATCCGGATCTATAAAGCGCCCGAGGATGCCAGCAAGCACCATGCGCGTCGTGCCGCCTGTAAGGGCAGTCTCAAACTGGTATAAGCCGTGGAATGCGGGGTTTGTCCAAAGGTCAAGCCAGTCGGTGGGCGGTGTGTCTACTTGGGCGGTGTCGTAGGTGAGCAAAATCGCTTGGATGACAAGCGCATGGTAGTAGCCATCCGGATGGTTTAGCCCTTCTTCGATTTCATCAGCCCATGCAGGTACGTAAGGCACTATGACATTATTGTCGATTAGCGACTGCCAGAGGAATACGTTCAGCCCAAAAACAACATCCGCTATCGGGTTGTGCCGTTCTGCAATGAGCCTGTCCGCCGTTGCGCCACCGCCTGCGGCGACGCCTTGAATCGAAAAGCCATCTTCAGCTGCGCGCTCCGTCAGCCACTCAAGCCTCTCATCTGTAAAAGAATTTGAGTAGATAACGATTGTGGTGCCCGTGCCTTCCGGCGGGAGCCTGTCGCCAGTTGCCGGCGCATCGCCTGGCTCATCGGCCTCGTCGTCGTTTGTATCGTCGTCTTGCTGTTGCCCGCCCCCTGCGGGAGCCTCAGTGCCCTGACCCGGCGCAGGCGCAGGCTGGGGCGTAGGCGCTGTATCGCCGTTTCCGCATGCGACCAAGAATAGCATTCCCAGCACCAACGCAATTGCCAAAATTAGTCTTTTTTTCACAAATATACCTCCAAAAATTTTATGCAGAGCCTTTGATCCACCGAGCATCCCTAACAACACCTTGAAAGCATGCCGATGTCTCATCCACAGGGCTATTATAGCACCTTTTGCACCATAGTCAACAAAAAAAAATTGTCGGAATTTCACAAAATAATCGTGCCCCGCCAATGGTCGCAGGGCATCCGGGAAACCGCATTTTTGACACATGTGCCGGCGGCGGGAAGCGGTGTCCGCTGCAACATTTCGCTAAAATTGCATTAATTTTTTATTTTCATATTATTTTCTTACTTTCCCATTGACTTTCATAGCTACTTGATACATACTGTTCATATCATGTACATAAAAAATTCAAAATTTGTACATTTTGAACAAGGTGCAAAGGGTGGAAGTTTTGTAAGAGTTGACCTGGGCCAACTTGGAAAACTCGCAATCACTTGTTGTGGGATAGGAGATGTGCGCCATGACTATTTTTAGGTTTAAAAGGTTGATTTCTATTGCCCTCGTACTAGCACTGGCCATTTCGTTCGCTGCCTTTGCTTTGGGCAACGCTTCTGAATGGGGGGAACCGGGCGGCGGCTATGCCACCGGCGACGATTATGGCGAGCCCGAGCAGGATTCAGAGCCTAATCAGGTTGCGACGCCTAATGGATTCGGCATCATGGCTGCGGCTGAGGCCTTTGGTTTGCGCGCAGTGGAGACCTCTTCAAACTTGAGGGATTTCGTTGCGAGCGTTGTGATAACAGACCAAGCGGGCAACGTTATCAATGACTCTAGCGATACGGTTTACATAGGGCAGACATACAAATTTACAATAAAATTTGCGGAGACCCCGAACCTCCAGCTTGCGTATAATCCCGCAGGTTTTTTGACATACCAGCTCCCCGTGCCTCCGCTGTTCATACCCAACCCGATAGGCGACCAGCCTATACGCATTGCAAACGGAAACATTGTTGGCTGGTATTCCATTGGTATAAACGGCGCAGTGCTAGTCCGTTTTGGAAACTATAACCAAAATGGCCAGCCTTCGGAGACTAACTACATCGACCTTACTAATGTGACGTTGACGCTTGAGATTTTTGCCCAGTTAACCGCAGGAGGCGGTGGAGATATTGATTTCGGCATCGGCGATGTGGTCACGATTCCTGACCCCGTCCTTCCGCCGCCATCGTTAGACGTGGTAAAAACTTCGCAGTATAACCCCGAAACAGAGACCATCAACTACATGATTACAATAACCGCATTAGGCGGGCAGCCCGTGACAAACATAACATTTGTTGACAATCCTGAAATAAACGGCCTCAGTATCTTCGACAACCCCACTGTCCTCACCGGCTCAAACCGCACGACGGCCTTTTATGGGTTTACGTACGACATAGACGGAGGGCTTAGGGCGATGATGCCGTTGGATGTGGCAAGGCTAAGCACTCCGGCAAACTGGCAGACGACGCCTATTGTGTTCTCCCACAATTTCGGCTCGGAGTTGACGCTCAACCCCGGTCAGTTCATAACGATAAGGTATCATCTTGATGTCCAGCAATTAATCGCAAACAATCCAGGGCTTAACTTTGACCCGCTAGACTACTCCTTTAATATAACCAACAGCGTGGTAGTGCATTCTCCTGGGCTCCCGGATACCGGCGACTCTACATCTGACCTCGTCAACAAAGACTTTTCAATAACGAAGGACGGCGTCTTCAACGATATTGGGACCGACCGTTGGATAGACTGGACTGTGGAGATTGGAGATGGCGTCTCGACGATGCTAAACTCCGGAACCATAACCGAAACGCTTGGCACCGGGCTTTTCCTTCCCGCCCGCGGCGATATTGAGTTTGTTCTCTACACCAGGTCAGCCGGCGAGCCAATTGTGCCGCAGGAGAGATTGCGCGTCAATGCGAGCCAAATCCCAGCCACCTTCTACACTGAAAGCGCCTTGCGAAATGAGTTCGTATTCAGAGTTCCGACGGCATCTGACACAACCCTTGCCAGTGGCAGCGCACTGGGCAATATCTACCGGATTGACATTCTTTTCCGAACCGACGTCACAATCCCGCCCCCCCACGCCGGAATGCCCCCAATAAACTACACAAACAAAGTAACCTTTGATCCCGGCACTGGCGGCGGTGGCTTCGGCACGACAGACGTCGTCCCCATTAAGCCGCCCACTACAGGCATTATAAGCAAAACCACCTCGGGAATCTGCGGCAATCCGACAAGTGGGTATTGGGTGGACTATACAATCACGATCAATGTGCCGACCGGCCTTTCCGGCGAGCCTCTGTACCTGTTTGACAATCTAGGCTTTTTTGGCAATGGCTCCGGCGTGCCAAATGTCCCACAGAATCTGCTTATTTCAGGCAGGCTCACGGACACAGGCGCCAGCTTACCCGTACCGCTTCTTTACACAGCACCCATTCCTTACTACACGAATGGGTGGAGGGTTTTCTTTGGCACAACGATAGACCCTGACAAGGGCGGCATGGCATCATGGCAATATCAACAAGCGGTCACGCTTGTCATCACATACAGGATAAATCTGGACTATAGCACAATAAACCTGCTAAAAGGCAACAGCAGCGGCCGCCTCCAGAATTCGTCATACTTGATAAACAGCCTGTCAACCAGCCCCATTGTTGGCGGAGACGGCGTCACTTCCGTTGCCGGGGTCAGCATCAATGACTATTGGCCGATACATAAGAGCTCTGCTCCGACGGAAAATCCCGGGCTATATAGCTACACCGTCAGGATAAACGGCGGCTTTTCCGCTAGGCCCGACCCACTTTTCAGACCGGACTCAAACCCGCGCTTTAGCGACACCTTTGATTCCAACCTGCAATACGTGCCGCGTTCGTTCTACATCATAAACACCAACAATGGCCAGATTTTTGCCCCGCCAGGCGATTTGACCGTCACTGGCAACAGCTTCGAAGTAATTCTTAGCCAGCTGCACAGGTTTAATACCCCCCCTCAGCAAGGGGGGACATCCCAAGGACTTGCGGCGGCCAATTGGTATTCTGCGAAGAATGTTTTCGAGGTGCGTTACCAGCTCCTTCACCCTCCCACGGAAGACGCATTCCCCGCCATGAGAAATGTGGCGACGATAACTGTAAATACCAATGAGCCCGGCCACTGCGTGTTCGACAGCGACAGCACTGTCAATTACGTGCCCAGGCCGCTAAATAAAACGATGAACCTTACCGGCACAGACCTGGTAAACGTGCAGATCATAATAAATGCTGACGGCGGCACTATGTTCGCCCCCATAGGCTCCCCTGTGGGTCCTCCGGTAGTCACCGCCAAGGACGAACTTACGAATCTATCGATTTACCTTGATACCTTGAGAATATTTACCCAAACTAATGTAGGCGGCGTTTGGGACGGCGTTTGGATAACGCAGCCCTTTTCCATTAACGGCGGCGAAGGCGTATGGAGCGTCAATGTCATAACCCAGCAAGAAATCGACTTTGTGATCCCCAACCAGCAGCCTGTAAAAATCGCATATGACGCCCTCGTTTTGTTTGACCAAAACACATCGGGCGAAATCAGGAACAGGGTAAGCATTTTCGGCGAGATGGACGATGCAGGTGACAACAACTACACTGTCGGCAGTTCAACTGCCGGGGCCGGCGGAAGCCGCCAGGATGTGCGCATCATCAAGAGAGACCCCATACATAACCTTAACCTTCGCGGCGCCCAGTTCGATTTATACGTCGTAAATCTCGCCGGCAGGGTTCCCCCTGCCGGCCTGCCCACCGAGCTCACCATCGGAAATTTAAACTTTGGCCGCCTCATCACCGGAGTCCAAACTGACATAAATGGCATCGCAGTGCTTAGCGACCCATGGATCGTCGCCACATATAGGTTCCTGTACCTGCTTGTAGAAACAGAGTCTCCGGTTGATTATATCCTGCCCGACCCGCCAGATTCCTACACGTTCTTTACTGTCAACCCAAGGATACTCTCCCCGGAAATAGCCTCGCTTGAAAGCGTAGTTGGAAGGCCGATTAATCAAATTTCTGACTTCATTCAAGTGGAAAATACGCCAAACCCCACCACCCCGTCTTCTTTGATTGTTCGCAAATCCTTCCCCGGGCTTAGCTCAGAGTTGGTGCAACAACACTTACAGAGTTTCCGGCTGGTCATCACGGATCCGCTTGGCCGCCAGCATAGCTTTGGGCTCGCACAGGCACTTGAGCCTCGTGGCATAGTTATCGAAAATATGGTGGAGGGGACATACTTCATCCAAGAGTATAACTTCGATGTCCCGGGGTATGTTTTGAGGACAAGGCCGCAAATGCCGCTGCGGATGTATTTGACACCCAATACAACTAGGGCGATAGTTTTGTTAATCGACAATATTTATGAGCCGCTGCCCAAGCTGACAATCAGCAAAACCTTCTCCCCGCCACACCTTGAAGGGATAGTCTCGAAGATTTCCTTCCTAATTATCGGCACGGACGATAGCGGCCGCGAGATTTACAGAAACACAGTGTTTTATCGCGACTTTGTAAACGGCAGAATTACGCTAGATCAGCTGCCCCCGGGCAACTATGTAGTCCACGAGACTGGTGGGTATGTTGAGGGGTATCTCGCACTAGGCAGGATGCCGATGGTATTTCGCCTTGCCCTAGGCGATGATATAACGCTTAACGTCCGCAATACATACGTCCAGGGCCCACCTCCGGAGCACCCCGGCCTGCGGGTTCGAAAAGCGTTCCATGGCCTCCCCGCAGAGGACCGCCCGGATAACTTCCAGATTAAAATAACAAATCCGGATGGCCGGATAACCTACCACACCCTCAACGACAGCAATTATTTTCTGCTTGAAGACGCTCCTCCCGGAACATACTTTATAGACGAAGTGGGCTATAACGTAGATGGATTTGCGGTGGAAACCCACCCAGACTTGCCGATTCGCGTCGTAGTGCTGCCGCGCGAGGAAGCCATAGTCATAGAACTCGCCGTTATCGACAACATCTACACCCCATTGCCACCGTCAGGGGGCGTCGTCCCTCCAATTGCGATAGTTCCACCGTGGCCTGACGGCCCACCGCCGCCGATTCCAATCACCCCAGTGGTGCCGCCTTACTCATCAGACCCATACACTCCGGTTCCGCCATATCCCGTTACTCCAACATACCCAGCTAGACCGACAGTGCCCGCCACCCCAGCTGATCCAACTGACCCAGCCAGCCCCGCTGACCCAAGCCAACCCCCGGACGGAACCGGCTCACCCCAAACGGGAGATGCGGGAATAGGGCTATACGTCGCATTGCTGATAATCGGCCTTTGCCTCGCCGCAGTGAGCACAACACTGTTATATAAGCGCAAAAAGTAAATTGCAGTCATGGTGCCAGAAATCAAATTATCCAATCTTTACGGGTATTGCACTGGCAAGCTTTTGGGTATATAATTTGTCTATGAAATCAAAAAAGCAAAAAACTGAAAAGAAGAGTTGGCGCGTAAACTCAAGGAAGAGTGCGCAAAAAAGAGTGGCTCGAGATTCGCGGGTCAGGCGCCCGAACGCACTGCTGTACTGCGTGGCATATGTTATCGCCTACCCGCTCCTCAAGCTCCTGTTCCGTTTGGACGATGGCCGCCGCGACTTTGCCCCCCCAAAAGGGCCTTTTATAGTCGTGTCCAACCACTCGACCATGCTTGATTTCCTGTTTGCCATGCTGCCCTTTTACCCCCGCCGGATTAATGCCGTGGCCACGAACAGGTACTTCTTCAAGCGCCCGCTTGACAAAATCCTGCCAATAATGGGCTGTATCCCCAAGAGCCAGTTCGACCCGGACATAATGTCCATCAAGAGGGTGAAAACCGTGCTCAAGCGGGGTGGCTGCATCCTTTTATTCCCCGAGGGCCGTTGCTCGACAGACGGTTCGTTTGCGGGCATTCACAAAGCGACGGGCAAACTGGTTAAAAATCTCGGCGTGCCTGTCATCAGCTGCTACATAGATGGGGCATATACATGCTTGCCCCATTGGCGCAAGGGCATCCGCCTCGGCCGCGTCCGCGTTACTATGGCCGAGCTGTTTTCCGCCGAGGATACAAACGCCCTCACCGTTGAGGAGCTCAATGATGCAATATGCGCAAGGCTGAGCGGAGAGGACAACCCCCGTTCCGGCAAGCCTACACAAACATTTGGCTCTAGGCGGCTCGCAGAAGGGCTGGAGAAAATCCTAAATTGGTGCCCGAAATGCGGCCTGCAACTCACTATGGCGTCCAAGGGCAATGAGTTCCGCTGCACGGCCTGCGGCAATTCTGCGATGCTCGACAAAGCAGGAAAGTTGACCCCCTCTCAAGGCAGCATCGTCCCTAATAGCATCCAAGACTGGTACTCCGAGCAGACGCGCTACATAACCGAAAGCCTCGGCGAAGATATGGAGCCCATCCGCATAAATGTTTCGATTCATGTCACACCGGCAAAAGTAAGCGATGGCGTAGTGCAGGAAGGCAACGGCACTCTCAGTGTCGAGCCAAAAGGCTTTACTTTCGAGGGCGAGTTGGGCGGAGAGGTTGTTGACGTGTTTTTCCCTGTCGAAACTGTGCCTGCCGTTCCTTTTGAATATGATGGCAATTTCTTGATTTATGCCTTCGGGAACATATATAGGTTCATGCCGGAGGATGCCCGTCTCAGCGTGCTATATTCCCTGCTTGCCGAGGCAGCGCACAGACGGTTTTCATCAAGGGCAGTGCTAACGCCGGGGCAAAACAAGGGATTTCACGAACACGAAGGAGGGGGCTGATGCCCCCTCCTGTAAATATGCCTTTAGTGGCGCTAATGCCTTATGCCTTCCTTTGCCCTGGGGGCTTTTAGTACATTCCGCCCATGTCAGGAGCTGCCGGCATTGGTGCCGGAGGTTCTGGGATGTCGGCGACCAGGGACTCGGTTGTTAAGACCATGCCAGCTACCGAAGCGGCATTTTCTAGAGCCGAGCGGCAGACTTTTGTCGGATCCACTATGCCGGCTTTAATCATGTCGCCATATTCTTGCGAAGCTGCGTCGTACCCAAATGACGCGTCGCTTGAGTTCTTGACCTTATCGAGAACGACTGCGCCTTCAAGCCCTGCGTTCATAGCTATCTGCATAACAGGAGCCTCAAGGGCCTTTGCAATCAGCGACATGCCCGTCTTCTCATCGCCCGACGCACCATCAAGCAATTTTTCTACGGCTTTTGACGCTACGACATAGATTGTGCCGCCGCCTGCAACGATGCCTTCTTCCACGGCTGCGCGCGTAGCGTTGAGAGCGTCTTCCATACGGAGCTTTTTCTCTTTCATCTCAGTCTCGGTAGCCGCACCGACTTTGATGACTGCGACACCGCCGGAGAGCTTTGCTAGGCGCTCTTGGAGCTTTTCTTTGTCGTAATCGGATGTTGTGATTTCTATCTCACTTGTGATTTGGTTGACGCGAGCCTTAATTTCATCCACGCTTCCCGCACCTTCGACAATGATCGTATTGTCTTTGTTTGACTTGACCTGCCTCGCCCTGCCAAGCATTTCAACTGTCGCCTCTTTGAGCTCCATTCCGAGCTCGCTGGAGATAACTTCGCCGCCCGTGAGGGCCGCTATGTCCCTTAGCATCTCCTTGCGCCTGTCGCCAAAACCAGGGGCTTTCACGCAAAGGCATACGAATGTTCCGCGGATTTTATTTAAGATAATCGTTGCGAGAGCTTCACCTTCTACATCCTCTGCAATTATTACAAGCTTCTTACCTGCCTGCACCACCGCCTCGAGCACGGGGAGGATTTCTTGGATGTTGGATATTTTTTTATCAGTGATGAGAATGTATGGATCTTCCATGACGGCTTCCATCTTCTCTGCATCTGTAATCATGTATGGCGTTACATAGCCGCGGTCGAACTGCATGCCTTCGACGACCTCCGAATACGTCTCGGCAGTCTTTGACTCTTCGACTGTGATGACGCCATTGCGCGAAACTTTTTCCATTGCCTCGGCAATCAGTTTGCCGATTGTCACGTCGCCCGACGAAACGGCGCCGACACGTGCGATGTCGTCGGAACCGGAAACCGGGTTGGAGTTCGCCTTTATTGCCTCGACTGAAGCTGCTACCGCTTTTTCGATGCCCCTCTTCATGACCATGGGGTTTGCTCCTGCGGCCACGTTTTTGATGCCCTCACGAATCATCGCCTGCGCAAGCACTGTCGCAGTAGTTGTGCCGTCTCCAGCTACATCGTTGGTTTTTGAAGCGACTTCTTTTACAAGTTGGGCGCCCATGTTTTCAAATGGGTCCTTGACTTCTATTTCCTTTGCTATTGTAACACCGTCGTTTGTAATGAGCGGTGAACCATATTTCTTGTCCAAAACAACATTTCTGCCCTTCGGGCCAATTGTCAACCTAACTGTGTCTGCAAGTTGATTGACGCCTTTTTCTAAAGCTCTGCGGGCTTCTTCGCCGTAAATTATTTGCTTCGCCATTAAAATATTTCCTCCTGTATTGTTATAATCGAGTGAAATGAGTGTCATGGCCGAGATTGCTCGGACATGACCGAATAAGCGGTGATTTCAACGCAGTTACTCTACAACTGCGAGTATGTCGCTCTGCCGTACGATTGTAAGCTCCACGCCATCGATTTTGACTTCGGTGCCGCTGTATTTGCCGGTTATTATTCTGTCGCCCTTTTTCACGACCATTTTAACCTCATTGCCGTCGATAACGCCGCCGGGGCCAACTTCGATAACTTCAAACACTTGCGGTTTTTCCTGCGCAGCGCTCGTGAGTATGATACCAGCCTTCGTCGTTTCTTCCGCCTCGACCTGCTTGATAATTACGCGGTCTGCCAATGGCTTTAATGTCATTATTAAAAACCTCCTTATAATAATTACCTATTTATTTTCCGAGCCTTTCAGCCCTTTACAGTTCTTCTGCGTTAGCACTCTCTAGCAAAGAGTGCTAACGCAGTTATATAATAATCGAACTCAAATTATTTCGCAACACGTAAATCGGCTAAATTTGCTATAAATCCGCCTGTTTTTCGGAATTACTGCCGTTTATCTCATGATTTCTCTTACAATCTGCTATTTATTCAATATTTCGACGATTCTTTTATTTGTTCATTGAATGTTTCCAATTAGGAATCGTCTGCATCCCCTCCGGAAATATAAAATTAATGCCTTTTGGGACAAGCCTAAAGCAAATGCTGTTTGTGTGCACTATCTCGCCATCGATGTTTACGACAATTTCCCGCTCACTTTCTATTTCCAAATTGCCGCCTCTGACATGCTTTATGATATCGGGGAATTCTTTATGCCTCCCCTTTGCGTACCTCCCAACTATTTGGGCGACTTTTAGGCGGGAAACGGCGCTGACAATGAGAAATTCCAGTACGCCGTCATCGGGCAGCGCATCCGGGACCGGATTAAACCCCCCGCCGTAAAACCTACCATTACAGGCACACACCAATGTTACCAACTTTTCCTCGGTTTTTCCATCAAACGTTATTTTTACTTTCTGAGTGATTCCTTTGAGCACATTTGCCAGCAAAGCCACTATATATCCGGTAGACCCTCCAATTATGGGGATGCTGCTGTATTTATGCACATCCCTGCCCACGCGAGCGTCGATGCCAACGGAGCAGATGTTAACCCCATACCGCCCATTGCATTCTATGAGGTCTAAGGGCCTGACCGTACCGCCGGCAAGCGCAGCCAAATCTTTGAATTTGCTTAGATTCTCCTGCCCGAAAGTTTTAATAAAGTCATTGCCTGTCCCGCATGAATACTGCGTGACGGCAACGTTCGCCCTGCTTGCTGCACCATTGGCGCATTCATTGAGGGTTCCATCGCCGCCGCAGGCGTAAACATAGAGCATGTCGTCCGCTTCCGGATGCTCCGCCACTTTGCGGGCAGCGTCCATCGGCGCTTTCGTCACATAAACCTCGCCAGGCTCCTGCAAGCTTTCCGCAAATGCCGATATTTCACTCCGCAGTTCCGCAAAGCGGCTCCTATTTCCCCCGGCAACGGGGTTTATTATGAACAGATGCTTCATATAGCTTGCACCCTCTCCAGCACTAGTACATGAACAAATCGCATTTTATCATGCCATTGTATAGTTTGCGTTTTTTTACTGCTTTTTTGCCGAAGGCGCGTTCAAATTCGGTGTGGGAGGATAGTATGTACATTTTCCAGTTGTCCAGGTTTTTTGCAGCGGCGCCAAGCTTGCGGTATATCGCCTCTGCTTCGCTTTGCAGCATTACCCGCTCGCCATATGGTGGGTTTGTCATCAACGTGCCATTTGATGCTTCTCGCCGAAACTCCGATGCTTCCGCCGTTTCGAAGCGTATGTGCTCCAAAACTCCTGCCCGCTTCGCATTTTCTGTCGCCGCCGCAATGCTCTTAGGGTCGATATCGCCGCCCCATATATCATAGTCGCCGCTATACTCCTTGGATTTGGCGTCCCCAATGGCCTCTTCCCATATTTTTGCTTCAAGCCAGGCCCATTTCTGTGCCGCAAACCTTCGCTTTAGCCCTGGAGCCCTGTTGAGAGCCGCAAGCGCCGCTTCGATGGGAATAGTGCCGGAGCCGCAAAATGGGTCGCAGACCGGACCCCTGCCGCGGTACCTTGAGAGCTTGACGATTGCCGCCGCAAGCGTTTCCCTCAATGGTGCGGCATTTCCTTGAGGCCTGTAGCCACGCTTATGCAGGCCGGCCCCTGAAGTGTCCAGATAAAGCACGGCGGTGTCGTCCATTATGGCAAACTGCACTTGATACTTTGCACCTGTTTCCTTTAGCCAATCGACTTTGTACTTGGCTTTCAGACGCTCGACGATGGATTTTTTAATTATCCGCTGGCAATCCGGTATGGAGTGCAGCTTCGACCCCAACGAATGCCCTTTGACCGGAAACTCCCCGTCCATTGGGACATACTGCTCCCAAGGCATCGCCCTGACTCCCTCAAACAGCATATCGAAGGTGTCCGCCTTAGTTTCACCGACTGTCAGCAAAACCCGTTCGCCCGTTCGCAAGTTAATATTTGCCTTGGCTATGTCGGCTTTTGCACCGGAGAATAGGACGCGCCCATTTTCAGCGCGGACATCTTGCATGTCAAGCCGTTTCAGTTCATCGGCACACAGCCCCTCAACGCCGAACAAACAGGGGACAGAGAAGTTTAGATTCATAATTCCCTTTTCACTTTCCTTATTTTCTGCTTTTGAGCTCCGCTGCCATCTTTGCGATTTCCGCTTTCGCTTCTTCCATTTGCTCGTCCCAATCTCCTGCGTAGCAATACGCCAGCTCGCCTCCGGCCTGTATGCGCTTTACGTAGCCGTCAAACATTTCATAGTCGCGCTCGTATACATGAAAGCTGTTTGCCCGGTGCGTGTAGCTGCCCACCGGCACGCCGAGTTCCCCTGCTATCCGTTCTTGGAGCATCACTAAAGCGTACGCATTCATGAATGCCGCCTTTGGCGCATCGTTTGAGCGGAAAACAACTTTGCAGTGCAGCGCTCCGCCTCTAATCATAAATTGCAAAAGTTGCAGGCAGGCGGGCGAATCCGTCGAGAGGTCGCTTTCTTTCCTAATCACCACGACCGCCCTTCTCGAATCGGGGTTGCGCCTAAGTTCGCTCACCAACCACGGCAGTTGCTTTTCCATGCGCTGATGGTAGGTGTATTCCCAATTGCCCCGCTCGACTTCAAAATCCAGTATGCCGTCGAGCATTTCCTGCCTATACTGCTCAAGCGAGCGCGGGTCGCCGATGAAGAGCTTGCTTATCATCGGCTCTGCCAGCGGAGCTTCCGCAACGAAAGTCATCGCAGCTTCCTTTTGGCGTGTGCCGTAGTCTGGGCAAGGCAGTTCGTCGTTGTCGGCGTGGAGGGCCAAAAGCGCATTGTGATATGCTTCCGGCAGCGTTGACCCTCTTGCAAATAGTTCAAACATGGGGGACTCCTTTCAGTTCAGTCGCAGGAAAGTATGGTGCGGCGGTCGCTCAGCATTTGGCAATATCATCTACACATGCCTGTATACACTAAGCGAATATTTCATATTGCCTTCGGCGGATTCTTTTCGCTCACCGACATGAACCAGCGCCCAGCTTGGCAAAATGTCCAGGTTTGGGAAATATGTGTCTGACTGCGGGGCGGCTTCGATTTTTGTCACATATGCCGTCTTACATAGAGGCAGGAATTGGCTATAGATATTGCCGCCGCCCACTACGAACACCTTGCTTGGGTCGGTGCCGGCGATTTCTGACAAAACCTCTTCGATGGCGTGAAGCACGGTTGCGCCGTCGGCTTTGAAAGACTTGTCGCGTGTTAGTATTATATTTTTCCTTTCCGGTAGTACACCGGGAAAATCCTCAAAGGTATTCCTCCCGGCAATTATGACGCCACCGGTCGTCCGTTCCCTAAAAAACTTCCTGTCCTCCGGCAATACGATTGGCTGCTTCCCGCCAAAACCGATACCCCAGTCGGCATTCACCGCTACAATAACATTCATACATAACCCCCACGCCAATTGCCATAATATACCCCTTGTCACAAAATAACAATAGTTATTCCATTATTATGCCTCTCGAGGTCGCTGTCTTTGCGCAAATCATCGCACACGAGGAAAGCTTTTCGCGTGTTTTCGTCAAAAATCGAAAATTTTTCGCCTATTATGAAGTCCTTGATTTCTTTTCGCGCTTTCAGCCTTTCGAGGTATTTCCTAGTCTCCGTCCGTATCCCGCCACCCTTCCCAGTCGAGCCATAGCCATGTATCAGCTTTATGGCGGATACGCCCATGGGCCCTGCATTTTTGATGTTGTACGTGACCCTCTTTATAGCATCATTGACAACAGGCATACCTGATTTTATATTGACCTCTCGTAATAACCCACTTATTTTAACCATCTCCTGTTTGATTATTGACAAATCCATTATAATCGTGTATTTTGTTTTACACAAGATAAAAGGATACGGAAGAGTATCGAAGTGGTCATAACGAGCCGCACTCGAAATGCGGTGTACCGCAAGGTACCGTGGGTTCGAATCCCACCTCTTCCGCCAGCCACATTTCAAATGCGAACCCGACCCGATGCTTCTTTGCCAGGGAGGCGTTCGCATTTGCCCTGACACACCTCTTTTTAACATTGCTATTGTCAAAAACCGGCAATAGAAGGAGTTATGATGGACACAAACACACTAAAAGACTTCGGCGCCAAGGTCATAAGCAGCTGCTCAAAGGTAATCGTAGGAAAGGATGAGGAAATATCCGACGTAGTCGTGACCTTCCTGTGCTCCGGGCATGTCTTGCTTGAAGACGTCCCCGGAACGGGCAAGACGATGCTTCTTCGCGCATTTGCAAAAACAATAGGGGGAAGCTTCAAAAGGGTGCAGTTCACCCCTGATGTCCTTCCGTCAGACCTGACGGGAATCAATTTTTATAACCAAAAGATGACCGAATTCGAGTTTAGGCCCGGGCCGCTATTTGCCAATATGGTGCTTGCAGACGAGATAAACAGGGCGACGCCCCGCACGCAGTCCAGCCTGCTTGAGGCAATGGCGGAGCGGCAGGTCACTGTGGATGGCACAACGCACAGGATGGCTGACCCATTTATGATTATGGCAACGCAGAACCCGCTCGAGACGCATGGCACTTTCCCGCTGCCTGAAGCTCAAACCGACCGCTTCTTCATGCGGCTCTCGCTGGGCTACATGACCAGGGACGAGGAGATATCAATAATCTCGGGGACAGACACGCTCGACATCGTAGAGCAGCTCGGACAGCAGACCACGGTTGAGGAGATTGCACAGCTAAAAAAAACCTGCGGGGATATCGAGGTCAGCGATGTAGTTTCGGGCTACATCATGGACATAGTCGAAGCAACTAGGTCGCACACCCGCATACGCATCGGCGTATCGACGCGCGGCGCAATAGCCTTATACCGCGCCGTGCAAGCAACCGCCGGGCTGGACGGGCGCAGCTATGCAATGCCTGAGGACGTGCAGCGGCTTGCCCCTAAAATTCTGGCGCATAGGTTGTCCCTCTCGGGCATATCGGGAGCCGGAGAAGATATTGCGGTGCTCGACGAAATAATACAAGCAACTCCGGTGCCGCTGGAGAGCCGATAGTATGCTCGCCCTGCTCATCATCATCGCCGCCGTCGGGCTTGTTTTAGAGGCGATATCCCTCAAGCGCGACCCGGGGAAAGTAGATGTCGATTTTAAAACGTCCACACATCGCTCCGAACCGGGGGCGCCATTTAACGTACAGACAGTTGTTTCTAATAGGAGCTTTGTCCCCATATCGTATCTGGCGATTATACAGACGTATTCGCTCCATGCGGCATTGCCCAGCGGCCTCGATTCCACAAATAAGATATATGGGGTCGGAATCAAAAAAAACTGTCGCGTAGGCGGGCGGAGGAAAAAGAAGCTGATACTGCAAACCTCCGTAGAGAAGCGGGGGCTTCACTCTTTTTCCGCAGAATCCATTGAATTCGGAGATTTCCTGGGATTCTACGAATTCAAAAAGCATCTCTACATCAGGCATGATGTAGTCGTCTACCCCAAACGGCTGGAGTCTCCGGCGCTAACTGACGCCCTGAGCAAATTTTGCGGGGATGTTGCTTCCAAACGGTTTTTGATACGCGACCCAGTCCTCACAATCGGCACGAGGGAATACACCGGAAGGGAACCCATGAAAGAGATACACTGGCTAAAGAGCGCCCAGCGCGGTGAGTTGATGGTCAAGGAGTTCGATTTCAACAGGGAATTTTCCGTGAGCGTGCTGATGAATGTGGATGGGGTTTCTTATCAGGATGACGAAGAGCTGGACAGCATCTGCTCTATGGCGCGTACGGTTTGCCAGGCCCTGGCGGACGCAGGGGCTTCGGTCACTTTCTTCGCCAATGCGCTGCGAAGGGGATCAAGGGGTGGCAGCCTTTGGAAGTGCGAGGCGTCCAAAATGCACGCGGAAGAACTCTTAGAGGGACTGGGCCGGGTCACATGCCTGGACAATGGCAAGTTGGACGATTTGACAGCATATGCCCTTAGGGAGAGCAGCCTCGATTCAGCGTACATCCTCATCCTGCCAAACGGCGACGAGCGGGCCACCGAGGCTTCACGAATGCTGCGGGAAAACACAAATCAGGAAGTAATGGTCATACGGCCGGGAGATGGTGCATGATTGTAATACTAAAAATGATTTTTGACCTCAGCTTTTATTTTTCCTTGGGCGGATACTATCTATATTTGTTCTCCATGCATCCGCCATCTGCGCTCGGCGGCTTAATTTTGCTAATTGCGCTCGCTATATATTTTGCGCTGTCGAAATTCGGCCCGACTGCCTCAATGTTGCGAAACAGCGACAAGAATATGCCAAAACCCCTGACAATCCTCTGCTGTGCGCTTCCGGCTTTGTTTTTTGCCACCGGTCCGCCATTGCCGCAGATTGTCCATTTTCTGCCCGCATGGGCATATCTTGCCTACTCCCTTTGCAGCGGAAGAATCGGCACTTCCCGCATTGAATTCGATATCCGCTTTGGCATATGCGCAAAGGCACTGTGGCTTGTAGCGCTTGGCCTGGTATTTTTTACGCGGGTGGGCGGTGCTCTAAGCGCAGCCATTCCCTACTTCATACTTTTCTTAACGTCCACCGTCTGTCTCAAGCGCATACTCCGCGAGAATGGCGGGCTTAGCAGCAGCAGGAATGTCGCAATTGTGGCCGCTGTGCTCGTAGTCGGGGTGCTGCTTTTCCTGCTTCAGGCGCCTCAGCTGGTTTCAACTTTGTTCAGGTTTTTCATTGACAATGTCGTCTATTGGGTTCTCCTTGCTTTCGCCCACACCTTTGGCTGGCTGGGCCAGTGGCTTATCTCGCTGGTGAATATCGAACATTCCGAGGAAATAGAGATATTTGATTCCGGTGGTGAAGTCGCCGGCTCTGCAGAGTATATGTGGGGTGCCCCGGTTTGGCTGCAGGTTGTTTTTGGGGTGGCAGTTTTTTTAATCATTGCACTTGTTTTGTACTTTATCATCCGTATTCTTATCGGCTTGCTTTCAGGTAAGAATACGCGCCAAGACGCTCCCGCTTATTCTGAGCAGGGCGAGTGGCTGCATGAAGGCAAAAGAGACGAAAGGGCGAGGATTTTCCGCCCGAAGGACCCAAGGCTTGCCGTTAGGTGGTATTATCGCAAGTACCTCGTAAGGGGCCTAAGCAAGGGGGCGGAGCTGGAAGATTCGGACACAAGCCTGAGCGTCATGAGTAAATTCGGCAGGATGTTCCCAGAAAATGAGGAGCGGGAGTTGCGCCGCCTATACACAAAAGCGAGGTATAGTCACTTAGAAAAAATTAGCAAATCAGATTCAGAGGAATCAGCAAAACTCTGGCGCAAAATGAAACAGTAGGTGTATTACTATTCTTCACGGTCAACCTCAAAAGTTTCGTCATTCTGCGCACAAGCCGCAGAAGCCAGTGCAGTTTGCGCCTGTATCAACCTTGTACCTTATTCTTGTCGAGGTTGACTATGTACGAGCGGTGGGTGCGCACGAAGTAGCCAGGCAGAATATCTGTCAGCTCAGACATGGTAACCCTTTTCTCAAATGTCCTACTCCCTGCATGCACGCACGCAATATGAGGCGAAATTGAAATATAGTCTATATCTGCAAAAGGGAGCTTCATCTTGCCCGACTTATATTGAACTAAGAGAAACTCGTCTTGTTGCGACCTGAAAATTACATGATCCCTATCGAGTATTGGAAGCAGCTTGGCCGGCGAAACGGGCTTGATGAGGTAGTGTAGAGCATTAATGTCATAGCCTTTGAGCACATATTCCTTAAAGCTGGTCACAAACACGATGAGCATGTTGCTATCCGTTTTCCGGATAAGCTCCGCCAGTTCAATGCCTGTCATATTTTTCATCTGAATATCTAGGAATGCAAGATCAATCGGCGTGTCCGGCCAAGCCATCATAAATGCCTCGGCACTGGAGTAGCACAACAGTGCTTTTTTTGCGGCAATTTTGGCACAAAAGGTATTAAATTTGGCCCAAATGGCGATTTCTTGCCATTCAGGTCAAATTTCCTACTTCTTGTGCAATTTTGAACACAAAGGCAGATTGCTTGTGCTATACTGTTAACACGATTCGCAATATACGCAAAGGAATGGGAAGAATGTTGATTTTTTGCTAAGAGCAATCGAAAACACAACACGATGGGAGGAAATCCTACGTCGTGTTCGGTACAAGGCGTTTTTCCTGTCGCATTGTACCGACACGGTCCAGTCGGCTTAGCTTTGCGGCACAACTATGTTAAGAGATAAGAGAGGTGCTCCTGTGAACAGGGCTGAAAAAGGCGATGTCATCCCCAAAGGCAACCATATATTCAAGCTGCTGAAATACGTGATGTCCCACGACAAGTCAACGATAGCATGGTCTGCGACCGGTGCAGTGCTTGGCTCTATGTCGATGCTAATTTTGGCTGCGTTTCCGGCGCTGTTTATCGAGAGGATAATGTATGCCGACCAGCACGGCGCTATTTTCTACCTTGCCCTGTTTGCCGCTTTTATGACGATCGTGTTGCTAATAACCTCTTATGACTTATACCGCGTCAGCCTTGCGGATACCCGCAGGCGTGTCAGAATAGTGCATGACCTGATTGGATTTACATTCAAAATAGACATGGATTATTTGGAAAACAGCGAATTTCTGGAGCTCTACCAGCGCATTCTTGCTAATATGCAGGAGGCGTGCCGAGAATTTTTTTATACCATAAACAGGCTTCTAAGCGCAGTTATTGTCATTATTTCTATTTCGGCGATATTTGCTACCATAGATGCGACTGTGCTTGTGTTGGCTATTGTAGTGACAGCCATTGATGTCGTTATAGCGCGCAAGCTCTATCAACAGCAGCATAAGCGCACGATTGCTAAGTCGGAGTTTAACAAACGCTCTGAAGTCATGAAGCGGATGTTCATTTTAGGCAACAGCCTAAGAGAGATTAGAAACTTCGGCTTGGAGGTTTTTGCTTTAGGCAAGGCTTCTGAATTCTGGGCAGAAGGCATAAATGTTGAGCGTAAGTACCATAAGAACCTCAATATGCTGCAAGGCCTTGGGTTTGCGCTGTCGCAGCTTGTCGGACTTGTCCCCATGGGGATTTTTTCCTACTTTGTGCTAAGGGGCGAGCTGAGTGTCAGCGCGTTTTTCCTCTATATAGCACTTTATGCGCAATTTAGCAGCTCGGCGAAGCTATTGCTCGAGATTATACCCTCAATCGGCAAGGCCAACACATTTGCGGCTGAGTTCTTTTCGTTTATTGGAAACAAAAAATACACGAGCCGATTTGTAGATGACGGCGAACCGCTTGGAAAGATTGACACGATTGAGCTGAAAAACGTTGGATATCGATATAAAACAAGCTCTGAAAACACTTTGGAGGGCATAGACATTTCAATAAGGCGCGGTGAGCGGGTTGCAATTGTCGGTGAAAATGGCGCAGGGAAATCGACCCTCTCGAAAGTGCTGTCCGGGTTTTACCAACCGACCGAAGGGCATGTCCTGCTCAATGGCATGCCGCTTGAGCAATATAATACGGAAGAGCTGCGGCGAAATTTCAACCAGCTGTTCCAAGATTATTTCCTATTCCCTTTTTCCATCAGGGAAAACCTGCTAACAGACGAAGGTGAAACCGAAGAAAATGATGGGGCCATGTGGGCGCTGCTTGAGCGCTATGCGCTTGCGGAGCACATGAAGTCGCTGCCGGCGGGGTTGGATACAGGCATTGGCGGGGAATTCTACAGGGAATATACGGAGCTGTCCGGCGGAGAGCGGCAGAAGCTGGCGATTATCCGGATGATGCTCAAAAGGGACTCGTCCGTATTAGTGCTGGACGAGCCCATGAACAACCTCTCCATCAAAACAGAAAACACCCTATACAAGGACGTATTTGACGCAAGAGACAACATTGTGATTATTGTCTCGCACCGGATGTCGTTTATGCCGCAGATGGACAAAATCATAGTCATGGATGGGGGAAAAATAGCAGAAATCGGAAACCACCAGGAACTCATTGAGCTAGGGGGAACCTACGCAAACCTATTTAATATGCAGAAGGAAAAATATTGGGAGGGCGAGTAGCCTGATGCTGCTCACCACAGGGTTGTCGGCTATAGCCTGAATAAGAAATCGAGGGGGATGCAGAGTGCACCCCCCTTGCGTATGTGTTTGCAGATAGAGCTTGGCTCTACCTCAGCAAATCAAACCTGTCGGCGTCCATCACTTCGTTCCATGCATCGACGAAATCCTCTAAGAACTTCTCCTTTGCGTCGTCGCAAGCATAGACCTCCGCAATTGCGCGTAGCTGTGAGTTTGAGCCGAAGATTAGGTCGACCCTGGTTGCAGACCACTTCTGCTTGCCTGACTTTCTGCAAACGCCATTGAACACATTCGCATCATCCGTGGGTTTCCACTCGGTGTCCATGTCCAAAAGGTTCACAAAGAAATCATTGGTGAGCGCACCCGGCTGCTTAGTCAGAACACCGTTTGGCGAACCGCCGAAATTGTTGCCCAAAACCCTCAGGCCGCCAACTAGCACGGTCATCTCCGGCGCTGTCAGGCCTAGGAGCTGCGCCTTGTCTACCAATAGCTTCTCCGGCAATGTTGAAAATTCTTTTTTCAGATAGTTCCTAAAGCCGTCGTGCACAGGCTCGAGCACCTTGAAGGACCAGACATCCGTTTGCTCCTGCGACGCATCCATCCTGCCCGGCGTAAATGGCACGCAAAGCTCAGTGCCAGCTTTCTTGGCCGCCTGTTCAATGCCTACGGCGCCGCCGAGCACTATTAGGTCGGCTAGCGATACGAATTTCCCGCCATTGTTGAACTCTTTTTGAATCTTTTCATATTTGCTGAGCACCGGTTTGAGCTGCGCCGGCTGATTAACTTCCCAGGATATCTGCGGCTCAAGCCTGATGCGCGCGCCATTTGCCCCGCCCCTGCGGTCAGAGCTCCTAAAAGTAGCGGCGCTTGCCCACGCAGTGCCGACGAGTTCCGCCACCGTCAACCCGGTTTCTGCAATTTTGCCTTTTAGTGCTGCGACATCCTGCTCATTTACGACATACCCCTCGCACTTTGGCACGATGTCCTGCCATAAAAATTCCTCATTGGGCACATCGTCGCCCCAATACAATGTGGTCGGCCCCATATCCTTGTGGGTGAGCTTGAACCACGCCCTGGCAAAAGCGGCATGGAACTTCTCCGGGTTTGCCAAGAAATCTTTGGCGATTTTTTCATAAATTGGGTCGAATTTGAGGGACAAATCGGCTGTGGTCATCATCGGGCGATGTTTCTTGCTCGGGTCATGCGCATCAACGACCATATCCTCATCATCGACATCCTTTGCAAGCCACATATATGCTCCGGCAGGGCTCTTCAGAAGCTCCCATTCATATTTGAGCAGAACCTTTAAGTAGCCCACGTCCCACTTCGTCGGATTTGGCTTCCATGCTCCCTCAATTCCGCTGCTGATGGTGTCGCCCGCATTGCCCTTGCCGAAGTCGCTCTTCCAGCCAAAGCCCTGCATTTCGATGGGGGCACCTTCCGGCTCAGGTCCGACGTGGCTTGCGGGCGCTGCGCCGTGGGCTTTGCCAAATGTATGGCCGCCGGCAATCAACGCAACGGTTTCTTCGTCATTCATAGCCATGCGGGCAAAAGTCTCCCTGACGTCTTTTGCCGATTCGGCGGGCACCGGCTCGCCGCCCGGGCCCTCCGGGTTGACATAAATCAGCCCCATCTGCACGGCGGCCAGAGGACTGTCTAGCTTCCTGTCCCCGGAATATCTTTTGTCATCGTCGAGCCAAGTCGATTCTGAGCCCCAGTAGATATCCTCCTGAGCTTCCCAAACATCCTCGCGCCCCCCGGCAAAACCCAGCAGCTTGCAGCCCATGTCTTCGATGGCGCAGTTGCCTGCCAGAATCATTAAATCTGCCCATGAGATTTTTCTGCCGTATTTTTTCTTTATAGGCCATAATAGCCTTCTGGCTTTATCTAGGTTGACATTGTCCGGCCAGCTATTGAGCGGGGCAAACCTCTGCGTTCCATCCCTTGCTCCGCCGCGGCCATCCATAGCACGGTATGTGCCTGCGCTATGCCATGCCATTCTTATAAAAAACGGTCCATAGTGCCCATAGTCCGCCGGCCACCACTCTTGCGAATTCTTCATTGCCGCAAAAAGATCGTTTTTGACCGCTTGGAGATCGAGAGTCTTAAACTCTTCGATGTAGTCGAACCCACATCCCATCGGGTTGCTCAAGCAGGAATTTTGGTGCAAAACGCTTAAATCAAGCTGGTCCGGCCACCAATCCTTGTTGGTTGTACCCTTCGTGAAATCCGGCCTTCCCGCACCTGCATGTCCCGTGACTGGGCATTTTGAATTGCCGCTCATGAAGTACCCCTCCTAAGAATAATTTATAGCGCCCTCGGAAGAGGGTGCTATGCAAAGTATACTATATAGCGGCTAAAGAGTCAAATTATTTTATAGAAAATGCCCGAGAACTGCCAGAACTGCAATGCGCCTAACGTTCTTCAGGCTCCACCTGAAAACGTCTCGACTACCTGTCATTCTGCTACTTGTGCGCAGAATCCATCAAAAACATATCTAAATATTGATAGTTTTGCTGGCCAACGCCATCCTCTCGGCTATCTCGTACATATTGACAATAGCCCCAACTGCCAGCTTATCTTGAAGATTATAGAAGTTTACACAAGTGCCGCAAATGAGAACTTCTACGCCTTTTTCTTCCAGCTTCTTGAGGTCGTCAATCGTGTTGGATTCAGCAGATGTTAAAAATACGCCAGAATTAAAGAAAATCACATGCTTAGGCGGCGTCGGAAGCTCGGTTAAGGAATAAATAAAACCTTTGACTAGTATTTTCCCAAGTTCATCTGCACCTTTTCCCATAGTGTCTCTACCAATAACCACGGCCAGCCCGCTTGAGGCAGTCCCGTTTTGGAGCACATTGGACGTGGTATTATCAGATGAAATTTCATGCGGACGCTCCTTCCCGCCCTTGCTAATTGCAACCTCGTAAGAATCTGCAGCTTTTTCGACATACGAAAATTCATATCCGTAGCCTTTGGCCATTTTTTCAAGGTTTTGAACAGCTGCGAAGTTATCGACTTTGACCGATACGCTATCAGCGCCGTTTTCAGCCAACGCTTTTTTAGATTCAATTACCGGGACTGGACACGGCTTACCTAGTGCATCAATTATTTTCATGCGCCATCTCCCCTATCTCAAATTATTTCACAGCAACTAAAGACTGATGTTGCCTTAAACCCTGAACAGACTTCCGAACCAACTTCAAGCCCCAGCTGGTTCTCATTGGAATAATATTATCTTGCTTTCTCTTTTTACGACTTCCCCAATGATTCTGGCGGCAAGGTCATCTGCTTGAATCGCCGCTAACAAATCATCGGACTGCTCAGAAGATACGCATATTAACAGACCTCCCGATGTCTGCGGGTCAAACATCAATTCCTGCAATGCAAAAGGCAAACCGTTCACATCAGCTTTTCCTTCCAGATGATTGCGGTTGCGTTGTCCTGCGGCTGTGACAAGGTACTCATCGGCATATTGATAAGCCTCTTTGATATAGGGTATTTCGCTTGGATAAAGTGCAATTGACACTTTGTCTGATGCCATTTCAAGAGCATGTGCTAACAAGCCAAATCCTGTTATATCAGTACATGCGCTAACGCAAAATCCCTGCATCTTTTCGGCTGCGTATTTGTTTAGCCTTTCCATCGTAGCCACAGCCTTGTCAACAGCCTCTGTGCTGGCTACTCCCCCGCGAAGTGCCGCTATGACCAAACCTGTTCCCAAAGGCTTTGTCAGAATCAGCTTATGTCCTATCGCTGGCGTGTCATTCTTGATTATTTTGTCATTTTCCACAATGCCCGTCACAGCCAATCCGTATTTCGGTTCTTTGTCGTATATGGAATGGCCTCCCGCAAGCACAGCAGATGCTTCTGCAACCTTCTCTGCGCCGCCTTGCAATATCTCTCTTAAAATTCCCATATCCATAGACTGAGGAAAACAGACGAGATTTAAGGCTGTTATGGGCTTGCCTCCCATGGCATAAATATCGCTTAAAGCGTTGGCGGCGGCAATTTTGCCGAATGACATGGGGTCATTTACCATTGGCGGGAAAAAGTCTGCTGTGGCGACAATATAGCTTTTATCGCTTATTTTGTAAACAGCCGCATCATCCGACGAATCATATCCGACAATCAAGTTTTCATCATGCAAAACAGGCAGCCCTGCCAATAGCTTTGACAGTTCCCCTGCACCTATCTTTGCACCGCATCCTCCACTTGTGCAATTGTCCAAAAGGGAGCTTGATGCTTGTTTCATAGCATTGACCTCCAGTCGCTCACTTCGCTGTACGAATATCTCCCATTTTCTGAAACTCTAAAATACAGCCCAATTTCGTCAATGTTCTTGTCAGATAATGGTGCAAGTGCAGATTTAATTTCGTCTTGAGCTATCCTGACACAGATGCCGCACCCTGCGCTGATTTGAGAGGGCAAAGGTAGCACGCCCACTTGAAGCTTCTGCTCCAGTAGGCATTGTTCGGCTTTTATTGCGAGGTTTGTATTTTTGAATGTGATTATATATTCCATCGTTGCCTACCCCAGCGATTCAGTAATTTCTTCTATTGCAGATATTCCCTTTCGTATCTCGTCCTCGGTATTAAAATATGAAAACGAAAACCGCACCATGCCCATACTAACTGTGTCAAAATGCTCATGCAGCAATGGAGCGCAATGACTGCCAGCGCGAGTGGCTATGCTGTAGCCTGTCCAAAGCCGCTCGGCAAGCTCGGATGATGTTAGCCCTTCAATGTTGAGCGATACAATGGGGAGCCTGTCCTTCTCCGAAAAATTTCCATAGGTTCTAACTTGCTTTATGCCTTTGATGCCGTCATAAAATAGTCTCATAAGGCGAGTTTCTTTCTCGTGAATTTTATCCACTCCGACTTCATTAACAAAGCGAACGCCTTTTTGCAGACCATATAATCCGTGGCTGTTTAATGTGCCTACCTCAAAAATATCAGGTACACATTTTTGCTGAAAAGTGTCAAAGCTATTAACCCCTGCGCCCCCCGTCTTCGTGATGCTAAAGTCGTGCTCACCAGACACAATTATGCCACCTGTTCCTTGTGTGCCGAATAACCCCTTATGACCAGTAAAACAAAAAATGTCAGCCATCCCAACATTTGTCGGAATTGTCCCAAAAGTTTGGGCAACGTCTAAAATCATGGTAATACCGTTAGCTTTGCATTTTTCGTAAAGCCCTTGAACATCGGTAATATTCCCTGTCACATTAGAGCCATGTGTGCACACCAGGAACTCTGTGGTCGGTTTTATCAATTCCTTAAATGTGTCAGTGGCAAGATTTCCGTTATCATCACAACCCATAAAACATAGGTCGCATCCAGAGAGATATAGTGGGCGAAGCACGGAATTATGCTCCAGCACACTCGTAATGACAGAATCATTTTTGCTTACAAGACCGCCTATGACCATATTCAAGCTCTCTGTGGCAGAAGATGTGAACGCTACATTAAGCGGCTCGTCACAACCAATGAGTTTTGCTATCTCCATGCGAGTGGCATAAATCTCCCGACTAACAACTGAGGCCGCATCATAAAAGGAACGGCCTGCATTTCCGAAGTTGTCTACAGCATAGGCGGTAGCCTCCGCTACTTCGGGAGGTTTTATTAGGGTTGTTGCGCTGTTGTCGAAGTATATCATGCTCCCCTTATATTTCCTTATAGCACATATGCAAGCCCCTGTCGCACCCGCAAGAACTGCACATCTCGTACAATCAAGTTGTTATCAGGCTAATCCCATGCCTCAACGTCTCTGCATCGATCATTCCGCCCGCATGCGCCAAGACGAACCCCTCGGCATTTATGAAATACGTCGCCGGAATCGCCCTGACCCCATAAGCAATGCTGGCCTCCCCATCCATATCGAAAAATATGGGGAACGTGTAGCCCTGCTGGGCAATGTATGCCTTACCCGATTCCCTCGTTTCGCGCGCACCGTCCACCAAATTGACCATCATAAAATGGACATCATCGCCCATCTCCATAAACACAGCATTGAAATAAGGCATCTGCGCCGAACAAGCTCCGCACCAGCTTGTCCAGAAGCTCAAAACAATCGGACTTCCATGAAAATCAGACAGCCTTACGTAATTTTGGTCTATATCCTGCACAACAAAGTCCGGTGCAGACACCCGATTGTCTTCTTCCTCATGCTGCTCGTCCGGCATATGCTCCGGAATGCCCTCTTCGATATCCTCAACGCCTGCCTGTTCAGGGGGAGGCCCGGCAGGCATGCCGGGCCTCTCGTGCCCATCTATCAACAAAAGGGGCGTGTCAACAACCGCCCGGTCGGCCAAGGCACTGTAGAGAGCCGCTGCCCCCGCCAAGATTGCCACTAATGCCGCCGCCACAATACCCACTGTGAGAATCTTATTTTTGTTCATCATTTAAATCCACTCCTAAAATGGCAACAACGCCTTAATCCAACCAAACAACCCCGTCATCATCAAAATGCCTATGACAATAAGGAACAACCCTGAGATGAGATTAATAATCTTGTGGTGCTTCTTAATCCAGTCAATAGTCGATTTTAGCTTATCTATGAGCAGTGTGCATATGAAAAACGGCAGGCCCAAGCCCAACGAATAAAACAGCAGCATAATAGTGCCCTCATACACCGAAGCCTGATGCGCGGCCTTCATAAGCGCCGCACCGAGGAACGCTCCGGCGCAGGGCGTCCACATAACCGCAAAAACAAGCCCGAATGCGAATGCGGAAAAAAAACCAGTTATGGGCCTGTTTATCTGTCCGCCGACTTTGGCGTGGCTAAGCAATCGGATATTGAGCACCCCCAGGTAGTTAAGCCCAAACAGCACGACTATCAGCCCTGCAACTATATTCACCACGGTCTCGAATCTTCTCAAAACCCCGCCAACTAAACCGGCAAATGCGCCCAAAATCACGAACACAACGGTAAATCCAATGATAAACCCAAATGCGCACAGCAACGTCTTCCTTGTTTTCCTATCCACCTCGCCGCCAGCAAAGTACATTATGTAGACAGGCAGCATGTGCAGCAGGCAAGGAGATATGAATGTTATTATTCCTTCAAGGAATGTCAGTGCATATTGCAAGTACCTTCACCTTCATTCGTAAGGGCGACACTCGTGGCCGCCCTTTCTTCTAGATTTTATGACCTTATCATTTAAGTTTTATTATACTACACAAAAACCTGAGCCGCAAGAATAAAAGTATAGTCAAAACGCCAACAGAAATACCTTGCTTATAATCTGATTATATGCTACATTAGGCTGGAAAGTCGGTCTGTGCGCATGTCGGCTTTGGCTGGCGGAATTTGCCGGCAATACTATCGAAGGAATGGTCATAGATATGAACGTTTGGCACAATGTCAACCCTGACAGAATCAAGCCCCATGATTTTCTTGGAGTTATCGAGATATCAGAGGGCTCAAAGACTAAGTATGAGCTGGACAAGGAAACCGGCGCACTGATCCTAGACCGCGTCCTATACACTAGCACGATATACCCCGCAAATTATGGGTTCATCCCCCGCACATTCGCTGACGATAGCGACCCGCTGGACATCCTGGTTCTCTGCTCGGAAAAAATACAACCCATGTCGCTCGTGCGATGCTATCCCATTGGTGCTATTATCATGGTTGACGACGACGCAAGGGACGAGAAGATAATCTCCCTGCCGTTTAACGACCCTAGGTACAACACCTATCACGACATTTCTGAGCTTCCTTCGCATGTCTTCGACGAAATGACACACTTTTTCTCCGTTTATAAAAGGCTTGAACACAAAGAAACGGCTGTTTCAGAAGTCGTGGGGAAGGATGACGCAGTGATGATGGTGAAACAAGCCATGGATCGCTATAGCTTGCAATTTGGGAAATATGGGTATTAGGAAACGACATTCTTCCCATGTGCATATGTCGTGTATGTATGCGACAGCTTAATCAAAAGACAGTTCCGTCCTGCCTATCAAATCGTTTTGAAGCTCCGGCGACAATTCGACGAAATACGCTGAATAGCCCGCTATGCGCACGACCAAGTCTTTGAATCTGTCCGGTTTCTTTTGAGCCTCCAGCATAGTCTCTCGGCTGATTATGCTAAATTGGCTCTGCATGCCGCCCTGCTCAAAGTATGTGTCCATGAGCGCTATCAGATTAGCTCGCCCCTGATGCCCCGAGACTGTGGCAGGGGCGAATTTCCAATTCAGGATTATTCCATTGCCCAAGCGGGCATGATCCAGCTTTGCTACAGACTTGGCAACCGCCGTGGGTCCGCACCTGTCGTGCGACCCAAATTCTGTGTGCGCCGGGCCGATGCAGTCCGACACAGGTTCTCCCGACTTCCTGCCATCGGGCGTCGCCGTGACTACGGAGCCGTGCATTACGTTGTTCGTAACTGAGTAAACGCCCGGCACAAACTCCCCGCCATGCGCCGTTGGGCGATGCTCAATGTACTTGCAGTACGTAGCAATCACAAACCTTGCGATATCGTCGGCATAATCATCGTCATTTCCATAGTGATGCATCCTGTCCGAGTTGACCAGCGCATACAGGGGCTCGTGGCCCTCCCAGTCAGCTTCCAATGCCTCCAGCAACTCTGCGCCCGTCACAGTTTTGTCTTCGAACACAATTTTCTTAATGACCGACAGCGCATCCGCAGTCGTGCCGATACCCACAGCCTGCGGGCCTGATCCATTGTAAACTGCGCCGCCCGCCGAAACATCCAGACCCTTTTCGATACATCCCTCAATGAGCAGCGACAGGTAAGGTAGCGGCTTTAGCCGCTGATGCACCATGTCGCACTTGTTTATTAGCGAGACAAGCATGTCGCACCAATATTTCATCTGCCTATCGTATGACTCCATAACCTCCTCAAAGCTCTCAAAAGCCTCTATGCTCCCCGTATCCGGCCCAAGCCTGCCTCCTGCGCCTGCGCAAATTGCATATTGCACGCACCGCTCGGAGCAGCCTATGCACTTGCCTCCGTTTATGGCCAACTGCATTATCTTGGACAGGTTGACAGAACCGGAATCATGCCAGCCATAGTTTTTGCCGGGGACGCTCGGCTCCACGCACCCTACGCCAACATAGTTGCGCGCATCGGGAAGCGACCTTCCATAATTAAGGAGCGACTGAATCATCGGCTCGTCGTTAAAAATCTTGGGCTCTCCCGTGCCGATGCGGATGACATTAAATACCTTAGTTTTAAATTCAGGCGGTGAATTTTTGTGCAAGCGGACGCCCATCCAGGGGTTCGGTATGCGCGTGTGCGCATGGGCGTCCAGCACCATGTAGCTCAAGTCATTCGTGATGTCGTTGCCGTCCTCGTCAACGCCGCCGACATCCAGTGCCGTTCCGCCCATAATCGTGCCCGATGAAAAAACAATCGCATTCTTGTCACGTATCTTGCGCAGCTCGTGCATCTTTAAGAAGCTGTGCTCGATGAGCTCCTGCATAAACTCCCGGGTCAGTGCGCCCCTCTCTATGTCGGCCTTGTAAAATGGGTAAAACAACTTGTCAAATCGGCCATATGTAACTGAATGGCCATTTGTTTCTATGATAATCATATTGGTTGCGACATGCCAGAGCTGAATCGCCTCCCAAAAATCGCGCGGCGCGCCCTCTGCCACATGCAGGCAATTTGACGACACTCGCAGCAGCTCGCCCCTGCGCTCCGGGCGCGACTCTGCCTCAGCCATCTTTGCGGCAAGCTCCCCATAGCGCCTCATATACGCTTTTACGCCATCTAGCATGATTAGCTCGGCTGTGTAGAATTCATGTTTTTTCATGTCCTTGGGGTTTGTTGGGTCGAGCTTGGCAAGGTGCCCCTCGACTTCTTTGCGGATGCCGCCGAACCCCACTTTAAATAATTTTTCATAATTCGCCGTGACGTGCCCGATGCCCGCATAGATATAAAGACCTTCCAAAAGCACTGCCGCTCCGAGGTGCGAGCCCTTCCGCTCTTCCTCGGTATATAGGGCAAGAACCGCCTCCGAAACGGTCCTGCCCCTCCAAAACTCTTGAATAGACAGTATCTCAGCTTTTGTTCTTTCATCAATCACATAGCGGTCGTTGCGCCTGTCCTCAAATGGGCTGCTTGTAAGCTCGTCACACAGCCAGTCCATTGAAAATTCAGGATAGATGGGCGCACTATTCGGAGGGGCTGCAAGCTCCCCCACAATAAGCTCATCGGGCCAAATCGCAATTGGCACCCGCTCAAGCACCTCGCGCAGCGCATGGGCCCATATAATACTTTGTGGGTGCATGGCGTATTTTTTAAAGCACTCAGTCACTATCAGCGCGCGGTGCGCGTCAGCGGTCGAGTCCGTTTCCTTGTTGCGCTTTAGCATATTGTTGATGCGCAAAAATGGGGACGGATTTTCTGTTAAGCTGGATATCCCAACTCCCCATTCGCGGTCAACAGGCTCAATGGCAAGCGGCAGATCCTGCGCTGTTGCGTTATTGCTCATTTCAATTCCCCCATAACTGATTTTTTTACAGCATATCACGAATCCTATTGGCAATCAACAACCTATGGTGCATAAAAGCATGGGCACATACGGCAATCTTATGATGCAAGCACATAAACTGTGCAAGCGAGTAGGTCTTAACAAACGCAGGAGCGTGCCTTTCAGCCGCTCCTGCATACATTCGGACGATTTTCAAACTATTCGTAAAACTTAGTCAGCTCCTCAAACGGCTTACGCGGGAACATCCTGCCCACGCTCTTGTCCGCAGGCACTCCGACGGGGAGCACGGCGCGCACCGTTGCATCCTCATCCAGCTCCACTATGTCTTTGATTTTGTCTTGGAACTCTTGGCTAAAATTCGTCTGCCCATCCGTCCAGACTGTCGTGTAGCCCAAATCTGCGATGGCGAGCAAAACATTCTGAGCTGCGGCGCCGTAGTCCTGAAGCTCAAAAGGGCTGTCGTTCGGGCCGAATTTGAGCAGTTTGGACACCAGCAGCACCAGCGCAGGAGCGGTTGCAATGCCGGGGTGCTCAAAAATCGCGCGGATTTTCCCCAGCATCTCAGGATTGGTGACAGCATAGAACCGCTGGCTCTGCAAATTGCCCGCGCTTGGCGCTTGAATGCCTGCTTCGCAGATTTTCACCAGATGCTCCCTTGGCACGGGCGTAGGTTCAAATTCGCCCCGATAGCTGTACCGCGCATGAATAAGTTCAAAAAATTCCATTTTCGAAAGTGCCTCCCTTTTATTTATTATTCTAAATTATTTTCCCATTATATATTCATTGCTCAAGATTTTCAAGAATTCATCTTTAATAATTTTATTTGTAAACTTTTTGTGACAGCACTCCCTTGTTATGATAGAATGGTACTTCCGGCAGCCGCAGCGATGCCCTGCCAGATGCTACCAAAAAGGAGAAAGCTTGTGCTAACACTATTTACATCGGCGCAGCTGGGCAAATTCAAGGTGTTTATATTGATGCTCTTCGTCGCGCTGCAAATGGCGGGGACTTTGTACTTGCCGACACTCACGGCAAACATCATTAACAATGGCGTCATAATGGGGGACTTAGACTATGTCAGGCGCACTGGAGTGCTCATGCTTGGTGTGGCAGTGCTCACGGGCACTTTCGCAATACTCAGCACATATTTCTCGTCCGAGGTCTCGACCAGGTTTGCAATGAACACCCGGAAAAAGCTCTTCGCCCACACGCAGGAGCTGTCCTACCAAGACTTCAAGCATTTCAGCGCATCCTCGCTCATAACAAGGGCGACGAATGACATTGAACAGCTACAAACGACGCTGGGGATGTTTTTCGACATGATGCTGCCCGCACCATTTGTGGTGATTATCGGGCTTATCCTAGCATTTGCGAGAAACCCGCTGATGGCGCTCATCATATTCATCAGCGCACTCGTTTTCATCATAGTCCTGGCGCTGCTGTCCAGGGCAGTGTTCCCATTGTTTGAAAAAGTCCAAGAGGGCCTCGACAATATAAACAACACAGTCGGGCAGTACCTCTCCGGCATAAGGGTTATCCGCGCCTTTAACCGGACAAAGCTGGAGACAGAACGCATGGATGAGGCATTTAAGAATGTCGCAACGCTGAACATCAAAATCAACCGACTCTTTGCCCTGCTCATGCCTATTGTCATGCTGGGCATGAACTTGGCAATCATTTCGGTCATCTGGTTTGGCGGGAACCGCATAGCGGCGGGAGAAATGCAAATCGGCGACATCACGGCTATAATTGAATACTCGATGAACATACTGATGTACTTGCTGATGGCAGTTTTCACCCTCATCATGCTGCCGAGGGCCAAGGTTTGTGCTGCCAGAATCAGGGAAGTGCTGGACTTCAAGCCCGAAATAGCTGATGGTGGGCAGCACTTCAGCGAGGAAAGCAAAGTGCGCCTTGAGTTTAAAGACGTGAGCTTTTCTTACCAAGATGCTGAGAACCCCGTTTTGCAGAACTTGAGCTTCGTTTGCAAGCAGGGCACGACTACTGCAATAATCGGCGGCACCGGCTCCGGCAAGAGCACGCTTGCGAGGCTCATCCCCAGGCTGCTGGACGCCTCCGGGGGCAAGATTACATTCAAAGGCATCAATATTAAGGACTTGCCACAGGAGGAGTTGCGAAAAAAAATCGGCTTCGTTCCGCAAAGGGCGTTCCTGTTTAGCGGCACTGTGGCCGAAAACTTGAGGCACGGCAATGAGGGCGCAAGCGAAGAAGACATGAAGCAAATTGCGGAGGTGGCGCAGGCCCACAGCTTTATCAGCGAGATGGAACGCGGCTATGACGCCACCATAGAGCAAGGCGGCCGAAACCTTTCGGGAGGTCAGCGGCAGCGCTTGGCAATCGCCCGGATGCTGATGAAGAAGCCGGATGTCTTTGTCTTTGACGACAGCTTCTCTGCGCTCGATTTTCGGACGGATGCGGCTTTGCGCAAGGCCTTGAAGGCGGTCACTGCATCTTCAATTGTAATCAATATTGCCCAGCGCATCAGTACGATTCGCGATTCTGATCAGATTATCGTCTTGGACGAGGGCAAGATTGTCGGGATTGGCTCACATGATGAGTTGCTCAAGACCTGCGAGGTCTACCAAGAGATTGCACGCTCACAACTGAGCGAGGAGGAGTTAGGCGCATGAGTTCAGACAACAATTCAGGCTATGACATACTGGACATGAGTGGCGACGGCATGTCCACCGAAAAGGCCAAAGACTCAAAAAAGACGCTTAAGCGGCTGATAGCAGCGCTTAAGCCTCAAAAATGGCATCTCATCATTGCTTTCATATTTGCCGTCGGCGGGGTCATGCTCAACCTCAGAGCGCCGCTCATATTTGCGGACGCCATTAACGAAATCTTCTCCGGCATTGCGCCTGCGCTTATGGGGCTTGGGCCTATTGACATAGACTTCACGGCGCTTGGCGGATTTGTGCTTATTCTGGTGGGCATATACGCCTTTAGCGCAATTTTGACCTATGTTCAAGAACGCATCATGGCTTCAGTTGCGCAAAGGCTTGTGCTTTCCTTGCGCGAGCGAATTGGGGCAAAGCTTGCAAAGGTGCCGCTTAAATTTTTCGACACGAACAAAAAAGGCGAAATCCTTTCCCGGGTCACCAATGACCTCGAGCGGGTCAATGACGTCATGCAGAGTGCAATCATGCGCCTGTTCACATCGGCGATAACGATTGTCGGAGCACTTATCCTGATGTTCAGGATTAACTGGATTCTCACATTGATTGCCATCGGCGCAATTATCGTAGGACTCATCATCACCGCTATTGTGAGCATGAAAAGCGCGGGGTACTTTGCCGCCCGGCAGAAGTCGCTTGGCGTTTTTAACACCCATATTGAGGAATATTTCTCAGGGCAGGTTGAAATCAAGGCATTCACTTTGGAAAAAGAAGCTCGGAAAAAAACTGAGGCTGCGGCGACTCAGCTCTACAAGGACGATAAGAAAGCGCAGTTTATCATGTTTGCAATTATGCCTATCATCCGGCTTTTTAATCAGACCGGCTATGTGGCAATTGCAGGGCTCGGCGCATCGTTTGTCATAAATGGCCGTATTTCCATCGGTCAGATTATGTCTTTTTTCCAGTATGTCCAGATGTCGCAGGAGCCTCTGACGGAAGCTTCCTTTGTCCTGAACTCGTTGCAGGCGGCGCTTGCGTCCGCTGAGCGTGTTTTCGAGGTTATGGACGAGGAGGAAGAGGTCAATCCGGAAAAGGCCGCAAATGCTATAGAAAAGCCCCATGGCAATATTTCCTTCGAGCATGTGCAGTTTGGATATGGCGACGACCTGCTGATGAAGGACGTCACTTTTGAAGTCCAGCCGGGGCAGAAGGTCGCAATTGTCGGCCCAACAGGCGCAGGCAAGACGACGCTTGTAAACCTGCTAATGCGCTTTTACGAGATTAAGGGCGGCTCTATCAAGGTCGATGGCGTGGATATAACAAAGTTTGACAGGCATTACCTGCGCTCGTTGTTCGGCATGGTTTTGCAAGATTCTTGGATGTTTGACGGCACTGTCGCAGAGAACATTGCATATGGGAGGCACCGTGCTTCGCACTCTGAAATCGTCGAGGCTGCAAAGATTGCTAGGGCAGACTATTTTATCCGCACGCTGCCCAACGGCTATGACTCTGTCATGAATGACGAAAACACCACGCTGTCGCAGGGCGAACAGCAGCTGATATGCATCGCAAGGGCGATTCTTGCAAATCCACCGATGCTCCTGCTCGACGAAGCGACGTCCAGCGTTGACACGCGCACGGAGGTGCATATCCAAAAAGCCATGGACAACCTAATGAAGGGCCGCACGAGCTTCATCATCGCCCACCGCCTATCCACGATTAAAAATGCCGACATAATACTGGTAATGAATCACGGCGACATAGTAGAATCAGGAAGCCACGAGGAGCTCCTAGCCAAGGGCGGCATGTATAGCGAGATTTATCAAAGCCAGTTTGCTTCTTAGGGGGAGTTTTCAAAAGGGCCGTAACGTAAGTTGCAGGTCACAAGGCAGCTGATGCCGGGCAGTTTGCCGTGTTTTTTCGCATAAGTAGGGCGACAAGACCCGTACTAGCGAAAAAAGCACAGTAAATTGACCGGCATCAGCGGATAGTTTGCGCCATCACCCTAATAGCAGCTAAGAACCCCCCTAGGGATGGTTTTTCGAAAAAAACTTGAGTATTTTAGTCCATTATGCTAAAATGGGAGCAAGGAGGATACTATACTTTATGAACAGCCGACGCAAAACCATTTTTTTAGTCGATGATGACTTGACAAATCTGGCAATAGGTAAAAAAGCGCTATCGAGCACCTACAGTGTCTTTACTATAGATTCGGGCGAAGCGATGCTGGAAATGCTTGAGGACATAACGCCGGACATGATTCTGTTGGATGTCAATATGCCCGAAATGGACGGATGCGAGGTCATACAAAGGCTAAAGGACAACGAAAACACCGCCCACATACCTGTTATTTTTCTGACTGCGCTAAGTGACGAAGATATGGAGCTAAAGGGCCTGTCCCTTGGCGCCATAGACTATATAACAAAACCATTTTCTGCACCGCTTCTGCTAAAGCGCCTAGAGGTTCACCTTTTGGTTGAAGCGCAAAAACGCGAGCTTGTGTCGCAAAAGCACGAACTGTTGCTTTTTAACAACAGCCTTGAGCAAATGGTGGAAGAGAAAACGGAAACTGTTGTAGAGCTCAAAAACGCAATCCTATCAACGATGGCAGAGTTGGTGGAGTATCGGGATGAAATCACAGGCGGCCATATTGTAAGGACACAAAAATATATAAAAGCACTTATCAGCGCCATGCGAAAAGAGGGAGTGTACTCCGACGAAGTTTCAAAGCTCGATGATGAATTAGTATTGCAATCATGCCAGCTCCACGATGTCGGCAAAATCGCTGTGAAAGACCACATTCTCAACAAGCCCGGCAAACTTACCGCCGAGGAGTTTGAATCCATAAAGACCCACACCACCTTTGGAGAAAGCGTAATACTTAGGCTAAAAGCGAAGACCACGGACAGCGACTTTTTGGAATATGCTAGAATCTTCGCCGTGTCACATCATGAAAAGTGGGACGGCAGCGGTTATCCCAAAAAGCAGAAGGGTGAGGAAATTCCACTTTTGGGGCGGATAATGGCTATTGGCGATGTGTATGATGCACTTGTGGAACGTCGCCCCTACAAAGATGCCTATTCCCACAAAAAATCGACTGGAATAATTTTGGAAGGCCGGGGCTCTCATTTTGACCCCCTTTTGACTGATTTGTTTGATAAAATCAACCATGAATTTGAGAAAATCTCTGCGGAGGTAGAAGGCTAAGATTATATAGGCATTGCAATGACTCAGGGAGACCCAAAAATGCGCAAACTATTACAGCGAGCAGCTGACAATTTAAGCGTCAAAAGTAAAATTGTTCTGGTGGCGGTGATCGCTACCCTGCTGGTGACCTCGCTCGTTGTCCCAATCCGAATAAACCAGTTAAGCAGGCAAGTTAACCAACGACTTTTAGAGAGGCTGCAAGACGCCACCTATACAACTGCAGCAATTGTTGACAGCATGACACTATATATCAGAGGCGTGCTCTCCACGATTTCTAACTCGCCCAAGGTAGCTCATTCCTTTTCCAACGACCTCGACGAAGATTTAAGCGAATTTTTATATACTTTTTTTGACAGCATGAACCAAACAAAAGACGGAATCTCGACATTTGCCAACCTAGTGCTTTACGACAAAGACTTCTACCCTATTTGGGGCGCACATCCCAGCGGAGAAATACCTGCCATGTCAGAATTCCCATTGAATTTCCTCATTGCGCAGCAGGGGAAATCCATGGTTAGCAATGCCGTGCAAAACCCCCGAACGGGACTTATGCAGTTTTTGATTACGTCTCCGATAATTGTTGATGGCCAGTTCGAAGGCGTCGCTGCCATACTTGCCAACACCCAAATGCTTGACTTTTTTTTGCGGGATGCTGTGTACCGCTATGGAGGGGGTATCAACATTGCCGATGAGCATGGCAAAATATTCTTTTCAACCCGCCCAGCCTACATTGGGAAGCACATTGATGAGCTTGAGGCAATAGAAGCATTTGACTATATGCCTTTGCACAATTTTTTTAAACACAGACTAGCTTTGACCGGAGCTTCCAAAATAGCATATGCCGGCACAAGCCTGCCTCTGGAGTGGACGATTGTCAGCTTTTTTGACTCACATGCCGTGGACAACGTAACACCAATCATTTTCACTTCCTTTATCCCTACAGTTTCCGGCATCTTCTTTGCAGCTGCCGCCATACTCCTGATCCTCCATTACTCCCTAAAACCGCTTGGTGCCCTTGCCATCAGCGCAAAGCACGTCGCCGAGGGGGATCTCAACGTTAAATTTGATGTCCGCAGGAATGACGAAATATCCCAAGTTTCCCGCTCTTTTCAGGAAATCCTGACGGCTCTGAACATATTGCAGGAAAGTTTCAAAAAAGCAAAGAACGCCATGACCCGCGGAGATGCGGAATACAAGCTGGAGGACTCCCGGCTTGGCGGCATCTATGACGAAATGCTCGCCAGCACAAACAGCATCGTAAAACATATGCAAGACGCCCAGCTTAGGGCAGAAAACTCATCAAAGGCCAAGAGCGATTTCCTTTCCAAAATGAGCCACGAAATACGCACGCCAATGAACGCCATAATTGGAATGGCGGAACTTATCTTGCGCGAAGACCTTCCCGAGACCGCAAGAGACCAGGCCGCAACAATCAAACAGTCCGGCGACCATCTGCTCCTCATCATAAACGACATACTAGACCTATCAAAAGTAGAAAGCGGGAAGCTGGAACTCGCAGAATCGCAATACCTCCTCCACTCCACAATACAGGATGTGGTCAGCATCATAAAAATGCGTATGTCAAATCCAGACGTTAGTTTTTCTGTCAACATGCAGTCGGACATGCCCCATACGCTATATGGCGACGAAGTGCGTGTGCGGCAGATACTGCTGAACATTTTGACCAATGCGCTTAAATACACGGAAAAGGGCCATTTCTCCCTTGATATAAAAGGCAAACAGAAAGACAAGGAAACCTATGTCCTAGCCCTGAAAATCAAAGATACCGGCATAGGCATAAAACCGGAATATATGGATATCCTTTTTGACGAGTTTGCTCAATTTGATGTCGTGAAGAATAAGAATGTAGAGGGCACGGGGCTGGGCCTTGCCATTACCAGCAGCCTTGTAAAGCTTATGAAGGGGACTATCGACGCAAAGAGCGTCTACGGCAAAGGCAGCGAGTTTTTTGTTACATTGCCCCAAGGATATGTAGAGTGCGGAAGCCATGCGCCGCACTTGCAGGATAAAGACGTGCTTTCATATAGCCACACCCCATCAAATGCGGAGCATACTCCACGCTCCATTAACGAGCATACCGGCGGCGAATCTGTAAACATCCGGCATATGGAGCAATTCGTTGCGCCCGAAGCAAGAGTGTTGCTTGTTGACGACATAGAAGCCAACCTCAAGGTAGCCGCCGGCCTTCTCAAGCTATATGGCGTAAACATCGACACTTGCCAAAATGGCAAATCCGCAATTGACGCTGTGCTGGCCAAGGAGTATGACCTGGTGTTTATGGATCATATGATGCCGATAATGGACGGCGTCGAGGCTGTGAAAATAATACGCAGCCATATGGGCGAAAAATATGCCAAGCTCCCAATCATAGCCCTTACGGCAAATGCCATCGTAGGCGCAAAGGAGATGTTTTTGGAAAATGGCTTCAACGATTTTCTCTCAAAACCCATTGAAATCCCCAAATTATACAACATCTTGTCAAAATGGATACCAAAAGAAAAGCAAAACAAAGTAGCCCCCGCTCCGGCAGCTGAGGCAAATATGGCTGAGCCAAAGAGGGAAATTGTCATCGATGATATAGAGGTGCCACGGGGGATAGCTCTGTCAGGCGGTTTCCAAAACTATCTGGACACACTCTCCATATTCCGCAAAAATGGCCTTACGAAAATCTGCGAACTTGCAGACTGTCTTGAGCAAGGCAATTTAGATCTCTACGCAATCCATGTGCACGCCCTCAAATCTGCCTGCGCAAACATAGGCGCAAACAAGCTATCCGGAACGGCACAAACCCTAGAAACCGCAAGCATGAAGAAAGATTCTGAGTTCATAACAAAAAACAATGCCGGTTTTATAGGCGATTTGAAGAAATTGTTGGAAAACATCAACGTCGTCGTCAACGCCCACAACAAAATCTCGGCCAATGGCAAAACTTTTGACGAGCGGCTTTTGAAAGAACATCTATCCCGGCTCAAAGCCGCCCTTAAGGCCTTTGACGCAGCTGCGATTGATGAAATTTCCACCCAGCTAAGAGACTTCACACATAATCCTGACAATGGCGAGGCCTTAAGTGAGATGTTGCAAAATGTTTTTGTAGGCAAATACAAGCAGGCAATGAAACAAATTGATGAATTAGGGGGCGACAACCCATGTGCCGACGCAGCGCATCAGCCTGCGCATCCGCGCTAAGGGGCTGCCATCTCCGTTTCATGTCAAATTTTCCAAAAAATACCGATGCACGGCCTGGTCACCGCCCAGCTCGGGATGAAAGGCCGTCACAAGCTGACGGCCTTGCCTTGCTGCGACAATCCGCCCTCCTTCCTCCGCCAGCACAGACACATCCGGCCCCACCGACTCAATATATGGCGCACGGATAAAAGTCATAGGTATAACGCCCAGCCCGGCAAAATCCCCCTCCGCACAAAAGCTGCCTAACTGCCTGCCATAGGCGTTGCGCCGCGCATAAACATCCATAGTGGAAAAACCCAGCGCAGACTCGCCTAGGACATCCTTGGCAAGCAGCAATAATCCGGCGCACGTCCCAAAGACAGGCAAACCTTCCTGGATCATGGAGAGCAGCGGCGCAAATAGCTCCAATTCGCGCAGGAGCTTGCCTATGACCGTACTCTCGCCGCCCGGCAGAATCAGCCCATCCATGGAGCTGCTAATGTCACCGCGCTGCCTGATTTCAAACCCCTCGACACCCAACTCCTCCAGCTTCGCTATGTGCTCTGCAAACGCTCCTTGAAGGGCGAGAACTCCTATCCTCACTTGCCGCGCTCCGCCATCAGCAGCGATATTTCATCTTCGTTAATCCCCACCATTGCATCACCAAGGTCCTCAGAGAGCTCCGCAAGCACTTTTGGGTCGTTATAGTTCGTCACAGCCTTCACAATCGCCTGCGCGCGTTTTTCCGGATTTCCCGATTTAAAAATCCCCGACCCTACAAAAACGCCCTCGGCGCCAAGCTGCATCATAAGCGCCGCATCTGCGGGAGTCGCAACTCCCCCGGCCGCAAAGTTCACGACGGGGAGCTTCCCGCCGCTCTCGGCCACTTGCAGTACAAGGTCATATGGCACTCTCAACTCTTTTGCCGCATCATACAGTTCGTCCTGGCTCATCGATGCCAGTCGCCTCAGCTCCCCCTGCATCAAACGCATATGCCGGACAGCCTGCACAATGTCGCCTGTTCCAGGCTCGCCCTTCGTGCGTATCATCGACGCCCCCTCGTTTATGCGTCTGAGGGCCTCGCCCAAGTCCTTTGCCCCGCACACGAACGGCACGGCAAACCCCCTCTTATCTATGTGGTATTTATCATCAGCGGGGGACAGCACTTCGCTCTCATCAATGTAGTCTATTTCAATCGCCTCTAAAATCTGCGCTTCCGCAAAATGCCCTATGCGGCACTTTGCCATCACGGGAATAGTGACCGCTTTCTGAATGCCGCGAATCATCGCCGGGTCGCTCATCCGGGACACCCCGCCTGCTGCGCGGATATCCGCCGGTATCCGCTCAAGCGCCATAACCGCACAGGCACCGGCATTTTGAGCAATCGCCGCCTGTTCCGGGCTTGTCACATCCATAATGACCCCGCCTTTGAGCATTTGAGCCAGATTCTTATTAAGCTCATATCTTTCGTTCATAGAAAATTCCTCCTAAAGTCGCAAGAACGCCCACCACATGCGCACATTTCCCTGCACACAATCTGATGAGCGCCTTTGCTATAGTATATGCCAAAAACAGATGCTAGTCAATAGGCTTATCTCCAGTCATTTGTAGCGATTTGTCCGCAGGAAGGACTACATTTAAAATTATGCCGACAATGACTGCGATTGCAACACCGAGGCGGTCCAGCGGCATGTTCGTTTCGCCAATGGTGATGGTTATTGCCGGCCCAAACCTGAGTCCAAGGCCAATAACCAGCATAACGGCGACTATGATGCAGTTTTTCATATCGGCCAAGTTCACTCTATCATCAACCAAATTTCTGATGCCGACAGACGCTATCATACCATAAAGGATAAACGACGCTCCTCCAATTATAGCGTCTGGGATTGAGTAAATAACAGACGCAAATAACGGAGAGAACCCCAACACGACGGCATAAATCGCAGCAATCTGCAGCACCCTCGGATCAAAGATTTTCGTTATCGTAACGACGCCCACGTTTTCTGAATAAGTGGTCGTAGCAGGGCCGCCCATCGCCCCGCCGACTATTGTCGCAATGCCATCCCCGCATAACGTGCGAACAAGCCCTGGGTCATTGATATAGTCATTGCCTGAAATCCTCTTGAGGATTACCATGTCGCCGATGTGCTCAGCTATCGTGGCAAGCGCAAATGGCAACATAACAAGCACAGTCACAGCACTAAACCTAGGCGCCATAAAGGGCGGAACGCCGACCAGCCCCGTTCCCGCCCTGCCAAACTCAAGTATCGCAGAGCCATCAGGATTGGTCATGCCTAATGCAAAGTGCATTAGCAGCGCTATTATATAAGCGCCGACTATACCGAGGAGTATCGGGATAATCTTGGTCATCCCCTTGCCCCATACGGAAAAGCATATGATAATCACCAAGGTCGCTATGGCAAGGAACAGATTGTTCGCCGATTGGCTTATTGCAAACGGTGCTAACATAACTCCGATTAATATGACCGTTGGCGCAGTGACCACCGTCGGCAGGTATTTCATAAAAGTTTTGACGCCAATCACCTTTATCAGCCCAGCCAGCGCTAAATATAAGAAGCCTGCTATCATGATGCCCCCTGTGGCATAAGCAAGCTTCTCATTTTGCGTCATATCCGCTCCGGCAAATACTCCTATTTCCGGATTTGTTATTAGCCCAATGCCTACTAAGAATGCGAAGCTGGAACCCAGAAAAACTGGCGGGGCCTTTCTAAGCCCTGAAATCAGGTGAAATATTATAGTCCCTATGCCCACTGCGAAAAGAGTTACCTGAACCGATAATCCACTAATCAGCGGAACAAGTATTGTTGCGCCAAACATTGCAAACAGGTGCTGGAGCCCCATTATGGCTCTGCCGGGATTTGTCAGTTTTCTCTCCATTTCGTCCTCCACTATCCAATCTTTAACATTGCCTGCCGCCTTCTCACAAACTGAACGGTTAGCAGCTTGTTACCGATTAAAAATTATACCCTTGCCTTGGCCAGTAGTCAAGAAAGATATCAGCCCAGATTTTGAGCCATTTTTATCTATATTGAACAATTATCACCCTAAAACTTTTCCGAATATATAAAACGAATCATACTCATGAATCATGATCGGCTTATAGTGCGGGTTGATTGAAATAAGCTCTCCATCTCCAAGCTTCTTAACATATGAATCGCCATTTAAGGCAAATATACCAATCTCTCCGACTTCAATCGTCCTCTGTTCCCTTATAAAGACGACCTGCCCATCAACAAAGCTGGGCTCCATGCTGTCTCCGCTAACCCTGACGGCAAAGTCGGCTTCGCCAGGCACCGTTTCGTCAGCCTCAATCTCTGAGAAGCAATCACTGTCAAGGAACACCCCTGTACCAGCCGCCGCAGGTATGTCGTACAGCTTTATAAGCCTGCGCGGCTTGCTCGCTGGCTCCACATGGCTGCTGCTCTCAGATTCTGAGAACATGGGGTTTGCAGAAAGCATGGTTATATACTCTTCGGCGCGGTTTTTCCCAAGCGCATTAAGCTTCGCAAACCCCCGAAACTCGGCGCTGGCGTTACGAAATGTGTGCTGAATATCTCTGACGCCGTAATATTCGCACAGCAGCAGAAATTGCTCAACAGATGGCGAGGACACTCCATTTTCCCAATGCGATACAACTTTAAACGAGCAAGCCTTGCCAGAAGCCCGGCTAATGTGCTCGGCGACCTCGGCTTGAGTATGCCCCCCACTTTTCCTCAATTGTGCAAGAATTGTCCCATAACTCATCAGGCATCCCCCCAGCTGCAATTATACCCCATTATTGGACGAGCTGCAAGCAAATTTCTAATATTTTTAGATTTTTATCTTGACTTCTAATTATTTTAGATATATAGTTAAGCTATGGAACTGATGAACAAGCTCACAATATTGACTGACGGTGCGAAATACGATGCGGCGTGCACGTCCTCGGGCTCTGACAGACCAGGCAGCACTGTCGCAGCGGGGATTTGCCACAGCTTCACGTCCGACGGGCGGTGCATCTCGCTGCTTAAAGTCTTAATGTCAAACAACTGCATTTACAATTGCAAATACTGCGTAAACAGTGCGAGCAGCGACGTCCCGCGAGCGACATTCACCCCGGACGAGCTTGCGGAGCTTACCACACAATTTTACAGGCGCAATTATATCGAAGGGCTATTTTTATCCAGCGGCGTTGTCAAAAACCCCGACCACACAATGGAGCTTATGATAAACGCCCTCGCCATTTTGCGGCACAGGCACAATTTCTGGGGATATATCCACGCCAAAACAATACCGGGGGCATCTTCTGAGCTAGTTCATAGCCTAGGCCTTCTGGTTGACAGGCTCAGTGTAAATATCGAACTGCCCAGCGAAAAGAGCCTTACACTGCTTGCACCGAACAAAACAAAGGACTCCATCTTGGCCCCGATGCAACAAATCAAAAACGAACTTGCGGAAAACACCCATGCACTGTCAAAGTATAAAAACGCCCCGACCTTTGCCTCCGCCGGCCAGGCCACGCAGATGATAATCGGCGCAACGGAGGACACAGACCACCGGATAATAACATTAGCCTCGGCTCTTTACAAAAAATATAGCTTAAAGCGCGTGTTTTACTCGGCGTATATCCCTGTCATGGAAAACAGCCTGCTTCCGGCAGTCGCATCCCCGCCGCCGCTATTGCGCGAACACAGGCTCTATCAGGCGGATTTTCTCATGCGGCAGTACGAGTTTGCTTCTGATGAAATTTTAAGCGAGGATGCTCCCAACCTCAACCCATATCTCGACCCAAAATGCAACTGGGCAATCAACAACATGCATTTTTTCCCCATCGACGTAAACACTGCCTCCATGCGGGATCTCTTACGCGTGCCGGGCATAGGTCCGACAAGTGCACGTCGAATAGTCGTAGCCCGCCGGGAAGGCAGGCTCGGCTTCGATGAGCTTAAGCGGATTGGCGTTGTTTTAAAGCGCGCCAAGTATTTTATACTCACAAAGGATAGCACTGCCGGGCTGCGGCTTGGCAAGGATTTAACTGCGCGCGCATTGATTGACCCAAAAATTTTTGCCTTTGGCGCAGAGCAGCTTTCATTATTCGACGGCTCACCCATACCTAAGCTTAATAAGGCGTTGCCGCACATAGTCGAGACGCACTCGATAAGCGACGCAGTGGAGGAGGCTGTTCTATGCCTTGCATCAAACCTTTAGAAAAGTGCGACAGTGCGATTTATGTGTACGACGGCTCATTCCATGGATTCCTGTGCTGCGTATACGAACGGTTCTACAGTGAAGTGATGCCCGTCGATATCGTAGCTTCAGATGACGAGCCCATAACCCTATATGCCGTACATACAGTCCTGACCAATGCCGAAAAGGCCGAGCGCGTGCTGGCGTCCATCTCTGAGAAAATATCGCCGGAGGCGCGGCATCTGATTGAGACGGTATTCCTCTCCTGCCTAAAACAAAAAGAGCTGCTGATGCTCAACTTCCTGCTCCGCGGATACCGCGAAGGCCGCCGCATACTTTCAAAACTTGGCGATCCGGACGTCGCCCCATTGCTGAAAGCGCAAAAACACCTGCTGGGCGAGTCGCATCTTTTGAAAGGCTTCATCCGCTTCTCCGATTACGACGGGTCGCTCGCAGCGACCATAACACCGAAGAATTTCATTCTGCCGTTCATCGCAAGCCATTTCACCCAACGTTTTTCCAATGAGAATCTCCTGATTTTTGACAAAACGCACAAGGCTGCACTGGTCTACCAAAACCGCCGCATGGAAATCATATCAGTCGACAACATTGAATTCCCGCCTATTTCCGAAGAAGAGGGTCGGTACCAAGCTATGTGGAAGCGATTTTACGCCACCGTCTCAATACAGGCACGTGAAAACTTACGCTGCCGCATGACTCTCATGCCAAAGCGCTATTGGGAAAACATGCTGGAGGTGCAGGACTTGTGTTGAATTTATTGTATTAACATACTTGCCTCATCACGCATATATGCGGCGCTGCAATAGGGAGTATGCCTCTAAAATCGCAAACTGGGGAACACTAGGGGCTGTAGCAATTTTTCATTTTGCTACAGCCCCTTTTTTGCGGCCAAAAGCCTTATCCTCCAGCCATTAATACTTGCCGAAATTCCCGGCTTTTTCTGGCAAACCGTGCTGCACACGTACAGGGGGGTTCTCTGTCGGCAAGCTGTGGGGCGAAGCGCCGTTTTTTAGCTTGAACTTTGAGATTAGCTGCGCAAGCATATCGGACTGACCGCTCATTTCTTGTGACGCGGCGGCAGTCTCCTGTGCCGATGCACTGTTTTGCTGGACAACCTGCGCCACCTGATCAACCCCCGTGTTGATTTGTGAGATGCCAAGCGCTTGCTCCTCAGAGGATATGGCAATCTCTTCGGCAAGTTGGCTGGACTCGCTTATCC
>Ga0209755_10000604_pt1 | contig 64173 bp, 61 predicted proteins | sample TergutCo191P1_FD_187301 | JGI IMG/M metagenome (GOLD analysis project Ga0209755, IMG submission 187301) | Cornitermes sp. P1 segment gut microbial communities from Petit-Saut dam, French Guiana - Co191P1 (SPAdes) (version 2) | ecosystem: Host-associated > Arthropoda: Insects > Digestive system...
AAAAACCGCTCAAACCCCAGCCCATAGCCGGAATGCTTCACCCCGCCAAAACGGCGCAAATCCAAATACCACCAATAATCCGGCGGCTCAATCCCAAAATTTTCCATCGCCGCCACCAGCAAATCATGCCGCTCCTCCCGCTGGCTACCGCCCACCATCTCGCCAATCCCCGGCACAACCAAATCCGTCGCCGCCACAGTCTTGCCGCAATCATTCATCCGCATATAAAATGCCTTTATATCCTTTGGATAATCCGTGATAAACGCAGGCTTTTTAAAGAGTTTCTCCGCAATAAACCGCTCATGCTCGGTCTGAATATCCATCCCCCATTTCGGCTGATATTCAAAACTCTCCCCAGATTTGCGCATTTCCTCAATCGCATCAGTATAGCTAATACGCCCAAAATCTGAATCAACAACATTTTCCAGCCGAGCAATCAGCCCCGGCTCAATAAATTTGTCAAAAAATTCCATTTCCTCCGGCGCATTCTCCATCACATATTTGGTCACAAACCGCACCATTTCCTCGATATTGGCAATATTGTCATCCAAATCATAAAATGCCATCTCCGGCTCTATCATCCAAAATTCCGCCAAATGCCGGGTAGTATTGGAATTTTCAGAGCGAAAAGCCGGCCCAAAAGTGTATATTTCGGAAAAAGCCAAAGCATAGGCCTCGCCCTGCAGCTGCCCAGTCACAGTCAAATTAGCAGATTTACCAAAAAAGTCCTTAGAAAAATCAATTTTTCCGTCATTTTTCGGAATATCTTCCAAATCCAGGGTACTCACTTGGAACATTTCACCAGCACCCTCTGCATCCAGCCCGGTAATTATCGGCGTATGCACATAAACAAATCCCTTTTCGTGAAAAAATTGATGAATCCCCATGGCCGCCAAATGCCGCACCCGAAAAACCGCCGAAAAAGTATTGGTCCGCGGCCGCAAATGGGGAATAGTCCGCAAAAATTCAAAAGAATGCCGCTTTTTTTGCAAAGGATAATCCGCCGGCGCCGCGCACTCAATAACAACCTCCCGCGCCTTTAGCTCAAAGGGCTGCTTGGCCCCCGGCGTTTCCACCAGCTCGCCAAAAACGCTCAAAGCCGCCCCAGTCCCCAGTTTGCAAATCTCATCAAAGTTTGATAATTCATTATCAAAAACCACCTGCAAAGACCGAAAAAAGCTGCCATCATTCAGCTCGATAAATCCAAAATTTTTATTATCCCGCAAAGTCCGCACCCATCCGCAAACCCGAATCTCGCCAGCCTCAGCCGCCACCTTGCCTTTAAAAATGTCGTTTATACGTATACGCATAACAAACCTCCCATCTTTTTCCTTCATATTATTATACACCTTTTTCAAAAATTTTGCAAATTAAAATTTATGCTGGAAATTTCGCGCAAAATAAGGTATAATATAGATACGTATTTTTTACAAAGGAGGTTTGCCGGTGAACGAACACCCAGAAAACCCCGCAGTTTCGCCCATCCGGGCTTTTGATAAAGCAGTTGATTTATATCGCAAAAATTTTGTCAAACAAATTACTTTGGGATATTTTTTGCATATTTCTACATTTTTATTAGTTGTGCTGATATTGTGGCTGGGCATATATATTATTATCCCCGCCCTTTCTGTAAATGTCGAGGATAGGCTAAATTTCGGCATCCGTGGCACTATGGTAGTTGTTGCCATTAGTTTTTTGTTTATCCTTTATCAATCCGCCGTAATCCAGGCCTCTGGCGCGATTCAGGCAAAAATGGCTCTGGCCGGCGAAAATATTAGTTTTGCAAATGTCATCAGAAAATCTTATCAATACAGCCCCAAAATTTTTACCGTCACCATAGCGCAAATCATTGTTATTTTTCCGATTATCGCTATTTTCCTAGCCGTCGCCGCAACAGCCCTCGGCTTTGGCAATCTATTATCAATTTTCGCAAATGCCAGCTTTGCCGAGGTCAATTTCGGAATTATAATTTTCCTTTTTTTAGTTTTGTTTACAATTCATTCCATTGTGCGATTCTTTGTTTTAACCGCCCTGCCCGCCGCCGTATCCGAAAAGGCATTATTTTTCGCCGCCCTGCTCACCAGCGCGAAACGCGCCATAGCCGAATTCACATTAGAAAATCTTATTTTCAGTTTTGTCCGCTCCCTCCTCAAAATAGTTTCTCTAATATTAGTTTTCATGATATTTCGCACCCTATTTTCGCCCCCCATCCTAATGGCCGATATCCTCACCTACGAATTCGCCGATTCAGCATTCGCCGCAGTTTTGACATATTTTGCCACAATCGCCCTAGCCCCCATTTCCCGCAATTTCGCCGCCATAATCCATAGTCCCCCCGCCCCGGAAATCCCGCCAAATCCCACCGCCAATGCAGGCTCGCGCACCCTAGCCGCGGCCTTTGATATGGCCATTTTAGCCGCCGCCTTTTTCCTGATTTTTTGGCTCATCCTCCAGCTTTTTTCCGGCAGAGGTGTCAGCTTTAGCTTTTCCGATATTTCCATAGCCGGCGGCCTGATTGCCACATTGGCATTTTTTGTCACATACGCCATTTACAATGTGTATTTCGAGGTTTTCGGCGGCGGACAAACCCCGAGCAAACGCCTTTTTGGCCTAATTGTTCTGCCATTTAATTATGAAAATGTCAAATTATCCCAGAGCCTGCTGCGCAATTTTTTCCGCATTCTCGATATCCCCCTAGGCCCGGCCATAATGGCCATCCACCCAGATAATATGCGCATTGGCGATATTTTAACAGACACTCAGGTCGTTTACAAGGAGGAATCAGAATATGAGTTATCCTGATAGTATTTTACGAAGTGTTGAAAAACCCGGCCGCTATGTGGGCAATGAAATCAATATGGTCGAAAAAAATATTAGTAAAATTGATATTAGATTTGCTTTTGCCTTCCCCGATATTTATGATGTAGGCATGTCCCATTTGGGCTTGCAAATTCTATATTTTTTCCTAAATCGCCGCGCTGATACCTATTGCGAGCGGGTTTTCGCCCCCTGGGTCGATATGGCGGCAAAGCTCCGCGAAAAATATCTCCCCCTAGCCACCCTAGAAACCCATACGCCCCTGCCAAATTTTGACATAATTGGGTTTACTTTGCAATACGAAATGAGCTATTCTAATATCCTAAATATGCTAAATCTAGCAAATATTCCCATTTTTGCCAAAGACAGGAACGACTCCCACCCCATTATCTGCGCCGGCGGCCCCTGCGCCTACAATCCCGAACCAATGGCCGATTTTATCGACTTTTTCTATATTGGCGAGGGCGAGGCGAGCCTTAATGCGGTTTTGGATATTTTTGCCGAAAACAAAAATTCCGGCGGCACAAAAACCCAGTTTTTAGAGGCTTTGCTAGGTGTCGAGGGTATTTATGTCCCCCGATTTTATGATGTGACCTATAATGACGACGGCACAATATGTAAATTTTTTCCAAATCACCCAAATGCGCCAGAAATTATTAGAAAAACTTTTATCGCGGACATGGATGTCGCCTATTTTCCTGATAAGCAGCTAGTCCCTCTAGTCGAGATTGTGCATGACCGGGTGGCAATCGAGGTTTTTCGGGGCTGTGTGCGGGGTTGCAGGTTTTGTCAGGCGGGATTTATCTCTCGCCCCCATCGCGCTCGTTCCCCAGAAACCCTGCAAAATCAGGCTTGCGCGCTTTTGGAAAATTCTGGATATGATGAGGTGTCCCTCCTATCCCTCGCCACAAATGATTATGCCCCCCTAGAATCCCTAGTTGACGGCATTCTCGGCCATCCTGCCAATGCAAATGTCAATATTTCCCTGCCCTCTTTGCGCATTGATGCGGTGAATTTCGCCCTGCTGCAAAAGGTGCAGAAAGTCCGGAAATCCGGGCTTACTTTCGCCCCCGAGGCCGCCACCCAAAGGCTTCGTGATGTTATTAACAAAAATATTAGCGAAACTGATATTTTGGACGGCTGCCGTCTGGCTTTTCAGGGCGGCTGGAATAGGATAAAATTGTATTTTATGGTAGGACTTCCCAGCGAAACGGAAGCCGATATTTTGGGCATTTCCCAGCTGGCCGGCAAAATTTTGGATGCGTATTACGAGCTGCCAAAAGAGGCGCGAAAGCGCGCCCCGCAGCTATCCATCAGCATTTCCGCCTTTGTGCCAAAGCCCTTTACCCCCTTTCAATGGGAGGCGCAAAATTCTCTGGAAGAATTTGACAATAAACAGACCCTTGCCAAACAAAATACACGCCGCCGCGCCATTGATTTAAGCTATCACAATGCCGATATTTCGCGCATCGAGGGGGCTTTTGCTCGGGGCGACCGCCGCCTGAGCGCGGCTCTCGCTCGCGCCGTCGCACTGGGCGCGGCTTTCGACGGCTGGAGCGAGCATTTCAATTACAATATTTGGCAGCAGGCCTTCACAGACGCCGGCCTCGACCTCGATTTTTACACAATCCGCCCCCGCCCACACGCCGAAATTCTGCCTTGGGATTTTATTCACACAGGAGTTTCAAAAGATTTTCTAATATCCGAGCGCGAAAAATCCATAAATGAAATCACCACGCCCAATTGCCATCAAACCTGCTCTGGGTGCGGGATGCACAAAATTAAAGGGGGAATTTGCAATGAGACAGCCCGATAAAATTAAATTCCGTATTAGTTTTACTAAATTGGACAAATGCCGATTTCTCGGCCATCTGGATTTGCAGAGCCTTTTCCAGCGCGCCATCAGCCGCGCAAAACTACCCATAGCCTATTCCGCCGGGTTTAATCCTCATCAACTCCTCAGCTTCGCCCAGCCTCTATCCCTTGGCTATGGCGGCTTGCGCGAGTTTTTGGATACGGAAATGACCGAGCCGATTGACGGTGATACGATTAAATCGCGGCTAAATCAGGTTTTGCCAAAAGGAATCGAAATCCTGGATGCCGCCCAAATGCCGCCCCAATCGAAATCCTCCGCCTCAATGGTAGAAAAAGCCATTTATCAAATTCATTTTCCTGATATCAATATTTCTAATAACAATTTTATTGACGCACTAAATAAAATCATGGAGCAAAATCAGATTCTCATATATAAGAAAAACAAAAAAACGCCCGAAGACATCCGGCCTGATATTTTTGCCCTAGCCCTAGTCAATAACGCCGACAAAACCTATATTCGCGCCATTGTGGCCGCGGGCAGCCAGCGAAATTTGCGGCCGGATTCATTAGCAAAGCTAATATTAGAAAATCTTGATTGCCATTTGCCTGACGAGGAAATCAATTATGTCCGCGAGGCGATTTTGCTTGCTGGCTAATTTTGCGCGGCGGAATTAGGCAATTTTTGCCAAACCCAATTAAATCCCACCGCCCAGCCTTTTGCAGAGCCTCGTGCACCAAATCATAATTCTGCGGCAGGCGATACTGAATCAAAGCCCGATGCATGGCCTTTTCCTTTTTTGATTTGGCAACATAGATTTTTTTCATGGAATAAATATCCATTTCTGTAAAAAACATACAACTAGACAGAGTGCCCGGGGTGGGGTAAAAATCCTGCACCTGCTCGGGTGCTACGCGGTTTTTTTGCAGATAGCAGGCCAATTCCACCGCATCCGCCAGGGTGCTGCCCGGATGCCCCGACATTAAATATGGCACAATATATTGATTTCTACCAATTTTTTCGTTGATTTTGGTAAAATTTTTGGTAAATTTGCTGAAAATCTCTGCAGGGGGTTTGCCCATAGCCGCCAAAGTGCTATTGCACACGTGTTCCGGGGCGATTTTCATCTGGCCACTAATATGATGGCGGCAAATTTCCTCCATATGTGTTTGATTTTTATCAAGGAGCATATAATCAAATCTAATACCAGAGCGTATAAAAACCTTTTTTATGCCAGGCATATCCCGAAGCTTGCGCAAAAGGGATAAATAGGCGGTTTGGTCGGGGTTTAGATGCTTGCATGGCTTTGGAAATAAACAGCTTGGTTTTTTGCAAGCACCATTATCGCGCTGTTTGCAATGGTTACCATAAAAATTCGCGGTAGGCCCGCCGACATCATGGATATGGCCTTTGAAATCAGTAAAACGAATAAATTTCTCCGCCTCCCGAATAATCGAATCGGTGCTGCGACTGCTAACCGATTTGCCCTGATGATAGCGAAGTGCACAAAAATGACAGCCGCCAAAGCACCCCCTATTGGCAATTATGCTGAATTTTACTTCGGCAATCGAGGGGATGGGCTTGGTATAGCTGGGGTGGGGGGCGCGGGCGAAATTCATGGCGGCAATGGCGTCGAATTCCGCAGTGGTCAAGGGTTTGGCGGGCGGATTTTGGATGATATGCTCATTCCCATATTTTTCCACCAGACTGGCCTCGCCGCCAAAATCTGCGTTTTCCATCTGAATTTTAAAGCTTTGTGCAAATTTTATTTTGTCATTTTTCACAATGTCAAAATCAGGTAAACTAATAGATTTGGCGAGGTCGGGAGGGCGATTGGTTTTATAGACAATTCCGTCAATATGCTGCAAATGGCTAATTTGCGCGCCTTTGGCCAGCAGGGCGGCGATTTCGGAAATGGCGCGCTCGCCCATACCATAAACCAAAATATCGGCGCACGAATCAATGATAACAGATTTTCTAATAGAATCGCTCCAAAAATCATAATGGGCGAGGCGGCGTAAACTGGCCTCGATTCCGCCGGCGATAATCGGGATTTTACGGCCAAAAATATCGCGCAATTTGCGGCAATAGGCGGTCAGGGCGCGGTCGGGGCGGGCTCCAGCCGCGCCGCCCGGCGAATACATATCGCGAGTGCGCCTTTTTTTGGCAGAGGTGTAATTATTTACCATTGAATCCACATTTCCTGATGTCACCAAAAAGCCCAGCTTTGGTTCGCCAAAAATCCGAAAATCATTAGATTTAATAATATTTGGTTGGGAAATAATTCCAATTGAATAGCCCTGCCCCCAAAGTAGCTTTCCGATAATCGCCGCGCCAAATGAAGGATGGTCCACATAGGCATCCCCTGTGATTATGATAAAATCGGGGTTTTCGTGGCCTAGGGCGCGAAGCTCTGGCGGGCTCATAGGCAAAAAATCCGGCTGGCTGATTAAATTATTAAAATAACTAATATGTTTCATAAGATACTCCTATATGAGGTGATATTATGTATCCTGATATGTTGCCGCCAAAATTGGATGGTAATAAACAGATTGTTGACAAATATGTTAAATTTGATGCTATGCCGAAAGAATCGGCTTTGGAGGGGGCGGCGGTTGAGGCTTTGGCGAAAGAAATGCCGCAAAAGCCCGATTTGGCGCAGATGCTAAAGGCTTTGCTGACTGATGCCGGATTTTCGCCCACGCGTGCCAATGTGCAAAAGCTGGAGGCCATGCTGGGACAGGATTTGCCCGCAACCAAGGAGGTAATTTCCAAATTTAACCAGGCATTTCGGCTGACTGGGGAGGATGCGGAGCAGGGGGCGTTTTTGGTAAAAAATGGAATGAAGCTGAATTTTGAAAACGCGGAAATCCTCAAAAGCCTGGCAAATGGCGAATTTCGGCTGGGGGAGCAGATTGGGGAGCTGGCTAGGGAGATTGCGGCTTTGCCTGCCGCTCCGTCGAAAACGGCTATTTTACAGGCTTTTCTGCCTGTCGCGACGCCCGAGCCGGCTGTGGCTAATCTGCCACAAAGCCCTGCGCCTTTGCCAGCTGCTGAAATTTTCACAAATTCGCCTGCTGCGCCTATTTCGCCGGAGAATCCAGCGGTCACACAAAATTCGCCGCCCTTGCCTATTTTGGCAAATAGCGAAACTTTACAAATTTTGGAAAATATTTCGGCTAATCCGAAACTTCAGATGATTGCCGAAATGCCCAGTCCGCAGGCGGCTTTTGAGGCATTTGATGCGATTTTGCAAGAGGCATCTGCCGGGAAATTTCCGCCGCTGGCCGCTTTTGTCCGGGACGAAAATGCCGCTTTTGCCCTTGTTCAGCGGGTTTTTGCTGATGCGCCCGAGGTTGCCGAAAAATTGATTCCGCAGCTGCGCGAGGTTTTTCAGCAGGAAATTGTTAAGCAAATCACAAGTCAGTTTACCCTTGATATTTTCGCGCCGGAAAATACTGCGGAATTGGTAAATAATTTGCGAGCGGCGATTTTGGTGGCTGCGCCGGAAATTAGCACCTCGCCACAATTGGTGAATTTGACGGAAAATATATTGATGACAACCGATTTTTTGGGCAATATTACTGAAATTTCATATATGCATTTGCCTTTGTTAATCAATAGCCAAGAGCTTTCCGCCGAGCTATTTGTTTTTAAGGATGGGCGAAATGGCGGGAAAACTGGCGGCAATAGCGCGCTGATTTCTCTGGATTTGCTGAATTTGGGGCTGGTTGAGGCATATATACAGCGGGCGGATAAATCCATAAATTGCCAATTTCGTCTGAATTTGGAATCCACCGGGGAAATTATTCGCAAAAATATCGAAATGCTGGCCGAGGGCTTGCGTGGCAAGGGTTTTAGTTTGGCGGCGATTAGCTATCGGCATATTGATGAGGCGTTTGTTTTGACCAATCGCGAGCCGGATGATGCGCCGCCGCGGGTTTATAATTTCGATACGCGCGCCTGATTACACCCAATTGGTAATAATTTGACAGGCCAGATTGTTGTTTTTTGTGATTTGATTGACAATTTCGATTGAATCCGGTTTGTTAATTATTTGTTGGGCGATTTGGATTTTGTCGCCTCGGGTGCATTCTTTTTTGTAGATGACTTTTAGGCGGTTTGGTTGTTTATTCGTAGTTATTTCGTCGGGGATGTCTTCAAAAACCCAGTCCAGATAGCGGACGTTGTTTGCATGCTCGTTTGTGTCGATATCCCGGCGGGTTACTGTGTATTGGCGGGTTGCGGGGGGTGTGTCCGGCAGGGGCGGCATGGAAAAATCCCGCGGGAGGGGCAAGGGGTAGGTCGCGCCGAAATTTTCGGCCATTTGCGTTGTTGGGCGCACTGGTTTTAGGGTTTCGCGGTTTGTTAGAATCCAGTTGGAATTGGCGCGCAGGATGATTTGGTTCTGTTCATCCATAGCAGAAAAACCACGCTCGCCGAAAAAGCCCGAATAGCGGACAGGCCATGTACTTATACGTAGTTTTTCGCCGGCGGAGGGGTAGCGGTCTATGGCCACATCCCAATGGGTTATTACCCATGCCAAATTATGGAAATCATAGAAATTCATTCCATCTTTTGTGTTGAGGGTATGCATCAAAGAGCAGTCCTGCACATAATGCAAAAAGCCCGGCAGGGTTAGTCGCAAATTTGGTGAAAGTGCATAAAAGCCTATGCGATAATCTAGGGTGAATTTGGTAGAATCTAACAAAATTTCCCTCCTTACTCGGTTTCCCTATCCGTCATGCGTTTACGATAGGAATAGATGATGGAAAGGGTGACGAAAAGCAAAACCATACCAATCACAAAGACCCGCGGGTCGCGAATGGCGATAATGATGGCGAAACCGCCGCAAACCGCGCTGAGTACATAGAGGATGACGACGGTTTTGGTCGGGGAAAAGCCCGCATCTATCAGCTTGTGGTGCATATGGCCGCGGTCGGGGGTGGATAGGGGCTGGTGCTTTAGGGCGCGGGAAATCATAACAAAGGCAATGTTAAAAATTGGCAATGCCATTGCGAAAATAATGATAATCACCGAAAGCAGGGCATAGCCTTTGAAAACGCCGATGGTGGACGAAACCGCCAAAACATAGCCCAGGAAGGTCGCGCCGGTATCGCCCATAATAACCTCGGCGGGGCTGAAATTTCGCGGCAAAAAGCCCAGACTGCTGCCCGCGAGGGTGGCGGCGAAAACCACCGCGAGGGGGCTTCCCGTCATTATGCACAAAATCATCATAAAAATCGAGGCAATACTTGTGACACCTGCTGCAAGGCCATCGACCCCATCAATAAAATTGACGGCATTGGTTAGTCCCACAATCCATAATATGGTAATTGGCACAGAAAATGTTTCCAAAAACGCGCCTAGAGGCCAGCCGATAAATTCGACGCGAGTGCCTGTGAATACCACAATTAGCGCAGCCACGGCCTGTACTGCGAATTTTATCCGCGCGGGTAGGTCGTAAATATCGTCTAAAATTCCTAAAACTACGATTATCGCCGCGCCCACCATAAAGCCCGCGAATTGGAGGGTTCGGATGTCCTCCAAAAAAAACAGCATTATTAGCATGGTAATGGCAAAGCCCAGTATTATCGCGATTCCGCCGCATCTGGGCATGGGCTTTTTGTGCATAGAGCGTTCTTTTTTGGGATTGTCGATTGCGCCGATTTTGATTGATATTTTTTTAGCCCATGGGGTTAATAGTAAACAAATGGCAAAAGATACAAAAAATGCCATTATATATAGCCACCAAACATGTTCAAAATAGGGGTTAGTCATGACTACCTCCGTCGATTAAGGCGATGCGCCGGGCATGCCGCTCCTCGCCGCTAAAGGGGGTGGCGAGAAAGGCCGCGAGTATCTCAAATGCAGGCCCCGCGCCGATTACCCGCGCGCCCATGGCCAGCATATTTGCATCATTGTGCTGGCGGGTGGCTTTCGCGCTAAATACATCATGGCAGAGAGCGCAGCGGATATTCGGTATTCGGTTTGCTGTTATGGAAACGCCGATACCTGTACCGCATATTAGAATACCTAATTCGCATTCACCATTGGCCACGGCGCGGGCGGCGCGGGCGGCGAAAATCGGGTAGTCGCAGGGGTTTTCGTCAAATGTCCCGAAATCGATAAATTTATAACCCTGTTTATTTAGGAAGTCTTTGATTTCTTGGATTAGTGGAAATCCCGCCGCATCACAGGCTAGGGCGATTTTTTTATTCATATGCAGCCTCCATTTTTTTGATATAATCAGCCAGCTGGGCGGCGCAGGCTATATATTGCGCCAAATTTCCGCCATATGGGTCGGCTATATGCAGGCTTTCGCCCACATGGTCGGCTAATGTGTGGACTTTTTTGGCATAATCTGGAAAATAATGAAGCAAATGAGATTTATGCGCCGGGGTCATGGTGATAATAATGCGGGCGATTTCCATATCGGCGGCGGCGATTTGGGTGGGGATATGGGCGGAAATATCGCATTTATGCCCATCCATCACGGCCAAAAGCGCGTTTGCCGAAGGCGCGGCCTCAACAACCGCAACCCCCCGGGATGCAATAATCAGCCCGCGATTTGCAAAAACCACCCCGGCAATGGCCGCCGCCATAGGCGACCGACAGGTATTCCCAGTGCAAACAAACAAAATATCCACAAATACCCCTCCAAAAAATACATTATGTTTATCATACCATTTCCGACAATAAATTGCAACAAAAATAATCGCCATTTTTTATCACACTAGCTTACTTTATAAACAAAAAAATATCTTTGAGTATTTAGAATTTAATATCTATAATTGCCACGTTTCAATTGATACTTCCGCCATTTCCACCCATTTCCCCTTCAAAATTTGCATCTTGATTTAGTTTGAAATTTTTGGTATGATATATCTTATTCCTAAATATTAATATACTTATCCACATTATGTGGATAACTCCCTGTTAATAATGTGGATAACTTAGGGGGAGTTTTTATGAGTGCTTTAGTTTTAGATAATCGGCCAAAAGGGGTTTTGGTGGATTTATGGGAGCAGGCTACAGTTAATTTAAATGATTCTGGGCTAAATTCCGCGGCTTTTACCAGTTGGATAAAGCCGCTGATTCCATACCATATGGATGAGGGGAATTTTTTGCTTTTGGCGAAAAATACCTATGTTTATGATACGGTTAAATCGCGGTATTTGGGCAAATTGACTACCGCTATTAGCGATGCGGCTCGCAAACAGCTAAATGTGAAAATTATCCGCGAATCGGATATTGCCGGGGGCGAAATCGAGAAATCCGCCATTCCTACCTTTTATGATTCCGGTTTGCGGCCTAAATTTAATTTTAACAATTTTGTGCAGGGCAAATGCAATGAGTTTGCCTATGCGGCCTCTTTTGCGGTTGCCCAAGAGCCGGGGAGCGTTTATAATCCGCTGTTTTTGCATGGGGATGTGGGTTTGGGCAAAACCCATTTAATGCATTCGATTGGCAATTTTATTTTGGCCGCAAACCCACAGGCCAAAATTTTATATACCACCAGCGAAAACCTGTTAAACGAGCTAGTGACCAGCATGCGCACCGGGCATAATCAGGAATTTCGGGATAAATACCGCAGTGTAGATGTTTTGCTGGTGGATGATATCCAGTTTATTTCGGATAAAGTCCGTACTCAGGAGGAGTTTTTCCATACTTTTAACGAACTGCATGCCGCCAATAAACAAATTGTGCTAACCAGCGACCGCTCGCCATATGAGCTAAAATCGCTGGAGGAGCGCATGCGTTCCCGCTTTGGCTCTGGTTTAATAGCCGATGTCACTTTACCGGATTTGGAAACCCGCCTGGCTATTTTACAAAAAAAGACAGAAATGGAAAAATTAGATATTGACCCGGAGGTTGTTTATTTTATAGCAAAATCGATTGCTTCTAATATTAGGGAGCTGGAAGGCGCGCTAAATACCGTTGCGGCGCGGGCGAAACTGCTGCGAAATCCTATTAGTGTGGATTTTGCCGCAAACGCCCTGCAGGATATGATAAAAGAGGAGCGGCGCGAGGTTAGCGTGGAATATATCCAAGAAATTGTGGGTAATTATTTGGGGGTTTCGCCGGAGGAGCTACGGGGCAAAAAACGCACCGCCCATACCACATATGCCCGCCATATCGCCATTTATCTATGCCGCCATATGCTGGATATCCCCCTAAAAGAAATCGCCAGACAATTTGGCGGCCGCGACCATTCCACAATGATTCACGCGGTAAACCGGATAGAAAACGAAATGTCCCAAGACCGCAAGCTATCCCATGAATTAGACGAATTGCGGCGTAAATTACAAGACTGACCGCCGAAGGCGAAGTGATAAGTTATAAGTGATTAGTGATAAGTAAAAAACAGATTTGTCCACCCATTTTAAAATCGGACAAGCCTTGACCTTTCAAGTTTTGTACCACTTACAAACATATCCACAGCCCCTACTAGTGCTACTACTATTTAATTATTGTATATAACGCGCATCACTACATCAGGAGGAATTTTTTATGAAATTGATTTGTCCGAAGGCCGTGTTGGCTGAAAATATTGCGTTGGTTAGCCGCGCTGTGGCTACTCGTGCTACTATGCCGGTTTTGGAATGTGTGCTTTTGATTGCTGACGAGGCGGGTTTTCGCCTATTGTCAAATAATTTGGAAATGACTATTGAAACGAAGGAGATTGATGCGGAGGTTTTTGAGATGGGCGGAATCGCGCTCGATGGCAAGGTTTTTTTCGATATAATCCGCCGCCTGCCGGGGGATGATGTGGAAATTTCGGTGGATGCCAAAAATATGACCATTATCCGCTCGGGTCGCTCGGAATATAAAATTTTGGGGCAAAGTCGCGCCGAATTCCCCGCGCCGCCTGATGTTGAGAAAACCCAACCATATCCTGTTTCTATGGGGATTTTTCGTGATATGATTCGCCAGTGTATTTTTTCTATTTCTATGGACGAATCAAAACCGGTTTTTACTGGCGGCCTGCTGGAAATCGACGAAAACCAAATGCGGATGGTGACGACTGATACCTATCGCGTATCCCTGCGCCAATTCGATTTGCCCGCTACAAACGAACACCCGATTTCCGCCATTATCCCTGGTAAAACCCTAAATGAAATATCCCGCATTTTGCCTGATACCGAGGATGCATGCGATATTTATTTTTCTGATAATCAGGTGCTTTTTGATTTAGAAAACTGCATATTAACTTCCCGAATAATCGAGGGCGAGTTTTTTAAATATTCTAATGTGCTAACAAAGGATTTTGTTACAAAAATAATGGTGAATCGTAGTGAATTTTTGGGGAGTGTTGAGCGGGTAAATATTATTTCGCGGGATGCGAAAAAAAGCCCGATTTTGCTCAAATCCGAGGATGGCAAACTGGCAATTACTTCCAATTCCGAGCTTGGTCTTTCCTATGATGAGGTGAAAATTACCCAAGACGGCCAGGATTTCGAGCTAAAATTTAATCCCGCCTTTATTTCGGATATCCTAAAAACCCTGGATACAGACGAGATTGAGCTATATGTGGTCAGCACCAGCGCGGTTTCGCCCTGCATTATCAAAATCCCCGAAACCGAGGATTATACTTACCTGATTTTACCAACCCGGCGTTAAACCATGATTACCAATATTAAATTAACTAATTTTCGCAATATAGAATCCTTATATATCGAGCCGTGCCCTGGCATAAATATTTTGCATGGGGACAATGCTCAGGGTAAAACCAATATTTTGGAGGCTATCTATATTTGCGCCACTGGCAGGTCCCACCGCGCCGCGCGGGATAGAGATTTGGTTTTGGTTGGCGAGCATATCGCCCAAATCGCGCTGCATACCGCCAAAGACCGCCTAAATATGCAAATCCGCGCAAAAGATAATGGCCAAAAATCCGCCTCGATTAACGGCCTGACCATCTCGCGACTTGGCGATTTAATCGGGATTGTGAATATTGTGATTTTCTCGCCGGAGGATTTGTCGCTGATAAAGGCCGGACCGAATTTGCGGCGGCGATTCATGGATATGGAGCTTTGCCAAATTTATCCAAATTATTATTTTATTTTGCGCCAATATTATCGGGTTTTGCGCCAGCGCAATAATTTGTTAAAAGAATTGCAAAAAAATCCAAAAGATATTGGATCGCTGGAGATTTGGGATGAGCAACTGGTGGAATTCGGATGTAAAATTATGGAATACCGTAGGATATTTTTTGCAGAATTGCAAAATATTGCCAATGAGATTCATAGCGATTTAACATATAATTCCGAAGATTTGGAAATTATTTACAAAAACAATATCGCCTCCGAAATTTTTATGGAAAAGCTTACCAAAGCCCGAGATAACGACATTTTCCGCGGGACGACCGGCCATGGGATTCACCGGGATGATGCGCGGATAAATATCAATGGCCGCGACGCGCAGATTTTCGCATCCCAAGGCCAGCAGCGTACCGCAGCTCTCGCGCTAAAGCTATCCGAGGCAAAGCTAATCGAAAACGAAACCGGGCAGCCCCCGGTAATGCTGCTAGACGACGTTTTTTCCGAGTTAGACACAAAGCGGCAAAAATATCTAATGGATAAAATTACCAATTGCCAAGTCTTCCTCACCGCCACTGGCCATAATGATTTTGCCCAGCTAAAAAGCCATCCCGCGCAAATTTATATTATTAAGGAAGGAAAAGCGTTTATTGATACGAATAAATCGCTATAAAACACTTGCATACACTGGTTTTTTGTGGTATAATTAAATCCGATTATAGAATTTTTTTATATAAGGAGATTTAATATGAACGAGTTTATGCCGGATAATAGTTATGATGAAAGTAATATCACCGTGCTAGAGGGGCTCGAGCCTGTGCGCAAGCGGCCTGGGATGTATATTGGGTCGACATGTGTTAAGGGGCTGCATCGGCTGGTTTATGAGATAGTGGACAATGCTGTGGATGAGGCTATGGCCGGGTTTTGCAATGAAATCGAGATTTCTATTTTGCCGGATAATATTATTAGAGTATCTGATAATGGGCGGGGGATTCCTACCGGGATTCATGCCCAAAAAGGCGTTTCCGCTGTCGAGGTAGTTTTTACCATTTTGCATGCTGGCGGCAAATTTGGCGAGCCCGGCTCGGGATATAAAGTTTCCGGCGGTTTGCATGGGGTTGGCGCGTCGGTTGTGAATGCTTTGTCGGATTATTTGGATGTTGAGATTCACCAAAATGGCAAATATTACCAAATGAGTTTCGCTCGGGGAGATGTTACCCAGGCTTTGCACGAAGTCGGCTATTCCGATAAACACGGCACTATCGTGGTTTTCAAGCCGGACAATACCATTTTTGAAAGTATTGAATTTGATTATAAAATCCTAAAGGCGCGTTTGCAGGAAACTGCATTTTTGACAAAAGGGCTAAAAATTATTTTGGCCGACCGCCGCGAGGGTCAGGAAAAGGAAAATATTTATCATTATGAGGGCGGAATAAAGCAGTTTGTGGAGTATTTGAATACCGGCAAAACCCCGGTTTTTGAAAAAGTGTTCTACGTGGAACAATCGCGCAATGATGTATGGCTCGAAATCGCTATGCAATGGAATGATAGTTTTATCGAAAATACCTATAGTTTTGCGAATAATATCAATACCCACGAGGGCGGCACCCATATTGTGGGCTTTCGGACTGCGCTGACCCGGACGATAAACGACTATGGGCGTAAATTTGGGATTTTAAAAGAGACGGATGCTAATCTTTCCGGCGAGGATGTGCGGGAGGGGCTGACATGCGTTATTTCTGTTAAACTGCTCGAGCCGCTTTTTGATAGCAATAATAAGGCAAAGCTGACAAACACCGAGGTGCGGCCGATTGTCGAGGGGATTGTTTCCGAGCATTTTGCTTATTTTTTGGAGGAAAATCCTGCCATTGGCAAACTGATTATTGAAAAATCCCTGTTGGCGGCGCGGGCGCGGGATGCGGCCAAAAAGGCGCGGGAGCTGGTTCGGCGCAAAAATGTGCTGGAGAGTGGGCGTTTGCCCGGCAAACTGACCGATTGCTCCGAGCGCGACCCATCTAAATGCGAGATTTATATTGTGGAGGGAAATTCCGCAGGCGGCTCTGCTAAAGGCGCGCGCGCGCCGCAAACTCAGGCGATTTTGCCTTTGCGCGGCAAAATTTTAAATGTGGAAAAATCCCGGCTGGATAAAATTTTGGGCAATGAGGAAATCAAATCCATGATAACCGCCTTTGGTACTGGGATTCAGGAGGATTTTGATATAGGGAAATTGCGATATCATAAAATTATTTTGATGACGGATGCGGATGTCGATGGCTCGCATATTCGTACATTGCTGCTGACATTTTTGTATCGCTATATGCCGAATTTGATAAAGGATGGCTATGTTTTTATTGCCCAGCCGCCGCTTTTTAAAATTGAAAAGGCCAAAAACGAATATTATGTTTACACGGATGATGAATTTCAAAATCTGTTAAATGAAATTGGGCGCGAGGGGATTCGGGCGATTCAGCGGTATAAGGGCTTGGGCGAAATGAATGCCCAGCAGCTTTGGGATACCACCATGGACCCGGCGCGGCGTATTTTGAAAAAGGTAGATTTGCATGATGCATACGAGGCGGATTTGATTTTCAACCAGCTAATGGGCGACCGCCCCGAGGCGCGCCGCGAATTTATTCACGAGAATTATCAAAATGTGCAGTATTTGGATGTGTAGGAGGCAAAAATGCGACTGGATAAATATTTGAAAATATCGCGCCTAATTAAACGGCGGACGATCGCCAATGAGGCCTGCGATGGCGGCCGGGTTAGCATAAATGATAAACCCGCGAAGGCTTCTACCGCTGTGGCGATTGGCGATATTATCGAAATAAAATTTGGAAATAATACCACCAAAGTCGAGGTTTTGGAAATCAAAGAGCATGTCCGCAAAGAGGACACCGCGAGCATGTATAAAATTATTTAGCCAAACATATAGTCAAATAGAGGTACTCCGAAAGGGGCGGGCTATATGGATGAGCGTAAATTTGCGCGGGCGCATAAATTGATTTGCGAAAACCGCGAAAATCTGGGCATTACTGGCGTTACCGATGTGATTTCTTTTGACGAGGAACAGGTTATTTGCGATACCGATATGGGCGTGTTGATTTTGCGCGGGGCAAATCTCCATGTGAGCCGGCTAAATCTCGATAGCGGCGATTTGGATATTCATGGCGAAATCAATAGCATTTCTTATGAAGCCGGCGGCGCAAATCGCCAGTCAAAATCGTCATTTTTCGGAAAATTATTTAAATAGGTGGCCGCCATGATTTTATCAATGTCACATCAAACAATTATATTTTTGGCGACGGTGCTGCTGGGGGTACTCACCGGCTTTGCCTACGACCTTTTGCGGGTTTTTCGCCGCATCATCCGGCATAATAAAATCGCAATGCATTTCGAGGATTGCGTATTTTGGATTTCTGCCGCGATTTTTATATTTTTCTTTTTGCTAACCCATAATTTTGGTGAGGTACGAATTTTCGCGATTGTTGGGGTATTATTAGGAATGCTTTTGTATTTTATTATCGCAAGCCCTCTATTTATGCGGCTGGCGGTGGGTTTTGTTTCTATCGTGCTGGGCGGCTATCAAAGAAAAATAGAAAAGGTATTGTCAAAAATGCGAAAATATGTTAAAATGAAAAATAGTAGCTTGCAAAATCAAATGAAAATTATTCGCAATAAGGAATGATGAAATGACCAGAAATATTGGGCGAAAACAAAAAATGCGCAAAGCTTCGTTTGGGGTGAAATTGCTGATTTGCTTGGTGGTTTTGGCCGCTTTTGTGCTGGGCGGGGCGTATGCCATAAATGGTATGCAAAATAGGCTCGATGCCGCCCGCGCGGAATATGCTGCTGTGCAGTTTCAGCTGGAGCTGGCGCGAGCCGAGGAAGCGCGTTTGCGCCAAGATGCCATTTATTACCAAAGCCATCAATTCGTCGAGCGTATTGCTAGGCAATGGCTTGGTTTTGTTCGCCGTGATGAATGGATTTTTATTATAGAGGATTGATGATATGATAAAATTTTATGCGGATTTGCTAAAAGGGTTGGATTTTCAGCTAACCAAAGATACGGATTTGATTGCCGGGCTTGCGAATGCTTCGGCTTATTTGTTTGAGCATTTGCCGGATATCAATTGGGCGGGATTTTATTTGATGCGCGGCGGCGAGCTGGTGCTTGGGCCTTTTCAGGGCAAGACTGCCCGGGTGCGGATTCCGCTAAATGAGGGGGTTTGCGGCGCGGCGGCTACTGCGCGGGCGATTGTCCGCGTGCATGATGTGCATGAATTCCCCGGCCATATTGCCTGCGACCCGATTTCAAATTCCGAAATTGTTTTGCCGATTTTTGATAATGACGGTCTTTTTGCCGTATTGGATATCGATTCGCCGACGGTTGGCCGATTTACCGCAGATGATGAGGATGGTCTAGCTGTTTTTGCAAATATGATAAGCGATTTTGTAATGAGGAGTTGACAAACGATGAATGTTATTGAAATTTTGCGCCAGAGGGGTTTTTTGGAGCAAATGACCCATGAAGACGAGCTTGTTAAACTTTTGGACAAGCCGGGGGTGCGGTTTTATAATGGATACGACCCCACGGCCGATTCTTTGCATATCGGCCATTTGCTTAATTTTATGGCGGTTAGCTGGATGCAAAAATGCGGGCATATCCCCATTATTTTGCTGGGCGGCGGCACTGGGATGATTGGCGACCCGGACAAGCCCGACGATATGCGCCCCCTGCTCGATATCGCCGAAATCGATTACAATATTTCCCGCTTTGCCGAGCAGGCCGCCCGATTTATCGATTTTGCAGACGGCCGCGCCATCCTGATAAATAATGGCGATTGGCTGCGACACCTAAATTATGCTGATTTTATACGCACCTATGGGGTGCATTTTTCTGTTAATCGGATGTTGAGCGCGGACAAATACAAAACCAAATTTGAGGGCAGCGGCCTGAATTTTTTTGAGCTAAATTATATGGTGATGCAGGCCTATGATTTTCTGGAATTGTCCCGCAGCCAGAATTGTTTTTTGCAGACTGGCGGCAGCGATCAGTGGTCGAATATTATTGCGGGGGTCGAGCTAATTCGGCGGGCGGACAAAAAGCAAGCCTATGGGATGACATTTTCTCTACTGGCACGGCCGGATGGGCAAAAAATGGGCAAAAGCCTCGGCGGTGCGATTTGGCTGGATGCGCAAAAAACCAGCCCCTATGATTTTTTCCAGCATTTTCGCAATATCCCCGATTCCGCTGTGCATGAGCATTTGGCTAGGCTGACATTTTTGCCAATGGAGCAGGTCGAGGAATTGTCCGCCGCTTCTGGCGCGGCTTTGAATGCATCAAAAGAAATTTTGGCTTTTGAGGTTACAAAAATAGTACATGGCGAGGATGAGGCGCAAAAGGCGCTGATTGCCGCAAAGACCGTATTTGCCGGGGGTTCGCAGGGCGCGCCGGAAACTCAAATGCCCCCTGCCCGCTTTGAAAACCCCATGCCGTTTTTGGATTTGATGAAAGAAATCGATTTGATTCCATCTTTGTCCGAGGGTCGGCGGCTGATTACCCAGGGCGGCGTTTCGGTAAATGGCGAAAAAATTACGGACACCAACCACGCAGTCGCCCTCGCGGATTTTGCAGATGGCGAGATTATGATAAAAAAAGGCAAAAAAGTTTTCCACAAGATTGTTTTGAAAGGGTGAAATACAATGGATAAAGGGATTTATAATCACCGCCAAATCGAGAAACGCTGGCGGGCGGCCTGGGAGGAGCGGCCTGTCAATGTTTATCGCGAGGACGCGCCGAAATTTTATTGTCTGGATATGTTTCCATATCCGTCGGACAAGGGGCTGCATGTGGGGCATTGGCGCGGCTATGTTTTGAGCGATGTTTTGGCGCGGCATAAAATTTTGCAGGGGCATTATGTTTTGCATCCCATGGGCTGGGATGCTTTTGGATTGCCGGCGGAAAATTATGCTATCAAAAATAATGTCCACCCCAATGAGGCGGTGGATTTGAGTATTGCGGCGTTTAAGCGGCAGCTAAAGGAAATGAGCGCGGTTTACGATTGGGAGCGGGAGCTTTCCACCACCGACCCGGATTTTTACCGCTGGACGCAATGGATTTTTTTGCAAATGTACAAAAAAGGGCTGGCATATGAAAAGGAAATGCCGCTGAATTGGTGTGGCGATTGCAAAATCGTTTTGGCAAATGAGGAGGCCGCCGGGGGCGAATGCGAAAGATGCGGCGGGGCTGTGACAAAGCGGAATCTGCGCCAATGGATGCTGCGCATAACCGATTATGCCGAGCGGCTGCTGGCGGATTTGGCGGATTTGGATTGGCCTGAAAAGGTCAAAAAAATGCAGGCCGAATGGATTGGCAAAAGCTATGGGGCGCATATCGATTTTGCGATTGATGGCCATGCCGAAAAAATGACTGTTTTTACCACCCGTCCCGATACCTTATTTGGCGCGACTTTTATGGTGCTCGCGCCCGAGCATCCCCTTGTGGCAAAATTGACGACGCCTGAAAATCGTGCGGCGGTTGACGAATATGTTTACGAGGCCAGCATGAAATCGAATGTTGACAGAATGGCGAAAAAGGATAAAACCGGGATTTTTATTGGCGCGCATGCGATAAATCCCGGCAATGGGGAGAAAATCCAGATTTGGATTTCTGATTATGTGCTGGCGGATTATGGGACGGGTTGTATTATGTGCGTTCCCGGCCATGATGAGCGTGACCATGAATTTGCGCTGAAATTTGGATTGCCGATTGTGCAGGTTGTTGATGATAATGGGGTTATGATAAATTCGCCGGGATTTGATGGGATGGATTTTGAGGCTGGCAAAACGGCGATTACGGCGATGCTCGCGGCAAAGGGGTTGGGCGAGCAGACCACAAATTATAAACTGCGGGATTGGGTATTTTCGCGCCAGCGGTATTGGGGCGAGCCTATTCCGCTGATTCATTGCGAATTTTGTGGGACTGTGCCTGTGCCGGAGGCGGATTTGCCGGTGATTTTGCCCCATGTGGCTAGCTATCAGCCGACGGATACCGGCGAATCGCCCCTTGCGCTGATATCAGATTGGGTGAATGTCCCCTGTCCGGCTTGTGGGACGGATGCAAAGCGGGAAACCAACACCATGCCCCAGTGGGCGGGTAGCTCCTGGTATTTTTTGCGCTATGCTGACCCGAAAAATAATGACGCGCTGATTTCTGAAAAAGCCGCGTCTACGTGGCTCCCAGTTGATTATTATGTGGGCGGGGTTGAACATGCCGTCCTCCATTTGCTCTATGCGCGGTTTTATACGAAATTTTTGTATGATATCGGGGTTGTAAAATTTGAAGAGCCTTTCAAAAAGCTTTTTAATCAGGGGATGATTTGTCGCCATGGGGTAAAAATGAGCAAATCGAAGGGCAATGGGGTTAGCCCAGATGAGCTGATTGAAAGCTATGGATGTGATTCCTTGCGGCTTTATCTGCTATTTATCGGCCCACCCGAGCAGGATGCGGATTGGGACGACCGCGGAATAGAGGGTTGCTATCGCTTTTTGAGCCGGGTTTGGCGGTTGGTGAATGAGGGCAAAAACGCGGCGGAAACCCGCGAGCTAAAACAAATCCGCCATAAATTGATTTTTGATGTGAGCAATAGGCTTGGGCAATTGAGTTTAAACACGGTGATTTCGGCATTTATGGAGCAGACAAATAAATTGGCGGATATTGCTCGGGTAGGTGCGGGAGTTGATAAAGCTACATTGGAAACGCTGGTGATTTTGTTATCGCCTTTTGCGCCACATATTGCTGAGGAGCTTTGGGAGGTTTTGGGGCATAAAGATAGCGTTTTTGCGCAAAGCTGGCCGGAGTATGACCCGGAGATGTTGAAATCGGATAGTATGACGATTGTGGTGCAAATCAATGGCAAGGTGCGGGAGAATATTCATTTGGCGGCCGATATGCAAAAAGAGGATGTAATCGCCGCCGCCAAAGAATCCATAGCCGCTCGATTGGCCGATAGCCAATTGGTCAAAGAAATCTACGTGCCGGGCAAGCTTGTGAATTTCGTTATAAAATCGTGAAAGGTGTTTGACAAACTCTGATTTATGTGCTATAATGTGAGTGTATTAAATTTTTCGCTCTGTATATGATATTATTGGCGATAAATTTTTGCAAAGTCAAATATTTTGCCGCTACTGTGTTTGCGGCATATATAAAAGGCACAGGCTCAAATATTTTTCGCTACCCAGCATGCGACCAATAAAAGGCTGGGGTTCAAATGAAAGCCTCGCCCAAAAAGCGGGGCTTTTCTTGTACAAAGGAGCATTATGCAAAATGGGCATTTTTATTTTATTCGTGATGATTATTTCAAGAAATTTGTTGGAAATAATCTTTTGGCGAACAAAGAAGATGATAAAGATGGAAAACATGGGCGGCCATGTTATTATTCTTTCAAGGAAAAGAGTTCTGACATAATGTGGATGATTCCGATTTCCTCGCAGATTGACAAATACGAAGAAATTTACAATGAGCGCATTTTGAAATACGATTCTTATGATGGAATTAAATTTGGATATGTGCTTGGCGAGAAAAAGGCCTTTTTGATTCAGAATATGTGTCCTGTAATTGAGAGATATATAGCTAATGAGTACATAGAAAAAGCTACAAATAGGGCGGTGACAATAAATGATTCATTGAAAAGTGAATTGAATGCAAGCGCGAGAAAGGCGGTTAGGCTTTATCGGCGAGGAATCAAGATTGTTTTTGCAGATATACTGGAAATCGAAAGGGTCTTGCTTGAGGAATTGAAAGATGAAAATTAACACCCCCCAATGTTCCACGTGGAACAATTGGGGGGTGTTATTCTAATTCGATAACGGGGCTGATGTGTTTGCGGGGGGCTAGGTATAGGCCGCAATCTGTGCCTATGGGGATTTTGGCGGAGAGGAGGATGTTTTGGACGGTTTCGTGGGCTAGGATGGGGCGGTTGTTTTCCTCGCTTAGGTGGGCTAGGAAGATGTGTTTGGTTTTGGGGGAATAGATATCGCGCAGGAAAATGCCCGCCGCTGGGTTTGATAGATGGCCGATATCCGATAAAATGCGGCGTTTTAGATGGGCGGGATAGTTGCCAAATTTTAGCATATCTAAATCGTGATTGCTCTCGAGCAAAATAATATCCGCGCCGTGGAAATGCTCGGCGATTTGGTCGTCGGTATGGCCTAGGTCGGTGGCGATGGCGATTTTGCGGCCGCTTGTGGAAATCGTATAGCCCACCGGCTCGGCGGCATCATGAGAAACCGCGAAGGGCAAAACCTGCATATCATTAAAACTGGCAATCGCCCCCGGGGAAATCAGATTTAGTTTTTCCTGGCGAATATTGCCAATTGTTTTTTGCTTTTTCAGAATTTGCCATGTGCCGGGGGTCATAAAAAGGGGAACCCCATAGCGGCGGGACATAATCCCCGCGCCGCTTATGTGGTCCCCATGCTCATGCGTGATAAAAATAGCAGATAGCTGGAGCGGGTCTTCATTTATGGCCGAAAGTCCGGCGGCAATCGCCGCGCCACTAAGCCCCGCATCAATCAAAATTTTCGCCCCGCCATCAATAAAAACGCAATTTCCGCTAGAACCGCTGGCGATTGTGCAAAATTTGACTGACATATCGTCCTCCGAGTTAATTGGCAATTTTTTCCGCGACGGCGGGTTGTTGAATTTTGTCGAGATTTACCCGCATAATATTCGCCCCTAGTGCCGCCAGTTTTTCCTCTAGCTTTTCATAGCCGCGGTCGATAAATTTCACATTATTGATTTTGGTGACACCCTCGGCGGCCAGAGCGGCTATTACCAAAGACGCGCCCGCGCGCAGGTCGGTCGCTACTACCTCTGTCCCGGTCAAATGCGCCGGCCCATCAACCACCGCCAAACGCCCATCAATCTTCATTTTGACGCCCAGCCGCGATAGCTGATCCGCATAAAGATAGCGATTATCAAAAATCGATTCGGTCACATAGCTTGTGCCATTGCAAACCGACAGTAGGGTCGTCATTTGCGGCTGTAGGTCGGTGGGGAAGCCGGGGTAAAACATGGTTTTGATATTGACAGGATTCAGCGCGCCCCGCTGGGCAATTACGCGAATGCTATCATCATCAATCTCCAGCGTGCAGCCCATCTCCTGCAATTTCGCCGAAAGGGATTCCATATGTTTTGGAATAACGCTAGAAACCGTCACATCGCCGCCGGTAATCGCGGCCGCTATCATATATGTACCCGCTTCGATTTGGTCGGGGATGATGGTGTAGTTGCTTCCTTTAAACGCGCTGCTGCCGGTGATGCGGATAACATCAGTGCCCGCGCCTTTTACGCTCGCGCCGCACATATTTAAAAAATTGGCGCAATCCACGATATGGGGCTCTTTTGCGGCATTTTCGATAGTGGTAGTACCCTCGGCAAAAATGGCGGCCAGCATAATATTTATGGTCGCGCCAACGCTGGCCACATCCAGATAAATCTGCGCCCCTACCAGCTTTTCGGCGGTTAATTTCACAACGCCATGGCCGATGACAACAGTCGCGCCTAGAGCCTCAAAGCCTTTGATATGCAAATCAATTGGCCGCTGGCCGATTTTGCATCCGCCGGGCAGGGGAATTTCCGCCTGGCCAAAACGCCCCAGCAAAACCCCCATCAAATAATAGCTCGCCCGCATATCCGCGAGATTGCTATAGGAAACCCGCGTAGTGGTAATATTTCGCGCATCAATCCGCAGACCATCCGCGCAAAAATCGCATTTCGCGCCGAGCGTTTCCAAAACTTTGGCATAATTCAAAACATCTTCAATTTCCGGGACATTTTCTACAACAGAAATACCCGCGGCACATAGGGCGGCAGGTATTATGGCCACAGCGGCATTTTTCGCGCCGGAAATTTCGACTTTCCCAAAAAGGCGATTCCCCCCCGCTATTTTGAGTTGTTGCGTACAATGCTCCATGGCAAGCACTTCCTTATAATTTGATATGTATAGTAAATACGAATATTCATATTAAATTATACCATAGCAAACAGCATTAACGCAATACTATTTTTGAATTTTGCAAAACAAATTTATGCAATCATTTCATCGAATAATTCATCTAAAATTTCGCATAAAGATACGGGGGTGACTGAATTGGCGGCGAGGATGCCGATTATCGAGCAAATTTTCCCCTCATCCTCGCAAATAGGGCCGGAATCGGCTTTGTCTGTGATGGTATCCCCCGTGTGCATTTCGGAATAAATGGCGTAGTATTCGCAATCATCTGAAATCTCGGTTCGCATATAATAGGAAATGGTGGCAGCACCCGGGCATCCGGTGGGTAATTGAGTGGTTTCGATTAGTTTCATCATAAGCAAGTCCTCCTGACTTTTTAATATTGCCTAGGCAATAAGTTTTTGTTGTAAAAAAATACAACATATTGTGTTAATAAGGAAATTTTAACCCATATTTTGACATAAGTCAACACTGATTTCCTTATTTCGACATTTACATTTTCTGATACACAATAATTTGTCACATTAAAATGTAACATACAGAAATATTACCATATATTTACATATTTGTCAATAGTAGGATTTTAGAAAAAAGAATTTTGCAATATGCTTGAAAAAAACAGGAAAATCTGGTAATATTAAAGGAAGATAACAAAAACTAATGAGGTGAAAAAGGATATGGGATTGTTTCGCAAAATTTTTAAATCTTATAGCGATAAGGAAATAAAGCGGCTTTGGCCTATGGTTCGGCAAATAGAGGGGCTGCGGGATAAAATGCGGGGGATGAGCGATGAGCAGCTGCGCGCTTTGACCCCCGAATTTCGAGATAAATTGGAAAAGGGCGCGAGCCTGGATGATATTTTGCCCGAGGCCTTTGCAGCGGTGCGCGAGGCGGCGGTGCGCACTTTGGCGCAGGAGCATTATCCTGTGCAATTGCTGGGCGGAATAATTTTGCATCAGGGGCGGATTTCCGAAATGCGCACCGGCGAGGGCAAAACCCTGACATCCACTTTGCCTGCGTATTTGAATGCCCTGCCCGGCGATGGCGTGCATATAGTGACGGTGAATGACTATTTGGCCAAGCGTGATGCGGAATGGATGGGGCAGATTCACCGATTTTTGGGTTTGACCGTCGGCTGTATTTTGCACGACCTAGAGCCGGATGAGCGACGCGAGCAATATAATAGCGATATCACCTATGCCACAAATAACGAGCTGGGCTTTGATTATTTGCGGGATAATATGGTGGTTTATAAAAATATGCAGGTGCAGAGGGTGCTAAATTACGCCATTATTGACGAGATTGATTCGATTTTGATTGACGAGGCGCGCACACCCCTGATTATTTCCGGCGCATCCGGCAAATCCACGGATTTGTATAAAATTGCCAATTCTTTTGTGCGGCAGCTGAATAAAGGGCGGGTGATAAATGAAACCGAGGCTTTGAATCCGCTGATTCGCGCGCAGATGAAAGAGGAGGGGGATTATGTTGTTGATGAAAAGCATAAATCCGCCACTTTGACCCAAGAGGGGGTCGAAAAAGCCGAGCGTTTTTTTGCCGTCGAAAATTTATCAGACCCGGAAAATTTGGAGATTTTGCATCATATAAATAATGCGCTAAAGGCGAATTCGACTATGCATTTGGATAAGGATTATGTGAACAAAGATGGCGAGATTGTTATTGTTGATGAATTTACCGGGCGGATGATGCCCGGGCGGCGGTATTCGGATGGCTTGCATCAGGCGATTGAGGCGAAAGAGGGGGTAAATGTTCAGCGCGAGAGCAAAACGCTGGCTACCATTACTTTCCAGAATTTTTTCAATCGCTATACCAAAAAATCCGGCATGACCGGGACGGCCTTGACCGAGGAAAACGAATTTCGGGAAATTTATAAAATGGATGTGGTGGAAGTACCCACAAACCGCTCTATTGCACGGCTCGACCAAAGCGATGCGGTTTATAAAACCATAAAGGGCAAATATACCGCTATTATTGAGGATATTCGCGATTGCTATGAGCGGGGGCAGCCGGTGCTGGTGGGTACGGTGAGCATTGAAAAATCCGAGCTTGTTAGTGCTTTGTTAAAAAAGACCGGAATCAAGCATAATGTTTTGAATGCCAAACATCATGAGCGCGAGGCGGAGATAATTGAGCAGGCGGGGCAAAAGGGCGCGATTACTATTGCGACAAATATGGCCGGCCGGGGGACGGATATAAAGCTGGGCGAGGGCGTGGTCGATTTAGGCGGGCTGAAAATAATCGGCACAGAGCGGCATGAATCGCGGCGGATAGATAATCAGCTGCGCGGCCGCGCCGGACGGCAGGGCGACCCGGGCGAATCGCGGTTTTATATTTCGCTGGAGGATGATTTGATGCGGCTTTTTGCATCTGACAGGGTGCGGGGGGCTATGAACGCGCTGGGGATTGACGAAAATGAGGCAATCGAGAGCAAAATGCTGACCAAGGCCATAGAGGGCGCGCAGAAAAAGGTGGAGGGCAATCATTTTAGCACCCGCAAACACCTGCTGGATTACGACCGCATAATGAACGACCAGCGCGAAATTATTTATGGCGAGCGGGAAAAGGTGCTATCCGGCCAGGATTTGGATGATTCGATAAAAGGCATGATAAAAGAGGTGGCCGGCCGCGCGGTGGATACCTATACGGACGAGGAAAGCGAGGCCATAGATATCGCCGCGCTAAACACCTATATCCAGCCTATTTTGCGAACAAAAACCTATACCGACGAGGATGCGACGGACAAAGCCGCCCTAAAAGAGCAAATCACCGCCGATGGCCTGAAATTTTTCAATAGGCGCGAGGCGGAATTTGGCGAAGCCAATATGCGTGAGCTAGAGCGGATTATTATGCTGCGGGTGGTCGACCAAAAATGGATGGATCACATAGATTCTATGGATCAAATGCGCCAGGGCATTGGCCTGCACTCATTTGCCCAGCGCGACCCGCTGATGGAATACCGTTTCCAAAGCTATGATATGTTTGAAGAGCTATCCCAAGGAATCCAAACAGACACCCTCAGGATGCTTTTCAACGTACAACCCGCCCAAGCCCCCCTACAGCGAGTACAAGTAGCAAAAGCCCAATCCACAAACCGCGACGAATCCGCCACCAAAGCCCCCGTAAAACGCAAAGAGGCCAAAGTAGGCCGAAACGACCCCTGCCCCTGCGGCAGCAACAAAAAATACAAACAATGCTGCGGCGCGGCCTAATACACGTAGGGGCGACCATTGGTCGCCCGATATCCACATGCGATACATTTTAAATTATCGCCGATTTGTAAAAGGCGGCCAATGGCCGCCCCTACGTTTGTTGCCATAGAGTAAAAGCTGGTAAGGAGGTGCAATCATGGACTACAGGGCAATAGAGGGACGGCCGAAAATGCGGGTTAGTGAGGCGCAGGCCAAATTTCGTGATGAATATATTTTGATGCATTTTGAAAATAGGGGGAAAGATGACGACGACCCGGTAGGGACGGTATTGTTTGTAGGATGGTATTGGGCTTTGCATAAAACCGAGTGCGAGTTTGATGATTCGGAGCTTGGGATTATCCGGGGTGATTATAGGCGCGTTATTGGGGGGTTTGATTATTTTGATGACGAAGATTAGCCCCTCTGGGTTTATTTATGCTGATATTGATATTAGGCCGCGCCATACTGTCACAATGGATACATTTCGCTTTAAAGTCGACACCGGGGCTAATTGCACCACAATTAGCATTGCCCACCTAATCGAGCTGGGGTATGATGAGGCTTGGATTTTAAAGGGAAAGCGAATGATGGGTAGAGCCGCTCCGGTGCTAGCATCTGGCGAGATACTCAAAGATTGCTACGAGGTGATTTTGCCCGAAATACGGATAGGTAGCTGGGTGGGCTATAATTGGCCTTTTATTACCAGCCTCAGCAAGCCTTTTAAATTGCTTTTGGGAACAAATTCATTGAAATTTTTCAACTGGAAACTAGATTATGACAGCCTTTTATGCACTTTTGAATTACGTAAAAATCAGCGCAATTTTGCATTTAATGAGTCGGGGCAATCAATACACGCAATTGGGCGGGGGGATTGATTATGAAAACGCGGAGGGCTAAATTGGGGCTGGATAGGGTGGCGGTTTTGCCTTATGGTAGGGGGAGCCTGGCCATGCTGATTTGGGTGCTGTCGCTGGTGCCGCTGGTTTTTTGTTGGGCGGTGTTTGCTGACCCGCATAATCAGCGGGGGTTTGAGATATTTTTTGGGATGGTGGCTTTGGGGCTTGGGATGCTGATTGCTGCTATGATTTTGGGGCGCAGATATGGCTTTGACCACCGCCATGCCAAAGCCGGCGGCAAATATGCCCGGTTTACGTTGATAATATGGCTATTGCTTTTCCCGATTATGTTTATTTTTTCGTTTGCTTTATCGGTTGCGTCGATGTATAATTAGGAAGGATGATGAGTAGTGTTTGAGGTGATAAAATCCGAGCTTGCGCCTTATGGGGGGCGGCTTTTGGAAATGGGGAACTCTCTTTGACGTTGGCGGGCTGGAGGCGCGGGCGGAGGAGCTGATGGAGCGAGCCGCCGCGCCGGATTTTTGGGCGGATGCTGCAGAGGCGCAAAAGGTTTTGCGCGAGGCAAAGGTGCTGCGAGGGCGTGCGGCGGCCTTTCGGCGGGTTGAGGACATGTATGACGAGGCGCAGATTTTGATTGAGCTGGCCGCCGAGGATGGTGGCGGGGATTTGCTGGGCGATTTAAAGCGCGCCACCGCTGATTTTACCGCCGCTTTTGATGATTTGCGCACCACGATTTTGTTGTCTGGCGAATTTGATGCAAATGATGTGATACTTAGTCTGCATGCCGGGGCGGGGGGCACGGAGGCCTGCGATTGGGTGGCTATGCTGGCGCGGATGTATACCCGCTGGGCGGCCGCGCGGGGTTTTTCGGTGACTGTGCTGGATTATTTGCCCGGGGACGAGGCCGGGACGAAATCCACCACCATGGCCATTTCCGGCGAAATGGCCTATGGCTATTTGAAAAGCGAAAAAGGCATACACCGATTGATACGATTAAGCCCCTTTGACACCGCGGGTAAACGCCACACCAGTTTTGCATCCTGCGATATAATGCCGGAAATAGACGACGAGGCGGCCGTCGAAATAAATCAGGAGGATTTGCGGATTGATACTTTTCGCTCGAGCGGCGCGGGCGGCCAGCATGTAAACACTACTGATTCCGCCATTCGCATCACCCATATCCCCACCGGCATCACCGTGCAATGCCAAAATGAGCGCAGCCAGCACAAAAACAAAGACCGCGCCATGAAAATGCTCGCCGCAAAGTTGGCGGAGGTAGCCCGCGCCGAAAAAACCGAAATGCTAGCGGGCGTTCGCGGCGAGGTAAAAGATATTGGCTGGAGCAATCAAATTCGCTCATATGTTTTTCATCCATACAATATGGTAAAAGACCACAGAACCAATGCGGAGGTAGGAAATATCAACTCCGTCATGGATGGTGGCATTGATGTTTTCATAAATGCCTTTTTGCATTGGAATCAGAAAAACTAATATGGGGGATTATATGCAAATTTTATTTGTCGAGGGGGTTTCGGGGGTCGGCAAATCGACCACAACCCAAAAACTCGCTGAAATTTTGCGTGATATGGGATTTTCTGTCAATTATTATCGCGAGTTTGATTTTCCTAACCCAATTGATTTTTATTGCACCGCCTATTTGAGGGCGGATGAATACGAGGGGATTTTGGTGGAATATAGCGAGTTTGCGGAGGAGATAAAAAATAATACGGTAATCGCTGATGATATTAGGCTGGTTCGCTATTATAATCAGAAAACGCCGCTTTTTTCTGGGGCATTGCTTGATGTGCTTTGCAAGCATGAGTTTTGCTGGAATCCGACTAATCTCGTACCGCTTTTTGAATATTGCCGTGTCTACAAAACTGTTTGGGAGCAATTTGCGCAAAATATAGACAATCCGCCTGATTATCTAATTTTTGACGGCTCGCTAATGCACCACCCCATAAACGATATGATGCGCAATTATAATGCCACATGCGAGCAAATCGCCAGCCATTTGAATACGCTTATTGATGCTGTTAGCCCGTTTCAACCGCAGATTATTTATCTCTCGAGCGATAATGTGGCCGAGCGGCTGAAAAAAGCCTGTATTAGCCGCGGGGAAAATTTGCCCTCGGATGAGGGATTGCGGTTTTGGGAAAATCGAAAGAAAATGGATATGGCTGTTATGCGGCATATTTCTGTGCCATGTGATATTTATGATATAACTCGAGAGAATTGGGATGAGTGCATTGCTTCGATTAAGAACAAAAGATTTTCAACCACGGATAAACACAGATAAACGCGGATAAAACCTTTGAAACCTATGGAATTAGAAAACTGATGAGAGGGATATTTTATGCTGGAAAATAGATTTATTCGCAAGCTGTTGTATGCAAATACTTTGATATGGATATGTGTTACGTTTACGATTGCGACGGTTTTGGATATGGTGCTGACTGTGGCTATTTTTGGGGATGTGGGGACGACATATCAGCATTTGGCGACGCGGCTGGTTATTTGTATTTTTGTGTCGGTTAGCTTGCTGGTGTTTAGGGTGTTTAAAAGGCTACCTTTTCCTGTGATAATGGGTTTGCATTTTGCTGCCTGTATGGGGTTTGCTGTTTTGTATGTTTGGATAAGCGGGTTTTTTGTCGAGATGCATCCCCGCGCTATGTTTTATATGGTTCGGTCTGTGTTATTTATTTATCCGGGGATAGCCGCCGGGTGTATTTGTTTTGATTGGGTTTTGAAAATGCGGGAAAAACGCAAAGGGCGCGCTATGCAAAAGGGGGCTAGTGAGTGAAAATAATTGGCATATTGATTTTGGTCGTTTTGTTGGCTGGGTGCGGGAGTGTGGGGGAGATTGCTGGGGAATATGTTGCCGCTACTACCCCTGCGCCGGATTATTTGCCCTCGCGGTTTGTGGTTGTTTCTGGGGAGGTTTTGGATTTTGATGGGCCAATAGATGAATTGGGCAATGTGCCATGGTATGTGGAATGGTTTCGGATTTGGATTGTGCAAAATGATGAAAGTATTGTTGAGATAGTTGGTACACATAATAGCATTTTTGCATTTGGGGCGGGTCTTGAGCCGGGGATGATTGTCCGCGCATATGTATCTGTGGATTCGCCTGATTTTATTGGGAATATGCCTGTGTTTGTCGCTACCGCTATTGCTGGTGAGGCGGATATTCCGATGGATGAAATCATCGCCCATTATGATAATTTGGCATTGTTTTTGCCGGTGGATATGCCGGAAACCATTGTTTTGCAGGTGGGGGATTATTTATACGATTATTCGACATTTTGCACAATTGATTTGCCAATAATTGTAAATGGTGTTGACATAGGCGCGCCTGATCCCATTATGGTCGGCGATATGATTTTTGTTCCGTTTCGCCCGATTTTTATGGCGGGGATTGGCTTTGGGAATTATGCGTTTATTACCGCCGAGGGGGGCTTGGCTTTTGGCGGCGGCGGCGCGGGCTCGGAAAATAGCCATTGGTGGCTGGGGGATAGGCGCGTTCGCGGGATTGGCTGGTATTGGATGATGGAGCAGCCGCCGATTATTGTGGGCGGGATTATTTATGTGCCGCTGGTTTGTGCGTTTACCCGCGCGCCCGGCTCGGCGATTTGGATTTGGGATGATAAAATCGAGATTTTTAGCCGCGACCGCTATCCCTATGGGCCATGGCTCGGCTCGCCCTGGCGCGAGGGCTGGTCGCTGCCCGCGGAGCTTGCGCATATCCCGGTTTATATAAATGGCGCGGCTTTGGGTGATGTCAAATTATACCATTGCGAAAATCAGGGGCTGCATGTGCCGCTTGCCCCATTTGCCGCCGCGCTTGGGTTTTGTTATACTGATTTTTGGCAATCTATGACTATTGATAATGAAATTTTTATCCGATTATGGGAATTTAATTCGCGGGAAAATATCCGGATGATTATTGATTCCGGGCGGCTTTTGATAAAAAACTAGGGCATCCGAGTCCGCGTAGGGGCGGTCATTGGCCGCCCGATATCCACACACGATATCTATCGCCAATTTGTGATAGTCGGCCAATGGCCGCCCCTACGCCATCGCGCATGCCCATACACAAAGACCAAAGGAGAACAAAATGAGTATTTTGAAGATTTTGGAAAAGGAATTTAATGTAAATCAACAACACTTAACGGCCACAATCGAGCTGGTGGATGAGGGCAATACAATTCCATTTATTGCCAGATACCGCAAAGAGGTGACTGGCTCTATGGATGACCAGGTTTTGCGGGATTTGGTGGACAGACTGAATTATTTGCGGAATTTGGATGCCACCCGGGAGCAATATCGCGCCACAATTGAGGCGCAGGGCGCAATGACGGGCGAAATCGCTGCCGCCCTAAATGCCGCCGCAACCTTGGCGGTTTTGGAAGATATTTACAGGCCATTTCGTCCGAAACGCCGCACCCGCGCTAGCATTGCAAAAGAGCGGGGGCTTGAGCCGCTGGCTTTGGCGATATTTGCGCAAAATATTAACGAGCCTATCGAAAATTTGGCGAGGCCCTATATTGGCGAGGATGTGCCGGATATTGCGGCGGCGATGGCGGGCGCATCGGATATTATCGCCGAAATTATTTCCGATGATGCCGACCACCGCGCCCGGATTCGCCATATTTTTAACGATATCGGCCAACTGACCTGCATTGCGGCCGATTCGGCGGCGGAGTCGGTTTATGAGATGTATTATGATTTTGCAGAGCCGGCCAAAAAGGCGGCTGGCCACCGGGTTTTGGCGATAAACCGCGGCGAAAAAGAGGGTTTTTTAAAAGCGGACATAAAGGCCGAAGAAGGAATTCTAATACAGACATTAGCAAACGCTATAATTATTGACAACAAATTCACTAATAGTTTTATGAATACGGCTATTGAGGATTCTTATAAACGCCTAATTGCGCCGTCGATTGAGCGGGAGATTCGCAATAATTTAACAGAGATGAGCGAGGAGGGCGCGATAAAGGTTTTTGCGGCGAATCTGCGCCAGCTGCTTTTGGCAGCACCCATAAAGGATAAAGTGGTGCTGGCTCTCGACCCCGGCTATCGTACCGGGTGCAAAGTGGCAATAATTGACGGTATTGGAAATGTTTTACATACCGATGTCATTTACCCAACGCCCCCCGCAAATAAAATCGCCGAGGCCAAACGCGCCCTGATTCCTCAAATCACGCGCCATGGGGTGGATATTATCGCCATAGGCAATGGCACGGCTAGCCGCGAAACCGAGGCTTTTGCGGCGGATTTGATTCGCGAGCTGGCGGATTTGCCGCGAAAAATCATGTATGTGATTGTCAATGAGGCGGGGGCGAGCGTTTATTCGGCGTCGAAGCTGGGGGCGGCGGAGTTTCCCGATTTTGATGTGGCTTTGCGCTCGGCGGTGAGCATTGGGCGGAGGCTGCAAGACCCTTTGGCCGAGCTTGTGAAAATAAACCCAAAGAGTATCGGGGTGGGGCAATATCAGCATGATATGAACCAAAAGCGGCTGGGCGAGGCACTTTCGGGGGTTGTTGAGGCCTGCGTAAATAGCGTGGGCGTGGATTTAAATACGGCCTCGCCCCAGCTATTATCCTATATCGCCGGGATTTCGGCGGCGGTTTCCAAAAATATCCAGCAATATCGTGAAACAAATGGCAAATTTACAAATCGCCGCCAGCTGCTGAAAGTGAAGGGGCTGGGGCCAAAGGCATATGAGCAATGCGCCGGGTTTATGCGTATAAACGACGGCGACAATCCGCTGGATGCCACCGGGGTGCATCCGGAAAGCTATGACTCCGCCATTCGGCTGCTGGAGCATGTTGGGCATACGGCGGCGGATGTGCGCGCCGGGGGATTGCGCACCATCAAAATCAAGGCGGGCAATCTGGCGAATCTGGCGAAAGCCCTAAATCTCGGCATTCCCACGCTGGAGGATATCATAAACGAGCTGGCCGCCCCCGGGCGCGACCCGCGGGATGACGCCCCCGCTCCGGTTTTGCGGCAGGATGTGCTGGATATGGCCGACCTGCGCGAGGGGATGGTTTTGCAGGGTACAGTCCGCAATATCATTGATTTTGGGGCGTTTGTGGATATCGGCGTCCATCAAGACGGCCTGGTACACATTTCACAAATGGCCGACCGCTATATCAAACACCCCCTCGAGGCCGTAAAGCTAGGAGATATAGTGAGCGTGCGGGTTTTGTCTGTGGATATTCCCAAAAAGCGGATTAGTTTGTCTATGAAAAACAATTGACATTTTTCAGGGCGTGTGGTAAAATTAGGTAAATGGCAGACAACCCTAGGGGGGATGCGGCATGGATGGGGCTTGCGAATTTTCGCGGGTGGTGAAAGAACATTTTGGGATGTATCCTTTTGCGGAAATTACAGATTTTGCCAAATTGGCATTTCAAAATGAATTTGGCGCGGGGCATTTGATTCGGGATGAGCAAAAGGCTTTGGAATATTTGAAGGCCGAGATGGATGCTCTCGAGGGCGACGGCGCGCATTTATACGAATATATCGGCAATAATCAAGGCAGAATATATTTGGCGGCGATTTGCGCCGGCAAAATTTCTTTGGAAAGATTTGGCAGTATTTTTTTGGAATCGGCGAAATATGTACGGGGTAGCGAGGCCGGATTTTTGCAAAAAATCGAGATTTTGGCCGATTTGGCAAAGGCGGGCGAGCTGCCTTTTGCGCCGGAGGATTTTTGGGAATTTGTGGAAAAATGGAAATGTGCCGGCCGGCCGCTTTTTCGCCATAGCGAGGCCTATCGCCAGCACTATCGCCCCGCATATAGGGTGGTAAATTGGGAATTTTGTTTGGAGATGGAAAATAATGGATTTTAAAACACAGCTAATAAATCTGAAATCCGCGCCATTATTGAGTTTGGAGGATGCGGAGCTGGATAAACTGATAAGCGGCATGCTGGAAAATATTGGCTCGCCCGACCCGGAATTGCGGGATGGGCTGATTTTTAATACCTTTGTGCGAATTATTGACGAGGAGGGGTTTTTGGGCCCTTTCCGGCTTTTAAATATTTTGGAAACCGCGCTGGATGATAATCATCTTTTTCATAATATCGGCAATCGGGGGGATGATACGGTTTTCACCCGGTCTTTTTCCGCGCTGGCGGCGGCGGCGGTGCTGCATGCAGATGCCCGGCGCGATTTTTTATCCCAGGGGGATTTTGACAAAATGGCTCTGCGGATTTTGCGCTATTTGCCGCTGGAAAACGACACCCGTGGCTATGTTTCGGGGAAGGGATGGGCGCATTCTATTGCTCATGGGGCGGATTTGCTGGTGGAGCTGGTGCGAAATCCAAAATTTGCCAATGGCGATTTTGTAAAAATTTTGGATGCGATAAAATCATGCCTTTTCAAATCCCGCGCCTATAGCAATTTGGAGGACGCGCGGCTATTTGCCCCTATTTTGGCGGCCTATGAATTTCGCGGGCTAATGGATAGCGGCCTATGCAAATGGCTATCTGCACTATGCGCTGATTTGGCAAAAATTTACAATCAAGAGGGCCACACCTATCAGTATCACCGCATACGTATAAATTTAACAAATTTTTTGAAAACCATTTATTTTGAATATCGGATAAATAACCAGAAAATCGAGCTTCGGGATGAAATCGTTAAAATGCTTTCGGATATTCCTCTTTAATAACGGGCGACCAATGGTCGCCCCTACGAGTTTATTCGTGTTTATTTGTGTTATTCGTGGTTGAAAAAATTAAAAAGGTGTGGTATAATGGAATGGTTGGTAATGTTTACAATTTTTAGGGAGGTTTTTTGATGGCGAATGACAAGAAGTTTGTGTACATGTTTAAAGAGGGTAGCGGGAAAATGAGGGAGCTTTTGGGGGGCAAGGGCGCGAATTTGTGCGAAATGACCAGCCTGGGGCTGCCTATCCCGCAGGGATTTATTGTGACTACTGAAGCGTGTACGCTGTATAATACCTCGGGCAAGGTGCTGGGGGATGATGTAAAGGCACAAATAGACGCATCTATGGCGCAGCTGGAAAATATTACCGGTAAAAAATTTGGAGATGATAAAAATCCTTTGCTGGTATCTGTGCGCTCTGGCTCGCGGGCATCTATGCCCGGCATGATGGATACGGTGCTGAATTTGGGGCTAAATGATGTGGCTGTTGAGGCTTTGGCTGCAAATAGCGGCAATCCGCGCTTTGCATATGATAGCTATCGCCGTTTTATCATGATGTTTGCGGATGTGGTTATTGGCGTTAGCAAGCATGATTTTGAGCATACTTTTTCCGAATACAAAGAGAAAGTCGGCGTTAGCGATGATACGGATTTGACTGCCGAGCATATGAAAGAAGTAACTGCGATTTTTAAAGATATTTACAAAAAAGACCAAGGGCGCGATTTCCCCGCCGATGCGAAAGAGCAGCTATATGAGGCCATTTGCGCAGTTTTCCGCTCATGGGATAATGACCGGGCTTTTAGCTATCGCCGCATGCATGATATTCCATATGATTGGGGCACGGCTGTAAATGTGCAATCTATGGTTTTTGGAAATTTGGGCAATGATTCCGGCTCGGGCGTTGTGTTTAGCCGCAATGCGGCCACCGGCGAAAAGGAAATTTATGGCGAATATTTGATGAATGCCCAGGGCGAGGATGTTGTGGCCGGGGTGCGCACGCCAAAGCCTTTTGCCGAATTTAAAATCGAAAAGCCCGCTATTTATGACGAGTTTGTGAAATGGAGCAACAAGCTTGAGAATCATTATAAAGATTGCCAAGATATGGAAATAACTATTGAGCATGATGTTTTGTATTTCCTGCAAACGCGAAATGCGAAAACCACTGCCGCCGCCGCTTTGCGCATTGCTATTGATTTGGTAAATGAGGGGCTTATCACTGTTGAGGAAGCTTTGATGAAGGTTGATGCAAAACAGCTAGACCAGCTTTTGCATCCTGTTTTTGACCCTAAGGCTCTGGCGAATGCTACCGCTATTGGCAAGGCTTTGGGGGCTTCTCCGGGTGCGGCATGCGGTAAATGTTATTTTACTAGCAAAGAGGCCGAGGAGGCCGCCGCTCGCGGCGAAAAAGTAATTTTGGTGCGGTTGGAAACTAGCCCGGAGGATATTTTGGGCATGCAGGCCAGCGAGGGTATTTTGACCGTGAAAGGCGGAATGACCAGCCATGCGGCTTTGGTTGCGCGGCAAATGGGCACATGCTGTATATCAGGGTGCGAGGAAATCAAGCTGGATACGGCTGGCAAAAAATTCACACTCGGCGGCAAAACCTTTAAAGAGGGCGATGTTATTTCGCTCGATGGCACATCCGGCGTGATTTATGGCGAGGCTATTGCTACTGTGGAATCCGAGATTTCCGGCGATTTTGCCCAGTTTATGAAATGGGCGGATGAGGCGCGTACTTTGGGCGTTCGCACAAATGCCGACACCCCGACTGATGTTAAACGCGCTTTGGAATTTGGCGCAGAGGGCATTGGTCTGGTTCGTTCCGAGCATATGTTTTTTGACAAAGAGCGGATTCCGAAAATGCAAAAAATGATTATGTGCGAAACTGTTGAGGAGCGGGTGGCGGCTTGTAATGAGCTTTTGCCATTCCAAAAGCACGATTATGCCGAGATTTTCAAGGCTTTGAATGGCTTGCCCTGCACCATTCGTCTGCTAGACCCGCCTTTGCATGAGTTTTTGCCAAAGAGCGACCCGGAATTTGATATTTTGGTGAAAGATACCGGCAAAAGCAAGGCCGAGCTTGTGGCGAAGGCTAATAGTTTGCATGAGGTAAACCCGATGATGGGCCACCGCGGGCTGCGTCTGGCTGTTAGCTATCCCGAGCTTGCCGTTATGCAGACCACGGCGATTATCGAGGCGGCGATAGAGGTGCAAAAATCTGGCGTGAAGGTTTTGCCGGAAATTATGATTCCGCTGTCTGTTGAATTGAAAGAGCTGAAATTTGTTACTGATATTGTGCAAAAAACGGCAAAAGAGATTTTGGCGAAATCGGATACGAAAGTGAATTATATGGTTGGGACAATGATTGAGATTCCGCGCGCCTGTCTGCTTTCAAACGAGCTGGCAACCGAGGCCGAGTTTTTCAGCTTTGGCACAAACGACCTGACCCAAATGACATATGGAATCAGCCGGGATGATGCTGGCAAAATCCTAAATGATTATTTGGATAACAATATTTTTGAGGCCGACCCGACGGCGCGGCTGGATCAGGCCGCTGTGGGCGAGCTAATGAAAATTTCGGTCGAGCGCGGACGGGCGGCGCGGCCTGATATCAAGCTGGGCATTTGCGGCGAGCATGGCGGCGACCCATCTAGCATTGAGTTTTGCAATTTGATTGGGCTGGATTATGTTAGCTGTTCGCCATATCGCGTGCCGATTGCGCGTTTGGCTGCTGCTCAGGCGGCTATTGCCCATAAGAAGGGCGAGCGGTTGATTAGTAAGGGGTAGTTTGTATTTTTGGATTCTGCGACTTGTGGCGGGCGGCCAGTGGCCGCCCCTACGGGTTGGAGGCATTCTTACATTATTTGTGGGGTGGTAGTGTGGTAGATGGCAAGGCGGTTGTTAATGTTGAAATTGACAATGTTATTGCAGAAAAAGCAACCCAGCTGCTGGAGCAAATGGGCATGTCTTTAACCACGGCAATTGAGGCCTTTTTTCGCCAAATAATTGCCGAGAAGCAATTGCCATTTCATTCATCCGCGGCGCAAACTTATGGCGAGCGGCTTCATGAGTTGGTTGAGCGAAAAGGCATACCAACAATTGTTTTGCCGGCGGATGAAAATGGTCATGCGTTTATTGACAAGGATAAATATCCGGATTTGTATGACTGGGCGGTGAATGGCTGATGGAGTCCTTTGACGTTTTCATCGCCCATGTATCGTGGGGCGGGGGAGGAAAGGTTCGTCCGGTTCTGATATATAGGCGGTTGCGTGATGTCGTAATCGCATTTGGCATAACATCGCGCTTTGATTCCAAAAGCGAAGGTATCCGCCGCAATTTTTTGCGGATTCATGATTGGCGGCAAGCCGGTCTGGATTATGAATCGTATATCGATACCAATAGTAAGCTTACGCTACCTTGGTCGGCGATTATACGTCAACTGGGCTCGCTTTCGCAATCGGATTCTCAAAGATTAATGGAGTTTATGTTCTAGGAGGCAATATATGGAAAAGCAGAAAGCGGAACTTTTGCGGCGGGCGGCGCAGCTGCGGGTGGAGATAGAGATTTTGACTGATGAGCTGCGCGAGATTGAGGTGGCTTTGCATGGGGCGGCGGGGATTGGGCCAAATATCGAGATTGGGCCCGAGCTAAAGCGGTCGCGGCAGGATATCAAATATAAATTGCCCGGGCAGAAATTGCTAAAGGAGCTTCATCGGATTTGTGAAAAGGCTAACGAATTTGGCGAGCTGGGGGTAGACCCTAAAAGCGAATTTGGGCAAAAGCTGGCGGCGGACTATTGGTATGCGGTTTTGGAATTTGTCGATTTCAAAGAGGAAGAAATGCCCGAATTTGATAGTATCCCCGAAATTTTTTGGGGCAGAAATGGGCTAATGCGCGACCGCCAAAGAAATGCCAATATCTTTTTAGACCCGGCTGTAAAGCATTTTCGCCGACCATTGACAAATAATGATGAATAATTCCTCAAAAAACACTTGAAAGATAAGCGAATTTAGGGTATAATTAAAAATATGGATGATTTAGAGTTTGGTAAAAAAATCGCGCAGGTGCATACGGTTTTTTTGTATAAAGTGAATGTGGCGATTGGGGCTTTGTTGCTGTTTATAAATATCCAATTTTTGGTAGCGGCCATGGTAATGGGTGATGATGAGCCTTGGCTATTTATGATACGCATTATTTTGGTTTTATTTAGCCTGGGGTATGGGCTGATAGCTATAAATGCCTATCGCGAGCGGATTATTATTTATGAGCAGGGTATCGAAATAAAAAGCCTATTTCGCTATATGCGTTTTTCTAATAGGGATGTGGAAAATGTGGATTTTTTTCGCAGCCCCTCTGGCCAAAAATATACAACACTGCAAATTCGGGGGGAAAATAAGCCATTGCAAATACGATTGAGCCGATATGCAAAATCAGATTTGCTAATAGCCTGTTTTCAGACAATCAAATATTAGTGGGGGCGATGATATGCTAATACGAGCTTGGTCGAATGAATTTATCTCTGGGTTTTCTGAAATAGACCGCCAGCATCAGGAGATTTTTAATATGTGCAATGAGCTGGCGGAAAGCCGCGAGGTTTTTACAGTCGAGGCTCTGCATACTTTTTTGGACTTGCTTTATGATATATGCCGGGGGCATTTTGAGCTGGAGCAAAAATTTATGGAGCGGCAAAAATTTCCGCTGGTGGAATTTCATGCGAAAGAGCATGAGGATTTGCTACGGGAAAATCGCCGCATAAAGGATTTTATTAAAAGCAGCTCCCTGAGCCAGCCTATTAAAAAAGTGAATGCCTATACATCAGAATTACTAAATGGACATATAGCGGAAGATGATATGGTTTTTGTTAAATATTTCAAAAACAAAGAATTTAGCTTGGGCTCTGGCTTTATTGGGCGGCGTTGTGATGTTTTGCTGATGAGCAATGAATCTATTGGCACTGGGCGGATTATTGGGGTAAAGGGCAGCGATGTTACTATTAGCAATATGGGCTCGATTATTATTCCGGTGCGGCTAAATGATATGGTGAAAATTACGTCGATGTCGGAGAGTTTGGAAAATCAGACGTTTATTGCTCGTGTTTATTATTCTACAAGGGATGTTGTTAAGCTTTTTAATGCTACTTTGATTCAGTCGGCCTCGGATCGTAGTTTTATCCGGGTTGCGACTAATTTAAAGGCCGAGATTCTTACTCCGGATTCGATATTTTCTGGGACTATTGTGGATTTGAGTATCGGCGGAATGATGCTGAAAACTAGCCATGAAATTTCTGAATCTGAGGATGTTAGGGTTGAGTTTGAAATTGGAGGGCGGCAGATGCGTTTGAGGGGGCGCGTTGTGCGGACTAGCTCGAAAGACGGTGTGCATACATATGGTTTGCGGTTTATAAATTTGCGCATGGGGGATTCGGATAAGATTCATTCCTATGTTTTTGGTTTGCAAACCGCCTCGCGCAAGCGTACTATGGATGACTAAAACAAAGAGCAAAACCGTTTAAACCACTGATAAACACCGATAATCACGGATAAAAGCTCGCTTCGGGGTTTTTATCCGTGATTATCGGTGTTTATCAGTGGTTTAATCTTTTTTATTTGTACTTGTAGCGATAGGCTCGATAGGGGCGTCGCCGATTCCCAACGTACCCATAGGGGGCATTGCCGCGGCCAAATGACAGATTGCGGATAGCTTTTACGATTAAATAGGCCAGCGCGACGGCGGCTAGGGCGATAATGGCGATAATAAAGGCATTGTTATTTAGGGTTGGGTGATACGTATAAACGTACTCCGCATATTGGGGCGTGGGGAATAGCGCCTCTATCGCTTCGGCATTTAGGGCGGGGGCGGCAGAGGCGGTCAGCAGCCGCGCCGCGCCAATAATACGCCCATCTAGCGCGAAATCAATCCGCCCAACAGGAATCCCCTCATCCACCGGCAGCCAAATCCTATCAGAAATATGGGTGGTAGACGTGATGGCCGAAATATCAAAGCCCAGCGGCAAATGGGCAAAAACTGCCCCCTCCGCGCGAATAGGCACAGCCCCAACCCGCAGCCCCTCATGCCCAACCCGCTGAACCAGCTCGACATATTGGGCAAAATCACCGCTAAAAATCTGGATTTCGCCAAAATTATCAAAACCATAATCCATCAATTTGCGCGTGTCTGTGAAAATTATATCGCGCACCCCATGGCCGCCCAAAACCACGCTAACCAGCCCAATATCCCCCCGCCGCCCATAGGCCACAAATGTATGCCCAGATGGCGTAGTCCAGCCGGTTTTGCCGCCGATAATATATGGGCAAAACTGCGCATTGGTTGGCGTAATCATGCGGTTTGTGGTAAACAAAATCCGGTATTCCGGCTGCTTTTCCGTGGGCGGAATATCATAGCGCACAGTGGCAATAACTTCCAGCAGCTTTGGATGGGTAATCGCCTCGCGCATAATCAAATGCATATCATATGCCGTGGTGAAATGGTCGGGATTATTCAGCCCATGGGCATTGGTAAAATTTGTATTTATCGCGCCCAGCTCATGGGCCCGCGCAGTCATCATAATGGAAAAATTTTCCATAGTACCGCCAACAAACTCCGCAATAGCATTGCTAACAATATTGCAAGAGCGCAGCATAATAGCATGCAAAGCCTGGCTAACGCTCAGGGTTTCGTCAAAATCCATAGCGATATTGCTCGTATTTCGCGGAATGGAAAAAACTGCCAACTGGGAATGATGTATCCGCTCGTCAAAATCCGCGCCCGATTCCAGCAAAAGCAGAGCCGTCATCAGCTTTGTAATGCTCGCGGGATACGCCCGCTCGTGTATTCCCCGCCCGGAGATAATATGCCCCGTAGCCACATCTACCAAAATATGGAAATCGGATTCGATATCCACAGCCAAACCAAAACTCTCGTATTCCTGATATTCATATTCGATTTCATTATATTCAGCAAAAACATAAATCGGCATAGCCATGGCAAAAGCCAGCAATGCCGCAAAAATAGCCCCTCTCGGCCGCCTTTTCATAGATTCACCATCCTTTGTCTATATTAAATATAACATTTCCCGGCGCGCGGGTCAATAGAAAAATTAGTAAAATATGCATTTTTGGCTTGTATAGTGGTTCTCAAATCTGTTATAATTACAATATAATGATTTTGGACGAGTATATTCCAAATTATACCATTTTAGTAAAATAAAGGAGGATTTATATGGCAAAAAATGTAAAACAGGCCGAAGTGGGGCAAATCCAGATTTCTGATGGGGTTATTGCGACTATTGCCGGGGTGGCGGCGCATGATGTGGCGGGCGTGGCCTTTGGCGCGGGAAATAGCAAGGGGAATCGGCGGCATTTTGATAGGGGGGTAAAGGTTCGTCTAAATAATGGCGAGGTTTTTGTCACAATCGCCATCACCGCCCGCTTTGGTTTTAAATTGCAAAATGTTTGCGAGGAGATTCAAAAAAAGGTGAAAAACGCGCTGGAAACCATGATTGGCATGAAGGTGCGCGAGGTGAATGTTTCTGTGGTTGGCGTTTTGTTTGATAAACCGCCAAGGCCGGCAAAGCCCCAAAATCCGGGAGCCAAACCCCAATGAGCCGCAGAGATGACCGCATTTTGGCATTCCAATTAGCATTTGGAATAGATTTCCATGATTGGGAAAATTTAGATGAAACAGTGGAATATATATTGGAAGAATTTGGAAGAGATGATACCGAGGGCGAATATATTTATGCAACCCTGTCGGGAATTTCACGAACTCGCCATCAGGCGGATGATTTGATTTCCCGCCATTCAAAGGATTGGGATATAGAGCGGCTAAATCGCGTAGATTTGGCGATTTTGCGCCTGGCGATTTACGAGATGATTTTTAGCGCGGAAATCCCCGAAAGTGTTGCTATAAACGAGGCCGTTGATATTTCAAAGGAATTTTCCGGCGATGAGGGCGGGCGATTTATCAATGGCATTTTGGGAAATATTTCCAGAGAGGGGCGGCCGATTTAAATGACACAGCCAAAGTCCTTTAAAGTCAGTCAAATAGCCAATTATCTAAAGGAATTGCTAGAGGATGATGTGCTGCTTTCCGGCTTTTTTATAGAGGGCGAAATCTCGAATTTTCGCCTGCATAGCCGCGGCCATATGTATTTTTCGATAAAGGACGACCGCGCCGCCATAAATTCTGTGATGTTTGCCCGCGAGGCGGCGGGGCTTGATTTCGCGCCGGCTGAGGGGCAGCGGGTGCTGATTTATGGCCGCATTTCCCATTATGCCGCCGGCGGCGCAACCCAGCTAATCGCCGAAATCATGAATCCGCTGGGCATTGGCGAGATGCATTTGGCATTTGTTGCGCTAAAGGAAAAATTGGAAAAAGAGGGAATTTTTGCCAATAAACGCCCCCTGCCGGAATTTCCCCGCGCAGTGGCGGTGGTGACTTCGCCAACAGGGGCGGCGATTCGCGATATTATCACCATCATGCGGCGGCGAAATCCTTTGGTGGCGGTGTTTGTCGTACCTGCGCTGGTGCAGGGGGTGGATGCCCCCCGCTCGATTGTCGCGGCGATTGATTTGGCTAGCAAAAGCGGCGCGGATGCGCTGATTTGCGGGCGCGGCGGCGGCTCGGCCGAGGATTTGGCGGCGTTTAATACTGAGGCGGTGGCGCGGGCGGTTTTTGGGGCGAGCATCCCCGTGATTTCGGCGGTTGGCCATGAAACGGATTTTAGTCTGTGCGATTTTGCGGCGGATATCCGCGCCGAAACCCCGACAGCTGCGGCGCAGATGGTTTGCCCGGATTTAAATGAGCTGGCGGCGGATATTGGGGATGGGTTTAATCGTATCAACAGGATAATGTCGCGCAAAATCCAGATGGCGGGCGCGGCGCTGGATAATCGCCTTTTGCATGCCGGCCAGCTAATTACCGGGCGGATTCGCAATGGACGAGCCGAGCTGGCGCGTAAAATGGAAATTATTGACAAAATCACCCCCAAAAAGGTGCTGGAGCGGGGCTTTGCTATGGTGGAAAAAAATGGCAAACCAATACATTCGGCAAATTTGCTGAAAACTGATGACGAGATTATGATTAGATTTGGTGATGGTGCTATATTCGCGGTCGTCAAAAAAATTGAGGGATAAAAAATGACTGAAAATAATACTAAATTTGAAGATATTTTGGACAGATTAGACAAAATTATTGAGGAAATGGAAATGGCGGATACCGGGATTGATAAATCTTTGGTGCTTTATCAGCAGGCCATGGATTTGGCGGCGGCATCCCGCAAAATTTTGGATGCGGCGGAGCAGTCTGTGCGGCTTTTGCATGAAAATGCGGTGGGCGAACTGGTTTCGGAGGATTTTGATATGGGGGATGACTAATGGATTGGCAAACAAACTACAATGAGCTGGTTGATACGATTAACCGCGCTCTGCCGGGCTATTTGGGGGATGGCGAGCCCGCACTGATTTACGAGGCCATGGGCTATAGCCTGCTAGGCGGCGGCAAACGGCTGCGCCCGGCTATTTTGCTGGCCTGCGCGGCCATGCACGGCGGCGAGCCGACCCGCGCCATGCCATTCGCCTGCGCGCTGGAGATGATTCATTGCTATTCCCTGATTCACGACGATTTGCCCGCGATGGATGACGATGATATGCGCCGCGGCCAGCCCGCCAACCATATCAAATTCGGCGAGGGGCTGGCGATTTTGGCGGGGGATGGGCTGCTAAATCGCGCCTATGAGGTGATGGCGGCGGCTTGTCTTTCTGATAACAATCCCGAAAATCTGGAAGCCATGGCAATTATTTCCAAATGCGCGGGTGCGGAGGGGATGATAGGCGGGCAGGTGCTGGATATTTTTTCCAATGAACCGAATGAGGCCGCGCTGCTAGAAATCCACACCAAAAAAACCGCAAAGCTTTTTATTGCGGCATTTGTGGCGGGCGCACATATTGGCGGCGCGGATATTGATACGATTAAACGATTTGAGAAAATAGGCGAAAAATTTGGTATTTTATTCCAAATACAAGACGATTTGCAGGATATGACAGGCTATGCAAATATTTTTGGCGAGAAAAAAACCCGCGCCACGCTAAAAGCCCTAAATATCGAGGTTTTGGCATTATTGGAACAAGAAAAAAATTCCCAGTTTTTTACAGATTTAGTAAATTATCTCACCTCTGAAAGGTCGTGAAATCATAGATTTTTTGGATGAAATTTTGGCCAATCGCCCTTTCCGGGCGGCTTTGCTGGCATGGCTCGCCGCGCAAATTATAAAAACCCTAATCGAGCTTGTCCGTATTAGAAAAATAAATTTGCGGTTGCTGATTGCCAGCGGGGGCATGCCTAGCTCTCATTCGGCGATAATGTCCGCCGTTGCTGTATCTATCGGCTTTGCGGAGGGTTTTGGTTCGCCGATATTTGCGCTGGCGGCGGTGGTGGCTTTGGTGGTGATGTATGATGCATCCGGGGTGCGGCGAGCCGCGGGAAATCAGGCCGCAGCCATAAATTTGCTATTGGACAACCCGGAAAATGCCAAAATTCGGCTGGAAAAAAAGCTAAAAGAAGTTTTGGGACACACCCCCTTTGAAGTCTTGGCCGGAGCGGCTTTGGGCATAGTCTTTGCCATATTATTTAGATAATGGGAGAACAAATATGAGATTACTGAATACGATAAATTCGCCGGAGGATTTAAAACGGCTAAACCATACCGATTTACAAATATTGGCAAATGAAATTAGGAAATTTTTGGTAATAAATGTGGCGAAAACCGGTGGCCATCTGGCCTCAAATTTGGGGGTGGTGGAGCTGACCCTCGCTTTGCATTTTTGCCTAAAAAGCCCGAAAGACCGCATTATCTGGGATGTTGGGCATCAGTCGTATATACACAAAATTTTAACAGGGCGGCGGACTAGCTTTGATAAACTGCGCCAGCTAGGCGGCATCTCCGGCTTCCCAAAAACCGCCGAAAGCCCCCATGATTCCTTTGATACCGGGCATAGCTCCACCTCGATTTCGGCCGCGCTGGGAATGGCGGTGAGCCGCGATTTGTTTGGCGAGAAAAACCGCGTGGTGGCGGTGATTGGCGATGGCGCGATGACCAGCGGCCTGGCCTTTGAGGGGCTAAATAACGCCGGTCGCGCCAAAACCGATATCACCATTATTTTGAATGATAATCAGCAATCGATTTCGCGGAATGTGGGCGCGCTTTCGCGATATTTTAACAATCTACGCAGCTCCACGGGCTATATTGATGCAAAGCGCGAGATTGTGCGGGTTTTAAAGAGCCTGCCGCTGGCCGGCGTTCCGGCGAAAAAGTTTATTAGAAAAGCTAAAGCGCGGCTAAAATATTTGCTGATGGCGGGCAGTCTTTTTGAGGAAATGGGCTTTAAATATTATGGGCCGGTGGATGGGCATGATTTGCCCGCGATGATAGATTTGCTCGATAAAACCCGCCATATCAGCGGCCCCGTGCTGATTCACATAAATACTACAAAGGGCAAGGGCTACCCCCCCGCCCATGCGCATCCGGCGGATTTTCATGGCATTGCCCCATTTAATCCGAAATCAGGAAAACTGATACAGACCGGAAATCTTACTTATTCAGATGTGTTTGCGAAATATATGGTAAATACTGGGAAAGCGAATGACAAAATTGTGGCTATCTCGGCGGCGATGCCGGATGGGACAGGCCTTGCGCCCTTTGCGGCCGCCTATCCGCGGCGGTTTTTTGATGTTGGCATAGCGGAAAGCCACGCGGTGACATTTGCGGCAGGAATGGCGCGAAATGGACATTTACCAATTGTTGCCATTTATTCCTCTTTTTTGCAGCGCGCCTATGACCAAATCCTCCATGATGTTTGTATTACTGGCCTGCCGGTGGTTTTTGCGATTGACCGCGCCGGGCTGGTGGGCGGCGATGGGGAAACCCATCAGGGGGTTTTTGACATTTCCTTCCTTTCGCATATTCCAAATATGACGATTCTCGCGCCGACTACCGCACAGGAATTGGAAAAAATGCTAGATTTTGCCATTGGTTTAAACGCGCCATGCGCTATTCGATATCCTCGCGAAACGGCGGATTTTAGCCTTTCGCGGCAGGATGACCCCATTCGCCTAGGCGAATACCAAATTTTGGAAAGTGGGGAAGATATTGCCATTTTGGCTCTGGGTTCAATGAATCCGATTGGGCGGGATGTTTGCAAAATGCTACGGGGGCGCGGGCTAGCCCCGGCACGGATAAATCCGCGGTTTGTAAAGCCTTTGAATACCGCCGCTGTTGCCGCTTTGGCAAAATATAGACATATTTTTGTGCTGGAAGAAAATGTATATTCCGGCGGTTTTGCCGCGACCCTCCGCGCCGCTTTGGATGCCCTGCCGACCCCCCCAAAACTGCACAATTTCAACATTCCCGATAGGTTTTTAAAGCAGGGGACGCGGGCGGAATTATTGCAAATGCTGAATATGGATTCGTCTGGAATTTTTGACCAGATTTTGGAGATTTTGGAAAATGACGAGGCTTGATATTTTGGTGTCAAACCAAATGGGATACTCGCGGGAGATGGCCAAGGAGCTGATAAAATCGGGCTTTGTGGCTGTTGGTGGGCGGATAATCAATCGCCCCGGCGCGAAAATTAGCGAGGATATGGAAATAATTGTCAATTCGCCGGATGAGATTTTTGTTTCGCGGGGCGGATATAAATTGCGACATGGGCTAAAAGCCTTTGATATCAGCGTTTCTGGGCTGGTTTGCCTGGATATTGGCGCGGCAGCGGGGGGCTTTACCGATTGCCTTTTGCGGCGGGGTGCTGTGCGGGTGATTGCGGTGGATAATGGGCGCGGCCAGCTGGCGGCGCGGCTTTGCGCCGACCCGCGGGTGGTTTCGCTGGAAAATACTGACATCCGCAACCTGCATCTGGACGAAGCCCCGGATTTCGCCGTTTGTGATGTGAGCTTTATCCCCCTCGCCCGCGTGATTCCGGCGATTAGCGACCTTTTGACCCCCGGCGGCGGCGCGATTTTCCTGATAAAGCCCCAATTCGAGGCCGGCCCCGGCCATATTAACAGGCGGGGGATTGTTACAAAAATGTCGACCCATTGCCAAGTCATTGCGCAGGTAATGGAAAATCTTGTCAGCAATGGCCTATCTCCCCAAAACCTTGATTTTTCGCCAATCACCGGGGGCGGCGGCAATATTGAATATTTGGTTTATACGATTAAATCTGCGACCCATGCGAGATTGTTTGATATTGACAGCATTGTGAAAAAAGCGTTTAGCGAATTGAGGTGAATTATGAAAAAAATCGGTTTTTTTCCAAATCCTGACAAAGACAAAGAGCTAATTGTTGCAAATAAGCTTGTCGATTTTGTGACAAAGTTGGGACACGAGGCAATAATTCCGGATGGATTTTCCGGGATGGCGGGCGGGCATGATATTCATTTTTCTGATATTTCCTGCCAAATAATGGATTTTATGGTAGTTTTAGGGGGCGATGGCACGGTGCTGCGCGCCGCCCAATATGCCGCCGAGTGCAAAATTCCGCTGTTGGGGATAAATATGGGAAATATTGGATATCTGACCGATGTTGAGGCGGACGAGGCCGAAGAGGCTATTTCACAGGTTTTGGCGGGGGATTTTATCACCGAAAACCGCATGATGCTTGAGGTTTCTTTTGATGCCCGCGGGGCGAGCCATCGCTTTCTCGCGCTGAATGATTTCGCCGTCACCCGCGGAAATAATCCCCGGCTGATTACCTGCGAAATCTCGATAAATGGCGAGTTTCTCGACACGCTAAAGGGGGATGGGCTGATTATTGCGACCCCCACTGGGTCTACGGCATATAGTCTGGCGGCGGGCGGGCCGGTGCTAAAGCCGGATGCAAATATGATTGCCATCACCCCGATTTGCGCCTATTCGCTGGTTTTGCGGCCGAGCGTGGTGGATAGCGGCGATAGTATCCAAATTAGTTTTTCTAATGATTCCCGCTTCACCACGGCCATCGATGGCGCGGTGATTGATTCGGCCTTTGACGAAAAAATGTCGACCATTACCATTAAAAAAGCGACAAATAATATACAAATTATCAAAACGCATAGCCATAGTTTTTATCAAATTTTGCGAATGAAAATGAAGCAATAGAGGTGGATTTATGCTGGAGCTACTAAAAGTGCGGAATGTCGCCCTGATTGAGGAGGCGCAGGTGGCATTTGGCGCGGGTTTGAATATTTTGAGCGGTGAAACTGGCGCGGGCAAATCGATTCTTATTGATTCGATTAACTTTGTGCTGGGACAGCGCGCGAGCAGCGAGATTATTCGCGGCGGGGCAGAGCGGGCGGAGGTTGAGATATTTTTCACGATTTCCGATTCTGACATTATTTCCCAGATTCGCGAAATGGGCATGGATATAGATGATGATGGCGGGCTGCTGCTGGCGCGGGTTTATACGATTAACGGCAAAAATACCTGCCGCTGCAATGGCAAAACTGTAACAATCACTATGATTCGCGAAATTTCGGCATTGCTGATTGATATTCATGGACAGCATGAGCATCAGTCTTTGCTGGATTCCGGGCGGCATTTGCATTTGCTCGATAGATTTTGCCAGGACGAGCTGGCGGCGAAAAAGGCGCGGGTTGGGGATTTGATTCGCCAATATCGGGCGGTTTTGCGCAATTCGCGCGCGCTTTTGGGGGATGAGGGCCAGCGGGATGCGCAGATGGAAATTTATAGGTATCAACTGGCTGAATTCGAGGATGCCGCGCTAAATGAGGGCGAGGAGGAGGCTCTGATTCAGCGGCGAAAAATTTTGCAAAATGCCGAGCGGATTGGGCATTTGGCCGCGGGGCTGGCGGGGGCGATAAATGGCGAAGGCGGGGCGAATGCGCTGGATTTGCTATCGCGCGCGGCGGGGCTGGCGGCGGAAATTGCCCAGCTGGATGAGGAGCAAAAAGACCTAGCTTTTGACATTGAGGGGATTTATTCCCAGTTGCAAGAGGCCGCCCGGGAGGCCGCCAAATATTGGGAAAATCTGGAATCAAATCCCGAGGAGCTGGCCGATATTGAAACTCGGCTGGATGCCATTTATAGGATTAAACGAAAATATGGCGGGACGGTAGCCGCGGCTTTGGAGCATTATAATGAAGTAAAATCAAAATTAGATTTTCTGATAAATAGCGAGGCAGAGCTGGATAAATTGAAACAGGCGCAAAAGCTTTTGCAGACCGAGATTAACCGTATATGTGGCGAAATTTCATTGATTCGGCAAATTGCGGCGCAGGCTTTGCAAAACCAGATAGAATCGGTTTTGGGCGATTTGGGCATGCCTCAGGCAAATTTTGCCATAAATATTAGCCGCGCTGATAATTTTACTGCGGACGGCTATGATTTGGTAGATTTTATGTTTTCCGCAAATCCCGGCGAGGCTTTGGCTCCGCTATCCAAAATAGCCTCGGGCGGCGAAATGTCGCGGGTTATGCTGGCTTTAAAAACGGTTTTGTCTAAATACGATAATATTGCCACATTTATTTTTGACGAAATAGATGCGGGTGTTTCTGGGCGAACTGCACAACAGGTAGCCGAAAAACTATCAATTATTGGACGAAATCACCAAATTTTATGCATTACCCATCTGCCGCAAATCGCCGCAATGGGGGATGTGAATTTTTTGATTGAAAAAACCAGCACCAGCGAGCGGACTATTACAAATATCCATAATTTGGATGAAAAGGAAATAATTAACGAATTAGCGAGGCTTATTGGCGGAGCTGAAATTACCGAGCATACTCGCAAAGCCGCAAAAGATATGCGCCGCCAAGCCGCTAAAATCAAGGGTTAGACCATTTTGAGAGTGGAAGTTAAAAACCAGTATAAGATTGCTCCAAAGGGTGAAAATAATTTATGAGATTTTGTTCACCTTTTCAAAGGAAGTGATGTGATGACTGGTAAAAACCATCGAAAATATGCAAAATTAACAATTGCAATTTTATTATCTGCGATTTTTCTGCAATTTATGACAATAAATACGGGAAAATTTGACGCAGAATATACACAATGCATAAGCACCGCCGCAAATGCAACACCTGCGCGGCTTGTGCCTGTTGGCATGACTGCCGGGGTGCGGTTTTTCACCGAGGGCATTATGGTGCTTGCGGTTGCGCCATTTGAGGGCGAGGGCGGCGCATCCGCCATGCCTGCTGGCGGCATTTTGCAGGTTGGCGATATTATTATGAAAGCTAATGACAAAATAGTAATCACACAAGAAGACCTAATACGCATTATTGAAAACACAAAACCGACGACCCCTGTGCGGCTGGAAATCAGGCGAAATGGCGGCGCAATGGATGTGGAAATTTTTCCCAAAAACGACAGCGAGGGCAGCGCGAAAATCGGCTGCTGGGTTCGCGATAGCACCCAGGGCATAGGCACAATCACCTATTTCGATCCGGAAACCGGCAAATTTGCGGCTCTCGGCCATGGCATTTCGGATATCGACACCCGCCGCCTAATGACCCTGCGGGTCGGCCATATTTTTGAAACGGACATCGTGGACATCAAAAAGGGCAAAAAGGGCGACCCGGGCGAAATCATCGGCGAAATCGACGAGCAGACGATAATCGGCAGCATCAGCAAAAACACCGAGCTAGGCATCTACGGCGAAATCGCGCCCACCTACACGGCCCTACCCACGGAGGCCATCCCCATCGCGACCCGCGAGGAAATCCGCATAGGGCCGGCCATCATCCGCACCGACATCGAGGGCGAGGGCATCCGCGACTACGAAATCTACATCGAAAGCATCAACCGCGACACCTCCGAACTATCCAAAGGCCTAATCCTGCGCATCACCGACGAGGGTCTAATCACCCGCACCAACGGCATAGTCCAAGGCATGAGCGGCAGCCCCATCCTCCAAAACAACAAACTAATCGGCGCCGTCACCCATGTTATTGTCCGATGTTACCCGAAGAAAATACATAGCAATTACCCATCATTTTTACCAATGACCAATAAAAACATATCCTTGACACTCTTGTTTTAAAGCGGTATAATATATGTGTCGAAGAATACAAATAAATGTCGAGATTATAGGATGATAGAAGAGCATGAAGCCATACAAATTTAGATTCATAGATCTGTTCTCGGGCATCGGAGGGTTTCATCAAGCTATGCGATATCTTGGCGGCAAGTGCGTTATGGCATCCGAAATTGATCAAGCCTGTATTGATACATATAAACAAAATTTTAAGCGTGTGGATGTGCGCGGAGATATCCGTGAAATAGACCCAGTGAGCATCCCTCCGTTTGACGTACTGTGCGCCGGTTTCCCATGTCAGCCATTTAGCAAAGCAGGAGCTCAAAGAGGTTTTGGCGATGAACAGCGCGGCAACTTGTTCTATGTGATTATGGATATATTAGATGCGCATCCTGAGGCAAAATTTCTAATTCTGGAAAATGTGCGTAATCTCGCTGACAAAACCGAGAATTGGGACATCATCAAAACCGAATTGATGAAGCGGAATTTTTATGTTACCGAGGAACCGATCATACTCTCTCCCCATAATTTTGGGGTGCCGCAAATTCGTGAGCGGGTCTATATTCTTGGCATACGCAAAAACTTGAGGAACATAGAAATTTTGACCAATGGACATATAAATTCACTAGACTTGGAGTTGCAGGCAGCAAGAGGTAAAAACATTTGCAAAATGGGCGATGCTCATAAAATTTTGGAGGCAAGCGCACCCGATGAATATGCCATCAGCGAAGAACAGTCTGAAATGATATGGGCGTGGGAGGAATTTCGCCTTGCTACTAAAATAGAAGTAATTGGCTTTCCGATTTGGATAAATAGTTTTGGTATAGGGTATAAGAGATTTGCATGGTATAGGCGAAAAATAAATTACGACAGTATGCCAAGTTGGAAAAAACGATTTGTGGATAATAATCGCAAATTATATGAAGCGAACCGAAATTTTATTGACGAATGGATTGTTAGGCATGATATGCTCAATAGAATAAAGCTCTACCAAAAGTTTGAATGGAATTGCGGCACGGATGTGACTGACATACGAAATGCGATTATCCAAATTCGTCAATCGGGTATCCGTGTCAAACGCCCCACTTTCTATCCTTCGTTGGTCGCCATAGTAAACACTCCGATAATTTGGGATGCCGAAAAAGGGTGTTTTCGGCATATAACGCCACGCGAAGCTGCCAATCTGCAAAATTTCCATAAGGCTTTTAAGTTTCAAGGTAGCGATAATCAAATATATCGGCAACTGGGCAATTCTGTGAATGTCCTAATAATGAAAAAACTTGCGCTACAGCTATTTAGACTCGCGATGAAAGGCTGGGATGCTGATGACGAGGGATAAAATTACAATCAGACCAACAACTGGTGTTTACTCAACATATAAACGATTGAGCTATCAGCCTTGGACAGCTATAGCCGAGTTTGTTGATAACTCGACTCATAGCTTTTTTGAACACCAAGACGAACTGAAAATGCTAACTGGGTTTGGAAAATTAAGAATAGCAATTACATATGAGGCAAGAAGTGATGGTAACGATTCGCTGACAATTACAGATAATGCGTTTGGTATGGAACTAGACAACTTTGAGCGGGCATTTCAACTAGATAAACCTCCCAGAAACACAAGCGGACGAAGCGAATTCGGCATGGGACTAAAAACGGCTGCTTGTTGGTTTGGCGGCAAGTGGAGCGTTTGCTCAACGCAACTTGGCTCAAATGTCGGGTATAGCGCTACCATTGACGTGGACATGCTTGCCAAGCACAAAGATGACGAAGTGGATTTAACCATTTTTGAATCAACACCCGAAGAGCATTATACGATTATCAGAATTGAGAATTTAAACAAAAAGATCACGAGCGCACGAACCATTGGAAAGGTCAAGGAATTTTTGAGCAGTATATACAGACAAGATATACGAAGTGGCGAAATTTCTATTACGTACGGCGAAAGTGAGTTAGGATACAAGGAGCCGACAATTTTGAAAGAAGCCATGCATAGCGGTGAAACTCGTGTATGGAAAAAGGAGGTTACGTTCTCAATTCCGCACGACGGAGCGGAATTGTCTTGTCATGGATTTATAGCACTTAGAGATCCCGGCAGCCTTCGTGATGCAGGGTTCACTCTTATGCGCAGAGGGCGAGTCATTGTTGGTGGACCCGAGAAAAATTATCGTCCCAAGGAAATCTTCGGCGACCCCAATTCCTTCGCTTATCAACGTCTGTTTGGTGAATTGCATATGGACAATTGGCCCGTTACGCAAGCGAAAGACGATTTTGACTGGCATACCAGTGGGCTTGAAGAATATTTTATCGAAACGCTCCTGCCTTTGTGTAAAGAATATAAGCAAAAAGCTGATACCTATCGTGCCAGAAAACAAGCCGAAACAAATAACGTGGTCGACCAAGTGGTTACAGATTTTGAACGAGCTGGTGTTATATCTGATGCGAATGCAATTCCGATTGATGAACCTCAGCTGGTTTCACCAAACCAAGAATCTTTTGGATTTGAACAAGAGCATCACGAAGAACAGGCATTGTCTATTGATGGGGGTATTTCAAGCCTTGGCGATACAACGGTTAGGATTGTTGGGCCCGAAAACTATAAGATGCACTTTTGCTATAAAGGTAAAGGCTATTTGTTTGAAATTCAGTTTGACTCATCAAACGCCTTGGGTTCGTGGGTTAATGTCGTGCGAAAGGATTTAGTTAACTATCAAATAGTCATCAATCTCAAGCACGCATTTTTCAAGCCGTTTACTGAAAACAAAGATTTTTTTGCAATCATGACAAAACTGGTTATTTCTATGGTGCTCGCTGAAATAGATTCGCTGATGATATCGCATGATGGCAGAATTGATGCAGGTGATGTTCGCCGTAATATGAATTCAATATTAGAACAAATAGTTAGTGGAGGGATTGTGCGATGAGCCGGAATATATCTATGAACATTCTAGAAAACAGAAGTTCGCCTTGGTGCATTGATTGTGGCGGTTATTTCAAAGAGAGAATCGCTAGACAACTTTTGCATGATGACATTCCGCAGGATGCCGTTGATGCCATTTTTGGAAATGCTTCGGATATCCTTAGCCAATGCCCCAACCCCAGTGACCCCGCGCCTGATTCTAAAACAGGTATTGTGATTGGTAGAGTGCAAAGCGGCAAAACATCTAACTTCATCGCCTTGACTGCTTTGTCTTTTGATAATGGCTACGGGGTAAACATTATTCTTGGTGGAAACAAAGACAATCTCCTTGACCAAAATGTTCAACGCATTGAGAGGTATTACAGTGGCGTAGAAACGACGGAAAGATTGGCTATTTTGAATACAAAGCAGAACAAATCTCTGCTGAACGCTCAGACGATAAGAAATTTTCTTAGCGAGGGCAGGAAGGTTATCATTGTCGGCCTCAAACACACTCAACATATCAATGCTATTACAGACATTTTTAAAGATGCAACATTCAGAGATGTTCCGACCCTCATAATTGATGACGAAGGAGACCAGGCTACACTTAACACGCGAGCAAACAAAGGAGGAATGAGCCCCACTTACAGAGCGGTGCTTGACTTAAAAAATGAACTCCAAAGACACTGCTTTATTTCGATTACTGCAACTCCGCAAGCAAATATTCTTATCCAGGCCTGGGATGACTTGTCGCCCGATTTTGGCAATTTGGTGTATCCTGGCGATGATTATTGCGGATTATATGAATTTCACGGTGAAAATCAAGACGTGATGATTAGGGCAATCCCGGAAAATGAACCGAATCTTCTTGAAGAAAATGGCGTTCCGGTTTCGTTTTACGATTCTTTGGCAGCATTCTTTATAGGCGGTGCTTTGCGCAAATATCGAGGGGATAATAAAAACCACGCAATGTTGATTCATCCAAGCCAGAAGAAAATCGATCATAGCCGCGTGCTCGAAAAAGTCGCTGCTGTCGTCAATGACTGGAAGGAAAGAGCGAAGGAAATAGATAGGGGAATTGATGATATCGGCTCCACTCGATTTAAGGAATGGTTGGAGATGGGCTATAATCGCTTTGTTTTAGACGGCATTTCGATGCCGAGATACGATGAGTTGTACCCATACGTTATTGATTGCGTGAAAAAGTGCGGCTCTCCCCATCTTTGCAACAGTGACGAAGATGCCAGTGATAATGCCAAGCATTATCTTTACAATATTTTTGTAGGCGGCAATATGGTGGAACGCGGGATTACTATAAAGGGGCTTGCCATAACATACATCATGCGTCGAGCAAAAGGAAAGGCGAATGTAGATAATACCGAACAACGAGCGCGATGGTTCGGTTATAAAAGGCCGTATCTTGATGTTTGCCGCGTTTATACAACCCAGACGATAAAAGACGATTTTTCGGCTATATACGAGCATGAAGACGATTTGTGGGATTCTATAGAGCGTGCGCAATCAACAGGATTGTCGTTTAAAGACATTCCTCGTATTTTTATTTTAGCAAGCAAGAGATTGGATTTGACCCGCAGAAATGTTGCGCGCACAAAGCGATACAATATTTCTGAATGGTCTAGACAGGATTACTTATTGCTTGATAAATGTCTTGCGCAATGCAATGTGGATGCCATTGCCAAATTTAGGGAAGTTCATACCACTGAAATAGAGCCCCATATGCATACTCAACATAAGATTGTAAAAAGCCTTGACTACTTCGCTCTTTGTAACAATTTGCTACACAATCTCACTTACCCTGCAAATAGCAGTGTTGATTTAAATTTGTTTATGGCATTTAGTGAGGTACTGATGAGGGCAAACATCAATCCTGAAATTGATATTATATGGATACGTGATGGTCATGATGCAGAGAGAACGATTTATGAGGATGGGCGAATCAATTATTTGTTCCAGGGACGCAGTTCAAATTATCCGGGGGATGGGGCAATGATTCTGCCTGACAGGTCGCATGTGATGCAATTGCAGATACACATGGTGAAGGCTAAAAATAGAACTGAAATGGACTTTAGCGCGCCAACTCTTGCCCTGTACATTCCTTTTGAATATGCAGAGAAGATGGAAGGCATAATCACTCGTTTGTAGGAGGACAAGCCGACATGATTTCAGCAGAAAACATATACAACGAAATACAAGCCATGCAAAATCCGCGAGACGAGCAGTATTTGCTATTTAAGATTGAATTGTTAGAAACTGAGGTTTACTATGGCAAGAACTCAGAAGGCCAATCGGTTTTTGCGATGGAATCTCAAAATCCCAAATTGCGCACCTCTATCCAAAAGACCAAAAAATTGCTTTTTTGGTTTAACACTAGGTGCAATATTGTCGATGATGGCAACCGCGTTCAAAAAACCATGAATGTTTTGGCATGCCTAAGTGATGATGAAGACGAGAACATCGCCTTTGTCAGATTAACAATGGCATTTATTGGGAATGCAGATGAGAAGTCGCCTAAGCGAATGCATGAGCTGTTTGCCGTGCTTACAAATTTATTTGCATGTGCATACAGGGCAAGCCAAATAGAGCTACAAGGTTTCTATGCTGAATTATATGCAATAAGGCACTTCTATAGCATGGATTTAAACCTCAGCGACCTTTGGCAAAGAAAGGAGAAGATGACGTTTGACTTTTCTGTTTCTGCGCAGAAAAAAATCGAAGTGAAGTCCACGATGAAAGAGTTGCGGGTTCATCATTTCAGGCACGAGCAATTACTATCAGATTTATATGACATTTGTGTTATTTCAATTATGCTTAGGGCAGACGACCGGGGATCTTCTCTGCTTAATCTTGTGCAAGACGTTCGAAAGATTGCTGCAAAAAACTTTGATGCTTTGGTTTACATAGAAGATTTTATTAAAAATTTCGATGATGCTGAATTGGATAGTGTCAAGTTCGATGATGGATATTCCGAAAGAAACCTCCATGTCTATCAAGCGGAAAATATTCCGAGATTTGAGAAAGGGCAACCTAGGGGCGTAAGCAAAGTTGAATATGATTCGGACTTGTCAACGTCTAAGCCTATGAGCAATGAGGACTTTGTTTTATGGTATAAATCGTAGTAAAATAATTTTTGAAAGGAGAATCGACATGTTTAAAACGTATGATTTATTCGACCACAGGAGCATAAACGATTTGGTTCCTGAAATAGTTTATTATTACTTATTTCAAGGGCTTAGCTTAACATCCATTGAGCAAAAACTTTTTAGGACGGAGGACTATAAAGGCTGGTTAAGCAAAACATTTCTTAACTATTATGGAATCGATACCGAAAAAGTCAATAAGGGAATATACTCTGAAAAAACAGTTCCCCAAGTTATTGATGAGCTTTATAATAGCTCGGATATTGCTCATGTTAGAATTGCAAAAATCTTGAAAGATAAGTATCTCTGAGGGACAGGCTAAATCGAGTCATTCTTCGACGGATTTAGCACAGCGTAGCTTCCTGCAAAAAGAAGCTAGCTTTTTGAACAAAAAGTCTTGACTATTCGCCATCTGGTCGGTTATAATGGAATCAAACTCCAAAATAATCGAGGGATGCATATGTATATTCATAGACATATAGAGTCTGTTGTGGCGCGGATTTCTAAACGGAAGCCTGTTTTGGTTTTGACAGGGGCGCGGCAGGTTGGTAAGTCTACCATGCTTAGAGAAGTTTATAAGGACATAAACTACATCACACTAAACCGCCCGCTTGTGCGGGAAAGCGCGAAGGAAAACCCTTCGCTGTTTTTTGAGATGAACAAACCGCCCATTATCGTCGATGAGATTCAAAAAGCGGCAGAGTTGTTTGACTATATCAAGGATATTGTTGATGAGGACAAGGCAAAGGGGCAGTTTTATCTCACTGGTTCACAGAGCTTGAAATTGATGAAGAATGTTAGTGATAGCCTTGCTGGGCGAGCGGGTGTGATTAAGATGCTCGGGCTTTCCATGCGCGAGATTGATGGGATTGCTTATCGCAAGCCTTTTTTGCCTACGCAAGAAAATATGACCGAGAGAGGAAAAGCAGGCACGGGTTTTGATTATGCCAAGACCATTTCTGCTATCCACAAAGGCTTTTTCCCCGAGTTGCACGAAACCGCAAGCGATTTGCATGATTGGGCAGACTACTATAGCTCCTATTTTCAGACCTATATCGAAAAAGACATCAAAGACGTTTTGAATATCCAGGACGAATCGGCGTTTATTAAATTCGTAAAAGCGACCGCATCATTGACCGGTCAGATGCTCAACCTATCCACTATGGCCGAGATATGCGGCAAGGATGTGAAAACCGTGCGCTCGTGGCTTTCTGTGTTGGAATCCAGCGGATTGGTATATTTGCTTGAACCGTATTACAACAACCTAAACAAGCGCATGATTAAAACGCCCAAACTCTACTTCCTCGACACAGGGCTCGCCTGCTGGCTGCTGGGCTGGAACACCCCCAAGCAACTGACAAACGGCGCGATGTGGGGGCACATTTTTGAGAGCTTTGTTTTTGCTGAAGTCCTCAAAAGCTATTATAATGACGGCATCGTGAAGCCGCCACTCTACTACTATCGCGATACGGACAAAAACGAGATTGATTTGGTGATTGCCGATGGGGATTATCTCCATCCCGTAGAAATCAAGGCGACAAGCGACCCGACAAAATCGATGGTCAATGCGTTTCGATGCTTGAACAACATCTCTGCCAAAAAAATCGGAATGGGCGCGGTTATCTGCCTGGCAAAAGAACGGTTGCCACTCGTTGATGGTGTCTGGATTTTGCCGGCGCAGATGATATAAGAATCATTATCCGGCAAGATATAGCAAAATGACAGCATGAGAGGGTTTTTACACTGGAGAGCCAATCAGATAAAATCGCCACAAAGGAAAGAAGGCGTAAATATTACGAGAAAAACAGGATTGCCATTTGCAGCAAGACTATTGGTGCGCATTGCGAGAGCAAAATTATGAAGGTCAAGGCCGTATATATCGACAGGGTTAAGGGGTATGAAACCCGCTACCCCTTTGACAAATGCGCCGACCGATACATATTGGAACAACTTGCTATTTTTAGGGTGCTGCGGTCGCACGACCATTATAATGACTGCTACAGCGCGGGGATGATGGCCTATATGTACAGCATCCACCGTTGCGCCGAAATGTCATACACGCATGTTGAGCCGTACATCAAGAAATTGATTCGTATTTACATTATCTGCGCACTAGTGATTCATGACGATGCAAGAAATCTTTGTAGGGAGAATGGCTTTCGGGAAGTGCGGCTTGATGCGGAAACGTCGTTCGATAAATATTAGACGGAAATTCACAGAGGGTCGAATTTTCCCATCGTCTTTAGTGGATAATGCTCGGATTTTACCGGTGCAGATGGTTTGATTTGGAGGGTTCAAATGCTGGAAGTTGTGAGTTTTGTCAAGACGAACCCAAATTGGGAGGCTCTGTTATCCGCAGAGCCTTATTCCATAAAGGTAAAGCGTGATGGTGACTATATCCTGTTGATGTACAGCCAATTTTCGTCAGATTTCACCTTGGAAATCGTCCGCCAATGCCGGGGGATTATTTTGGATGCGGCGAATGGGTTCGCGCCTGTTTGCGTGCCTTTCTTCAAATTCGCAAATTATGGAGAGAGCTATGCAGATGACATTGGCTGGTCGCAGGCGGTGGTTTGGGATAAATTGGATGGCTCGCTGATTAAGCTATGGCATCATCGCGGGAAATGGAATACTTCCACAAATGGCACGATTGATGCGGGGAAAGCGCGCGTTGGGGATAGCGGCAAGACCTATCTGGATTTGTTTTGGGAGGCGGAGGCAAATTCCGGACTAGACTGGGGCAAGCTGAACCCCGCCAACACCTACATGTTCGAGCTGATTTCGCCTGATAGCCGCATTGTGATTCCATATGCGCAAACCGCGATTTATCATATCGGCACACGAAGTAATCTGACTTTTGTTGAATCGGATGAGGACATCGGCGTGCAAAAACCCGATAAATACGAGCTGCGGTCAATTGAAGATTGCCTACAAGCCGCGAAATCCTTGGATTCGCGCAAAGAGGGCTTTGTCGTGTCTGATGCCCAATTTCGGCGGGTGAAAATCAAAACGCCGCTGTATGTGGCCATGCACCACATTGCTGGCGGCGAGGCAATTACGGGCAGAAAGGCTTTGGAGTTGATTCGCTCCGGCGAAGACCGCGAGGTAGTGGCATATTTCGGTGAGTATGAAGCTTATTTTGCAGAAATGCGCGGCAGGCTTGGTGCCTTGGTTGCTAAAATTGAGTGTGAATTTGCCGAAATGCAGGCGCGGACATATGCCACGCGCAAAGAAATGGCGGCAGATATCATGAAAACCACCTGCCCTGGTTGCCTATTTGCGATGATTGATGGGAAGGTTGGTTCGGTCAGAGAGTTTTTAATGGGTATGCGGCTGGATGCTTTGGAGCGGCTTTTGGATATAGGCAACGAATGAAAACCGTTTTGCACCTTCGGCAGGGTGGATGTTATGCCCTTGCGCGCTTTGCGCACACGCCCACGAAAACCCCGTTGTCGAAAAACCTGCGAAAGCAATCGGGGTTTTAACGGTTATTCCGACATTGAAAATGCGGAATAAACACTTAAAACCCCAATGCCATTAAGTTAACAATAACCATAAACCCCAAAAACTTTTTGCCATGTCAACTATACTCAACCAAATACTTCCTCATACACAGAAGGGTTATTTCTGCGCACGAAAACAAGACCGATTGATAA
>Ga0209755_10000605_pt1 | contig 64115 bp, 49 predicted proteins | sample TergutCo191P1_FD_187301 | JGI IMG/M metagenome (GOLD analysis project Ga0209755, IMG submission 187301) | Cornitermes sp. P1 segment gut microbial communities from Petit-Saut dam, French Guiana - Co191P1 (SPAdes) (version 2) | ecosystem: Host-associated > Arthropoda: Insects > Digestive system...
CCGAAGCCGGACAGATATTCTCATTTAGAGTCCCTGACTTATCTTTCGAATTGTCAAGGTTTGCTTGATACCTCTCAGTACCAAGCCCGGAGTTTCCGTAAGTAAAACCGCTGGTTTTACAGGAAACCCCTAAACGAAAAACCGCAGGTTTTCCGTTACTTCAACATACGCTTGCTGCTTTGACAAAACGCTTCCGCGTTTTGTCTTTGAAGTTTCCCTCCGGGAAACTTCTCGACCCGGCCGCCTGTCTTCCGCGGCCGAATCAACCTTTATGGATATACCACCCCTGGTATATCCATGAGTTTCAACCATAGGTTGAAACTCATACACAAAACCGGCGAGCCGGTTTTGTGAACTCTCCCCTTCCCTACCGCCTATCCTTCGATATGAAGAAAAGGCTTGTTATCAAAGAACACTGCCGACCGCTCCAGAGCAGTCAAACACGGAGCCGCAAACGACCCCCATGCACAAAAATTGCGCAAGTTTTAAGAAGATACTATTTCCTCAAACACTTTGTCAAGCGTTTTGGTAAAAATTTTTCACAAATTTTCACCAAGGAAATAACCTTTTTTTTCGTTGTTTATACGCATGGAAATACGCCGACTCTTGCATTAGCAAACACCGGCGCGCGTTTTTCAATTTGTTAATACCAAGCCGGTATCAACCTTTTGAAGAATCCGAAAAAATCCCGGTTAGGAGGGCCTCAACCAACATCCAATAAAGACGATAGAAGGCGAAGATTCCCCTTATGATATCCTGTCAACAATATATCAAATTTAAATTTTTTTGTCAAGTTAAATTTGAAAAAAATAGAAAAATATTTTCTCAAATTAAAGAGACAAAAAAGCCAGTTGGACAACCATTCCGACAGTCACCGGGATGACAAGATTATCATAATCTCCCAGCGGCAAGGCTTCCACTGCCATCGCTGTAAAAGCCGCGATAACAGCAATCCGCGAATCGCCGCAAACGGCGTAAGCGCTGATTAAAACTACGGCGAAACAGGCGATAGAACCCTCAATACTCTTACCAAAAAGGAATGCCGGACGCCATTTACCGAAAAATTTCCCGAAAAGGCTTGCAATACCGTCGCCAAAGGCAAGGGCATAAATCGCGATAGCTGCGGCGACAGACGGGTACAAAAGTAATGAAAGAAGAGCGCCCATCCCCAGTGTAACAGGCCCCATAACAAAACGGCCGATATCACGGGGTCTTGATGCCATACTGGTAAGAGACGAAATCACGGGAACCTTGACGCCGGAAAGCCTTAAACATTCCATCAATGTGTACCCAAGAACACCAATCATCAAGAAAGCAACCGCGGCGGTTTTATTAACTGCGGCGATAGACGGAGCAAGAGCGATGAGGAAATGAATTGACTTTCTGACGACCTCGGTCCTTACCTCGCCGGCATCCGCCCGCGCCTGAACGGCCTGAGTCCCTGTCAATTGATTAATTAGGTACATTGCTCTTTCCATGCCTTTTAACTAGCAGATATCATGCCAAGATGAATCAATACAATATATCGTGCTGTAAGTCTATGTATACTATAGATTTATAATAAAAAATGAAATAAAAGTAAATATCTTTTCTGTAAAAATTGTAAAAAATGTATGGAAAATTAGACAGTATGTATACAAAATTTACTAATTTTATCACTTATATATTATGTCAGTTAAATCTGCTGCTTTAGCTCATCAATTGAAAGTCCTTGATTAAGCAATTCAATAATTCGCCGGCGTTCTTCTTCACGACCTACTACACGCCCTTCTGTAAGACCTTCTGCGCGCCCTTCTGCAAGACCATCTTCACGGGCTTCCTCACGCCAGACAACTTTCGCGTCTTCCAACACCATACCCAATACCTCCGAGCCGTGACTTTTAAGGAACTTTTTTAATATACCATGATTATAACAGTATTTAACAGTCTCATTTATCGCCTCTTTTTCATTTTTCAATTCTTTCCTTTTTGCGCGTGATATAGCTACAAATGTACAGGATATAAAACTCAGGCCATGGTATGGACAACTTTTTTTCTGAATACATATTTTTGTTTTCGATTATTTTTTCCAGCACATGAGAATGGTATATATATAAACGCAGAGCCATATTTGGATTAATCGTGCTTTGATGCTCTATAAGCACAACGAGTTTCCCGCCAATCTCAAAAGAAATGTCATTATAAAAATCCATATAAAGCACATTTTCAAGTGTGTTAATGGAAACCGGTACATCAGGGGGCAGTGAGACCCCCTTAAGAGCGCAATACAGATCCCTCAGCAGTGAAGGATCAGCGAACAGCTTAGTGAACACGCTGTTTTTGAATTTTTTATTAGTTTTCATAAAAACCTCCACCTATATATCTCCGCGGAGGTGTTGCTTGCTTGCGAATGAACAGGAAAACTATATTAATTTTTCACATAGTACATTGAGAAATTCTTACCACTAAGGCGTGAAGATATTGCGGCGCTTGTGTAAAAAATGGAAAATTAGCCGCTGCCATTTTTATTACCAGTAATTGCCCCCTTGAATTTTCATCCAAAACATGCTATTTTGTTTCAATGAAAACCGCGGTAAGTATAAATATAACAACTAATACATTACCCCCCCCCCCCCCGCTGATTTTAAGAAATATTGTAGTTTATTATCCCCAAAGAAATATCATTCCTCAAAAAATATATACCTATATCAAAAAAGGAGTTTGTTATGAAAAATAGGATTTGGTTATTGATGATGATCGCGGCGATAATGCTGGCCAGCTGTGACAACAGCGGAACACCGGAACCAGAACCGGAAGTGATAGTCCCGCACGGCGCACCGTATAATCACCTGGGTATCGGTGAACAAAAAGGAGCCGACTGCAGTGAAGAATGTGGACTGACAGACTACAGAACAACGGCGCAGAAGGCGATATTCCCGAGGGAAATTAACAGATACGGCCACATATCGCATTACACCACGAAACAGTTGAATGATATTACCAAGGGCATCGTGGATATGTATGGGTCCATGGCTCCCACCGATCGGGGTTACTTTATCTCAAGACTTGGGGCAAATGGTAAAGTGTGCGTGACCCATGCGGCAAATGGCATGTGGACATGGAACGGAACTGTTTTGGGGTTTGATATAACTGCCGATAACGAAATTTTTGAAACCTTATTGCTATCTGATCCTATACCGCCCGCAAATCCGGTTCCTGGTCTTTTGACACCCAAGGTTGCCCAACTCCAACCCGCCAACGGTATCCGCATGGCGAATGGAAAGAAGTCGACGGAGCAGTTCCCGGCGGTTGCCAGTGGCGATGGCAAATTGCCCCGCGCAGCCAGAGCCGCAACCGGCTTTGAATTAAACCGCCAGGCCGTGATGCGTAGGAATGGTAGCTGCTACCATATTTGATGGCAACCAAAGCGAAAAAGTGGTAGCTGCTACCATTTTTGATGGCAGTTGAAACGATGAAAAATGGCGAAAGCGGTAGCTGCTACCGTTTGGCGCCAAGCATAGTGCCTGTCACTCAATATACCTAGTGTACCATGTCACATAACGGCACTGGATGTGGTGCAGTTAATTACAATACAGTCATGGCAAGCTAGGGGACTGGGGGCTGGTAAAACCATTTATGCGGTTCCCTGCCGGAGAGACCTGACCACTAAAATCTTTCTAACAATATTTAAAAAGGATCAAAAAAATAATTTTAGTGGTCAGGGCTCGCAGGCAGACTCCTAGCATAGGTTTTGCCAGCTCCCAGTCCCCTAGCTTGCCATGTATATATAATAATTAAGCGAGCAGTTTGATCATTATTTGATAGTTACCGCCGTTTCTCACTTGATAAAGAAAAAAATTAATCATATGATCAGAAGTCAAAATATAAATTAAGGAGTTACTATGGCAGACATTCAGGAAAAACAGAAAGGACAGGGCATTGTAAAACCGTATCTGAGTTTTATCGATACTAATGTTCTGTTTAAAAAACCGGTTAGCTGCTTACTCGCGATCATAAGCCTGCTGCTTCCAATCGCGGCTCTGAGTTTGTTTTTAAGCTCGGGGGTTTTTAGAATGGGAGAAGCGAAATACATTGCCGCTTCGGTATTGATTATTTTGATTTTCGCGTTCGCGGGAGTTTTTGGCGCGTTAATCTGGTGGCACAGAAGAATAAACCGCGATGATGGGGTGGAATGGTATAAAAATTTCCGCCGTTTTATTCAGACATCAGGCGAGTGGATTGCGACAGTTACCGCCATTATAGTTTTCTTTTCCGTCATCACATTAATAATCTTTTTATCAAATGAACTGCACGAAATAAGACGCAGTATCTCGTCCAGTATACCTAATATTGATATTCTAACGGCGTTCTACGGAATCATTGCCGGATTTATTATTATCATCGCAACCAAGATTTTACTTTTCCTGCTCGATCCGGTTATTTGGTTAATCAAACAAATCTGGAAACTGATTGTCAGAATTGTTCTATTCTTCTACCGCTGCGTTGTCAGCTTCTCCGGAACCATCGAAAAAAATACTTCTTTCTGGATTGGTGTTACATGGATTCTCGCAGGGTTTGCCGTGATCGCCTGTCTTTCATTCTGCTATTTATTCGAAGGCATCGCTCCTGTAATCGGGCTTACAGCGTCTCTGGCGTTCATGGGTTATCTGTTGTTTAAAAGAAAACATTACGACGTATAATTTCTTTCTTACATATTGATAAGCCGGGAACAGAAAAATCTGTTATCCGGCTTTTTTTATAATGCCGTTTTAATTGCACAAGGTATAAAAAAATGTTATGCTGTTTTGCATGAAGACATCAAATAACGGTACGATTTACCATTGGGCTGACGAAGCCGCGGCGAGAATTATTTTTGAAAAAGGCGAAAAGGAACTTTACACCTGCGCGTCCGGAATTACCCCTTCGGGAACTGTACATATCGGCAACTTCAGGGAAATAATTTCCGTGGAGCTTACAGCGCGCGCGTTACGCGACATTGGTAAAAATGTGCGTTTTATTTATTCATGGGATGATTACGATGTGTTCCGCAAGGTTCCTGAAAATATGCCGAAACAGGATGAACTTAAAAAATATCTGCGCCTGCCGATAATTATGGTTCCCGATCCGTGGGAACGCGATTCCAGTTACGCGCGTCATCATGAAACGGAGGTCGAGAACACCCTGCCCAAGGTCGGGATATTCCCGGAATATATTTATCAAGCCGATAGATACCGATCCTCCCGTTACGCGCAAGGGATCCGCAGAGCGCTCGAAAACCGCGATACGTTGAAAAATATCCTGGATAAATTCCGCGACGAAGATCACAAGATTCAGGGCGAGTGGTGGCCTGTTTCCATTTTCTGCGAAAAGTGTAATAAGGACGAAACTGATGTAGAAAGCTGGGACGGCGAATGGAACCTGACTTACTGCTGCAGAGCATGCGGCAATAAGGAAAAAATCGACATTCAAACCGCGAAGGGCGTAAAACTCTCATGGCGCGTTGACTGGCCGATGAGATGGGAATATGAAAAAGTAGATTTTGAACCCGCGGGAAAGGAACATCACAGTTCCGGCGGAAGTTTTGATACAGCAAAGCATGTATGTAAAGAAGTCTACAACTGGGACGCGCCTGTCAGTTTCCGTTACGATTTTATCGGCTTAAAGGGAACGCCGGGAAAAATGTCCAGCTCGAAGGGGAAGGTGGTTGATCTGCAAGAAGTGCTTAATATATATACACCCGAATTGACACGCTACCTGTTCGCCGGAACAAGACCAAATACCGAGTTTACAATTTCATTCGATCTTGATGTTATAAAAATTTACGAAGACTACGATAAAACAGAACGCATCGCATGGAAGATGGAAGCCGCCAAGGATGAAGCGGCATATCAGAAAGAAAAGCGCATTTACGAACTTTCGCAGATCGGTATAAACGGAAAGACACAGCCTCTGGAAGATATGTACCCGGACGGGCAGAAACCTTATCAGATTCCGTTCCGCCATCTGTGCAATTTAATACAAATCGCGGACGGCGATGTTGACAAGGCCTTAGCCGATATAGCAGCTAACGATAATGAACTTAAACCGTGCCATCTTCCGGCGTTAAAAACAAGAGCCGGATGCGCACAGTACTGGATAGAAAACTGCGCCCCCGATGATTTCCGTTTCCATCTGCTCACCGAAGGAGAAAAACCCGCGCGCGCGTTATCCGACATCGAGAAGAACGCAGTCCGTATTCTGCGCGAAGACGTTATCCGCAAGATCGAAGAATTCGCGGACGACAAAATATGCTCCTCGGCAATTTACGCAGCCGCCGAAAAAGCGGGCATCGACGGTAAAGCGCTGTTCGGCGCCGCGTATCAGGCGTTAATCGGCAAAGATCAGGGGCCAAGGCTCGCGAGTTTTTTACGTTCAATCTCCAAAGACAGGCTGTTGTTAATATTAAAAGATTACTAAAATTTTATACAATACAGCCGGCGGGTGAGTGGGACAGCAAAACCTTTGCTAAGAGTCTGCTGCGGAGCCCCAATACCTATGAAGGTATTAATAATTTAGAAAACACATAGTATAAATTATTTTGATCAATTTTGTAATATATTCCAGCATAGGCATTGGGTCTCCTCCGCAGGGAACGGCAAAAATAGTTTTACTGTCCCACTCACCCGCCGGCTGTAGTGTATAAGTTTTTTAATCATGAATGATATTAGCAGTCATATTTACCGCAGAATATAATAAGCATTATTGGCAAGTTTCATTCACCACAGCTTGCGGATTTGTGACTTGATAAATAAATATTGCTACAAACAACAATACACTTAATGCAAGCCGGGGGACTGGGTTGCATTGAGTGTATAGTAGAATTACAACAAGAATTTAATTATTTTTATCAGTGAACAGGAATGGGGGGCGGCCGGGGTATTGGCGCCATTTTATTTTTTCTTCCGCAGCGGAAACTTTTATCAGTTTAACGTTATTCGCGGTAAGATCATTCTCGGCTTCTTTTGGGATTTTATCGTCGGTTATAACGCCGGTGATTTTATCTAATTGAAAAAGGCTGTTTGTTCCGCGGCGGCTGAACTTGGCGGATTCTGTCAATATATAGATCTTTTTAGCGAACTTCGCAAGGCCGAGCGCGGTGTCAACACGGTAATGATCTCTGCCGGTAAAACCAAAGCCGGGAATAAAACCGTCAGTGCCGAGAAAAAATTTATCAAAAAATAAATCGCCCGCGTTTTTTGTCGTCATCGGGCCGACAAGAACCTGCGATTCCGGCTGCAGATATCCGCCTAAAAGGATAATTTTTACTCCAGGCAATTTGCAGACATAATTCGCAAGGAACGCAGAATTGGTGGTGATGACAGCGTTTTTGCCGGAGAGAGCAAGTTCTTCCGCGAATAAAACACAGCAGGAGCCGGACTCAACCATTACCGATTCGCCGTCAACAACCATGTTCACGGCGGCTTTAGCGATTTTTCTTTTTATCGAATGACTGAACGCGATGCGTTTGCCTGTGTCGTCGGTATTGTCAAGGTGAGCATAGCCGTGAGTGCGCCGGATAATGCCTTTTTTTTCAAGCTGATCTAAATCCCTGCGCAATGTAACAGGCGAGACATCAAGTAATTCCGCGAGCAGGTTTACTTTGATGCAATCATTCGTTGACAAAAGATCTAGAATTCTAACCAGCCTGTCCATCATTGAGTTCCTCCGGATTATTTTAACACCGCAGTATCATTAAAAAATTAACGATAATACAATATTAAAAATATAAAATCCGTAAGAAACGTCAAGATAAATCGTAAATACTACAATTCAAGCGATCGGCTGCTAATTTTTTCAAGAGCGTAATCCGCGAACTCGTCAATCTTCATCGCGGGTAGCTGCCTTCCGTCGCGAAGACGCACCGATACCGCGCCCTCGTCCGCTTCGCGCTGTCCTACAACAAGCATGTATGGAATCTTTCGTGTCTGGCAATTGCGGATTTTCGCGTTCATGCGATCGTCGCTCAGTTCAGCCGTTACGCGCAAATTGCAGACTTCGTTTGACCGCGCTCTTAACTGCGCGGCGGTTTTTTGCGCGTAATCGTTAAACGCTTCCGACACGGGGATGACAGCAGCCTGCTCCGGCGCGATCCAGACAGGGAACGCTCCGCCGAAATGCTCGATTAAAACGCCGAAGAATCTTTCAAGGCTGCCGAAGAGCGCGCGGTGAATCATGTATGGGCGTTTGTGCTGGCCGTCATTATCAACGAACGTTAAATTAAAAAGTTCAGGCTCGTTAAAATCAAACTGAATTGTTGACATCTGCCATTCGCGTCCAAGAGCGTCTTTTATTTTGATGTCGATCTTCGGTCCGTAAAAAGCGCCGCCGCCTTCATCCATTTCGTATGGAAGCCCCTCGGCGTTTACCGCGTTACGCAAACTTTCTATGGCGGCGTCCCACTTGCTCTGCTCTCCGACGCTGCTTTCCGGCCTTGTCGCGAGATACGCTTTGATATCTTTAAAACCAAAAACTTTCCAGATGCTTAAACTGAAACGAAGAACTTCGCGTATCTCGCTTTCCATCTGCTCCGGTGTGCAGATGATGTGCGCGTCATCCTGAGTAAAACCGCGGACGCGCAGGAGGCCGTGCAAAACGCCGGAACGTTCATAACGGTAAACGGTTCCAAGTTCCGCCCAGCGCAGCGGAAGGTCGCGGTAAGAATGTCCTTTATTATTGTAAATCAAAAGATGGAACGGGCAGTTCATCGGTTTGATAAAATAATTCTGCTTGTCAATTTCCATCGGGCTGTACATATTTTCTTTGTAAAAACCAAGATGGCCGGACGTTTCCCAAAGCCAGCTCTTGCCGATGTGAGGCGTATAAAGTATTTCGTAACCGTTGCGGTAATGTTCCTTCCGCCAAAAATCCTCGAGCGCGACCCTCATCCTGCCGCCGTTGGGATGCCAGTAGATAAGACCCGCGCCGGCTTCTTCATGAATCGAATAAAGATCCATTTCCTTTCCGACACGCCGGTGATCCCTCTTCTCAACCTCTTCAAGAAATTTTAAATGTTCTTTTAGTTCCTTGGGGTTTTCCCACGCGGTTCCGTAAATGCGGGTAAGCATCTGGCGGTTTTCATCGCCTCTCCAGTACGCTCCAGCGATGCTTTGCAATTTGAAAGCGGCGGAATTTATTTCTCTTGTGTTAGCTACATGGGGTCCTCTGCAAAGATCGCCCCACTCAACAGCGCCTTCCGCGCTGTGGTTTTCGTAAACAGAAATTTCCTCGTTCTGCGGCAACTCGTTTATAAGCTCTGTTTTAAAAGGCTCCATTGCGAATAACACAAGAGCGTCCTTGCGGCTTAACGCGATCTTTTTAAAATCCTGACGGCTGTCGATAATTTTTTTCATCTCCGCTTCGATGAGAGGTAAATCGTCTGAGGTAATCGCCCTCGGCAGGAGGAAGTCATAATAAAAACCATTTTCGATCGCGGGACCGATGGCGGTTTTTGTTCCGGGAAAAAGTTTTGTTACAGCCTGCGCCATGATATGGCTTACAGAGTGGCGGATGGTTGTTAGTTTTTCGTTTTGCTTGTTTTCTGACATATCAAAAAGATAACAGATTAAATGATAAAAGTCCAGTAGCGAGGTTAATTATGGAAGAATCCGAGAATTTTTAACTATGCCAAAAAAATTGATTCCATGTTATTATTACATCTATGCTAATCAAAGTTTGGGGGATAAATTGAATTTTCCAAGAACGACTGTCGCGGGAGTTTCGCTTCCAAGATTACTAATCGGATCAAACTGGATTTTCGGCTGGAGCCACACAGGTCATGCCGCAGATGTTTACATCAAGGAACAACACGCAACAGTTGAAGCGACATTGAAAGTGCTTGACGCGTTTTTACAATACGGCATCGACGCGTGGGTAGCGCCGTTTTCTTCTCATCCTGAAGTTCTTGATAAAATCAGGCAGATACAGGATAAAATCGGAAGAAAACTGATTTTAATTGACACGCCGATTTTAAATATGGATGACACGCAGGCGGCGCGTAATGAAGCGAAAGCAGTTATCAAAACAAGCGCGGAAATCGGCAGCTCGTTCTGCCTTATTCATCACGCATCCTGCGAGCAGCTCATTAATAAAAATAAAAGAACAATGGACAGACTCGGCGACTACACGGATATGATCCGCGAAGCGGGGCTTATACCCGGTCTTTCAGCTCATATGCCGGAGGTAATTCAATACAGCGATCTAAACGGATATGATGTAGAAACATACATTCAGATTTTTAACTGCCTCGGTTTTTTAATGCAGGTGGAAATCGAATCTGTTATCAGAATAATTCACGAAGCGAAAAAACCCGTTATGACAATTAAACCGATGGCGGCCGGCCGCGTTACGCCATACGTCGGATTAACTTTTAACTGGAATGTGATAAGACCGCAGGACATGATCGCCGTGGGATGCATCAGCGGACACGAAGCGCACGAAGATGTGGAAATATCTTTTGCGGCGCTGGAAAGAAGGCTTCCCAACCTTGAAGGAAGAAACAGTCCTGTGAAAACGAGTATTATTAAATAGAAACATCTGGTATATTTAAACACTATGAAATCGATCGAACTGCTGGCGCCCGCGGGATCGCCTGAGGCGCTTGATGCGGCGGTAGGGGAAGGCGCCGACGCGGTGTATCTTGGCCTTAAGGATTTTAACGCGAGGTTAAGAAGCGCCAATTTTACTTACGCTCAATTTGAAAGCGCTCTTCGAACACTGCGCAGAATGGGTAAAAGAATTTATGTTACTGTAAATACGGTTTTTGAACAGCGCGAAGCCGATCGTATGTACCAGTTATTAAAATATCTTGCGTCAATGGGACCTGACGCGCTTATCGTGCAGGATTTCGGCGTTGTCGCGATGGTAAAATCCGAGTTTCCGTCATTGAGGCTTCACGCGTCCACACAGATGAACATCGCTTCTGCAAGAGGAGCTAACGCTCTTTCGCGTCACGGCATTTCCCGCGTTGTGCTAGCGCGTGAACTGTCATTGGAAGAACTTAAAAGTGTAAAAGCAGAAACAAATCTAGAGCTTGAAGTTTTTGTACACGGCGCTCTTTGCATCAGCGTTTCAGGTATCTGTCTTTTTTCAGGTTATCTAGGCGGAAAATCAGCTAACAGAGGTATGTGCACACAGGCATGCAGAAGATTGTATCATCAGGATGACGAAAAAAGCGCCGCATCCGGCAGACGCAACGCATCTGAAAAACGCGGCGCATCCGGCAGGAGCGGCTATTATTTCAGCCCTAACGATTTACAGCTTCTCGACCGCGTTCCCGATTTGGCGGCGGCGGGGATCAAAGCATTAAAAATTGAAGGGCGCATGAAAAGCGCGTCCTATGTCGGTACTGTAGTTTCCGCGTACCGTCTTGTTATTGACGCCGCCGCAAACGGAGATGAAGAAGAAATTAAACGCGGCATCGAACTTGGAACAGAGATTTTGCGTAACGATTTCGCGCGGGCGAAAACACATTATCTGTTCGACATGGTTAACATCAAGCACGGATTGGTACAAATTAAAAAGACTGACATAGATGAAGAAGAAGAAAAAAAAGATATTGATTACCAAAATAAAATTGACTGGCTTAATCCTGATCAGGACGGAGGTACCGGCATAAATCTCGGGACGATTCTGAAAGTAAAAGGCACGGGAGAAGAAAGACGCGCGCTTGTTAATCCTCCGAATGGGATCACTCTTTCCGCGAGGGATTCTGTGCGCGTGCATTTTAAAAATGATTCCGGAAGGGTCTCACATAAAATTACCTTTGCGGAAAAATCTTCCCTAAACAGTTACTGGATATCAATGCCTGACGGCTCGCCTGAAGATCAGATTTACCTGATACAGACAAAAGAGATGAGAAAGCGTTACGCGCCAATTTGCAAAGATTCAGGCGGCGGCAGAAGCCCCGGCAGGGATAGAGCGCCTGTTCCAAAAATAATACTGACAGGCGGCAGATCCAAAAAGGACGCGCCGTTCCCGGAAGGACTGTACGCAGCCGTGTCGCGCCCGGAGGACTTGTATGTTTTACAATCATCACGGCCGCAGCGTGTGATGCTCGCGTTTTCGCAGAAGAATGCGCGGCAATTGTTAGCTGATACAAAATCGCCTCTGCCGTTTAAACCGCAGGAAATGATTTTAACGCTGAACCCGTGGTTCCCGCAGGATATTTCCAATGACGCGACGGCAGATGATATAAAGAATTTAATCGCAAGAGGCTATCATCAATACATGGTAAACAATCCCGGGCATTTTTCCCTGTTCAGGGGATTTGATAATGTCAAATTAATCGCGGGGCCGTGGCTTTATATGTTCAACTCGTGGTCGCTTTCATTTGTCTCCTCTTTAGGAGTTGACGCTTTTGTTTCCCCGCTTGAAAATAACCGTCAAAATCTGGAAAAAACCATCTGCGCGTTAGCTGCAAATAATAGAAAGAAAGGAGCAAGTATAGGTAGAACCGCTGGCAGAACCGCAGGTAAAGGCGCTGGTAAAAACACCGGCAATACCGGCGGTAACACATCGGGTGTAAAAGAGAGCGCATTACATTCAAGGTTTTTCATAACCATCTTCGCGCGGCCTGCGTTGTTCAGCATAAGAGAGGATTTAAGCAAAGTCCTTGATTTTGAATCATTTGCAGATAACACTGACGAAACATTCAATCTTGTTACGGAGCCGCGGGAGGCGAACCCTGTCAGCACTCTCGTATACCCGGAAAAACATTTCTCAATAATTGATAAAATTCCATTTTTAAAAGAAGCGGGTTTCGGGCGGTTTATAATCGACCTTACGGGACATTCATTAAAAAAATCAAATTACAGGGACTTGATACGCGCAATCAGCGAAAGCACTCCATTGCCGGACTCCAGCCGCTTTAACTGGAAAAATGGTTTCTACAGCGCTCCGCCTGTGTGAAATGGCGCATAACATGCTTGCCCGGAGACATCAATCCCCGGACAAGCCGGTTATTAAAACACCGCAGCCTCCATTTCTCTGCCGGCTCTCGCGAGAATATCCCTGCCTAAGTAATCATCATCATCAGGAGCTTCTGAAAATGGTTTATTATCCTTGCTGAACTCCGTGTGGAACTCTACATGATCGGCGACGATAATAATTCTAGAATGAGATCTGCCCTCATTGTCATTCCATCGGTTTTGTTTCAATCTTCCTATTATGCGCATCCCTCTTCCCTTGCGTCCTTTCGAACTGCAAATCCCCGCGAGCCTTGCCCATGTTTCAACATCAAAGTAAGATACTTCTTTTTCATAACCGCTATCCAGTCTGTAATAACGATTCGACGCGAGCTTCATCATGCACACTTGAGTTCCATTGGGAGTAGATCGAACCGTTGGGTCTTTAACAAGGTTGCCGTCAATTAATATTGAATTTAAACTATTCATACTGTCACCTTAAAACACTACACGCGAAAGTTCTTTGCTTGTACCCAACACATCGGTTTCATCATCGTTGATTTCTTCCGCGTAAGGTATTTCCGATAGACCGGCATCCATTCCATCAGGCGTTTTTGCTTCCTTTCTAAACTCAGGACGAAACTCTACGTGTTCCGCTACGATGGTTATTTTAGATCGAGTTTTACCGTCCGGATCATTCCAGCGGCTTTGCTTCAAACGGCCGACAACGCGCACGCCTCTTCCCTTCTTGCCTTTGGAGTAACATGATTCAGCGAGCCTTGCCCAGGATTCCACATCGAAAAAAGAAACTTCTTTTTCGAAACCGGTTTCCTGTTTCAGATAACGATTCGACGCAAGACTCATTGTGCAGATTTGCGTCCCCTTTGCCGTGGATCGAAGCAGAGGATCTCTCACCAGATTACCTTCGATCAAAATTGAATTGAGGTTGTTCATACAACCCTCCTCCGGGCACTGTAAACAGTGCAAAGTTCCGGCAGCAGACTGCCGCCGGCTATAAATTTTCCAAAGGAAAATTTATAGATACTGTATATGGGCGCGGATATGCTGTCCTGCTTGCGAATGAATGTAAAAAAATAATTAAAATGATAACAATCATTTTTTTGTAAATTACCGCCATAATTTTGAAATATTGTAATAGTATGACTATCATCAGACTACAAATATTCGCCATAAATTTAAAATATATTTACAAAGTGACTATCACATTTTATGCTATAATGAACCCATGATAAAAATGCTGAATAAGATAATAGTACCTATCCCGCCAGAGCTGCAGGATGAGTTCGGCGAAATTCAACTTAACAACAGCATCCGACGTATCAGGGTATTAACGGCAATCGCAATTGCCGCGAAATTGATAAATGTGGTTTTTAAATATCTCGCGAATGAGCATTTGCAGGGGCAGGGGTTGTTTAGTTTGCTTGATTTCAGCGAACTTGCAATTATCGCGGTATTCAACATGGCGGTAATTTTTTTCCGCAACAGCAGAAAAGGAGTTTTGTGGATCATTTGTTATCTGCTAATCGCCAGTTTTTACATTTTATGGGAATTTACAATCAACTCCGCGGGAACAGTTGACCAAATTCCTTTCATGTTCTTTGTAACAATTTTTTTATTTTCATTTCTGCCGGATTTCAAGCCGAAAATATTTATATCGTTCGCGATCCTGTATTTTATTGCAACAGTATTTATTTTAATAATGAAAAATCAGTCCATCAACGAATTTTTCGGAGTACAGTCACATATAATAAATATTTTCGCCATCATTATAGTCACCAAAATTCTGCTTTATAACAATAAAGTTACAACATTTATCAACACGCACGAAATTAAAAAATTGAATGAAAGCCTTGTTTCAGCTAACAGAGAAATTGTAATACGCAAAAATGAACTTCAGAATTACAATGATAATCTTGAAGAGATGGTGCGGAAAAAAACCGAAACCATTGTCGAATTAAAAAACGCTGTAATGGAAACAATCGCGGAACTTGTCGAGCGCCGCGATGATTCGACAGGCGGGCATATATCAAGGACAAGCAGATATTTGCAAATAATTACGAACGCGCTTTTAGAGTCGGGTTTATACGGCGAAGAAACATCTTCATGGCATGTCGATCAGATGGTGCTCTCGGCGCAGCTCCATGATGTGGGAAAGATCGCGATAGATGACAGCATTTTACGCAAACCTGGAAAATTGACAGACGAAGAGTTCGATGTAATGAAAAAGCACACGATTTTCGGCGGGGAAATAATCAAAACGATTCAGGAGAAAACAGGAGAAACGGAGTTCCTCGATTACGCGTATATCTTTGCGGTTTATCATCACGAAAAGTGGAACGGCTCAGGTTACCCGTACGGTATGTCAGGTACCGCCATCCCCCTGCCCGCGCGGCTGATGGCGGTAATAGATGTGTACGACGCGTTAATTTCCGAGAGACCGTACAAAAAAGCGTTTACCCACGAAGAAGCGATCGGGATAATAAAGGACGGAAAAGGCACTCATTTTGATCCTGATTTAACAGATTTATTTGTAAATGTTTCCGCGAAATTAATATTGTAATTCTAAAACAAAATATGATAGAATACCCATAGAGGTTATACATGAAAAACAAGTATTTATTCATAACATTCGCGTTTATAAGCGCATTGGCGTTATCGTTCATGCCGGTATATACAATTACATCCTGCGAACCATTTGACCCGTTGTACCCGATCAACGAACCTACAGATTTAAGCGGCAACAGCGAAATTGCCGTTCAATTTCTTATCCCGAATTATAAAGATTTAAGCAGCAGGGAGCTAAACCCAAATGTCCGCATATACGCTCCGCAGAGTAAAAAGGTCAGGTTAAGCATCAAAACCGGCTCTTCCTTTACTACATTTGATACGATGGATATTGATCTAGGCGACGAAACTCCTAGTACATATGAATATAACGGTTTACCGATCAATGTCTGGTCGGGAACATTTACAGATTTAAAGGCAGGTGTTTACGCGGCAAACAGTTTAAGAATTGAGCTTCTGGATAGCACTGATACACCAATAACGGTTGGTTATAACAGCACCGCTGTCACCGCCGTTGATTGGCAATCAAAATCTGTCATGTTTTTCCCGGTTCCGGTTTCTCCTTCAAACAGCGGCAGCCTTACACACGGCGAAATGAAGTTTTACAAAATTGATTTGTATGCAGATGTGGAATATAAGTTAACATTGACAGTCACAGGCCACTTGCCTGATATTATTTTATTTAAAACTGATGGAACAATTCATGAATATTATCAAATTAACGAAAATGAAAATTTTGAACTGGAATTATATTCCGAGCAATTTATCTCATACTATGCCGGTATTTACGCCCATGTCGGAGATGTCAGCAATTACTATCTTAATCTATCGTATAACATTGATTTATCCGATTCAGAATTTATAGACGATTTTAATGACGGCACTTTAAACGGATGGGAAACTTCGCGTAACAACACAGGGATTCCGCTAGCGGATATTGTTGATGACGATGCTGAACGCGGCAAAGTAATCGTATTTAACGCAGCAAATACAACGGGAGGATCGACATCATCAATAACAAAAACTGTTATTTCGCCCGTACCGATGGCTTTGTCTTTTTTAATTAAAACAGATTTAAACGGCGATTTTGGAAATTTAGTTTTAAAAATAAACGATAATGAAATTACTTCCTTTGCGGGTCTCAGAGGATCATGGAGATCGGAGACAGTCATCGTAAACGCAGGTACAAATAAAATAGAGTTTGTTTTAGTAAAGAAAACTAACAGTCAAAATACAGGCGACATTACAAACACTATCCGCCTTGATAATATCAGCTTTGTTGAAGACGCTACTGCTTCTGTTGTACTGTACCCGCGTGGAAATTTAAACACTTATGTCGGCGCGCCTGATAATGAAAAAATACAATTCCGCGCGGAAGCGCTTCGCAAAGACGGTACTATACGGGAAAACGCTTCAGGGTTTGTGTTTTCAGCGGGAGTAAATTCCGCTACAGGATTGTTTACTCCGTCAACAACGGGAAAAACACATGTGACTGTAACACAAGACGGCAAGAGCGCAACAAGAAATATTACTGTCCATCCTGCGAATTATCTGCGTCTACCCTATACATATCCCGGAACCGGCGTAACATACAATGGCTATGCAGGAACCGAAGGTTCATTAACAACAAACGGAGGAGTTACAGTAACGTACCCGTCTGCGGCTGTATTCAACGCGGACGGCTTCTTCACACTGGAAGGAACTGTAAACAACAGCGCCGTATATAATTACGCGTATGTAAAAGTCGTAAAAACAGGTACAAGTTTAGAAACATACTACCTTGTAAGGGATAATTTCAAGCAGCGAATTTGGCTGCGTTTCGGACCGGGCAGTTATACTGTAACTGTTGCAGGGTTGAGCAGTATTACGCTTTCACCACAACTGGGAGCAGATGGTGATTTCACAGGAGGTTCCTTTTACGGAAACCCTGTCACCTTCACCGTAACAAACACGCGCAATGACGGAACAAGCGTTGACGGCGAAACTCCTGACAGACGTTTTATCTATCCATCTTATCTTGTTCAAAGCGATGACTTTAGAATAACAAATCTCGCTTCGGATTTAACGTACGGTTTAACTGACAACGCCGCTAAAATTAAAGCGATTCATGATTACATCATTGCCAACACGGTTTACGACAGGGTGAGTTTTAATAATCCCAACGCACGAAGGAAGCAGGATGCCTTAACAGTAATGGGGACAAGACATAATAATGACGCACAGTACCCCGGCGGGCATTTCTTGGCGGTCTGCGAAGGCTATTCCAATCTTTTCGCGGCTCTTTTACGTGCGTCAGGATTTGAAGTGAGATATGTCAGCGGCTCCGGCCACGGCTGGAACCATGTTTACGTGAATGGCGGCTGGAAACTTTTTGATGTTACATGGGATGATCCGGTTCCAGGCGGCAGTGAAATAGGAGATATGGGACCATATTATATCAGTTACAAATATTTCATGCTGAACGATCTGAGCGGAGTAAGCGGCGATCATTATGGATACGAGATTGCATCCGGACGCTTTGTTAATAATACGCCTGTGCAGCAAGGAGCGCCTGACGGCTGGTATTAATTTTTAATTTTCTTTCGCAAGATGCAGCGAAATTGAATCCCATAACATTCTAATTTTAGCCTCTGTGCGGGCATCGCTAATATGCTTTGAAAAATCACTTCTGTAATTCAATATTAATACATTATACAAAGCGTCCGTATCACACCGGTTTATCGCGTCCGCAAGATTCCCCGCTGGAGAGACTGTGAAGCAGGCTCGGAAGCGGACTCTTAGCAAATATTTTGCGATCCCCCTCAGTCCCCTGTCTTGACCATGACTTTATTGACATCACTTGGCTAAGATATAAATTTTTAGTATTATGTAACCATGAGTAGAGACAAATTTTCGTCCCGTCTGGGATTCATCCTGCTATCAGCCGGATGCGCAATTGGGTTGGGAAACGTTTGGCGTTTCCCTTGGGTTACCGGTGAGTACGGCGGAGCTCTTTTCGTTCTTATTTACCTGGTATTTGTAGTGATTCTCGGTCTGCCGGTAATGACAATGGAGTTCGCCGTAGGAAGGGCAAGCCAAAAGAGCGTTGCCCGGTCATTCCATGTGCTGGAGAAAAAGGGTCAAAAATGGAACCTGTTCTCATGGGCGGCAATGGGCGGTAACTATATCCTCATGATGTTCTACACGACTATCTGCGGTTTCATTCTGGGGTATACCTTTAAAATGTTTAAAGGCGACTTTGTCGGCGTAACAGCCGCGGAGGCAGGTCCGTTATTCGGCCAGTTCTTGTCAAATCCCGCCAACACTGTCGGCTGGATGCTCGCGATAACCGTTATCGGCTTTGCGATTGTCGGCGGCGGCCTTCAAAAGAGCGTAGAGAAAGTAATCAATTCAATGATGATAGGCTTATTTATAATTCTTATCATTTTGATGATCAGGGCATTGACTCTTCCGGGCGCGGGCGCGGGTGTAGCGTTTTACTTAAAACCGAATCTTAACGCCTTCAGGGAATTCGGATTCTGGAGAATTGTATACGAAGCGCTGGCTCAAGCGGCCTTTACATTAAGCTTGGGTATCGGCAGTATGGCGATCTTCGGCAGTTATATTGAAAAAGACAGAAAGCTCATGGGCGAAGCTATCACAGTTACCGGCTTGGATACAGTTTCCGCCATCATGGCAGGGTTTGTCGTATTCCCGGCATGTTTTGCGTTTAACGTAAGCCCCAATGCCGGCGCGGGTCTTTTATTTGTTACCCTGCCTCCTGTTTTTAATACAATGCCCGGCGGAAGCCAGCTTTGGGGCGGATTATTCTTTATTCTCATGACATTCGCCGGTCTTGCAACTACTGTCGCGGTTTTTGAAAATATTATGTCATTCGCGATGGACATCAAAGGCTGGAGCAGAAGGAAATCCTGCATTGTAAACTGTATAGCGTTATGTGTATTGGCTCTTCCGTGCGCTCTTGGCTGGAACATTTGGTCGGCATTTCAACCGCTGGGAGACGGAGACGGAGTTCTTGGTCTTTTAGACTTTATTGTTTCAAATAATATACTTCCCCTTGGCATAGTGGTTTATATTCTCTTCTGTGTTTCCAAGAAGGGATGGGGCTGGGACAATTTCATTAAAGAAGCAAATACCGGCACAGGTATTAATTTCCCGGCTGTCGGAAAATTTTTCTATGTATGGATTCTTCCGGCTTTCATTTTGTTAATTTTCGTAATGGGGTACATACAAAAATTCGGAAATTAAGCCGCGCATAGTTTTTACAACCGCGCCTTCGGGGTATAATTAATACGATGAAGGATTTATACGGAACGACACCCTGGGGGCGCTGGTTTATTAATGTTCTAGACAGTTATCAGATGGGCGAAAGGCTCAACCGCGGAAGGCGTTACGCCAACGCTGGAAGGGTTCTTTCACTCGAACTGGCAGACGGCCGCGCAGCCGCGAAGGTCGAAGGTAAATCATATCCGTTTTACAAAGTCTCAATCAGTTTTCCGCCGCTGAAAGAAGCCGAGCAGGTTTATCAGATAATCGAAAAAGATCATCTGCTTCTCGCTCAGATAGCGTCAGGCGAACTGCCGCAGTCGTTCCTTGAAAAGTTAAAAGAAAAAGGCATAAAGCTAATCCCGGAAAAATGGCGCGAGATGAAACGCTCATGCTCATGCCCGGATTACGGCGATCCATGCAAGCACATGGCGGCGCTTTATTACATCATCGCGCGCGAGATTGACGCGAATCCGCAGGTGCTTTTTCGTTTACGCGGGATGGATTTATCTGCAAGGTTCGGGAGAGCGGTTGTTAAAAGTATCGCGCCGCCGTTCATTGTAAAGTTCGCGGAGAAAAAAAATTATCAAAACATCCATATAAAAAAACCTGAACTTGAAGAAATACCGCACTGCGGCGAATTAATCGCGTCTCTTCTTCCTCCCGATCCGCCTTTTTGCAGCCGCGATTTTTCCGCTGTAATGGCGGAATTTTATCACCGCTGCGCGTGTTATCAGAAATGGGAATCCGCCGAAACGGACGAAGATATACTTTCGCAGATTGAGCATGATTTTTCGCGTTCAAACTGGACTGTTCAATGTCAAAGCCTTGTCCCAAGCACAGAACCCGTTCTGCAAAGCGAAGATATAAACGGCGAAAAAAGACGTTATTCGCCGCATGAGGCGTTCAGGTATTTTGAGCAGTTTACATCCGATGACGGCACTCCCTCCTACATTTTTCTTTTTTACCTTTTTAAAACGTTGAATATTTTATGCTCCGCGGGCGCGTTTATTCCATATGTGTTACTCGACGATGAAGAGATGAAAATAATCTGGCGGCCTTTTGAGACGCTGCCGGCTGTGTCAAAGATGCTCGAATCATGCGCCGCTCTTGAGTGCGGTATGCTCACTACCCCGCCGCTTTTCAGAATCAATCTCGCGGATAAAAAAGTGAACACGATGGGAAGGGAGGCTGTCAGCGGAAAGAGCGCGGTTGACATTCTGACAGCCGCCTTTTTAAACGAATGGGTCAGACTGAGGTTCATGACATTCAGGGATGCTTTTTCACGAGAAGGCGACAGTGACTATAAACAGCTTTTAAATCTTTTTTTTATGGGAATGTTTGTTGATGTCTCATCTCCCGCGAAAAGATCGCTTCCTGTTTCGATCGACCGCTGGCTCTCCGTGCTTCATATTAATTTTTCCGCCTACCGTTACGCGATAACCATAAAGGATCTTTCAAAAAAAAGCGAAAATGATCTTCTTGACGCGGTTAACTTCGGTATCTCAATGGATTCGATCACAGAAGAAGAAACCGGAACCGTTAAAACGCCTCTTTTTAAATGCTCTGATATAGGAAAGCTGCGCGCTCCTGTCGCTCTTTCAAATTACCTCCCGGAAATAAAAGAGCTTTTTACTAAAAAAACAATCGCGTTATCTGAAACAAGGCTTATTTCTTTTTTAGATAATGCCTCCGCTCTCCTTTCGCGTCTTGGCATAATTGTCAATTTGCCGAAAGCGCTCGCCAGGGAATTAAAACCGCGCCTTGTAATCAAACAAAAGAAAGAAGGCGCGTCTCTTGTCAGTTATCTTGACCTTGATTCGCTTCAGGAGTTTGAATGGCAGGTTGCAATCGGAGATGATGTAATTCCAATTAAGGAGTTTGAAAAACTTGTAAAACTGAAAAAAGCATTGGTGCGCTTTCATGACGGTTTTGTTAAAATGGACGCGCAGGAATTTACACGCCTCTTAAAAAAAGCGAAAACAACCGCCCCCGATTTTAATGAGTTTTTAAAAGCGCATTTTTCAGGTGACACTGTTCTTGCGTTTAACGCGCGAAAATCAATCAATAATATTTTCCGCGAACATGATTTTCCTATTCCTGAAGCGCTTAACGCAGTACTGCGTCCGTATCAGGTGCGCGGTTATAACTGGGTCTGCTCTCTTTTATTTTCCGGCTTCGGCTGTATTCTCGCCGATGACATGGGTCTTGGTAAAACGGTCCAGTCAATCGCGGCGGTTTTGCGGCTTAAAGACGAAGGACTTTTAACAGAAGGCTGTCTTGTTGTAGCTCCTGCCGCTCTTCTTGGCAATTGGGAAAAAGAGCTTTGCCGTTTCGCGCCGTCGCTTAATGTATCGCGCTACCACGGAAGCGGCAGACAGTTAAGTAAAAAGATCGATGTATTTCTTACAACGTTCCAAACCGCCGTGCGCGACGCGGAAAAATTAAAAAAGAAAAATTTTTCTCTTTTGCTTGTTGACGAAGCGCATCTTATGAAAAACGCGCAGACCCGGATTTCGCGTACCGTGAAAAATATTAAATCCAAACACCGCCTTGCGCTTTCGGGAACGCCGGTAGAAAACCGCCTTGAAGATCTCAGGTCGCTGTTTGATTTTATCCTTCCAGGTTATCTCGGAGATTCCGCGAAATTCAAAGAGCAGTACAGAATCCCGATAGAAGTTATGCGCAATAAAGAGAAAGCGCAGGCGCTTCAAAAGATTACTTCTCCTTTCCTGCTGCGAAGAGTGAAAACAGACAAGACCGTAATAAAAGATTTACCTGAAAAAATTGTATCAAACGAATACGCGGTTCTGGAAGCGGAACAAGCCGCGTTATACGAAACAGTTATTGCAGAATCAATGAAAAAATCTGAAAAACTCGATCCAAAAGACAGGCCATCTTTAATTTTCTACCTTCTGACTTCTCTTAAACAGATCTGTAATCATCCGCGCGTGTATGACAAAGAGAGTCCCGCTATCATGGAGTTGTCCGGCAAGGCACAGCTTCTGGTTACTCTGTTACGCGAAATTCTCGCCAACAGGGAAAAAACGCTTGTGTTCAGCCAGTATGTAGAAACGCTTGACTGTCTCGATAAAATCATCAAAAAAGAATTGGGCGAAGCGCCGCTGATCTATCACGGCGGTTTAACTCAGAATGTACGCGCTAAGACGATAGAAAATTTTCAAAATGATCCTCTGGCGCGAATAATGCTGATCAGCCTGAAAGCGGGCGGGCTTGGACTAAACCTGACGGCGGCAAGCCGCGTTATTCACTATGATCTGTGGTACAATCCGGCGGTGGAAAATCAGGCGACAGACCGCGCGTTCCGCATCGGGCAAATGCGTAATGTTTTCGTCCACCGGCTGATAACAAAAAACAGTTTTGAGGAAAAGATCGACGCGATGCTCACAAGTAAAAGGGAATTAGCTGATATGACAATAACATCAGGCGAATCGTGGATCGCGAAAATGAGTCATGAAGAGCTTCGGGAATTGTTTGGCGTATGATAAAAATTTTATTATCTTATATGTTAAGGAGATCCAAACAATGAAATTAAGTAAAATTTTAACAGGAGTTTTTATGGCGGTTTTAATGACAGGATGCGCTTCTAACAGCGGCGGCAGCGGAGAAAGTGAACGTGCGCATATTAATTATCAGACAAGAGAAGAAATTTTAAACTTTATTGACGCTAACTGGAGAGATTACGGTTACAGCGCGAAGCCGGACAAATTCATCGCTTTGAGTTTTGATGACGGTCCATGCGGTCCTTCAGCTTACGGCGGAACGGAAGCGCTTTTGGAGACACTCGACGCGTTAGGAATAAAGGCGGCATTTTTTGTGATTGGAAGCAATGTCCGCGGTAACATTTCCGCCGCGCGGGCAATTTACGCCGCGGGGCATGAACTTGGAAACCATTCCGACAGTTACACAAGTCTTGGTTCATCTCAGCCTGATGAGATCGCGTTAAGCCTTAACGCCGCGTCTGCGGCAATCAGAGAAATAACAGGAGAGAATCCGCGATTGTTCCGCGCGCCGAATCTAAACCACGGAACCAATTTGAGCGGTACCTGCCGGAATCTCGGTATGGCTCTTATTGACGGAAGTGCGCATAACGATTGGCCCGGCGATCCGCAATCAATAAAGAACAGCGTCCTTTCAAATCCTCGGGACGGAGACATAATCATTTTGCATGAGAACAATACATCGAGGGGAAATACTATGGCGGTTCTACCTGAGATAGCTGCCGGTCTAAGAGAAAAAGGGTTTTGGTTCCTGACGGTAAGCCAGCTTTCGATAATTAAAAACAGAACACTGGAAGCGGGAGCCAGATACAGTTCTTTATAGACGCTTACACCGATACGAAGAAAAATAATAAAATAAACATAATATTGATAAATATGATCAAAATTGTTAATTATTCTCTTGATAAACGGATTATAATAATTTTAACTATTATTTAAATCAGACAGCCGGATGGCTGCCTTAATGGAGAGAATAAAATGACACTACCCTGGAAGGGCGGACGAGTAGCTTTAATTTCGGCGGCGGCGCAAGGCAGTAAATCAGGCACCCTTATTTGCTGCACGGCTACATTGATCATGACTGCCTTCGCTTTGGTTAATCCGCAGATAGTACGATATACAATAGACTCTGTTATCGGCAGCGCTCCTCTTGAAGCGCCTGCGTTTGTGTCGGGTATTGTTTCCGGCATAGGCGGGATCGATTTTTTAAAACACAATATCTGGATATGCGCCGTTATCATCATTTTTACGGCGCTTATTGCTGAACTTTTTAACCTTGTACGCACCTACACAGGACTTGTGTTAGGTGAAACTGTCGCATGGAAACTCAGAAACAAACTCTATGAGCATATCCAAAGGCTGCCGTGGGAATGGCACGTAAAATGTCAGACAGGAGACATAATTCAGCGCTGCACAACAGACGTTGACAATATCCGCAACTTTATACACAACCACTTCAGCGAGCTTCTGCGGACAATCTGCGTTTTTATAATCGCTGTTGTGATGATGTTTTCAATGGATGTGTATATGTCTCTTATCTCGCTTGTTCTGGTTCCGGCGATTCTTGTTTTTTCAATTTTTTACTTCAGACGTGTCAGCCGCAACTTCGCTCGCGCTGACAACGCGGAAGGCATAATGCAGGCGGCGGCTCAGGAAAATTACACAGGCGTGCGCGTTGTAAGAGCTTTCGGCAGAGAGGCGTGGGAAGTTGAAAAGTTTTCCGAGAAAACAAAAAGTTACGCGGACATATGGATCGATATAGGAAAGATGCTCGGTCTTTTTTGGGGAGCAGGCGATCTTTTAAGCGGCCTCCAGCTCGCGATAATTATCGCCGCGGGTGTGTGGCGTTGTGTTCACGGCGATCTCAGCCCGGGAACGTTTCTCGCTTTTTACGCTTATTGTAACTGGATGATCTGGCCTATCCGCCAGCTTGGACGCATTATTTCAGACCTTTCCAAAACAAAGGTTGCGGTAGATCGCGTCCGCGAAATTCTTTCCGCGGAACATGAAATTGATCCTGAAGACGCGCTTTGTCCACAGATCAAGGGGGAGATTTGTTTTGATCGCGTAACGTTCAATTACGGCAATAAAGACAGCGAGCCTGTGTTACACGACATTTCATTCACCTTAAAACCGGGAGAGACGCTCGCGATTCTTGGAGCGACAGGATCGGGAAAATCATCTCTCGTCCATCTTTTAAGCCGCCTTTACGACTTAAAAGATAACAACGGCAGCATAACAATAGATGGAATTGATATACGCCGTATCGCAAGATCGCACCTTCGCCGGAATATCGGGCTATGCCTGCAGGAACCGTTTTTATTTTCAAAAACAATCCGCGAGAACATCGCCGCCGCTCAGGGCAGCCTTGAAACAGAAGAAATGTACAGCGCGGCGTCGGCAGCGATGGTTCACGATACCATCTTAGGCTTCGCAGAGGGATATGACACAGTAATCGGGGAACGCGGCGTCACTCTCTCAGGCGGGCAGAAACAACGTGTGGCAATCGCGCGAATGTTAGCTGCTAATACGCCTGTGATGATCTTTGACGACAGCCTTTCGGCTGTTGACACGGAAACCGATTCGCGCATAAGAGCGGCGCTTAGGAAACGCTTTAAGGACGCTTCGCTTCAGGCGGCGAGCGTCATCATAATATCGCACAGAATATCAAGCCTTATGCAGGCGGATAAAATTCTCGTACTGAAAGGCGGGACAGTTGAGGATATCGGTTCCCACAGTGAGTTAATGCAAAGAGACGGCACCTACCGCAGAATATTTGATTTACAATCCGCCGGTTTTAACGGCGGTATTGCGCATAACGCAAGCTCCGCTGACGGCGCGAAAAAAGAGGAATAAAATGGCTGATTACGAAGATTTTGATTATAACAAACCCATGTCTTTCAGTATTTGGAAGAAAATGTTTCCGTTTATCATGACGGAAAAAAAGAGCCTCGTTTACTGCATGTTCCTGATGCTGAGCGTCGCGGTAGTTGATGTTATCTTTCCGCTGCTTTTAGGTTACGCGATAAGAAATAATATTCAACCTCAAAGCCTTGACGGAATCCAGCCGCTCATCGCGGCTATCGCGTTTCTCGTAACGGTTCAGGCGGTTAACGTATACGGATTTGTTTCGCTTGGAATAAAATCGGAAACAGGAATTTGCAGACGCATGAGAAACGCGGTTTTTCTCAATCTGCAAAAATTGAGTTTATCATATTACAACAAAACCCCTGTCGGATATCTCATGGCTCGTACAAATTCCGACACGGGACGCATCGGAGACCTTGTCGCGTGGGGGCTTATCGACTTTACATGGTCAGCCTTCTACTGCATCGGAGCTATTATCGCGATGTTCCTCGTTCACTGGAAACTTGCTTTGATAGTGTGCGCCACAATTCCGCTGCTCGCGCTTTTAACATGGTTTTTCCAGAGCCGGATTTTATCGGTGAACCGCGTTATGCGCAAACTCAATTCAAAAATGACGGGAGCGATGAACGAAGGCATTACAGGCGCGAGAACTGTAAAAGTGCTTACCGCCGAAGACATCAGCTTTAATGAGTATTCAGGCATCACGATGGAGTACCGCAAGCAGTCAACTCACATGGCGCGGCTTCGCTCTGTGTTCATTCCGGTGTCGCTTTTTATCGGCACGCTTGGAACGGCGGCGGTTCTGGGTTACGGCGGCTGGGAGATAATCTTCCTCGGCGCCGACCTCGCCGTTCTTGCCGTGTTTCTTCAATACGCAGGTGGATTTTTCTGGCCTATTCAGAACATCGCGCGCATTTTTACGGATTTTGTTTCAACACAGGCGAATGTGGAAAGGGTCGCGGATCTTTTAGAAAAAACTCCCGGTATCATTGACAGAAAAGATGTTATAGAAAAATACGGCGACACCTTTTCGCCGAAAAAAGAAAACTGGGAGCCGATTATAGGCGACGTTCAGTTCCGTGATGTGACATTCCGTTATCCCGACGGACACAGAAATGTGCTTGAACATTTTAACCTGCACGTTCCTGTCGGTACATACATCGCGATTGTAGGTGAAACAGGAGCGGGAAAATCAACATTAGTAAATCTTGTCTGCCGTTTTTTCGAGCCGACATCGGGAGAAATTTTGATCGACGGAAAAGATTACCGCGAAAGAAGCCAGCTCTGGCTTCACAGCGCGTTTGGTTATGTGTTGCAAAACCCGCATCTTTTTTCCGGCACCATCAGGGAGAATATCCGCTACGGCAGACTTGATGCGACTAACGAAGAAGTTGAAAAAGCCGCCGCGGTTGTTCACGCTGACAAGATCATTGAAAAACTTGAAAAAGGTTTTGACACGGAAGCGGGTGAAGGCGGCGACAGGCTCTCAACGGGCGAGAAGCAGTTAATCTCGTTCGCACGCGCGGTTCTCGCGAATCCGAGAATTTTTATTCTTGACGAAGCCACAAGTTCGATTGACACGGAAATGGAAATGCTTTTACAGAACGCGATTCACACGCTTCTTGAAGGCCGCACCAGCTTTGTAATCGCGCACAGGCTTTCAACCATTCGCGGCGCGGATGTAATTCTTGTTGTCGATGACGGCAAGATCATTGAACGCGGGACCCACACAGAACTGATGAATATGCGCGGTTCTTACCACAAACTATACACACAGCAGTACGAGACAGAAGAGAGGATAGAAGAAGCGTTAAGGAGTTGATGCGGATTACCGGCTGCTTTGTGTAAAATGTAATAACATTGCGCGTAAGTCCGCGCTGCGCTCTGACACTCGTTACGCGATTTTAACCGCCTGCATCTGCGCCTTGACGCATAACTCTGCCGCTTTAAAGGCGTGATCCTGCGTCATCGCGTTTTCCGTGCGGTTCAAGCAGTCAAGTATCAATTCGCCGAAATACGGGTAGCCGACTTTGCCCTCTACATTGTAATAGGTCTCTTCATTACCGTTGGCAAGATACAGATTCCCGCCATGACTGTTCTTTTCACCTAACTGCATGTACTTACGCTGTTCGATATAACCTTCCGTGCCGAGTATGAATGAACGCCCGTCACCCCACATTTGAAGCCCGTCCGGCGTGAACCAGTCGACGCGGAAATAGTGTGACGCGCCATTGTCGCCGGTTAAAACTGCCTCGCCGAAATCATCAAGACCGGGGTACTGCGGATGATTGTAATTAGCGATCCTGCTGCATGAAATCGACGCGTCTTTCGCGCCGGAGTAATAAAGAAACTGTTCTATCTGATGGCTTCCGATGTCGCAGAGAATTCCGCCGTATTTTTCTTTAATAAAAAACCATTCGGGACGCGACGGTGCGCTTAACCTGTGAGGGCCAAGACCGATAACCTGAATCACTTTTCCGATCGCTCCCTGCTCAATAAGCTGCCCCGCGAAAACCGCGCTTTCCACATGAATGCGCTCGCTGTAATAAACCATGTATTTTTTTCCGGTCTCTTTCACTTTCGCTTTCGCGGCTTCGAGTTGTTCTAGAGTTGTAAGCGGAGCTTTATCTGTAAAATAATCCTTGCCAGCCGACATGACACGTAACCCGAGTGCGCATCTTTCCGATGTTACCGCGGCTCCCGATACAAGTAAAACTTCCTTATCGTTTAAAATTTCATCTTCGCTTGCGGCGCGTTTAACGTCCGGATATGATTGGCAAAACCTGTCCACTTTTTTTGAATCAGGATCATAAACGCTTTTTAATACTCCGCCCGCTTCGATTAAACCGTTACACTGCCCGTAGATATGCCCGTGATCAAGACCGATTGCCGAAAAAACAAATTCGCCTTTTTTTACAACAGGCGCCGGTTTTCCTTTCGGTGCGTAATTCATTCCGTTTGATTTATCGCTCATAATGTCTTCCTTTATAAAAATTTATTAGGCTGTCGCCTTAACTTAAAATGTCATTTTTCCGCTTAAATCATCTGCGGAAGCGGCTTTTTGATAAAAGCGCGGCGCTTTTTCCTTCATTCCCTTAACTGTGTAAAAAGGATCGTCTTTGCCGATTGGCAGATCAACAGCGCGTTGTTCCGTGCCAGCTTTATAAATGGCGGTAACAAGCTCAATTGTACGCTTGCCGTCTTCTCCGCTTATTAAAAGCGGTTTTCCGTTTTCCATTGCAGATAACACATCGTCAATCTGACCTTCATGCAAAGAGCGTTCCAGTTTTGGAAGCGATTCGTAATAATCATTTAACTGTTTAATTAGAGCTGTGTTCTGCTCTCTTTCCGGAAAACCGTTCGGCTGCGCGGTGTTAGCTGCAACTTTCCACGGAAATGAAATCCGCGCTTTCTCTCCCTGAAAAATAAGCTGCTGCTCCTCGCCATGGGAGACAACAGAACTTGTAATCTGGGCGAGTGCACCCTTCGCGCAGAGGCCGCTGTCATATTGCAGTACAGCGACGGAAATATCTTCGACCTCTGCGTTGTCATGCGAAGCGTTGCTGATAACGGCGTTCACTTTTTTGGGAAGACCGAGCATCCACATGAGCATATCAATATGATGAACCGCGTGGTTTAACGTACAGCCGCCGCCTTCTTTCTCCCATGTTCCCCGCCACCACAAATCGTAATAGGCGTGTCCTCTCCACCATAGAGACTCAACCTGCGCGTGTACAATTTTTCCAATTAACTGCGCGTCAAGAACTTTTTTTAGATTGTATACAGGATCGCGGAAACGGTTCTGCGCGATAACGGAAAGCATCTTTCCGCTTTTTTTCGCCGCGGCGATCATCGCGTCACATTCTTCAAGTGAGGATGCCATCGGTTTTTCCACCAGTACATTCTTCCCCGCGTTAAGAAAATCAATTGTAATTTCAGCGTGGCAAAATGGCGGTGTGCAAATGCTTACAAGATCAATGTCAGGCGCGTTTAGTATATCTTTATATGATGCGCTTAATTTCGCGCCGAGTTTAAACTCATTGTTCAACGCTTGTGTTTTTTCCGGGAAAATATCAGCAAGATGAGTAATCTTGCACCTTTGCGGAAACGCCAGATACGCATTGATATGCTGCCTTGAAATACCTCCGGTACCGATAATCGCAACCTGAATCATAATTACTCCTGTATCAAAATTATATTATAACGCCGCAATTATTCTAACGGCGTTACACGCAAATTTAGCTACCCGCGTTCATTCATCGGCACATACGACTGAAGTTTTGTCACGGACTTGTATGCCGGTCTGATAATTTTGCCGTTGTTAACAAGTTCTTCAAGCCGGTGCGCACTCCAGCCGGCGATACGCGCGATGGCGAATAACGGAGTAAAAATTTCTTCCGGCAGATCCAGCATACTGTAGACAAAGCCCGAATAAAAATCGACATTCGCGCTGACACCCTTGTATATCTGGCGTTTTTTTCCGATAACAATTGGCGCGAGTTTTTCCACCTTTGAGTAAAGCATATATTCATCGGCGCGGCCTTTTTCCATCGCGAGCTGTTCAACAAACTGCCGCAGAATTAACGCCCTCGGGTCGGAAAGCGAATAAACCGCATGCCCCATTCCGTAGATCAAACCGGATCGATCGAATCCTTCTTTGCTAAGAAGTTTTTCAAGATATAAATTGATCTCTTCTTCATCTCTCCAGTCTGAAATTTTTTCCCTCATGTCGCGGAACATCTGCACAACTTTTATGTTTGCGCCGCCGTGCCTCGGCCCCTTAAGCGATCCAAGAGACGCGACAACCGCGGAATATGTATCAGTGTGCGAAGAAGTTACAACATGGTTTGTAAAAGTCGAGTTATTGCCGCCGCCATGTTCCGCGTGAAGCACAAGCGCGAGATCAAGTATACGCGCTTCAAGATCGGTATAGTTTGAATCCGGGCGGAGCATAAAAAGAATATTTTCCGCGATAGATCGATCTTTTTGCGGCGGATGAATCACAAGGCTTTTGTTGTCATGATAGTGGGCGTAAGATTGATAACCGTAAACAGCTAACAGCGGAAACTGCGCGATCAACCGGATCGACTGCTTCAGCACATTCTGGATCGAGATGTCATCAGGATTATTATCATAAGCGTAAAGAGTTAACACGCTCTTCGCGAGAGAGTTCATCATGTCCTTGCTTGCCGCGTTCATGATCGTATCACGGACAAAATTCTCAGGAAGAGATGTATTCTCGCCGACAAATTCTAAAAATTGTTTATACTCGTTTTTATCAGGCAGATGCCCGAACAATAGAAGAAAACATGATTCCTCAAATCCAAAACGATCCTCTTCTAAAAAACCTTTAACAATATTTTCGATATTGATGCCGCGGTAATAGAGTTTTCCTTCGCATGGAACGAGGTCGCCGTCTTCGATCACATAAGAAACAATTTCAGAAATTTCAGTAAGCCCGACGAGTACGCCTTTTCCGCTTATGTCCCTTAAACCGCGTTTAACTTCGTACTTTCCGTAAAGCTCATTTTCAATTACACCCTGCCCATTTATAAGCTGAGTGTATTTCTCAATTAATTTTTCACTTTCATTACTCATTGAAATATTGTATATTAATTTTTTGATACCGTCTATAATTGAAATGTGATAATTAATGTTTTAAATGAAGCTGCGGAATCGGCGGGCGTTAAGGTTCAAGAATGGGCTATTCTTAATAAAAACGCGGTTAACTTTTCACCGCAAATGCTTGATTACTGCAAAGCGAATGTCTGCGGCAATTACAACAAATCGTGGACATGCCCGCCGGCCTGCGAAAGCCCCGAAGAACAGCAAAAAAAAATCACATCATGCAAAGAAATTTTAATATTCACCACGAAACACGATCTTGAAGATTCATTCGATTTGGAAGGGATGGAAAAAGGAAGGATGCTTCATTCACTGCTTACGATGGAATTAAAAAAATTGATGGAGAACCCGATGCGGCAAAACATCCATGTATTCGGCGCGGGAAACTGCCCCGTATGCGAAACCTGCGTTTTTCCAAAACCCTGCCCTTTCCCGGAAAAAAAAATCGGCTCAATAGAAGCCGCCGGAATCAACGTAACCGAATTAAGCGCGGCCGCAGGAATTACTTACAACAACGGTCCTGACACAGTTACATTTTTCTCAATGATTTTAATTAACGAATAACCAAAAATATTTTTATAAATTATTGTCACATGCACTAACGGCGTGTTATACTATAATATAAGGAGAAATAAATGTCGGAGTACAATGAGATTTTTAATGAGATATCGGAACTTCTTCAAAAAGGAAAAGCCAAAGATATAACAGCCCCTGTTCAAAAAGCGCTTGACGCGGGAGCGGCTCCGGCGGATATTCTGGAAAAAGCCCTGATGCACGGAATGAACATCATCGGCGGAAAGTTTAAGCGCAATGAAGTTTTCGTTCCCGAAGTTTTAATCGCGGCGCGCGCGATGAACAAAGCGACGGAAGCGCTTAAACCCGCGCTCGCCAAAGCCGGTATTCAGCCTGTCGGCAAGGCGATTATCTGCACGGTTAAAGGCGATCAGCATGACATCGGAAAAAACCTTGTTAAAATGATGATAGAAGGAAAAGGAATCGAGGTCGAAGACCTCGGCGTAGACTGCGACACCCAAAAGATAGTAGATAAAATAAAAGATACCGACGCGAAGGTCCTATGCCTCTCCGCGCTTCTTACAACGACAATGTCCGTCCAGAAAGATGTGATCGACGCGCTGAAAGAAGCCGGTGTACGCGATAAGGTCAAGGTAATGGTAGGCGGCGCACCTGTAAGCCAGGGTTTCGCGGACGAAATCGGCGCAGACGCGTACACCCCGGACGCAGCCACCGCCGCGGATGTGTGCAGAGCTTTTTACGGTTAGTTTGTATTCACCTAAATATACATATTATGCGCAAAAGCGGCCGCGAAAAATTTGTCGTTGGATAGCTCTACAGTTTCAGAGCTGGCAATAATCTCACGGCAGCGCGGCAGGAAACCGGGATCGATCAGACTTTGAACAGCGCCTTTTAAACTGGTGTTGCCGCATACTATGGCGTTAGCTGCAATTTCACGCGGAAGAAGACCTACATAGGCGGCATTCTCCAGATTTAAAAAGTCGCCGAGACCGCCCGCGATGTACGCCGTTTTTATATCCGCCGGTTTTACCTTCGCTGTTTTGCATAACGTTCTAATGCCGGAGTAGAGCGCGGATTTCGCGAGCTGGAATTGCCGCACATCTTTTTGAGTGATGATATTCCGCTCTGTTACGGGGTAACCATTTTGCGCGTATTCGTCAGCTAACGCGCCTGTTTCGTCTATGACGGATTTTCTCTTCATTTCCGCGATAGCGTCAATGAAATCCGCCGCGGTTAAACCGCATGAAATTTCCGCTTCTTCAAAACATGGGCCGGCGGCTGTAGAACAGCATAACAGGCGTTTTTCACCGTTCTTCCACACCGCCATTTCGCCGTTTGTCCCGATGTCTACAAAAAAAGCGTCCTGTTCTTTACGCGTTATGTCAATTAGAGCCAAACCGGAAACAACATCCGCGCCGACAAACGCGGAAATTCCGGGCAGCAGCGTTATGTGATCCGCCGGAAGCGAAAGATCGCTGCCTGCGAAATTGCGTTCATTCAAAAAAACGCACTTGTACGGCGCAGACCCCATAGTTGACGGATCTGTATGACAAAAAAGATGAAGCATGGTTGTATTTCCGCTGATGACGCACTTTTCAATTCCGGCAAGATTATTTTTTAAGATAAATGTTTTAAGAATGACTTCTACCTGATTATTAATGGTGAGAAAAAGCCCGTCAAGTTTTCCGTTCTGAGCCGCGCTGATCCGCGACATTACATCCGCGCCAAAACTGCGCTGTTTGCTTAAACCGGACAGCGAATCCAACGGCTTGCCTGTATCAGGATCGATTAACTGCGCCTGAATGGTCGTTGTGCCGATATCAATGGCGGCAAACGCTGTTTTTTCCCGGTATGTCATTCTGTGTTTAAAAAATACACCGCTATGGATTAATTGTCAATCACAGAAAAAATTAATAATATATTGCATAAAATTATAATATAATTTATAATATTTTTATGATATTGAGTCCTGAAGAATCCCTTAACCATCTAAAAGCGGGCAATGAACGTTATGCGTCAGGCGAACCCGGTCATGTGCGTGTAACGCCGCAACTGCTGGAAGAACTATACAAAAATGGACAGTCTCCATACGCGGTGATTATCGGCTGTTCGGATTCCCGAGTACCCATCGAAGTAATTTTTGACGCGGGCCCCGGCGAATTTTTTGTTATTCGCACAGCGGGCAATGTAGTCTGCCCTATCGAAATGGGTTCTTTGGAATACGCGGTAATGCATACCAAAGCGTCCCTGATAGTAGTTTTGGGTCACAGATATTGCGGAGCGGTCGCAGCGGCTGTGAAGGACGAGCAATACAGCCCTGCCACAGGAGCGATAATCCGCGAAATACGCGCATGCGCCCCTGATGTTATTGGAAATGATCCGGAACTCATAGAAGATCTAAATATAAAATATGTGATATCAAAAGTTACAGAAAATCCTTATGTGGCTAAAGCCGCGGCGCAGGGATTGCTAAAAATAATCGGCGCTAAGTATTCGCTGCAAACAGGGCGCGTCACATTCTTTGATTGACATTCAATGTATTGAAGATTTCTTACTTTTACTCTACAATTGATAATCATGAGACGAAATATGCGCCAATGGATCTCAAGTCAGATAGAAGCGAAGGTAAAAAAACCTTTGCCTGTTCTTTCTTTCCCGTGCATTCAACCTATGGGAATAACTGTAAATGACCTTATCTCCAACAGCGGCAATCAGGCAAACGGAATGAAACTTATCGCGGATCGATGCGGCTGCGCGGCTTCTGTCAGTCTGATGGATCTTTCTCTTGAAGCCGAATGTTTCGGTTCTAAAATTATTTTTTCCGACGGCGAAGTTCCAACCGTTACGGGCAGCATAGTAACAGATATGCAAGGCGCGCAAAATTTAAAAATACCTGCCATTGGAGCGGGCAGAACATCAATCTATCTTGAGGCGGCAGAGAAAGCCGTTCAAATGATCAGCGACCGCCCGGTTCTCGGCGGGACAATCGGTCCGTTCTCTCTTGCCAGCCGCCTTACAGGCGTTTCTGAAGCGATGATAAACTGCTACGAAGAAGAAGAGATGATGCACCTTGTTCTTTCAAAAGCGGCGGAATTTTTAACCGAGTATATTAAAAGTTACAAAAAGACGGGAGTCAACGGCGTTGTAATGGCGGAGCCTGTTACAGGAATGTTATCGCCCGATCTTGCGCACACTTTTTCGGAACCCTATGTGCGGAAAATTATAGATGAAGTGAAAGATGAAAATTTTATAATCGTTTATCATAACTGCGGCAACGCGGCAATTCAAATGATCGATTCCATACTCGCGACAGGAGCGGACGCTTTTCATTTTGGAAACGCGATCGAAATGGACCGGATGATGCCTCACATACCATCTAACATTATCGCATTAGGCAACATCTCTCCGGCGGAACAGTTCCGCGGCGGCACGCCTGAATCAATGAAGAAAGCGGTTTTTGATCTGCTGACGAAGTGCGGCAAGTATCCAAACTTTATAATTTCATCAGGCTGCGATGTCCCGCCGCTTTCGCCCTGGGTAAACATCAATGCATTTTTTGAAGCTGTCAGTGAATTTTACAGCTAACGATTGTTAAACTAAACCAACGCTCCAAGGGGCGGGGTATTAGATCCTTCGGCACGAAAAAAAACACCGTTTTACACTATCATGTCAACTAACATTCCGTTTAAATCATCAGTTGAACATTCACCGTTCTCGGTGAGATTTTGCTTTATTATCTCATTTGTTTTTTTTCTTAACTCATCATCGGTAACCACAATGTGGGTAAACTCCGTCATCCTTATTTTATCGCCTGTTGAAAAAATAAAGTCGGACTTTCTGTCATAACAGTTGTTTACAGCGCGTGATATAATATTTTTCAGAATTGATTTATGATTTTTCTCTTCATTTGACAAAAAACGCCCTTCGGCGAAGTCATCAAGAGTGGCGTTAAAATCAAGTTTCTCATAATCATTCATACAGATACATCAGTTATTTCCCGCTATCTACGTTAATGCGTATTACTCCTGTACATTCCACGGAATAACCGGCTCCGATTTCGCAAACCGAGATTACGGCGAGATCGGGAATTTCAAATCTCGTGGAATCTTTCACAAGCGGCCGCGCGGCTTCCGAACAAAGCAGAACCGGCGCATATCCGTTTCTTTTCATCATTACAATTTCCCGGTTTAACGTTTTAATCCATTCCTTCTGCGTAACAGGATCCAAAACCGATTTAATATCGGATGCTGTTTCATGTTTCATTTCCAGAATCTTTGATTCAAGATTTGATTCCATGTCTATCACAAGAACACGCAAACGGCGTTTATCGTCGCAATATTTTCCGCAAATCTGATCCGCCAACGCCTGCCTTGCCTTTTCCGTAAGATACCACAAATCCTTTGTTACAGGAGCGTATTCAGCAAGAGCTTCCATGATCCTTACGATATTTCTGATCGATACTTCTTCATTTAAAAGATTTTTTAATACTTTTTGAATCTGCGATATGGAAAGCGCTTTTAAAATTTCATTCGTTACCGCGGGGTAATCGTTTCTCAGTTCTTCCAGCATTTCCATAACTTTCTGCATGCCGAGAAATTCCGGCATATGTTTTCTGCAAATCTCTGTCAGATGAGTGGAGATGATACACACATGGTCTATTACGGTATAACCTCCGTTTACCGCGTTTTCCTTATCCTCGGCATTTATCCACACCGCGGAAATGCCGAAAGCCGGATCCTGCGTCTTCTCTCCGGCGATTTCATACTTCGCATTGCCCGGATTTATGCATAACAATGATCCCGGTATAATCTTCGAGCTTCCGGTTCTTACGCCGTTTATATTGATGCAGTACTCATTATCATCAAGCATAACATTATCAACAATTCTGACAGCGGGGATCGCCATGCCGTATTCAAAAAGCAGTATCTTTCTGACTTCAGCGATTCTTTCCGCCAGATTCCCGCCTTTTTCAATTTCCGCAAGCGGGACAAGACCGTATCCCAGTTCAACAGATATTGAATCATACGGCATAATATTTAAATCATTATTAAGCACGGACGGGCTTACGGAAATATTTTTATTGGTAACAATGGCGGCAATATCTTCCCAGTACTCCGCTGGCGCGTAATTGCCGATATCGGTTTTCTCGAATAACTCATTCGTTAACTTTTTATTTTCGGCGATCCTGATTTTATTTTTTCCGGCGATTTTGTAAATCAATCTTGCGAGGTCTAAGTCTCCCTTAGCGATAATCTTCGGCGTAAGGTTCTGTCCGCCGCATTGCAGCGCTATCGCTCTCTCGCCGGGATCCGTCAAAACTATATTAGCTTTCTGCGTTTGATCTATTATTACCTGCCTGAAGTGATCACGGTACTCCCTGTAATACTCATTGGCATCCTTTATATACGAACTACTCATGGCATCCCCCTCTTGTCCAATCATGCCATAAAAATTTTAACACACGTTTTATAATTCTGTCAAAAAAATAATAAAAAAATCACTTTTTATATTCGGCTTCAAAAACAAGGCGTTTATCACCGCCTTTTTCATCAATATAATTGATGATGATCCGGGGCGGCGAGGAGGTGAAAAAGGCTTTCCACCATCTGGTTTCCATGATGATTTCCTGCGAATTTACCCTTTCTTTGGGGATAAATATGGTTTTTTCCTTCGGCGGCTCGCCTTTTGCGAAGCCGGTAAAGGCGTCAACCCATGTATATTGGGGGAAATGATGAAAACGAAAGCCGCCGGAAGTCGTGATTACCAGCCCCCAAAGCCCTCCCTGCTTTTTCTCGTCAAACTCGTCCCAGCCCGAAATATACTTTCCAAGACCGCGTTTAAGGACTTTTTCCCCTGTTTTTTCCTCGTATTCCTGCCAGAAAGCGTCAGGCGATTTATCGTTTTTACCGGACATCACTTGTCTATCGTCCTTGTCGCGACTACGTCGATTCCCTCGTCCCAGCCGGCGATTACAATATCGCCCGCCATAACGGGGACAGGGACAATCATGCTGTAAATGGCGTTTAAGAGTTCAGGGATTTTTTCGCGCGGACACGGAGAAGACGTTCTAACCGGAACGCGTCTTACCGATCCGGCGCTTCCTTCAATCCGCACGGTCGCGGTTACAACGCGCTTTGGAGCGCGGATTTCTTCCAATGCGTAAACTGTGCCGCGCTGACAGCGGTTGCCCGTGACTGAAATGTTTTCAGGCTCGCTGTCGTCAACATCAAGAGAACATCCAACCGGGCATACAATACAAGTTAAACTTCGCATAACTTTTCCTAATTTATACTGAACTCCAGAACGGAATCCGCATTTACATTAATACCTTTAAAATCATCCGGGCCGATATTAAAACTGATCATCTCCGACGGCTGGACATGCCTTTCCTTTTTACTGCGGATAACATTATTGTCAAGGCGCAGTTCAAGCACGGCGTCATTTTTTACGATCATTGAACGCATATATATTTTATTATCCCTTTCGGGTGTGATGCGCGACGGATTTACATAACGCACATGAGATCCGGCTTTTGTCCGAATCTGCGCGGAAGGATGCTCTCCGCGAAGCCATTGTGACGCGTAACGTCCGGCGCTCCGGCTTTCCTCGCAGACCCAGTCAACAAGATCGTGGACATGAAGAACATTGCCGCACGCGAAAACGCCTTCCATATTCGTCATCATCGAGGAATCAACAACAGGGCCGTTTGTAATTGAATTAATCTCTACGCCCGCGGCGCGGGATAATTCATTTTCGGGAACAAGACCGACAGAGAGAAGCACCGTATCGCAGTCTATGCGGAAACTCTGGCCCGGCATTAGAAGGCCGTTCTCCATCGGCGTTACTTCGATCCCCTCCACGCGGTCATTGCCGTAAAGACAAGTCGTCTGAGATGACAGATAAAGCGGTATGTCAAAGTCGCGAAGGCACTGAACGATGTTACGCGTCAACCCCGCGGGGTACGGCATAATCTCCACAACCGCCTTGACCCTGCATCCTACCCAGCTCATGCGCCTTGCCATGATAAGCCCGATGTCGCCTGATCCGATTATTACAACTTCCCTGCCGGGGATAAAGCCTTCTATGTTGACAAGCCGCTGGGCAAGCCCCGCTGTATACACGCCCGCCGGTCTTGAACCGGGTATGCGGATATTGCCGCGGTTTCGCTCGCGGCAGCCCATCGCGAGTATTAAAGCGCGCGCGTGAATCCTTAACGCGCCGTTAGGTGAAACACAATCAAGCGTCGAGTATGTAGTGTTGATTGTTGAGTGCGCGGTTGGATTTACCGTGTTAAAATGGGAGACGGTCGTGTTAAGATAAACGGCGATTTTTGATTTTATTACACGCTCGATAAAACGCTCGGCGAACTCAGGTCCTGTCAACTCTTCCTTAAACAGATGAAGTCCGAAACCGTTATGAATGCACTGCATCAATATGCCGCCAAGATGATCTTCCCTTTCAAGAACCGCACACGAAAAACCTCCGGCTTCCATCTCAATCGCGGCGGCCATTCCGGCCGCTCCGCCGCCGATTACCACGGCATCGTACTGAAGCTCTCTCATAACACACCGTCCAGTACGCGGCTCTCCCCGCCGTGTTTGGTAATCTCATTCCACGAAAGCCTGGTTTCCCTCATAATAATTTTGATAATTTTGTAAGTGCAAAAACCACCCTGACACCGCCCCATCTGCGCTCGGGTAAAATATTTTATTCCGTCAAGCGTCGTGTGCCCAAGTTTTACCGCCTGCACAATCTCCGCCTCGCTGACATTTTCACAGCGGCACACAATGTCGCCCCATGCTTTATCTTTGGCGATAAAATTGTCCAGTTCGTTTAAATTCATCTCCCGCGCACAGGGATGGTTCTCCACAACGGGATTCCAGCCGGGCTTCTCCGTTAGCTGCAAACCCATATCGACAAGAATGTTTTTTACATATTCGCCTATGGCGGGAGATGCCGTTAACCCCGGGCTTTGAATCCCCGCTACCTGTACAAAGTTACGCGCTTTTTTTGAAGCCTCTATATAAAAATCCTCTCCAAGGCACGGACGCAAACCCGCGAAGGAAGTAATTACATCATTCTGGCTTAACGAGGGTATCATGGTCTTCCCGCAGATCAGAATCTGTTCAAGGTGTTTTTGAGTGGTGGAAAAATCATTTTTATCATCAACGGAGTCCGCGGTGGGTCCGACAAGCGCGGTTCCCTCAACTGTCGGAATTACAAGCATCCCCTTTGACACGGAAGTCGGAACAGGGAAAACCACCTTTGACGGACACGCTTTTGTCAATTTGTCTAAAAGAAAATACTCGCCCTTCCTCGCGGAAATTTTAAAATCCTCGGCGCCAAATATTTTAGATACCTCGTCGGCGTAAAGACCGGCTGCATTAATCGCGTAACGCGCTTTTATTTCCCTTCCGTCTTTGGCGCGGATGAGCCAGTAATCTCCGGCCTTTACTCCGCTGTCCATGCCGCGGCTAACCGCGCCGCCCTTATCAAAATGGCTTGCTTCGCTTACAGTGAAATTGGTAAAAAGTTCCACTCCGTTTTTAAGCGCGGATTCCACAAGCGCGAATACAAAGCGGTACGGCTCGATAATCCCGCCGCCAGGCGCGTAAAGCCCGCCCAGTACATCAGGTGAAAGTTTCGGCTCAAGTTCCAGAATCTTCTGGCGCGAACAAAGTTCGATCCCAAGACAGTCATTCTCGACACCTTGAAGATAAAGATGCTCAACAACTTTCATCTCGTCATGATGAAGAGCGGCGACGATTATCCCGCAGCGGCGGAAAGGAAAGTTAAGCTCCCTTCGAAGCTGGTCGAACATCAAACTGCCCTGCATTTCAAGACGCGCTTTAAGATATTTTTTATTATGATGAAAACCGCCGTGAATAATTCCTGAGTTAGCTTTGGAAGTGCCGAAAGACACATCGGCGGCTTTTTCAAGCACGGCGATTTTGATAGAGTACGCGGAAAGACGGCGCGCGATATTCGCTCCCGAAACTCCGCAGCCGATAATAGCAGCATCAAATTCCATATTTTATTGTATAGCCTAATAAGCGGAAAAACCATATAATTTAATTATGAAGCAATTGAGAAAAAGGCTGTTCATCAGCAAAAGAACCGGCGCCGGCGAACGTGATAAGATGATCAAACTGGCAATTGAAAACGAGTGTAATACCCTTGTTTTTTCATTGGATGACAGCTATTTTAAAAACCGCAGCAAGAACACTAAATATATAAAATTGATAAAAAATTACGGCCTCTTTATAGAAGCTGGAGGACGCAATTTTCCCCTGCTGATGCCGAAAAAGCTGTTTTTTTTCAACCGTGAACTGTTCCGCATGGAAAGAGGCAGGCGGAGGGCGTCTCACCACTTCTGCCCGACCAATCCTAAAACCACGGCAATCATCGCGGAAAACGCGGCTGTTTGGATCGAGCGTGTGATCGAGGGAGTGACACAACCCCGCGTCTTCCATCTATTGCCGGATGAAGGCCGCGAAACCACATGGTGCGCCTGCCCCGCCTGCCGCGCCTTCAGCCCTGCCGAACAGTACCTTATCGCCGTCAACACAACAGCTGATGTGCTTGCCAAATACGACCACGAAGCGATGCTCGCTTATGTAGATTTTGACACGGAACCTGAAGCGGAAGGAATTTCACCTAGAAAAAATGTGATGGTTTGCAAGTAAATTTTTAAAACTATTTGATATAAACCGCTTAAAATAAAAATGCGATAATCCCAAAAAAGACAAACGCGATCATAATACCGGCGATAGTTTCAAATAAAATTATATTCATTACATTGTTATATTGAAATCTTGTAATGTCAGCGCCGACAAGCCCTAGAAATTCCCCGGTATCTTTATGCACAATAGGCGCGTATGCCGAAAGCCTCGTACCGTATTCGGTGTCTTCAAAGTCTATACCTGCGGTCGGGAGCCGCGTGTCATAAGCTTCTCTGTTTGCGGCTACAAGCGTATCTTTAACGCCAGGCGCTGTATACACAGAGCTTGACGGATCTTCGCCGCCGATAATATACATCATCGTGTCATTATCAACACGCATTTCGGTATATATATAAAAAACCTGATCCACATTTGAATTCTTAATGTTCATCATTAATTCTTTTGTACGGCGGTAATAATCTGATTCAATGTCAAGGGTTTGCAGGAAATTTTTATAGCCGTCTGAATCGGACGCGATGACCGAAGCGACAGTCAGCGCGACAGATTTACATTTAAACACCAGTTGTTCTTTGAGAATGTTACTTGCCAAATTATATGATATTATGCCGGTAATCAATTTAATAAAACAAAACAAGAAAGCGATCGTTATAATCTGCCGCTTGACACGCTTATTTTTTGCTATATCCGATAAATTCATTACGTTATATAAAATAAATATAACATTTTTCTGATGTTATGACAAGCCGGAATTTTTCTTTTTACCGTTCTGCTTCCACACAACAAATACATTAAACCACTTGCTGTCATGTTTAACATGAAACATTCCGCCGTAACTTCCGGCGACCGCCATAACGCTTTCAAGCCCGATTCCGCAAATGTGGTTGGAAACATGCGCCGCGCCGTCGTATACCGCGCTGTCTTTCGTGCTTACAAACTTTTCGCCGTCTTTTATAACTTCGCCGTTATATGTGTTACGCACCATAATCGCAAGTTGTTCTTCCTGCGGTTTTACAACCAGCTTAATTTGCCGTTCTTCGGCAGGATCTAGTTTTTTACACGCTTCTACGGCGTTCTCAAGCAGGTTTCCCAAAACGATGCATATTTCATAATTCTGTATAATAAAATCACGCGGTATTTTAATGGAAACGTTAAAATCAATATTTAATCCCCTGCATTTTCCGGCGTAATCAGCGATAAGAGAATTTATCACGGGGTTTTCGCAGAAATTGAGCAGCTCCTTTTCCTCCAACTGGTTTTGTAAGCCCCGCAAATATTCATCGCTTTTTTCGGTTTCACCCCTGCGTAGCATATCAAGCGCGGTGTTAAGATGGAATTTATAATCATGCCTCATAACCTTTAAAACATCGTACTGTTCATTCATTTTTCTGTAATGCTCACGCCCTGTGGAAATAATATCGTGCGCAAAATCAGCTTCGTACTTTTGCTTCATTTTTTCGTGCGTGTTTACAATGGCGAAAAGCAAAATGACAAAACTCCACATAACAAAAAACATGACCGATAACGCCATTATCAAATCAGATTGAAACAATGGAGGAATATATTCTAAAATTAACCATGAAGCGGCCGCGCTTATAAAATATAATATCCATTCCCTCGCGTGTCCGTAAGCAAACACTTTTTTGATCAGTTTTCTCCCGAATTTTAACACGAGCGCCGCATAGATAAAGTATAAAATAAAAGTAATGATAATAAGCATTAAAAAGCATATATTCTCTCCGTATGGAATAAAAAGATCCGCGAGCGTTATTCCAAGAAGCCGTAAGAATGTAATAACTGTCATCAACATAAAAAACGCGAACATTCTTTGAAACAGCATTTCTTTAAAAAGCAGAATAATCAGAGGAAGGTATAAAAATGACTGGAATATTTTTATTCTTTCATTTAACTCAAAATACCCGTTAAATATTAATGAAACATTAATCAATCCGCTTGCCAATGTTATTACAATAAAACAATTAATTACAAATAAAAATGATTTCTTATACGTTAAACAAAACATCAATATAAAAACGCTTGTAAAAACTGAAAAAAACGGAACTATAATCAAAGCTATTTCTTTCATTACATATCCTTTCCCATTACACGCATAAAATATTGATCGTTAAACTCTTTATAACTTCTGGAAATCGGCGTTTTTCTGCCGCATCGCAGGTACACTTCTTTGCCATTAATTTGCATAATGGCGTCCATATTAACCACATAAGATCTATGGCATTGAGCAAAACGCCCGTCCGCCGTTAACTGAGGTAAAACATCGCTTAAGGCGGCGGTGATAACAATATCTTCACCGTTTAACAAATGAAAATAAACATTGTTTCGCATAACTTCAACAAATGAAATCTCATGAAAAAATAAAAATTTGGTCATATTTCTGGTGGTAACAGGTAGTCCGGCTTTGTCTTCATTTTTTTTAACTTCCAGTATTTCAAGTAAAACATTTTCAATATTTTTTTTATTAAAAGGTTTTAATAGATATGAAAACGCTTTTACCTGATACGATTCTATTCCGTAATCTTTGGAAGTAGAAAGAAGAACAATTTTCCCGTTGAAATTCTGCTCGTACAATTTCCGCGCAATTTCAATGCCGTCCATCTCAGGCATAATAATATCAAGGAAACACACATCAATTTTTACCCCGGTTTTAACGAAGGCAAGCAAATCGCCGCCTTTTTCAAAATACCTGATATTCAACTCAATACTTTCCGGGGCTTGTTGAAGAGCCTGCGAGACTTCATTAAGCGCCTTTTCAAGTTTTTGCGCTTCATTTTTTATGTCATCGCATATCAAGATATTCATTGCAATAATACTACCATTTTTCTAAATAAAAATTAATGTCCATTGCCGTTTTCTCTGCATTTTGTCCTGTTTCAAGCGCATTTAATCCTAACGCAAAGTATTTCGTCCTGTTTCGCAAACGTTTCGTCCTTTTTAAAGAAAAAGCATTTTTTTAACTTTCTTTCCTTAATATAATTAAAATTCTACAGTATTTTAATTAAGAAGGCAAAGCTGTGAGCGTCAAAATCACATCTAACGATTCAGCTCAATATCAAATAGTCCCGGCAAGTTATGAAAAAACGGATGAACCGGAAGACCGGCAGTCTAATTTTTCGCGTAAAAAGAGGCGCAATGCCGATAAAAATTCAATTTTTTCTATCGGCTTTAAACTTGTCGTGATAGTTACCCTGATTGTAATTGTCTCGCTCGGGTCGATAACGGCTCTTGTCTCATGGCTTGTAAGGCAGGATTTGCAAATATCGGCGGAAGACGTTAATTTTGAAACAAACCGCCGGTCGGCGCAGGAAACCGAAGACATCCTGCTAAGGACGCGTTCTGATACTCTGACTCACATCCACACAATTACAAACGCAATCGATCATAATAATTTTATCCGGCGCAGTACACATTATTTTTTCAGGCAGAATCCCCGTATAGCAGCTATCGGTTATATAACCGACGGCTTTTCATCCGGCAATGATAGTCATATTTTAGTTAACGAACAATTTTTTATAACGAATGATATTGATTCAAACCTTGCCGGTACTTTTATAAATGATCATGAAACGACATTAAGACGCGCAGGAGCCGGAGAAACAATAGTGTTAAACGCCGCTCCGCATTTTACAGTCCATCTTTTGGCGATGTTTTTTCCGGGCGAGAACAGAAATTCGGGTGTTGTAACGCTTTTTTCACCGGAGAATCTTAACACCTCTTTTGGAACAGGCGTAAACAGATCTTGGCTTATAAACAGTCAGGGTGACATTTTGATCCACAGCGATATAACAAACATTCAAAACGCCGTCAATGTATCGGGTCAGAATTTTATTCGTGATATACAAGAAAGCCCTCAAAGAAACAGGCAGGAGCTTATCGAAACGGATTTCGGCGTTACGCGGATTCAATCTTCAAACGCTTTTGATGATTTAAAACAAAAAGTATTATCTTTCATTAATTTACGTGTTGATTTTGTATACAAAACGCTGAGTATCAATAGAAAAGTGTCACATAACGAAAGATCAGATACCGCTCACAGCTCTTCCATACGCCAATTTATGGCGTACACAAAATTAAATACAGGCGGCTGCACCGTAATAACCAACATCGAATATGATAAAGTTTTTGAAGGAATAGAAGCGACAACAAGACGCAACATTTATCTGACATTCGCGGTTTTGGGTTTATCAATAATGCTTATCTGGTTTTTCGCAAAAAGCATTTCAATACCTCTTAAGGTGCTCGCCGTTGCGGCGCGAAGAATAGAAGGCGGCGAGTTTGATATTTCTTTGAATCAAAAGGGATTCAAGGGTACGCGGCGGGATGAAATCGGCGTATTGAGCGCGAGTTTTCAAAAGATGACATCCGCCCTGCACATTTTCGGAAGATTCACAAATAAAGAAATAGCGATCAAAGCCATGCGTAACCAGATAAAACCGGGCGGGCTTCCCAAACACGCGACGATTTTCTTTTCCGACATCCGTGGGTTTACCGCAAAATCTGAAACCTTTACCAATATATTCGGTGAGGATTCTTCAAACCGCATCATTCATTGGCTGAACGAATATTTTACGCAGATGATCGACTGCGTGGAAAAAACAAACGGCACAATAGACAAGTTTATCGGTGATGCGGTAATGGCGCATTGGGGAACAGCCTACACAAGCGGAAGCCCCGCCAAAGACGCAATCGCCTGTGTTAAAGCGGCTCTTATGATGCGTAAAGCGTTATACGACATGAACAAAAACCGCAGAAAAGGCGATTTAAGCGATCCGCCAATCAATATCGGATGCGGAATCAACACAGGAATAGTAACCGCGGGGCAGTTAGGAAGCGATCAAAGAATGGAATACACGGTTATCGGCGATCCTGTCAATCTCGCTTCGCGGATAGAATCTCTTACAAAACCGCTGGGGGCTGATATTTTAATTTCCGAGTATACATGGAAAATGGTTAACAAATATTTTATTACGGAAGAAATGCCGTCAGTAACCGTAAAAGGAAAAGAAAAGCCGCTGCGTATATTCGCCGTTGTCGGAGCCGCCAACGCGGAAAAGGGGCCGAAAACGCTCGAAGCTGTACGCAAACTGCTCGGAATAGAAACCCCGGACCTTGGAAAAACCGACCTTAACGCGGATGAAAAGAAATATAAAATAGGCGGCGAAACGAAAAAATAATGACGGCTGCCGCACGAACAAAACCGAGATATGTAGAACCAGTTAAAACCGGTTTCCGCTTCCGGGATTTTCTGGTGATTTTATTATGCCTTTTTATAATCGGTTACTTTTTAAATCTTTTCAGGCTCGATTTATTTCAGACAATAAATTTACAAAATGTGGAGCCTGTCGGCACAATCACAATAAAAAATAACACAGTACAGCGGCGGATCGCGGACAGGGTTCTTTGGGACAGGCTCGTAATCGAATCGCCTGTATATTTGGGCGATTTAATCCGCGTGGCGGAAATGTCATCCGCTGTTTTAAATATCGACGGGCAGCAATTGGATATAGGCGAAAACACGCTTATTCGTATTCAACTTGCGCCTAACGGCGAAGGCTTGCAAATAGAATTAAGCGAGGGAAGCATAGGAATAACAGTTACCGAGGACAGCGTTAACCACGGATATACACCGCTTCAGTTAAACATGAACGGACGCGTAGTCGAAACAACAGCGGGAACTTCCATTACCGCTTCCGCTTCAGACAAAGGAACTCAGGTTCAGGTAAACGAGGGAGCTGTAACCTTTATAGAAGGAACCACAAGCAGGGAAATTACATCAGGTGAACAGCTTGCCCTGGATAACACGGGAACAGAAGTTCTTCTGCCGTCCGTAGTAGTAACCCACCCCCTTCCCAACGCGCGTTATGTGAAAACAACACAGCAAAGCGTTCCTATCGCTTTTTCATGGAATAGAATTAATTTGCAGCCGCAGGAGTTAATCCGCCTTGAAATTGCCGCCGACAGGTACTTCAGCCGGAATGTTATTGCGTTTAACGATCTTAATACATCATTGGAGACAACGCTTGAAGCGGGGAACTGGAACTGGCGGTTTATATTACAGGACACGGTTCTATCAACAGGCAGGCTTACTGTAATAGAAGCGTCTGTGCTGGATCTGCAAAGTCCCGCGAGAGGAAGTTTATTCCGTTATGACACAGAGCCGCCTGCCGTACGTTTCCAGTGGTCGGAAGTCGAAGAAGTTTCGCATTACATCATAGAAATATCATCAACATCAAATTTTGAAAATCATACAACAAGACAGACATCCGCTCCATTCTATGTGGACGCAAGTCTTGGAAGCGGCACATGGTATTGGAGAGTAAAACCTGTTTTCGCGTCTTCATATACAGGCAGCACGGAATTTTCAAGGATTTCATTTTTCATAACAGAACAAAGCGAAGCAATAAAACAGGCGAACGAAGTAACTCTGCTTGCGAGCGTGCAGACAGCGGAAATAGAACAAGAAATAAGTCAGGCATCCGTTCCTGAAATTGTTCCCGAACCGCAGATAATTGTCGTTGAGCCTGAACCGCCGTTCGCCGTACCCGCTAACCGCACTCCTGTCAACGGACAAGTGTACGGCATTGAACAATTAAGAACACAGCGCAGCATTGTATTCAATTGGACGCCGGTACAGGGAGCAAACGCGTATATCGTTACACTACTTCAGCAAACCGCATCAGGACGGCGCGTAATTAACAACGTAACGGTAACAAGCGCAAGGTGGGTGCTTGATGACATCAGCGTATTATCAGGCGGCGGCGGAACCAGACGCGGCACATATATTTGGCAAGTTGAAGCAATTACAAGAAACGCGGACGGAACAATAAATCGGCGCGGAGGAATCGGAGAAAATTCTTTTACAATGGATATACCTTCGCCAAACCCTGTCCGGGCAGACAGCCCGGGGGTGCTATATGGCTACTGATTTTTTAAATCAAATTGGAAGTTCATGTAAGAACCGATGGTTCTGTTTGTGCGGTTCGCGGTTATTAAAAAAATTTATATTATTAAGTTTACTTATATTTTTCTCATTTCCTCTTATGGCGCAGAATGGATCGGCAAGTTTCCGTATTGAACTCCGTTTCATCCAACGTCTTACATGGACAGGAGACGACTACGCTCTGCGCTACGAAGTAATAATCGAAAAAGAAGAATTGTTAAACCAAACCGGACGAGGACGTTACAGCCGTTATTTTCAGGGTTTTACAGAGGATATTTTTATCGAGGTGTCGCTGCCTCCCGGAAATTACCGCTTTCAGGTAATCCCATATGATTTTTTTAACTCGCCGGTTCCAGGAGCGCAATGGGTAAATTTTGAAGTATTAAGCGGCGGCGATAAACTGGCGGAAGGAGATCATGAAGTAATTTTAATTAATCCTGGTAATGAAACAAGCAGAACAGAAATGATCATATCCATACCCGGACAGCCGGATATAGACGTGGATAACCGGCAGGAATTGCCGCGGGATGAAATCCCCGAACCGCAGATTCAAGGGCAAACAGCCGCTCAACCTGAAACAGAACCGGAAATAATTACAATAACCGTTACCGAGGCTTTTAATCGATTTGACATATATCTGGGAGCGGCATATATACCGCTTCTGCCGCTTTACAATGATAATAAATTTTTCTTCGGCGAAAATATTTCTTATATCAGCGCAGGATTGCGCGCAGGCGTAGTTTCCGCGAGGCGGAGTTTTGTAAGCCCCGGACTGGAATTGTCGGTTTCGTGGCGCATTTATGAATCATTACAAGCAATAACTGTTGATTTTTACTATATTTCGCAAATGCGAATTTTTAACAGCTCCCGAAGTGAAGCCTCAAGCGGCGCCTCGAATTCCGTCTGCGCCTTTAATTTCCGTCTCGGCGCGGGCGTTTCCCTGTTATCTGACATTCCGCCGGTATCTACAACGGGGCAATATTCACTTCACGCGAATATAGGATTGTCTTTTCTGTTCCTTGTAACACCGAGACTATACATCGAAGCCGGAGCGGATTATTCGCAATTTTTCACGCTGGATCATTTTGGTTTCTTTCGTCCGTGGATAGGCATTGGAGCGAGGCTTTGATGAAAATTATAAGCCGCGTATCATCACGAACTTATTATTTGGCGTTAGTGTGGTTCATGGTAAATTTTATTTTTATAAATATCTCTTTGTCCGCGCAGGTGAATGAAAGATTTTTAACGCCGCCGCCCGAAAGAGGCGAATTTTGGTTTTGCCCGAGCGTGGAAACTGCTCTTTACAGTGAACGCAGTTTTTCTTATGGAGCGGGATTCGCGGCGGCGTATGGAAAAAAAGCGTCTATCGGTATAAAAGGAGTTTTCTTTATTGATGACGCTGACATTCTCGATGTATTGGAATTACGCGTCATTTTCCGTTTATATTTTTTCACAGGAGCCGCAAACAGCGGCCCGTATTTTCAACTGGAAGGAGGACCTGCGGTATTTTTTCACAGAGAACACGGCATCGAACTCCCCGCGGCATTCGGAATGTTCACCGCGGGACTTACATTCGGCTGGCGTTTTCCTCTTGGAAATTATTTTTTCATTGAGCCGTCTGTCAGAGGAGGCTATCCATTTTTAGCCGGAGCTTCTTTATCCATCGGGTTAAAGTTGTAACCTGTTATTCGTCCTTTTTCAATAGCTTTATATCCTGTATGAATAAAATTCACTTTTCATAACTATCTTCCATAATATAATAAAAAAATAAAGAACCTCTGAAATAAAACCATGTCTTCCCGGACCACCGTGCGTTGCGCGGCTGCGGTTTACTTCAGAGGCTTTCTAATTATACCAACTGTATGGGAGGTATGCAAATGAAAAAGAAAATATTAAAAAACGGTTTAACCTGCATTGTAACGCTGCTTGTTTTATCAGTGTTTTTAACTGCTTGTCCTGAACCCGAAGGTCCCCCGGGCGGTGAATCAGGCGGCGCCGTAGTTTTAGGCGGCATCCCCCTTTTCAGCGGCAGCTTTGAAGGATTCGGCGGGGGCGTTATCCAGGTTTTTAATGAAAACCAAGTGCAGGGTTCACTCTCATTACGCTCCGCGCGCAATCTTGGAGCCTCCGGCACGACGCTTGTCGCCGCCATCGAAGTCGAAGAAAGCGGCGATGTGATTCTGCTTGAAGGACCCTATGATCCTGTCAGCGGGATGTTCAATCTTTCCGCCAGAACCAATGACTACGTATATATGCTCACAGGCGCTATGGATGACAGTAAAGAATTCTTTTCGCCTGTCGTAACTATTCTAAAACCGGATGGAGACAACTGGGTCGGGGGACGCGCGATTATTGAACCGGATCTGACAGCTGAATTCACCAAGATGGAAGCTACAAGCATGACAGCACCCAATATGCCGGCTATAGTTATGGGAAGGCATGAGCAATACAACGAGTGGGATGATCCGGCGGATGGACCCGCCTTTGTAACACTCATTTCACCTGCCGGGCTTGTTCTTCTTGAGCGGGGCGACGGCGGAGTATATAAAGAACGCGATGATGGATGTATACCTTTTGTCGAGGTTGATCAAATCAGCAGCAGGGAGATTCATGCTATTATTTCGAATAACCATTTTGACGGGTTAGATTGGGAAACTCATGGTTTTCCAGCCTATGTGTATGATGTTACCGGTTTCGATATCGAAACTAATAAGGTTTCCATGACCCAGGAAGATTGGGCGAAAGTAAGTTGGACGAAGTATGAGTTGTGGCTAATAGAAGAAAAAGAACTTACACCTGTCCGAATGTACAATAAAAGGAGCATCACAATCTCTCAGGGAATGTTAGAAGGGGAACTGCTGTGGGGTTTCTCCGGCGATCAACCTGGCGGGGTACCAGACGTAGCAACCGTCGCAGAAGCGCGCGCTTTGTCTATGAAGACAGGATCGCGTTTGTGGTGGCCGCAAAATTTTGTTGTAAACAATTTAATACTTTCATGGGGTGCTGTGGAGTATGCCGTCTCCTACAAAGTTAAAGTTGGATTTGATGGTGAATGGGTTACTGTTACTACACCTGAGTTTGACCTGTCAAATGACTTTCCTATGCAAGGCGGCGGAGAATGGGAATCTTACAAGATTTTTGTGAAGTCGATTGCTGCGCCATCAATTCAACAAGTGGATTGGTGCGACAGTTGGGAAGCGATGGTTAATCTTCGCTATGACGGCAGCATTTATGAGGAAGGCACCGGTCCTTTGGAAACGCCTTGGGGTCTGACTGTAAACGGTATGAAAGTTTCATGGACTTCTCCCTATCCTGATGAAACCTATACGTTTCAACTCCGTATCTCTGAAATAGAAGGCGGTATCGAAGAAAGTGAAATTATCACCGGTACAACTTATACTCTTCCACAGGAGTATGCCGGCAAGACAGGCTTAGTGCAAGTTAAGACAGTTGCCGGTCTGCTCTACCCAGACAATGTCGATTCAGTGTATTCCGATTGGGTTTCGTTTGGTACAGAAGTGAAAATCCCCATACTGGAAGTATTGAAAGCGCTGCCTCCCCAGGACAGTGAAAACCCGTTTAATTTTGATAATGCCGATCTTAGTTCAATAACATGGGGCGATCTTGCTGAACTTATGGGCTATTCCAATTTTATGTTTCTGCCATTTGACTTAATTAGTTATGCAAATGTATATGATGGGCAGGCGCCGAATGGCTTTGAAACAGGCTCAGGTAAAGATGGCTTTTTAGAGCTGGTGAATGGTGACGTGTTATTTGCACCTTCCATAGGTTCAGATACGTCGTTTAACACGAATCAGAAACTCGTTATTAAATGGAGACTGTTTGACTACAATCCCAATTAATGGCGGACGTTAGTTCTCCACACAGTTGATGTGTTTTAAAAAACCGATCCCCTTAGGGGGGTTGGGTTTTTCTCTAGAAACTGCGCTGCAAGCAGCCGGTTTATAACCAATTTATATAGGATGTATACAAATGATGAAGAAAACCAGAGGAATTATTACATTTCTCGCAATAATCGGATTAATGTTCACGCTGGCAGTCTGCGATAACGGCAGTATCCCCCCCGATGGTTCCGGCAGCGGCGCCGCTCTGTTCAGCGGCAACTTCGAAGGGAGCGAAGTCGGCGTTATCCAGATTTTCAGTGAAGAGCAGGCGGCAAGCTCTGTCAGATCGCGGAACTTCGGCGCCCTCGACACCAGGCTTTTTGCCGCCATCGAAGTCGATGAAAACGGCACGGTGCTGAAGCTTGAAGGTCCGTATGATCCTGTCAGCGGGATGTTCAATCTTTCCGCCAGAACCGAAGAGGGAATATATATGCTCTCCGGTACAATGGACGGGGATAGGGAATTCTATTCGCCTGTCGTAACAATTTTAAGACCGCAAGACGGCGACTGGAAAGGAGAGCCCGCGAGAGTTATGCCGGAGCCGGAGGCTGACTTCACCACGAGGGATTTTACAACTGTACCTTCTTCAGACATGCCGTCTGCAAAGCTGGTTATTGGAAGGAATGCGGTTTATACCAACTATGAAGCCCGGGATGAGGAGGAGCATAACTTTATATTACTCCTGTCACCCGCCGGGGTTGTCTCTCTTTACCGGCAGCAAGGCGGACCAAATGATGGATGCTGGGTAGAACTGGATAATACGACTGTTCATGAGATTGAGCGAATCAGCGACAGGGAGATTCACATCATATATTCGTATAACCGTTTTACAATTACAAACGGCGTTAATGATTTTCCCACTTTTATGACTGCCGTTGGCTTTGACCGCAGCAGACCCGCCATAACCATTCAAGAACTGGCGGACATAAGCGGTCCGTTATATGAAATTTGGCTGTTAGAGAATAATGTTGAGCACACCCGAATGTATTCCAAAAGGGGATATATAATCGCTGAGGGCGGTGATTATGATCAGCTGATGTTGACGAGAAATCTCCCTAATGAGCAGCACGTAACGACCTTGGCGGCTGCGAGAGATCTTACTTTACCCACCGGATCGCCTTTGCCCGCGCCTGAAAATTTGAGGGTAGAAAATAAAATCCTTAAATGGGATCCTGTAGATAACGCCGTCTCCTACATGGTGCAATTTGGGTATTCTTATTCTGATATGAAGCTTCCTGCTGAAGGCACCACATTTAACCTGTCGGTTTGGTTTCCGGTGATTGAGGAGCACCCATTTCCTTCTTACAATGTTAACGTGTGGGCGATCGCCGCTGACGGCCAAGACGTTTGGGGTGACGGTTCATATGCGAGTATTCAGCTTACCCCTGAAGGCGACTTTTATGTCTCTCCTTTGATGACACCTACTAACCTAACGGTACGCGGTAAAACCATTTCATGGGTTTCTAACGATGAAAATGCCTACTCGTTTACGCTGCGTATCTCTACAGGAGGCACGGTCACAACAATTCTCGATAACAGCGGCATGACTTATGATCTTCCTGCGTCGTATAATACCTCTGTGGGCTTCGTGCAAGTCAAGGCTGTCCCCGCTAACAGCTTAAATGCCGATTCGGAATATTCCGATTGGGTTTCGTTTGGCACCGAAGCGTTCGTCCCCATATTGGATGTATTACAAGCGCTGTGTACCGAAAAAGGGAAAACGCCGGTTACTCAAAACGATCTGAGTGCAGCAACAACATGGGAGGATCTTGTTTTGCCTATGGGTTATGATAGTATTTGGCCGCTGACAATGGAATTTAGAGACCTCGATGTCTATACATATTATAATGGGTCGGTTCCGGCGGCTTTTGAAAATATCACAGATATGGAAAATTTTGCTGCCGATTTATCGCTGGATGCAAACGACAGTAACCGGGTGTCTGTTGGAGATATACTTTCAGATACACCGTTTAATTTGTCGCAGAATGTAGTTATCAAATGGCGGCTGGGATGGGGTTCCGACTACGATCCCGCCAATCCTAATCCTTAACGGCGGTTGAATGACGCAGCTTGTTAAGCTGATCGATTTTTAATTTAAAAATAATCTCCTTATTTCCCGGCGGCGTTTGCTGCCGGGTTTTTTTATTTATTGTCTGTGAGATATGAATTCGTCAAGATTATTAATTATATAAAGCGTGCCGTAAGAATGTAGTAGGTCATAAAAGTCAGAAATATAATCAAATATTTTATATTTTTTAAAAACATCAAATGAAGCTTTTCCTGTTAAGTTGTGGAACTCCTTATAATTTTCAAGGCAAAATATTTTAAATTGCATTATTTCCATTGGAACCCCGCATTAATCGGAAAATTCAATTTTTCCGGTAGACATCTCTTCTTCAAAAAGAAAGAAGAGTTTATCGGTACTGTAATGCCAAATTTTCGTTTGTTCATCTTCAAGCAAATCATACAGATTGGAATTATAAAGCAAGGCAATTGCGTCATCCTGCTGCAGGTTTTTTTGCTCCATTATTTTTTTAACAAGATCGGCAATGAATATAGGAAGTATCGCTCCAAATTTTTCTTTATCCATCAGAAACATCCCCGATGTTTTCATGTTCTACATATTTGCAGTATTCCAGCGCATGATTTGTATGAAAAAGTATTTGATTGTATATTTTTTCAATTTTTAACCGAATAATCGTTTCGCTGACAGTCAATACTCCAGTTTCAAATAACTTGACTGCCGCGTACACGTTATCATTGGCGACAGGTCCCATAGCTAAATCATATTTATATCCGGCTTCTTTCCCGCTTCTGCATGCAAAGACAAAATCCAGCCATTCAGGAGACGGTTCTTCAAATTTTATTATATTTAATTCTTTTACGGCTTTTTCGATATCAAAGTTATATGTACAGATAACACGCTGCTTTGTTTTTTTAATCCTGCTGACAATCTCAGTCCATCTTTTTGCCTGTTCATAGGATGATGTTGTATAAAAACCTTCGCCGAAATCCAAAAACCTGTTGGCAGCAAAAATTTTCGGTTCTTTAACCGCGATATTACTCCCATGGTAAATAACCATACCATGCCATTTTAACAGTCCGCATGCAGTCTGTCTATAGCTCGCTGTAGCGTTGCGAATGGAACAATAAAGTCTATCAGGTTGAGGTTCATTCGATTAAAATACCCTTTTTTATATTATCAATAGCGTATTCGATATTTCGGATGATTGTTTTCTCAATTCTGGTAAGCATGATATTGTCATAATAAATGCTGTCATCTGTCAAGAAAAACGCAAAAATGGGAATACCGAGGTTTTCTGCCAATTTTTCTATCAAACCAGACGATGCAAATACGATTCCCCTTTCTATTTCACTTAAATGCTTTACAGTAATGTCTACATTTTCAGATAACTGCTCCTGTGATAGTTTCTTCTCTTTTCGGTAGTTTTTTAAATTTTTCCCAAAAATACTCTTCACAGTCATGATTTATAATTAAAAAACAATTATTTACGTAGAACAATAACGTATTTGGGTAATATTTCAAGTTTTATACCAAAATTTCAACGTTTTTCGTTGAAATTTATATTGACATATAACCCTATATAGTTTATTTTATTAGATAAATACACTTTTTAAGTTGAAAAGTGTAAAAGTACAGTCTAAGGACTTAAACAAATAAGGAGAAATTATATGGCAAAGGAAACGAAATTCATTGAAGTATCCCCATCTACAGTAAACAGCACTATTGAGAGGTGGAATGACTTCGGGTGGGAACTTTTAGGAGCGCCGCAAGAAATTAATTACACAACAACACATAGGACACAGGAAACTGATAAACATTACTCATCAGAGTATACAGAAAAAACAAATTACGTAAAAATTACTTTTCAACGCGATAACTCAATACCAAACTATAAAGAAATAGTTTCATTGGAAAACGAGTATTTATCTCTAAAAGATCCTCCGCCGCCGCCTCAAGATTTTAAAACTCCAAGTTTTGGCATAATATGGTTTTTACTGGCAGCGGCAGGTATATTTTTTGGTGTAATCCCCGGCATCGTAATAATTGTTTGCCGTTTATTACATAACAAGAAAAAGAGTGCGGAAATTGAACCAAAACGCCAAGCATGGCTAGCTAAAAAAGAAGAAGGTGAGAATGAGGTAAAACGCAAGAGAAAAGATCTTAGAAGTAAAGCAAAATCATTACAATAAAAATATAATAAATAGGATGTTGTTTATGAATAAATTATTATTAAGCATAATTTCTATTATTATGTTTGTTATGGGCTGTACTGGCGGCGCAAGACCAGTAGAAAATGCTACAGGAAATTCTGATCTTTTAACATTGGATCAAGCGCTTAAAGAAGCGGCAACTCGTATTGACGAAAGAATTCAATCAGGATCAAAAATAGTACCGTTAAATTTTAATTCTCCTCATGATAGATTTTCAAACTATGTATTAGAAGAATTAACGGCTAATCTTGTTGACAGTAGAATACTAACTATTGTAGATAGGAGAGAAATAGATAGTATTCGTAATGAATTCAGTTTTGAGTTTTCCGGCGATGTTGAAGAAGACTCAATGCAGCAAATTGGACGCAGACTTGGAGCACAGTCAATCATTACTGGGAATTTTACAGATATGGGAGGATTTATAAGGATAATGATACGTGTTTTGAATGTGGAAAATGCAACTGTAGATGTACAATATCGTGCAAATATTACAAATGATACAGTTACTACTGCATTGCTTACAGGAGGTAGAGTAAATACAGCAGCTAATACTCCCAGACAAGCCGCTTCTACAACAGTGACACAGGTAACAAATACAACACCAATACGATATACAGTAACTTTTAATGCAAATGGAGCGAACGGTACTGTTCCATCTTCACAAACTGTTCAGAGCGGAGAAAGTATTACAATTCCGGATAATCAAACAATGTCCAATTCCAGAGGAAATTTTGGCGGCTGGAATACAAGAACAGACGGTACAGGTATGTCATATGCAGCAGGTGATTCTTTAGTCGTAAATTCTAACATCCAATTATTTGCTCGATGGATAGAACAGGTTTATAGAATCGGTGATACCGGACCTGCCGGTGGATTAATATTTTATGACAAAGGAAATAACTCTGGCGGCTGGAGATACCTTGAAGCCGCTCCAGTGAATTTAGGTCCCGCACCTTTTGCCACACAAGGGTATACATATGATAACATCGGATATTTTGGATATAATTCAAGAACAAATGAACGTGGTTCAAGAGCTCTAGGTACAGGAAAGTTTAACACAGAGTATTTAATGAGAATCGCTAATAATAAAGGCGGCGGATTTGGTTGGGCAGTCCAACTTGCAGATAGCTATGAGTTAAATGGAGTTGAGGATTGGTTTTTACCTAGTCTAGATGAATTAAATTATATATATGGCAATTTATTAATGAGAGGACATGGAAATTTAAGGTCAGAAAGATATTGGTCTTCATCAATAGGCAGTACCGGATGGATTGATCCGTCGGTGCAATATATAAATTTTTCTACAGGTGAGGTTTCAAGTACCGCAGAACAAAGTAATGCAAGATATCTTGTTCGTCCTATACGGCAATTTTAGAAAATGTAAAATTATTATACATATCTGCCATTTTTGTCAGATATGCAGATAAAAATTGAGAAAAAAGCGTCGTTTAGCATCAACTATTCGTCCCGTTCCAACGGTTTTTCGTCCTGATTGGTGAAAAATAACTATTTTAAACATTCTTTCCTTAATATAATGGCATTAATAGAAGATGATTTTTGCTAAAAAGAGGAAAAACCGTTAATGAATCAGTTATATAGCGGAAAACTCCTGTTTTCTCAAGTAATTATCCCGCTGCTAATTATATCCTGCGCCAATCCCTTTATTACGCAAATTGCCGAGCCAAAAACCGTTAGCTTCGAGACTAACGGAGGAAACATTATTGATTCTCAAACGGTATACCGCAATTATCCTGTTCAACGACCTGCCAATCCTTTAAGAGACGCGCACACGTTTGAAGACTGGTACACCGACAACGTCACATTCACACAATCGTGGGATTTTAACACAATACCGTCAGATCACATTACGTTATACGCAAACTGGACTCCAATTTATAATATAACAGTTTCTTTTAACAGTAACGGAGCTGAAGCGGATCCGCCTTCGATAACTGTCATTTACGGCGGTCTTATAACCGCTCCTGTACCGCCTGTAAAAGACGGCTACGGTTTCGCCGGCTGGTACAGAGAACCGGAATGCATTACAGAATGGAATTTTTTATCAGATATAGTGACAGAAGACCTAACGCTTCACGCGAAGTGGATTCATAACTGCATTACCATAGCGCTCGATATTGATGAAATTACGTCAGATCAATCTCCGCAGATTGATGCTGTAATAATATCACGTACAGGCGCGGACGGGCTTCCAACTTTCTCGCTTATAAAAATTGACCCGAATCAATTTGACACAGGAAGTATAACATGGCGCATTTCCGGCATAGGAGCATACGCGGGAACATTCATCACTGATGATGATGACCCGGCGACCGGCACCGGCGAGTTTTTATTAAACGCGAATGATACCCGGTATAACGCGTTCGGTACGCACACTCTTTTACTGGAAGTAAAGAAAGACGGAATCACATACCGGACAAATATAATATTTACGGTAGTGAATTAATTTACAATAGTAAATTAGGAGATAGAAGTGAAATATTTAATATGGACAGCGGCAATTATATTCCTGTTTGCGTCATGTCCCGATAATACCGAAGAGCCGTACAACGAATTAGCAGCTAACGGTCAGGGAGGCTTTACGCTGCGGCTTGGAAACACAACTGAAAGAGCAATATTACCGGCAACTCCGGACTTAAACCAGTTCGCGGTATTTGAACTTGATTTTTCTCCTTCGTCCGGCGGATTTGCGCATAACGTAAAATTCGCTCAAACCAGTATTTCAAGCGGCGCTCTGCCTGTAGTCATACTTGCAGCCGGATCTTACAATCTTACAGTCAACGCTTATCTCGGCGGCACATCTGACGCGCCGGCGCGGCTCGCGGCATCCGGTAATGCGGCAATAACCATCAATACCGGAGCGGAAATAACCGAAAACGTCCGGCTCAAAGCGCTGCTTGAAGGAACTGTGCAGGGTAATTTTAACTGGTCGGCAAATATTACAGCGGCGGGTATTACATCAGCCGTAATGACAATTACAGGCGTAACAGCAGGAGCGTCGGAAGTGAATCCTGTCAATTTATCAAACGGCGGAAATTCCGGCAGTCCCGCTCTTAACCCGGGTATGTACAATGTTAATTTCAAACTCGCAAAGGAAGCAGGATCGCCGTTACAGAAATTCGAAGCCGAATGGAACGAACTTTTGTATGTGTATTCATCATTGGTAAGCGGCTTTAATATAACTTTTGATGATAGTTTCTTCCACCGCATACAATACAATGTAACATTCCAGTTTAATGACACTGTGCATTTTTATGATCCAAACGCCCTGACATCCGCAAAAACAGGCGTTCAATCTGTATTACACGCGGGTGTTATCGGCACATTAGGTTCGCTCGACGCGGTTACCAGCAGGGGTTACCGCTTTGACGGCTGGTACAGAAACGCGGATTTTTCAGGCGCGGCGTGGAACCTTTCAAGCGGCGCTGTAATGGAAGACATGACGCTTTACGCGAAGTGGACACCCAATAATATTACAATCACTTTAATTGATATTGACAATATACCGGCAGCGTTAGGTGTAACTTTTAATCCTGTAGTAACTCCGGCTATAACGCTCTCACGAACAGGCACAGGTTATCCAACAAGTCAAGCTATAACTGTAATAGGATTAAACACAGGTGACAGTTTTGGATGGAGCATAAAAGGCAAAGGTGTTTCTGCATCGGAAACAGTACAGGGAACAACATCGCCTGTAACAATTTCCGCGACAAATGTAATATACAATTCACTTGGATGGCATACCGTTGAATTGAACATTGTAAAAAGCGGTATACAGTACAGAACGAGTTTTGTTTTTCAAATTATTCAATAAGGATTTTAAATGAAGAAGAGTACCAAAAGAGTTCACACAAAGGCACAAAGACACGGAGTTGATGTTCGAAATCTACTCCGTGTTCTTCGTGTCTCAGCGCCTCTGTGTGAAATTCTTTTGATAATATTTTTAATTTCTTGTCATGAACCTTTTGTTTCGTATGACATACCGCAAGGCTACGGTTCTTTTTCGCTTCGTGTTGCAGATAACGAGAACAACAGGACAATTCTTCCTACTGTTCCCTCTCTAAACGATTACGCGGTATATACGCTTGATTTTACAGCAATAAGCGGCGGAGCCAATGTGTCTGTTGACCGCAGCAATGCAACGCTTACAACAGAGCCTGTTATTCTGGTTGCGGGGACTTACACGCTGACAGTCAGCGCTTATCTTGACGCGGGAAGAACACAGCTAGCCGCGCAGGGGACTCTCACGGACATTGCGATTACAACAGGTGCAAACGCCTCTGCTTCAGTTCAGCTTAAAGCGTTATCTGAAATCGGATCAGGTACATTTAACTGGAGCGTTAACATTACCGCAGGCGGCGTAACTCAGGCGGCAATGACCATATCGCAGGGAAATACGCCCTTATCCGGTTATCCTGAAACATTATCGAACACAGGAACAAGCAGCGGCGAGGCTTCGCTTTCTTCCGGCATTTACAATGTAATTTTTAAACTTGCAAAACCGGACGAAGAAGCCGAATGGAATGAGCTGCTTTATATTTACAGCTCGCTTTCAAGCGATTATTCAAAAACTTTTGACGATCAATATTTTTACAGCACTCATTACAATGTTACATTTGATCACAACTACGACGGTATCAGCGTACAGCAGTCTGTTTTACACGGCGGTACGATCACAGCGCCTCTGCCGGTAAGAAACGGTTATAATTTTACCGGCTGGTATACAGACGCCGCCGCAGTCAATGCTTATAATTTTAACAATCCTGTTTATAACAACATAACCTTGTACGCGGGATGGATAGTAAGCTCCGCGGTCATTGCGCTGGATGTCGCGCAGATAGAAAACGGCGATCCGGTTTTTACAACGCCTATCGTTGTTTCGCGTAACGGTTTGGGCGGTTCCGCGGCATTTAATGTCAGCGTATCAAACGCGGGCAATTATTCGTATTTTAAATGGGAGATAGCAGGCGTTGGTGTAATGCCCTCTCATGTTGTTGAAGGCGCGTCCGCTTCAACCTTTACGATAAACGGAGCGAATCCTAATTACGCGGCTTTAGGCGGGCATGTATTAAAACTGACCGTAACAAGAAACGGAGTTTTATATCAGGTGAATATTCCGTTTACGATTATTGAAACAACAGCGCCTGTTGAACTAACCGCGCACGGCGTAACAACAGGATACTCAGATCTTACAGCCGCGTTTACCGCAATCGGAACGAATCCGGGTAACTTCATCATTACACTTAGAGAAAATCAAACTATGACGGCTGGGCGAACAATTAACGCCGCTAATCAACATATAACGATAATCGGTGAAGGCGCTGAGCGGACAATTAACGGCAGTAATATTGCAGGTGCTACTAATATGTTTACGATAAGCGGCGCCACTGCAAGTCTTACGCTTAGTAATAATGTCACCGTACGCGGAAGAACCGTAACAGGAACAGGCGTTGTCGTCAGTATTACAAACGGCACGTTTACTATGCAGACAGGATCGAAAATCACAGGGCACACAACCAGCACAACAACAGGAGCTGCTGTTCAAATATCTACAAATACAACTGCCGGTTTTATAATGAACGGCGGCAGTATCGATGGAAACAATAATACCGCTACGGCGGCGACCACAACAGCGTCAGGCGGTGTGGCTGTAACAACAGGCACTTTCACTATGAACGGCGGCAGCATTACAGGTAATACGCAGGGAACAGCGGCGCAGGTAACAGATGGTACAGCGGAAGCATCCGATGTTTATCACGCGGTTACAACCGCTAACAGCTTTACCATGTCAGGCAATGCCGCGATTGGCGCTCTCAAACTGAACGCGGCAGGCGCTGCAGCTGCCGCCGGCGTGAATATCGGCGCGGCTGGCTGGTCAGGCAGTATTACCACGCTCAGCCTGCGAGGCGGCATTGCCGCAGCGGCGACAGTTTCGGAATGGTGGGATTATAAATTGATTTTTAGCGGTATCAACACTGCTAAAATTAACGATATCGCTCTTGGAGAATTTATCGGTTCCGGCAATGATAGGCAGCCTATCAGCTCTTCGTATTACATCGGCGCATCTGGTTATGATATAGGCAGATTGATGATTAATCCGGCCTTAGCGGCTGTTACGGTCAGCGAAAACGGCGGCGCGGCAGCCGGCTACAGTAACCTTGCCTCGGTATTTACCGCAATCGGCACGCGAACCGGAAACTTCACCGTAACGCTTTTACAAGACCAGACGATAACCGCAGGGTACACATTTAACACCGCAGGTCAAAATATAATAATAACAGGCGATAGCGTTATGCGAACGATTAACGGCAGTACTATTGGAACCGGCACTACCATGTTTACGATAAATAATACTGATACAAGCTTTACGCTTGGTAATAACATTTCCATTATTGGAAGAACCGCGGCCGGAACAGGACCAATTGTTAATATTTCAAACGGCAAGTTTGTTATGCAAACAGGATCAAAAATCAGAGAGCACACAAGCAGTACAGTAGGAGCGGTAGTGAATATAAACTCCGGTACATCAGTTTTTGAAATGAACGGCGGAAGCATCGAAAATAATACAACAGCCAATACAACAGGAGCGGCAGTAATTATTGCAACCACAAACGCAAGTTTCATAATGAACGGCGGAAGTATCACAGGTAACAACAATACAACTGCAGCGTCGACAACAACCGCTTCAGGCGGCGTAGCTTTCTCAATCGGCACATTCACCATGACAGGCGGCAGTATTACAGGCAATACGCAAGGCTCGGAACCATCTGATGTTTATCATACGGTTACAACTGCAAACAGCTTTACCATTTCGGGCAATGCCGCAATCGGCACGCTCAAACTGAACAGAACAAGCGCAACCGCAGGCGCTAATGTAAGAATTGGAGCGGCAGGATGGAACGGCAGTATTAACTTGTTGAATCTGCGCGGAAACACTGCAGCAGCAGAAACAGTTTTAACGTGGTGGAATAACATTTTTATCTTTAGCAATATAACAA
>Ga0209755_10000606_pt1 | contig 64113 bp, 47 predicted proteins | sample TergutCo191P1_FD_187301 | JGI IMG/M metagenome (GOLD analysis project Ga0209755, IMG submission 187301) | Cornitermes sp. P1 segment gut microbial communities from Petit-Saut dam, French Guiana - Co191P1 (SPAdes) (version 2) | ecosystem: Host-associated > Arthropoda: Insects > Digestive system...
GCAATTGATTGATCGTTTGTATGATAACTGCAGCCGTCCCTCTGGCATTTTCTTCCGCGCATGCCTGTACTAATACAGGTTGCAGGTATAACATCCATTAACGTAGCGCCGACAAAGGAGTGTCCTCCAAGACTGGGATCGCCTTCCTGTATTACTGCATCTGTCCCTGAACACCAAGAGCAATCTCTTGTCTTCTTGCCTGACTCGGTACAATTCGGAGGAGTTGTTTGCGTGAATTCACCCCAACTGTGATTGTTAGGATCAAGGTCAAATTCACTTTCTGTTTCTTCTTTATCGCAAACATCACATTTTCTTTTTCCGCTTCCTTTTGCTATGCAGGTAGAAGCTGTTCCCTCTGACTGCTGCCATTCATGCATGTTAGCATCAGTCGGAACTGCCTGTTCTTCGTTCTCTCCGCAGCCGGTGCAACCCCTCGCCTGTAAGCCTTCATCTTTGCAGGTGGGTTGTATTCTTAATTCCCATTCGCCTGTGTGCGCGCTTGGGTTTTTCGCAATATCTTCAACTTCGGGGAATTCGCAGCCTGTACATTGCCTTTCTCTCTCTCCTATGTCCATACAAGTGGCTGCTGCAATAATGTTCCACCCGGTAAATGTATGCGCGTTTGCGTCTATGTCGATACTTTCTGATTCCTTGTACCCGCATTTGACGCATGTTCTTTCTTCCAAACCTGCTTCCATACATGTAGCGGACTTTACAACAACCCAGCTACTGAAATCGTTATGCGCACATGGGCCTTTTTCAACTTTTTCCGGCCAAAACGGATTGTCACACGCGAATAATAAAACTACTGCGAATACGATAATAATTACTAAACCTAATTTTTGATACTTCATTTATCTCCTCCTATCCTAATTCCTGCCAATACGCCGATACCAAACATAAAGGGGTATCCCACCCTGCCGTATGGCTCTACGTAAAACATTCCCAACGGGAAGCGATAACCGGCCCTTAATCCGCCCATGAACAAAGGCGTTGTTTCTTCATCTTCAATTATGAAAGCGGCTCCTAGATCAGCCTGAGCGAAAAAGCCAGACCACTTCTTTCCCAGAAAATACCAGCGAAACAATGCGGATGCCTCGACAACAAGACCGTCTGTAAAATTGCTGCTTACAGTTCCGGTGATACCGAGCGCTAAAGGCGCCATAGGCAGATTGAAATCAAGGCTTAAAACTGCGCCGCCTGCGAACATTTCCCGAGAGTTCATGTTCCACTCAGCGCCTAGTCCGATTCCCATGAGGTAATATTCAGTGTCGTTTGGCGTTATTTCGTTCTGTACCGCGCCGTCTTCTTCCTGCGCAAAAACATTCGTAACGGCAATCATGAACAAAAGCAGGATTAATACGTTTAGTTTTTTCAAAATATACTCCTTCCGTGTTTTATTGCCCGTTTGGGCGTTTCCCGCGACGCAGGAATATATAAAAGACAGATCGAACCGTCGGCGCGAAAAATCATCGGCCTGCAGAGCGCGGTTTTTGGGGCTTTGGGTTCGTTTCTGTCAATTACACAGAGAAAGAGGGTCTTTTTATCGATTTTTGGGGTATTTTTAAGGCTATTGTCTAAAGAATTACTGGACTTTGATAATGGGGGGGGGGGTATAGTTAATACTGTCAAATTCGGCGTTCAGGAAGCCCAAATGCGCCTTTTTTGCGGAAATAGTGCCAAAAACAGTAAAAACCTGCATACCCAAAAATATACTGTTTTTACAATTTTTTATCAAGCTATTTTTACATTTTTTTTATTTTTTTTTGTAGGTGAAAATCACCTTAAAATAAAGTGGAGCAAAACACCGTCGAGGGAAAACCTAAACAGAGCGGTGAGCAGTTAGTGAATTATCTGCCGTACTCCGCTTTTTTACTCTTCTATATCATTACTTTAACTAGACATTATTTATTAATTATTATAAAATGAAAATCAAGAGATTTTATGAATACAGTTACATTATCAAAAAATAACCAATTAGATTTCCCCCAAAATATAAGCGAACTGTATGGTTTGGAAACTGGTGATACTTTTGAGTTCATTTCTTATAATAACAGAATCGAATTAATACCGTTAAAACCAATAAAAAAAATGAAGGGTATATTTCAAGGAATAAACACGAATATTATACGAGAAAATGATAGAATATGAATATTATTGATTCATCATTTTGGCTGGAATATTTTGCTGGTACAAAAGCAGGGGATATTGTTTCTGACATAGTTGAAAATACAAGAGAATTGATAGTTCCTGTAATTACGCTTTATGAAGTATTTAAAAAATTATTACTTGAGCGAAATGAAGATGACGCTCTTCTAGCGGTTGGACATATGAAACAAGGAAAAGTTATTGATTTAACTGAAGAATTATCATTATCTGCTGCCAGAATAAGTGTTAAATATAAACTACCAATGGCTGATAGTATTATTTACGCAACAAATATAAAATATAACTGTACTTTGTGGACGCAAGATCAACATTTTTCAGGATTAAATTCTGTTAATTATTTTGAAAAGTTAGAAGGTAAATAAAGAATTTAACAGCATATATAACCTATTGTTGTATTTTGTGATTACGCAGAGATATTAAAAGAAAACTGAAATTATTTTTTATCCCTAAGTTCCTTCTTAACCTCATCCAGCCTTTTATTTAAAGTAGCAATCGTACGTTCAAGACGCAGTTTTTCTTTTTCCAAAATGGTGACAGGATCAGCATCTTCCTTTTCTTTATTGCGTACCTGTACCTTAACGCTGTCCGGGCTTTTACCTTTAATTAAAGCGGTTTCGGCGGCTTTGCGCTCTTCGCCGTCGCGGATTCCTGCCAGAAAGCGCATGTTGTCGGCGCCGACTTCTGACGCGATATCGTATTCAAACATTTTCATCGCCATGTTGGCGGCAGTACGCGGGATACGCAGCATTCTGTCAACATAGTCTTCAAAACGCACACCGATGCCGGTGCAAAGATCGTGGGCTTTTATTAAATGTTTACCCATTTCTTTAACAAGCTCTCCGTTGTTTTTTAAATATTTGCTGCGTATAACGTCTGTTAGTTTTAAAAGTTCGGGCGATACGGCAAATACATCGCTGTATATTTTTTTCTTTTCTGCTTTTTCAAGAAGTTCGTGGAAAATCGCCCAGAACTCAGGGCTGTGCGCTCTTGGAGAAAGCGTGCCGCCTCTTGAACATGCGTGAAGGTGATGCGCGTACTCATGAATCGCGGTATAGAGCAAAAGGTTCTGCCCAGAATCATCATTTTGAAAATTCCGATTGTGGATGATTATCTCGCGCGAAGCAGGTTTGTAAAGCCCGTTTACCTTTTTACTTTTTTTACCAGAGAATATAAGCGAGAACTCTAAAGGCGCGTCTTCGATTGACAGCAGTTTGCTTTTTAACTTGTTTAAATCTATCATTACATTCCTCCTGGTTTCTATCTAAGTTATCCTTATGATTAAATGGTGTCCCTTATTTTTTCAATCGCAAGCGCGGCGGCTGCGGCGCAGGCAGTTTCTGTGCGAAGGGGGCGATCTCCCATGGACAGGCGCAGAAATCCGGCTTGCTCAAACATTTCACGTTCTCTGTCCGACCATCCCCTCTCAGGGCCTACCGCGATTACAGCAGGGCGGCTTGTCGGTGTTATATTAAAAAAAGAGCCTTCCGCTCTTATGTTGTCCATCGCCAAAAGCAGTGGGACGCGGTTCGCGCACATTTCTGTTTTTTCCCATGGACGTTCTTTCAGCCATGCGCCAAGGTTATCATAAACATTTAAAGACGGAAGCAAAGTGTCGCGGGACTGGACTGCGCCTTCGACAAGAGCGGCATGAGAACCGCCGTCTAATAAAAGTTTTGTGTCACGGTAACTTTTTTCACCCATATCAGTTCCCGCAAGATCGATGGCGGATACTCCAAAATTGGAAAGATCCCTGAAAATGCGGCGCAGCTGTATCGGACGTACGAATGAAACTGCCATTCTTAAGCGGATGCGGGAAGGCGGCGGTTCGGTTGCCGTAACAGTTACAAAGATCGAGCCGTCTATATTAATTTTTTCGATCCTGCCGGTTCCGCGCATTCCGCCGAGGATACCGGCTTCGAATTCATCGCCTGGTTTTTTATGTAAAACTTTTAAAAGATGAATTGTTCTTTCATCGCGCCGCGGCAGGCTTCTGCCCAATTCATGCTCTTCAAATAGAATTATGTTCACGTTAAAAGTATATCAAATTATCAACATCTTGACAAAACATTGTAAAAAGATAGAAAATTCAAAATGGCAAGAATAGGCGCCGGAGCAAAAACTATTATAAAAACCGCTAAAATCACGGCTTTGGCGTTGATTATCGCGTCATGCTCAATAAGTTCCAGCATTTATAAAGAAATCGACCACGCGGTAGAACAAACCGATTTTATCTCGGCGGTTAATGCAATAAGAAGGGGACAGGAAGGAAAAACAGCGGCCTATTCGCAGAAAAACTCCATTTTGCTCTTCCTGGATAAGGGATTACTTGAACATTATGCCGGAAATTACGACGCTTCTTCCGAAGATCTTCAAACGGCGGAAAGGTTAATAGAAGAAGCGTACACAAAGAGCATATCGGAAGGATTTCTTTCTTATATTATCAACGACAACACAAAAGAATATCCCGGCGAAGACTTTGAAGACATTTATATAAATGTTTTTAACGCGCTGAATTATTATCATAGAAACGATTTGGAAGGCGCTCTTGTTGAAATACGCAAACTAAGCGAATCAAGCGGAAAACTGGATCTGCTCGCGCGAAAGTACGAATATACAGACCCCGCAACCGGAGCAAGTCTGAACGAAATGGCAAGAAGAGAAACAGGAGTAGGACAAATACCGGAAACAAAAACCGTTAAATTTTCCAACTCGGCTCTTGCGCGTTTTCTGTGCGCGCTATTCTATCTTGGCGAAGGCAACACCGACGCGTTCCGCATCGAACTGGAACAGGTTTACCATGCTTATTCCACTAACAGCAATGTTTACAAGGGACAGGTTCCGAACGCGGTTGAAGAAATTATAAATGTTCCCGACGGGATGGCGAGACTTAATTTTTTAAGTTTTACAGGATTGTCTCCCATTAAAGAACAGCAATTAATTCTGCATAATCTGCCGTTTCAGCATCCTATTCTCCAGATTGCGGCATTTAAACTCCCCGTGCTTGTTCAAAGACCGGCAAGAATAACAAGGGTGGAAGCTGTAATAAACAATGGAGAGCGTTTTAATCTTGAACTGCTCGAAGACATCGGCGCCGTAATCGAAGAGACATACAATGCGCATTTTTCAAATATATTGATAAAAACATATATCCGTACAATCATCAAATACGCTGTCGCCGATATTATCGCGATGGAAACAGCGAGGCAGCAGGACGCTCTGACAGGATTATTTGCCGCGATTGCCGCAAGAGCCGCTTTGGACGCTTCAGAAAGCGCCGATATCAGAATGACGCGTTATCTGCCCGATAAGGCGTATATCGGCGGTATCAATCTTGACCCGGGAGTATATTCTGTTATACTTAATTACTACAGCGGTGATCATATAATTTCAAAAATGGAATATAATGATGTAATTGTAAAACAGAAAGGGTTGAATCTTGTACAGTCTGTAAAATTAAGATAGGAGAAATTGATATGAAAAAACTTATTATTATTTTAAGCGCTTTTTTAGTTTTATCCGGCTGCGCGACAAATGTAAAAAGAGTCGACTCCGGCACTCAGGCGGATTTGAGCGGCAACTGGAATGCCAAGGACGTGCAAATTGTATGCGAAGCGCTGATTAATGACTGTCTTTCCAACCCGAGAGTTGAACAGGCGATAAGAGCAAAAAGCACCAAACCTGTCGTTATCGTTGGAAAATTCAGAAACGAGAGCAGAGAACAAATTAACACGGCGATTATTTCCACTATTATGGAAACTGTTATTTTTAATTCAGGTAAACTGGACTTTGTCGCCGCGGGGGATACAAGGGATGAAATCCGCGCCGAAAGGCAGGAACAGCAGAGTAACGCAAGCGAACAGACGGTCGCCGCTCTTGGCAAGGAAATAGGAGCGGATTTTATGCTGACAGGAACTGTAAGGCTCATTGTTGACACAGAAGGAAATAAAAGCGTTAGAACATATTTTGTTTCCGCGGAACTTACTAACATCGAAACAAACGCCAGAATGTGGCTTGGGCACAATGACGAAATTACAAAAGTTATTATAAGGCCGAAAAACAGGTTTTAATTTAAGGCAGCAGCTCAAAAGTTGAACTTTGCCCTGGAAGCGTACTCATTTTTGAACTGTCAAGATTTGTTTTTTCTCTTACGGTGTCAGAAATCAGCGCGCGTGCGCGAAACCTTACAGTTTTTGAAACAAGCGATCTTGCGCGCACCGCAGGCTGCCCGCTTACGGAAAATCCTGTTTCAGGCGACCACGAGAATGAGCAAGACCCCGCGTCTATTCCAAAACGCCATGTAATTTTTTCGTTTTTTAATAACTGCCTTACAAGAAGGCAGGCTTTATCTGACGGATGATACGATTTTGCAAGCGGCTGTCCGTCATCTGTCCATTTGTAAGTTGTAAGTTTTGGCTGAATTTCTAAAGGAGAGCCGAAACAGGCGAGTATTGTATCCCCCTCATAACCTGCGATAACAGCTCCGGAGTTAAACAGTATTTTTTTTGCGAGTGAATAAAAATATTTTTTCGCCTTTCCCGCTTCTTTGGAATTGTCCTTCTCTTCTTTGGTAAATATTCCGGTATCCCTGATTGCGATAACCGCCGCATAGGAAACATTTACTTCTGATAAACCCGGCCTTCCCCATTCAATAAGTTTTCTAAGATGATCTTTAGAGACTGATGTTCTGTAAGCCGCGCGGAAACTTCGCGCCCTGTAGCTAAGATACGCGCTCTTGCTGCACAAGAGCGTAAAACATGCCGCAAAAGACGAACCCAGTACAATTAAAGGATCGATCCAGTACGAGAAGAAAATAAAAACACCGGTGCATACGGCTGCGCAAAGCAATCCCGAGAATATACCTGCAATTAGAATAGCTACAGGGCGCAGAAAAATAAGTATTAATAAAATGATTAAAGAAGCCGCGATTGAAAGCATCAGCGCATAAAATTCGTCAAAAGGTTTTATATGGTTTCCTGTTATTAATGAGTTGGCAAGAATGGCGTTGTGCATAACATTCACGCCGGGTCCCATAATGCAAAGCGACATTGGAAGTTCTTTATTAAAAAAGGAATAGCATGAAGATAATTCACTGTACGCGTCATTCAGTACCGCGAATATGTTTATAAGTTCGTTCTTTGCGTTGATAAGATCCGCCAGTTCTTCTTCGTTAGACGAATCTGTATCCATTATTAATTCTTCGTATCTGCCGATGAGCGACGCTTCCATAGAGCTGTTAAAAAACGCTTCAAGGCTTCTGAAATAATTACTGCGCGCGGCAGTCCATGCATAGCGGTTATCGCTGCCCGGTGTTTTTAAAAGATCGTCTAAAAGCGTCTGCGTGTATTCACCGAGGAAAAGCGGAATTTGATCCGGAGGTATATCGGTAAAAATTTTTAATTCATTTGCCGCGGCTAGAGCTTGCAGCATGGCGTTGGAAGAATCTTCATACATGCGGAAAAGATCGATATTGACGCGGCGAAAACCAGCGTTCCACGCGCAGATAATGTTTCCGTCGTTATCAAGAGTTATGTCCAAATCTTTTCCGTCCTGCCCTCTTAGCCATAAAATATTTTTCCGTCCGGCGGTTTCTATCCGGGAAACAGCGTAACGGTGCTTTAAGTGGGTGTACACAGGATGCTCAGCATTATTTTCAGAATCAATGGGCTTTGCGCGCCTGAGTTTACCGTCTTTATCCAAACGCGGCCTTGTATAACCGTCAAGGTAATTGCCAAAGACAGCAACGGAACGGATTAAATCTTCGTCTCTGTCAATTAATGTGGTAATAAGGCGGTCCCTTCCCTGCTGTGCCGATTCCACAACCTGCTCCACAATGACAGGCGCATCAAGCGGAGTGATATACCCCATCCTGATACCTTCAAACAAATTGCGGATATTGGCACCCACAAGATTGTATTCGTCTGTAAAACGCCTTCTAATATCAGCTTCGGTTAAAGTAATCGGCGTTGCCGAAGGTGAAAGCCTGCCGGATAAAACCAAATTGGAAGCTTCCATTTCTGTAAGCGTCATAAGAACGGTAAAAAAATCGCTTCCTTCGATATATTCATCTGTTTCGATAATAAAAATTTCGTTTGATACAGCGGGGGTTTTATATTTTAAAAGAAAATCAAAATGAAAGCCAAGCCGCGGACCAGATAACAAATAGCTAAGCAAAAACGCCGCTCCAACAGCAAAAATAAGGCTGCCGAGAAACATTAAAAGCGAAATTTTAAATGAAACGCGCGCGGGCATATTTAAATTTAGGCTATTGTGGTAAAATATACAAGAGTTATAAAACAATCAGGAGAAAAAAATGGCAAAAGCTTTTATGGATGAAAATTTTTTACTGGAAACTGAGACAGCGCGCAGTTTATACAATGCTGTAAAGGACGAACCTGTCCATGATTACCATTGCCATCTTATCCCATCTCAAATAGCCGAAAACAGGCAAATGCCTGATTTAGCGGACGCATGGCTCTCTGGGGATCATTACAAGTGGCGTATGATGCGCGCCATGGGCATAGACGAAAAATATATAACCGGAGACGGCTTGCCTTACGAAAAATACCTTGCATGGGCGCGCACTGTGGAAAATTTAATCGGAAACCCTCTGTACCATTGGACGCATTTGGAACTCAAGCGCTATTTTGGAATAGATGAGCCGCTTACAGAAAAAAGCGCTCCTTCAATCTGGGAAAAGGCAAATGCCCTGCTTCAAACGCCGCAGCTGTCGGTTAAAGGAATTTTTGAAAAATTTAATATATACGCTGTCGGCACCACCGACGATCCTGTCGATACACTTGAACATCACCGCGCCATTGCAAATGGAACTGCCGCCGTCGGGAAAATAAACACAAAAGTAATCCCGTCGTTCAGACCGGACAGAGCTTTGGAGCTGAACTCGGCAAGTTTTCCTGAATATATAGAGCAGCTTTCCGCAGCAGGCAGGTTTAAAATAAAGTCGCCTGATGATGTTCTTGCCGCGCTTGAAAACTGCCTTGAAGAATTTATAAAACTTGGGTGCAAAGCAGCCGACCACGGGCTTGAATACACGCCGTATCTTGACGCTCCGTTGGGATTTGTAAAAAGCGCGTTTAAGAAAGCTCTCAGTAAAAAAGCAATATCGCAGGAAGAAAATGACGCTTATAAAACATATATGCTTACATATCTTGCTTCGCTTTATGCGCAGCGTAACATTGTAATGCAGCTCCATCTTAACGTTATCAGAAATGTAAACACAAAAATGCTGTTTCAGAAAGGTGTCAACACCGGTTTTGACGCTGTCAATGATGTAAAAACAAGCGGTAACCTTGCCGCTCTTCTGGATTTAATGGATATTGAATGTGAAAACACCGGGCTTCCAAAAACCATTCTTTATTCGCTTAACCCCAAAGATTACTACCCGCTTGCGACAATTATGGGCGGTTTTCAAGGCGGATGCGCAGGGAAAATGCAATTAGGTTCCGCCTGGTGGTTCTGCGATAACAGGGACGGAATGGAAGAACAGATGCGCGTTCTTGCTAATTTGGGGATGCTCAGCGCATTTGTCGGGATGCTAACTGACAGCCGGAGTTTCCTTTCCTACCCGCGCCATGAATATTTCAGGCGTATTATGTGTAATCTGTTTGGAAATTGGGCGGAAAGCGGTGAATTTCCGGCTGACAGAGAAAAATTGGAGAATATTGCAAAAGATATTGCATTTAGAAACGCGAAAAAGTTTTTTAATTAATTGTTATGCTGATATTATTAGTTTTTTTTATAAAAAAACGGCTGTGATCAGCATAATAAACAGGGTTTTTACAGAAAAATACTGTTTTTTTGTTTATAAAATACGAATAATGATGTATACTGTACCGATAATATAATATTATTATGATGAAAATAAGTAATAACATGGATAAAGTGGAGTCTCTGGAACGCAGTAAGAAAATGACTGACACTTTGAATAAAATGTCAGCGATTTTCCTGTCAAATACATCAGAAAAATTTGATAAAATGATGACCAGCGGTATAGCTCTGATAGCCGAAGCGGTCGATATAGACAGATTGAACGTTTGGCGCAATGAAGTGAAACCGGACGGTCTTTACGCGTCGCAGATTTACCGCTGGGATAAACAATCAGGCGGGACAACGCCGCCGCTGAATGAATTAAAAAGTATTTCGTATTTAAAACTCGCGCCAAAATGGGAAAAAATGCTTCCTGGCGGAGAATCAATGAACGGTCCTGTCAGATATTTACCGGAAGGGAAGCTGCTGAGCAAATACGGTGCAATATCAGTATATATTACGCCGATCTTTCTTAAAGACGAGTTCTGGGGTTTTGTAATTTTCAGCGATAATCACAGGGAACATTACTTTGACGACGAATGTACGGAAATGATGCGTTCCGCGGCGTTCCTGTGCGCAAACGCAATTATAAGAGCCGAAATGGACAGTGAATTAAAAGCGGCGCACCAGTTTTACCAGACAATTATAAAATCGACTCCTTTCGGTCTTACAATCTTTGATGAAAATATTAATGTTATTGACTGCAACGAAGAAATATTAAAAATTTGCAATACCACAAAGAAAGACTATATAGAAAACTTTTATAACTATTCGCCTGAAATACAGCTCAACGGAAAAAAGACAGTTGATATAGCCGAAGAAATGCTGAAACGCGTAATGACGACAGGCGAAACAATTACAACCGAATGGCTTCACAAGAACAGTCAGGGAGAGACTTTTCCGTGCGAACTTACGGTTACATTTATTGAAAGAGACGGTAAATTTACAGGGCTTGCGTACGCTTACGATCTTCGCAAAATGAAAAGGATAGAAGCGCAGGCTGCCAGAGCTACACGCATCAACAAGGCGATACTGGATGTATTGCCTATCGGCATGGCTTTATTTGACGGCACTCCAAGAGTTACCGAGGTTAATGACAAACTTATCGAGATGTTTGACGCTCCAAGAGAGCAGCTTCTTGCGCGTTACTATGAAGATTTCTCGCCTGAGTTTCTGCCTGACGGACGCAAGGCGATTGATGAAGCATATAAAATAACAAACCGCGCTATCAACGGCGAAACAGTCAGGGTTGAATGGCCGCATATAACGGCGAAAGGTGAATCTGTTCCCTGCGATCTTACCCTTGCGCGGGTCGAAGATGAAGATGATTTTGTCGGCGTTGGTTTTTTATACGATCTGCGGAATATTAAAAGCCTGTCGGCGCACATGCACGAACAGGATGAGCTTTTAAAAGCTTTAAACAATGTATCCTCTACCCTGCTGGAACCGGGAACACGCTTCGAAGATTCTCTTCAAAAGGCGATGTGGGTTTTAGCGGAAGCGATGGAGATCGATCGCATTAGTATATGGAAAAATTATTCAACCGATAACGGGCTTTTTTCTTCATTAATTTATGAATGGGACTGCGGCAAGTTCAGAGCGCGTGTGGAAGACGGCATTCTTGAAGAGGATCAAAAATACAGCGATAAGAGTGATTGGAAAAAAGCGCTTTTGCAGGGGAACTTTATTAATGTCTCAGAAGAAAGCGCAAGTCAAAATTTGCAGGATTACCTTAAGCCGCGCGGGATCAAGTCCGCTTTTTTTATGCCTGTTTTTATTCATGATAAGTTCTGGGGTTTTGTCGGTTATGACAACCGCAGAAAAGAAGGTGTGATCTCTGAAAACAAAGAATTAATTTTAAGTTCAGCAAGCAGAACGATTGTAAACGCCATCAGCAGAAATAATATAACAGTGCGCCTTGAAACCGCGGTTGAAGAAGCGAACGAAGCGACCCGTCTTAAAAATATCGCTGTAAAATCTTTAGAGAGCATTTTAAACGGAATAGACGCGCTGATTTACATAACAGTTCCCGAAACAGGCGAGCTGCTGTTTATCAACAGTTACATGAAAAGAGTTCTGGGAAAAGAAGGCGTGGATCTTGTCGGAGAATATTGTTATCAGGTTCTTAGAGGGTCAAACAAGAAATGTTCGTACTGTCCGTGCTTTAAGCTGGAGAAAAATCCGGATCAGCTTGTAGTGTGGGACGACTATGTTGATGTTTTACACAGCCATATACGCCATTCCGACTGTTACATCGACTGGCCGAATGGAAACAAAGTCCATCTGCAGCACGCGGTTGATATTACAGAATTGATCAACGCCAAAGAACAGGCTGAACAGGGAAACAGATCCAAGAGCGCGTTCCTTGCGAACATGAGCCACGAAATCCGCACTCCGATGAACGCGATAATCGGAATGACTGTTATCGGAAAAACAGCCCAGGATGTACACCGCAAGGATTATTGTTTTGAAAAAATAGAAAACGCCTCTCAGCACCTGTTAGGTGTAATAAACGATATCCTTGACATGTCAAAAATCGAAGCGAATAAATTTGAGCTGTCGCATGAAGAATTTGATTTTGAAAAAATGCTTCAGCGCGTTGTTAACATTATTTCTTTTAGGGCTGACGAAAAGAAACAGAAACTTACAGTGCATATCGATAAATCAATCCCGCGCACATTACTGGGTGACGATCAGCGCCTTGCGCAGGTTATCACCAACCTGATGGGCAATGCGGTTAAATTTACCCCGGATGAGGGTTCTGTGCGTCTTGAAACGCGCTTTTTGGGCAAGGAAGACGATGTATACACAATTCAAATCTCTATTAAAGATTCAGGTATAGGCATAAGCCCCGAGCAGCAGGCACAGCTCTTCAAGTCATTCCAGCAGGCGGAATCGGGAACATCGCGCAGATTCGGAGGCACAGGGCTTGGGCTTGTCATTTCCAAAAGCATCATAGAGCTTATGGGCGGAAGAATTGTGGTTGATTCAGAACCGGGAAAGGGTTCTTCTTTTACATTTACATTTAAAGCAAAACGCGGAATCAGAAGAACGCTTGGCTTGTCCGAAGTCGGCGTAAACTGGAACAATGTAAAAATAATGGCGGTAGATGACGACACGGATATTCTGGATTATTTCCAGGAAATTATGCATGGTTTCGGCACAACATGCGATGTGGCGACAAGCGGACAGGAAGCGCTCGCGCTCATCGGCGTTAACGGAATGTACGACATTTATTTTGTCGACTGGAAAATGCCCGAAATGGACGGCATAATGCTCGCGAAGGAATTAAAATCAAAATCATCGTCGCCTGAACATACAATCGTAATAATGATTTCAGCCGCAGAATGGAGCGTTGTCGCGGATGACGCGAAAAAAGCCGGCGTGGACAAATTCCTTTCCAAACCCCTCTTCCCTTCCGCAATCGCCGACGCGATAACCGAAGCAATCGGAATAAATGAGCAGCCCAAAAAAGATATTACGGTAAACAGCACGTATTTCAACGGCTTTAAAATCCTGCTTGCGGAAGACGTGGATATTAACCGCGAAATAGTAGACGCGCTGATAGAACCAACTTTGTTAAAGATGGATTGCGCCGAAAACGGTGTGGAAGCTGTCGCAATGTTTCATAAATCACCTGAGGATTATGATTTGATTCTTATGGACGTACAAATGCCGGAAATGGATGGTTATGAAGCTACCCGAAGGATTAGGCAGTCCAGCCATCCCAGGGCAAAAACCATACCGATTATCGCCATGACAGCTAACGTTTTCCGGGAGGACGTTGAAAGATGTATGGAAGCCGGCATGAACGAGCATATAGGCAAACCTTTGGACATGGAAGAATTCTTCGGAATGCTGCGAAGATATTTGAAAGGTTCCAAATAATCCTTTATACTGCATTAAGAAGATATGATTAATGAAGAAAACTAAAATCAAGCCTTTAGACAGGCAGATAATGTTTACATTCATCACATTTGCCGCAATGGTTATATTAAGCTACCTGTTCAACTCGCAGACAATCCGTATAAATTTATCCAGAAACGCGGACAGTGTGCTTTCTTTTACAAGCGAACAGATACACACGAAACTTTCCGCTTCTAAAACCATGCTTGGAAATTTTTCGCAGACAGCAAGGGAAATTATACTGGACGGCAATACATCGCTTTTACAGGAATACATCAATGTAATAAGCGATTACGCAATCTCAGATAAATCAGGGCTGGAAAACACCACAGGCGTATACGGTTATTTTGAAACAATAAACGGCGGCTCTTTTATATACAGCGAAAATATTGATTGGCGCAAACCAAAAGAATTTCCCGTGGACGGGTTTGAATGGTATAAATCAGCGCAGTTAAACTGCGGCGAGATAACGGAAACGGCGCCGTATAAAGATTATATGACAAACGATTACATCATTACATTCTCGCGCTGCATTCACGGTTTAAACGGCGAAGAGATAGCTGTTGTCTGCATTGATGTGCCGATGAGCAAAATCGGGGAAATTGTCGTAAACGCGGCTGTAAGCGAAGGCGGTTACGGCGCGCTTGCCGCGGCAGATCTTACAATGTTCGCGCACGCGAATCCTGATTATGTTGGAAAACGCATGGACGAGCCGAATCTTAGGCTTTCAAAGTTTACGCAAGAATTTCATCAGGGTATGGAACTCTATGAACGCCCCATGAAAAGCTGGAAAAATGAAGATGTTATCGTATTTTCGCGCATTCTCCCAAACGGCTGGCATTTACTTTTAATGTCTCCGAAAATTCATTTTTATTCCGGCACAACAGACATGCTCATAATGCTGTGCTCTCTGGGCATATTACTTGCAACCGCGCTAATAACGGTTCTTATTAAAATTGACAAAGCAAAAGAAAAAGCCGGCGAAGAAAGCAAGCAAAAAAGCGCGTTCCTTGCGAACATGAGCCACGAAATACGCACGCCTATGAATGCGATTATAGGAATGACATACATCGGAAAATCCGCCGCCGATATTCCGCGCAAAGATTATTGTTTTGAAAAAATAGAAAGCGCTTCCGCTCATCTTTTAGGCGTTATCAACAATATTTTGGATATGTCCAAAATAGAAGCCAATATGTTTGAACTTAACCGGGAAGAATTCAATTTTGAAAAGATGCTTATGCGCGTGGTTAATCTTATAAGTTTCCGCTCCGACGAAAAAAAACAGGTTATTACCGTAAATATAGATAAATATATACCGCGTGTATTGATAGGCGACGATCTTCGCCTGGCGCAGGTTACCACTAACCTCCTGGGAAACGCCGTAAAGTTTACTCCAGAAAAAGGCACGATTAAACTTAATGCGGATTTAATTGGCATGGAAAACGATGTTTATACAATTCGCGTAACAGTTAAAGATTCCGGCATAGGCATATCACACGAACAGCAAAAACAGCTTTTCCGTGCATTCCAGCAGGCAGATTCCAGAATCGCGCGCAAATTCGGCGGCACGGGGCTTGGTCTTGCTATATCCAAAAACATAATTGAACTGATGGGGGGATGTATTGAGCTTGAATCCGAACCCGGCAAGGGATCGTCATTCTCGTACATTTTTAAAGCCGAGTGCGGCTCACAGGAAACGGAAAACAAAGAAACATCAGACGAAGAAAATAAAATCGATTACAACGGAATTTTTGACGGATATAGAATTCTGCTCGCGGAAGATGTCGATATAAACCGCGAAATAATCGAAGTATTGCTTGAACCTACAATGCTAAAAATGGACTGCGCTAAAAACGGAATAGAAGCGGTTGAGATGTTTAAAAAGTCTCCCTGCGAATATGATTTAATATTAATGGATGTACAAATGCCAGAAATGGACGGCTACGAAGCCACTGCCAAAATAAGGGAGATTGAAGCTAAAATATTAAAGGATAACGAAAAAGGCATGGAATCCGCGCAGCAAACTTCCAAACAGCCGAAACACCCAAAAGGTGTTCCAATTGTAGCCATGACGGCTAACGTCTTCCGGGAAGATATCGATAAATGCATCCGCGCCGGAATGAACAATCATATCGGCAAACCGCTTGTAGTAGATGAGTTTTTAAATATGTTAAAAAACTATTTGCCGGAAGTTAAAAAATAACGCCTTAGCGCTGAATCCGCGCGGAACCGCCCTTCGCGAACGCTTCAACCTGATCAAGAGAAAACATGGAAGTGTCTCCGGGTGTTGTAGTAACAAGCGCTCCGTGCGCCCAGCCCAGCTGAAGGGATTCCTGCGGGTTTTTGCCGGATAAAAGTCCGTAAAAAAGCCCTGCCGCAAAACCGTCGCCGCCTCCTACCCTGTCGCAGACATCAAGTTCCGCCGCAGGCGCCTGATAAGTTTTACCGTCCAGCCAGAGAACCGCGCTCCATGAATGCCTGTTAGTTGAATGAACTTCACGTAACGTAGTCGCTACGGCTTTAATATTCGGGAAATCTTTTGTTACACTCTCCATCATTCCGAAAAACGCGGACGGGTCCAGCTGTCCTTTAGTTTCGACATCCTGCCCTTTTAATCCAAGCCCTTTCTGAAGATCTTCTTCGTTGCCGACAAGCACATCAACGAAACTGACAATTTTGCGCAGCGTTTTAGCGGCTTCTTCGCTCGCCTGAGACGCGCTCTTGCCCTGTTCCGCAGCGGCAACCGCCCAGAGTTTCGCGCGGTAGTTTAAATCGAATGAAACAACAGCGCCGGCTTTTTTTGCGGCCTGCATTGCTTCTATAACAAGTTCGCTTGTGGTGGGAGAAAGCGCGCTGAAAATACCGCCGGAATGGAACCAGCGTACGCCTTTCTTAAAAATCGCGTCCCAGTCAAAACTTCCCGGCTTTAACTGCTGAGCCGCTTCATTGGAACGGTTGTAAAAAACAACAGGAGCGCGCACGCCCTGCCCGCGGTCGCTCCATACAATTGCCATGTTGGGTCCGCGCACACCGTCGTGTTCAAATCTTTTAAAATAGGGTGTAACGCCCGCTTTCTGTACGGCGTATTCAATTCTGCGCCCGATGGGATAATTAACCATCGCGCTTGCGATGGCTGTTTTTAAGCCAAAACAGGTGGACAGGTTTGTAGCGACATTGTACTCGCCGCCGCTGACGTGCAGAAGATACTCGTTCGCTTCCGCAAAGGGGATGATACCGGGATCGAGCCTTGTTACAAGAGCTCCAAGAGCCAGCAAATCATGCGCCGCCGCGCCGGCGGCAGGAATTGATAAAGACGCCATATTCTTACCTCGTTAAATAATTGATCTATTCAACTTTAAAGCGAGACACCTCTTTAATCAAGTGGCCGATACCCTCGCGGTTCTTGATGCTGATTTCGTTAACCTGATGCACCGCAACGTTGATCTGTTCCGCGCCCGACGACATTTCGTTTATGCCGGAAGTAATTTCCTGTGTCGCTTTTTCAAGGTTGATGCTTTCCTGTATAACTTCTTTCGCTCCGTCAAGCATTTCGTGCGAACCGGCCTGTACCTGCTTTGTGATTGAGTTTACGTTGCTGATTCCGTCCAGAATCTGCTTTGAGCCTTCGCCCTGTTCTTCCATCGCGCGGCGGATATTTTCCTCCTGCATGGCGACAACCTTTACGCTTGAATCAATATCTTCAAATCTGGTTAATACATTCTGCGTTGAATGGGTAATCTTGTCGATTGATTCTTTAATTTTTTTAAGAACCGTACCGATTGTTTTGGACTGAGCGCTTGAATTTTCGGCGAGCTTTCTGATTTCGTCGGCAACTACGGCAAAGCCTTTCCCTGCTTCGCCGGCGTGCGCCGCTTCGATTGCGGCGTTCATTGAAAGCAGGTTTGTCTGGCTTGCGATGTTTTGCATAACAGAGTTAATTTCCAGCAAGCCTTCCGATTCACGCGCAATTTCCTGAATGTCAGCCGAAACTTCCTGCAAGCCGCCGCGCCCGACTTCCGAGGCATCCTGCAAAGTTTTTACGTTTGCGCCGTTTTTAACAAGCGTATCGGTAACAGACGCGATATTCGCTACCATCTGTTCGATGGCGGCAGAGGCTTGAGAAACGTGAGATGTCTGGTTCTCGATATTGCCGTTAAGTTTATTGATATTAACGGTAACCTGTTCCATTGTAGCGTTTGTTTCCGTAACGCTTGCGCTCTGGTTAATTATTCTGCCTTTAATGCTTTGTATGTTAGCGGTAATTTCGTTTACCGCAGCGGCAGTTTCATTCATATTGCTGGCAAGATCGTTTCCGATTTCCGACAGATTCACCGCTTCTTTCTTGATTATTAAAACAAGATTTTTAATTTTTCCTATTGTCTGATTAAAATATTTGGACAGCTCTGTGATTTCATCATTTCCTTTTTCTGCGATACTAACGGTCAAATCGCCCTCACCCTGGGCAATATCTTTTAACGTCGCCGCGACACTGACAACAGGCACCATTGTAAAATGCAGAACAAAATATATTACAACCGCTACAACCGCAATAAATACAACCGCAAGAATAATGGTAAAGATTGTTAATTCATTAACCTCGGACAAAATATAATCATCCCGCACTCCAACCATTACAGACCAGTTTACATCTGAATCACCGATACGCAGCGGCGAAAAGAATGTCTCTAAATCTGTGTTAAAAACCTGAGAATGCGCCGTAACATAATAATCTTTTCCCTCCGCAACCGCCTGCATCGCGTGCTGCAGGTCATCACCTAAAAATGTTTCTGTTTCGGACATATTTCGACCAACACGATCCTTGAATGAATGCGCCAAAATATACCCCGAATTGGCGTAAATTCCCAATACGGCTATTTCATCATGCGTTCTAAAAGTTTCTTCTAAAATCGGCTGCATCTGATCGGTATACATTAACATACCAACAGCTCCAACAGCCAGATTTGTACGCGCGCTGATAATCGGAACCATATATCTTAACAATGTGTGTCCGTCTCTTAAAAAAGGAGGTTCTATACGATCTTTGGGCGCACGGGGATTAACAGTGTCCAAGTATGCTATTGTATTGTCTATATCGGTGGTAGCCCGGACTTCCAGCCTGCCGGTTTCCCTTGTAACAGCCACCGCATACTGCCCTGTCGCAGTGGAACCCGGTCTGCCGATATACTGAGCATCCATGCCGTCTACAGCGTTCGGTTTCCATACAGTATAAAGCTGCAGATATTCAGGTCTGGCTTCCATTACGCCCATTAACATGTTGTCGAATAATTTTCGGCGATCTTCCGCATCAATATTCTGATAATTAGACATTACTTCCGCTAAGGTATTCAGCATTGAAAACCTTGCATCCTGCCGCCCTTTCCAGAATTCAGCCAGTTCGCCTGACAGGTATTCAATAACATCTCTGTTAAGGTCAACAGCGATTTCTGATGAGCTGCTTAGCAAAATAACGGAAAGCGCTACTACGACAGCAATCAGAATGCCAATCACCATGATACTCAGCCTTAATTTCAACTTCATATCTACTCCTTAATAAACGTACCTGAATATAGAATATAAAACATAAAAAATAAAGTCAATTATTTAGCGGAAATTTATATAATTTGGTCAAATTTATGCATATAACCGCAAAAACCGTGTAAATGTCCTTAAAAAAACGCATATTCTCTTGTAAAATACCTAAAATATGGGCATAATTAACATGAAGGGAATGTTTCAGAATTTTTATGGATAAGTTTAAGTCGTTGTACAGGCAGATTATTTTCACAATACTGACGTTTGCGGTGATGGTCGCGCTAAGCTATGTTTTTAATTCAACCACAGTCCGGGAGAATCTTTCCAGAAACGCAGAAACTGTGCTTTCGTTTACACAGGAACAAATAGAATCTGAGCTTGTCGCTTCTAAAATGGTGCTTGGAAAATTCGCCCAGACAGCGCGAATGATGATAGTAGACGGCAACGCCGATCAGCATTTACAGCGCTATATCGATGTAATAAGCGAGTATTTAATCTCGGAAGAGTCGGGGCTGAACAATTCCTACGGCATCTACGGTTATTTTGAAACTATAACCAGTACCCCGGTTTTTTTAGACGGTATTCACTGGGAAGTACATGATGGTTATGATCCGACAGAACGTTTATGGTATATTTCCGCAGTTGCAAATAACGGCGAGATAATCGAGACAGAACCGTATCTTGATTTTGATTCCAATGAATATGTAATTACCTACGCGTGCAGCATCCATGACAACAGCGGCAAACGCCTGGGTGTTGTCTGCATTGACGTGCCGCTCGACAAGATTTCGGAAATTGTCGCGCAGGCGGCTCTCAATGAAGGCGGCTACGGATTACTCGCAGCGCAGGATATGACTGTAATCACCTACGCAAACAGAGAATTTATCGGAAGGCGCGTACAGGATTTGGCGCTGCCGCTTTCTGAATTTGCATACAAAATTCTTGACGGTCATGTTCTTTACGAACAACAGATGACAAACTGGAAAAAAGAAGAAGTAATCGCCTTTTCCCGCACTCTGCCCAATGGCTGGCATTTAGTGCTTTTAACTCCGAAAGACTTATATTACATGGGCACACGGCGTATGCTTGTGGTACTGTGCATTTTAGGCGGAGTTATGGCTGCCGCTTTAATTGTTTTCCTGATCCGCATCGACAAAGCCAAAGAAAAGGCCGACGAGGAAAGTAAACAAAAAAGCGCGTTCCTTGCGAACATGAGCCACGAGATACGCACCCCCATGAACGCGATAATCGGCATGACGTACATCGGAAAATCCGCAGACGACATACCGCGTAAAAATTACTGTCTTGATAAAATAGAAAACGCTTCCCAGCATTTGTTAGGTGTCATTAATGATATTCTTGACATGTCAAAGATCGAAGCGAGCATGTTCGAGCTTTCCAGCGAAGAGTTCCATTTTGAAAAAATGCTTCAGCGCGTTATCAGCATAATTGGCTTTCGCGCCGATGAAAAAAAGCAGAAAATATCGGTTTATGTTGATAAATCCATCCCGCGCACATTAATAGGCGACGATCAGAGACTTGCGCAGGTTATTACAAATCTTTTGGGCAACGCGGTTAAGTTTACCCCCGAAGAAGGCATTATAAAACTTGATACGCGTTTTATCAGCGAAGAAAACGGTTTGTACACAATCAGAGTAACTGTGACAGACTCAGGCATCGGCATAAACAAGGATCAGCAAAAACAGCTTTTCAGATCGTTCCAGCAGGCCGATTCCAGAACAGCGCGTAAATTCGGCGGCACAGGGCTTGGGCTTGTAATATCGAAAAACATTGTAGAGATGATGGGCGGAACTATCGAACTTGAATCTGAAATGGGAAAAGGGTCTTCTTTCACATTCACTTTTAAGGCGCAGCGCGGTTCAAGAGACAATTTTAATATGAACGAAGCCGGTATAGACTGGAGCAATATCTCCGTAATGGCGATAGACGACGACAAGGAAATTCTTGATTATTTCAACGATGTAATGCGGGGTTTAGGATCAAAATGCGACACAGCGTTAAGCGGGCATGAAGCGCTTTCACACATCGAAGAAAAAGGGATGCATCATATTTATTTTATCGACTGGAAGATGCCGGGTATGGACGGGATAACGCTTGCCAAAGCGTTGAAAGCGAAAGCCGATTTCCCGGACAGCTCCGTTATAATTATGATATCAGCGGCTGAATGGAGCGCTATCGCTGACGAGGCAAAAAAAGCCGGAGTAGATAAATTCCTGTCCAAGCCGCTTTTCCCGTCCGCAATCGCGGATGCAATCGCGGAAGCAATCGGAGTGCAGGAACAGCAGAAAGAAAGAAAAACCGATTATTCAGGTATTTTTGAAGGTTATAAGATACTGTTAGCCGAAGATGTAGAGATCAATCAGGAAATTATAGACACATTGATTGAACCTACGCTTTTAAAAATGGACTGCGCCATGAACGGAGCGGAAGCCGTCGGCATGTTTGAAAAATCATCACAGGAATTTGATTTAATCCTTATGGATGTTCAAATGCCCGAGATGGACGGCTACGAAGCGACCAGAAGAATCAGAGCATCCAACTGCGCGAACGCTAAAACTGTTCCTATTATCGCAATGACGGCTAATGTTTTCCGCGAAGATATAGAAAAATGCCTTGAAGCCGGAATGAACGGGCATATCGGCAAACCGCTTGATGTTGAAGAGTTTTTCAACGCTCTAAAAAAATATTTTCCTGCGCCGAAAAAATTATAAGTTTTAACGAAGCGCTTAAAAAAACGCTTGAGTTCTGGTATAAGGATAAAACTTCAAATATGGACGGCAGTTGTGCCGCAGACGCTTAATTAAATACTTTATAAGATATATTGACTAAAAATATAATTATGGTATAATATTTCACAAGTTGTAACATTTATAGGAGAGGGTGAAAAAATGATAAATGTAGAAACTGAAGTAAGCAAATTCAAAGATTGCAAAGACAGGGACGAAATCGCAAGGCAAATTAAAGAGTATAAAAGTCTTGCTCTCCAATGTTCAAGTGATATTTTCCTTGCAGGGCAATACGACATGGTAGCGCATAAGCTGCAGGTAATCCACGACAAACTCCCGGCGCCGCGCCTGAAGAGAATACCGACAGCCGGACCTGCCGCTCAGACAAAAACAGCCAGCATAACTAAAGCTGAAAAGGTTAAAATAGAAGACGCGTGGAGCAAAAAAGCCGGCGGCAGAGGTAAAAAATAGTTTTCGTTTGACGTTTTAATTTATGTTATTTACGCTAAAACTAATCTCGCCTGAATAAAAAGGTTTTGCTTCGCTGTTGCCTTCGCAGGTGATCAATAGCTCTCCTTCGTCTCCAATTCCAACAATAATTCCTTTAACTGTCTTTCCTGATTCAGCCGCGCCTTCCATAAATGTTACTTCTTCGCCTTTTTTATAAAGCCGCTGTTCCAAACGTATTTTCCAGTCATTCTTGTTTTTTTCCAACTCTTCGTAAAGCTTTTCAAGGATTTTTTCCAATAAAGTAAAACGCTCGTCTTTATTAATTTTTCTGTCCGCGGCTATCGCTATGCTTACCGCCTTTTCACGAAGATGGGATGGAAATGACTCCTGCGTCATATTAATTCCAATTCCCAAATATACATTGCCGCTTTCCGCTTCGCAAAGAATCCCTGCCGCTTTTTTTGAATCGATTAAAATATCGTTGGGCCACTTAACTTTTATCCTTCCTTTTAGAGACGGCGCGAAATCTTCGATGGCAAGCGAAACCGCTAACCCCGATCTTAAAGTCAGCGCACAGGGGATGTCTTCTATTTTGGGATAGCGTAAAAGAACAGTAAAAGGAAGGCTTGCGCCTCTGTCCATTTCCCACGAGCGCTCTTTAACACGCCCGCGCCCCGATCCTTGAAAATCAGCCGCGATTACAGTTCCGTGCGGCTCTCCTGTCATTTTACGGGCGGCATCCATAGTACTAGAAACGGTTTCCTCAAAATAAACGGGTGCGCAGAACGGATTTTGCGCTTCTAACTTTTTCATGCTTATGTTATTATAACCTTATGAACATGGTGTGTCTTGACCTTGAAGGCGTGCTTGTTCCTGAAATCTGGATCGCGTTTTCCGATGCTACAGGCATTGCGGAGCTGCGAAGGACGACAAGGGACGAACCCGATTACGACAAATTAATGAACTTCCGCATTGATATTTTAAGGAAAAACAATTTAAAACTTGCGGACATTCAGCGAGTAATTTCCGGCATGGAACCGCTTGCAGGCGCTCTTGAATTTACAAATATTTTACGGGAAAAATATCAGCTTGTAATTCTTTCCGATACTTTTGAACAATTCGCAAAACCATTAATGGCAAAACTTTCTTACCCTACCCTTCTTTGCAACAGTTTAGAAATTGCGAAAGACGGAACAGTTACGGGCTACCGTCTGCGCCAGCAAAACGGCAAACGCGAAGCTGTAAAGGCATTTAAATCGATAAACATGCGCGTCTTTGCCGCAGGCGATTCATTTAACGACCTCGCAATGATCCGCGAAGCCGATTCAGGCTGCCTTTTCCGCGCGCCCGATCAAATCCGCAAAGACTGTTCCGATTTAACCTGCACAGATACATTTGATGAACTTTTGAGCCAAATTAATAAATTTCTGGATTAAGATTTCCATGAAAAATCATACATTATAAAGATTTATGCTTGACATAATTGTCTTTCTTTAGTACCATTAATGTACTGGTATTTTTGGAGGATTTTATGAATGTAAATCTAAAAAACGATATAAAACCTATATCTTACATTAAAACAAATGCAGCCGAAATGATTGATTATATCAATGAAAATAAAAATCCAATTATTATTACTCAGCATGGTGAAGCAAGGGGTGTATTTTTAGATATAGAATCTTATCAAGATATGATTAATGCATTGGCATTAATGAAATTATTACAATTTTCTGAAAAGGCAATTCTTGAAGGGAAAGTCTATGATCATGAGGAAGTATTCGCTAAATTAAGAAAAAAATATAAATAAAATATTATGGAAAAAAAATATAATATAAAATGGGCGTCTCCTGCATTAGATGATCTGGATGAAATAATTGGATATATTTCAAAGACAAATTTAACATATTCCATAAAGGTAATGGATAAAATATATGAGCAAGTAAGTAAATTGGATATGCATCCTGAAAGATGCAGAATAGTGCCTGAATTGGAGAAATATGGATATTTAATATACAGACAATTAATTGTAGATTATTGGAAGGTTATATTTAAAATTGAAGGAAATATTGTATACATAATGCTTATAATAGACGGAAGAAGGAATATTGAAGATATAATATTAAAGAAAATATTATTCAGAGAAAATGAAATATAAAATACACCCCAACATGGACTGTGGAGAAACTCCTACACCCTACTCTTTTGTCCATGCATCATCATCTCTTGTATACGTTCCAATTCCGCCACCCTCGTCAAAATATACGTTTCGCAAGTCTCCGTCGAATGGAGAATTAAAATAGAGACCGGCATTGTCATTCCAAGTACCGGCAAAGTTTTCTTCCGTAATTGTACCGCGGAAAGTTACGCTTAATAAATTACCACAGTTATAAAATGCCAGAGCGCCGATACTTTTTACGCTCTGCGGTATTTCTATCGCGCTAAGGCTTTCGCAGTTTTTGAACGCGCTGTTTCCTATGCCGGTAACGCCGCTTCCTATTGCAACTTCTTGCAGCACGTAGCAATTAGCGAAAGCATAAGCGCCGATGTTTGTTACGCCCTCAGGTATTGTTACGCTGGTTAGTTCGAAACAATTATTGAACGCGTAACTACCTATGCTTGTTACGCTGTTTGGTATTGTTACGCTTTCAAGATAGGTACATCCGTAGAAAGCATAATTACCGATACTTGTTACGCCGTCAGGCAGCGTAATTGTCGTTAAACTTTGGCAATTATAAAAAGCGTTATTACCTATGCTCGTTATACTGTTCCCGATTGTAACTTCTGAAAGAGCGAAACAGTTGTAAAACGCGCTTACGCCTATGCTTGTTACGCTGTTTGGTATTTCTATCGTGCTAAGGTTTTCACAGCTTCTAAAGGCTCCGTTTCCTATTGTTTTAACGCTGTTTCCTATTGTAACTTCTCCAAGATAAAGACATCTGCCGAACGCTTCTTCCCCTATGCTGATTACACTGCCGGGTATTGTAACGCTTGAAACAGCGCAATTAAAAAAAGCGCTCTCGCCTATGCTTGTTACGCCGTTTGGTATCTCTAATTCGTAAAGACTTTCGCAGTTTTTAAACGCTCCGTTTCCAATGCTTTTAACACCGCTGCCGATTTTAACTTCTTCCAGATTGACGCAGTTCGCGAACGCTTCATTTCCAATGTCTGTTACGCTGTTTCCAAATACAACGCCGGTTATATTTAATTTAAAAAACGCTCTTTCTTTTATGCTCGTAACGCCGTCAGGTATAAATATTTCTCCGCTTATAGCGGCAGGTACATGTATAATTTTTGTTGTAGGTTTATCGTAAAGAACTCCGCCTGAGCTTAAATAATTTTCATTTTCGCTGTCTACATTTATACTTGCAAGATTTGCGCAGCCGAAGAACGCGTTTTCTCCTATGCTCGTAACACCTGCAGGTATTGTAATTTCTTCTAGGTTAGCGCAGTTATAAAACGCGTTTCTGCCTATGCTTGTAATGCTGTCCGGTATTGATATGCTCGTCATTGTTTTGTAAGCCCAGAAAGCGTTGTTTCTAATCATAATTACAGGTAAACCTTCGTGTTCAGCGGGGATTTCTACAACAGAATCTGTTAATATTCCTTTAGCGACAGAATATGCCGTGCCTCCGTTTATCTTTATAAAAGAAAACGGCCCTGTTTCGATGCCCAGCGCAGGAATCTCGAGTTTTTCTGTTTCACTGCAGCCCTGAACAATGCACCTTCTTATTTCTTCTCCGCTTTCTGTTTCTGTAGGCTCATCTCTTACGCTCCATTCACCCCATTGGTGGCTGTGCGGCTCTGGAGGATCTTCGGGCGGCTCGTCGCATGAAATAAAGGCAAGAGAAAAAAACAAAACTGATACTGCCAATAAACATACTAATATTTTTTTTATAAACATATTTTTCTCCTTTAATAGCGGATAACACGAAAACCAGCTTCAGGATAATTAGACGGAAACTCATATCCTCCTCTACGCCGCGCTGAACGCAGATTCTTTGGATCTGCTGCTATAAGAGTATTAAGACGATCTCCGCCTCGTATAACGCGGCAATGCGTATAGAACCCATAAGTAGTATATACATCATTACGCGGATCAATTTGATCTTCGATGTCAAGATTTTCACTATATACGTCCCAGCACCACTCTGCCATATTTCCGTGCATGTCGTATAACCCCCAGTCGTTAGGGGGGAGTTTCCCAACTTCCATTTCAGCAACTGAATTTCCCATCCACCAGCCTGCATCATCGGTAAAATAATCCAATCCGGTATTGTATGCTGTTGTAGTGCCTGCGCGGCAGGCGTATTCCCACTCTGCTTCCGTAGGCAGGCGGTAGCCGTTAGCTGTTGGGCTGACTGTTAATTTTTCTAAAGATTCATTAACAAAATAATCCAAATTATTAATATCCGGGTCTCCATTTAAAAAATATACAGGTCTTAGACCTTCCTTTATGCTCAGCCTGTTGCAAAACGCGATAGCGTCAACCCATGACATTCTACCAACAGGCAGACCAATACCTGGCGAATTAAGTAGATCATCATTCCCCATAATTTTTGCATATTGTTCCCGAGTTACCTCATACTTGCCCATGTAAAAACCCTTTGTAAGCGTTACTGTATGCAAGGGTTCGTCATCAGGTTCCCCCCATGATAGATTGGGGCGTCCTTCTTCGCTTTCCGGGCTTCCCATCTGGAAAGTTCCGGGATTAATCCAAACCATTTCTAAAAAGCGCGATTCCACTTCCACATTGCGCATAACAGTATTGTAGTTTGAACTGTCCTCAGGCGTAAAAATTAAATTGCAGGATAATTTTCCCCATTCGCCTAATGGGACATCAGGCGTTTCCCACGAAAATACGCCGGTTATATCATTAGCGCCTGAATATTCATAATCCATTTTAATATGCGAAAGAGTCTGGAAAAACGACACATTCAAGCCCTCAGGCCAATGTACAACAGGGTCGCCTTTGTGAACCGTCAAGAGTTTTGTAGCAGCCTGCATCTCTTCGTCGTCATCTTCGCTTTCTAAATCGAGACCACTGGACCAAATATAAATCATTACATTTCCGCTGTGGTTCTCTAAACGCGTCAGCCTGTCGCCGTGTTCAGGGCTTGTCCTTATTCCCCATTTTATAAAATTATCAAAGGCAACATCCTGCGAAGGCTCCTCGTAATCGAAGAAAATAGTAACCACAAGCCCCCTAAGATCGAGCCTGTCACCTGTGGTGTATTCCATTTTATCAGGCTGATTTTTGGTTAAAAGACCGGAAATTACCAGATATTTGGGCTTAGAAATAGCCGGAACGGCGGATCCAAGACCTATAGGGTTATCCATGCACGCAGAAAAAAGAGACAAAAAAATAAAAATAAGAACTGTTAGGGGTAATTTTCTAAGAGTATGTGGGGGGGGGGGGGGTAATAATTAAGGAAAACGGAAATGGCATAAATCCTCCTTAAAAGGCGGTTTTTTAGGGGCCGGCTAGCGTGACACCAAACCTGTCCCTTATTGAAATCTAACACATTTTTTCGAATGTTTCAAGTGCCATTTTCAGGTAAAGGTTGATTATAGGGAAATTACTTTATCTGTCTATAATACGTTTAAGAGTATAATCGTTGTGCCGCCAGTCTTTGCCTGTTTTTACGCGCAAATCTAAATCGATTTTCCAATCGAAAATGCGTTTTAAATCTTTAAGAGCAGCGAGGCGTATTGCCTTAATCATTTCACCGCCTTTGCCTACCACCATGCCTTTTTGTGATTCACGCTCAACTATGATAAATGCTCTTACCCAAAGCTTGCTGCCTTCTTCTCTGAACTCCATGTCGGCAATATCTACATACAGCGAATGGGGCAGCTCCTGGCGCAGGCGGTTAATAGCCTGCTCGCGGATAATCTCGGCAATACGAAAACCTGTCTCCTGATCCGTGTAAAAATCCGCGTCATATAAAGGCTGCCCTTCAGGCGCCATTTCGAATAACGTGTTTAAAAGCTCTTCCACGCCCTGCCCTGTATTAGCGGAAATAAGATGGATATTTTTTGGGGAATCATTCTCGCCCATCCACTTATTAATAAATTCAATTAATATGTTTGTATTTGAATTAGGTAAATCAATTTTATTAATAGCGACAACCGTTTTTTGGGCTGACGGTTTGAGTAAAGCTGCGATTTCCTCTTCTTCGGCGCCGGGGGCGCGGCTTGCGTCTAACAAATATAAAACAAGATCGCTTTCCATCAGCGCGCGTTCGGAAACATCCATCAGCTTTTTGTTCATTTTTTTTTCGCTTGTGTGCCGCCCGGGTGTGTCAATAAAGACGAGCTGCCCTTCTTCGCGGTTTACAATTCCTCTGATAGCGTTACGTGTCGTTTGCGGCACAGAACTTACAATGGCGACTTTTTCGCCGCACATTTTGTTAAGAAGGGTTGATTTACCAACACTTGGTCTTCCGATAATAGCGACAAATGCACTCTTAGATTGCGCAGCTTTTTCCATTATCTTATAACCATTACTTTTCTGATTTCGTCGATATCCGGGCCGACAACGCGGATAAAGTATATGCCGCGGGCTAAATATCTTCCGCCGTTGTTTGAGCCGTCCCAGGCTTCGGTGTATTCACCGGCTTCGCGCTGTTCGTTGCGCCTGATCGATTTTACAAGCGATCCATCCAAAGTATGAACTTGAATCGTAACTCTGCCGGGACGTGTCAGTACATAGCGAATATAGACAGACTCGCCTGAAGCGGGATTTATAACATTGTTAAGAACAGATACGCCGCCTCTCTGCTGCCTAATATCCTGAATATCAAAACTGAACGGGCGGATGCGGTTGTACCAGTCACTGGGAACTGCCGTACCGCGCGGAATATCAAGACGGGCAACAATCATATCGGAATCATTATTCAGACGATAGACAAATTCAACTTTGTTTCCGCTTGCAAAAGGCGGATTCGCGGTAAGGTTATTAATAAATAATAAGGAAGCCGAGTTTGAATAACTAGCATTAACATTTTTATCAGGCGCGGGAGAATAATAATAAAGAGGAGTTTTTCCGCCTGTAGTAATGTCCGGTATCCACAATCCGCCCGACTTTCCTCTTGACGGCATTTCTTTCGGATTCCTGTATTCTTGCGGAATATTAACTGACCAGTAAACGATCAAATTATCTTTTATATCTTCTTTTAATATCCTTGTCTGCATTTCAATCGCGGCGCTTCCTCCAAGGAAATCAGTGCCGTCAAAATTATAAATTATCTTTGTATTATTATCTGTGATATTCTGCCCTGCGCTTCTTGCCAGCACAGGAACGGCAAAATAATTCTCATCGTTAGCATCGGCAGGTGTCCTTGAAATAAGAATGTCTGTGCTGCGCCGCGTTATTAAATCGCCGCCGTTATCAAAATCATCCGGTACTACCAAATTTGCCGGAATTGGATCTGTATTCCAATTATTAAGTTTTTTCATCATTTCAGGAGTTAGAACTCGGTAAGGAGAAACAAAGGCCAGCGATTTGTTGCTTGAATAAGCTGAATAATTCCAGTTAAGCGGATATTTGGGAAGATAATCAGGATCGACGTTTACCTTATTTTCAGAACTCCAAAAACCATTCATGGTAAAATAGGCGTTTGTTACAGGAGCGTCTTCTAGGGGCGGATTATTCGCAAGTTCTTCAACGCTGAATGAACCGCTTGTAATTGAATACAATGATTTAAAACCGCTGAAAGATTCAGAGTTAATATTAGCAGGCGGCGAACCATTTGGTCCTACCAGCTGAGACATTTGTATAACTGTCTGCGGATGATTCGGCAGAGTTAAAGCGTAACTTATCCGCGGAGGAATTGAACTGTAAGTTTCACCGCTCTGCGCGCCGAAAAATCTTCCTTTTATATCTTTAAGAGTCGCATTGGCTTTTATCTGCCACGTTACGCGATCTCCGTTATAAAGGAAATGCTGCGTATCTTCATTTAATAGTATGTAGAAGGAATCATTGTCTCCGTCATCTACAAATTCAAAACTTTTTATTGTGTAACCGGCGACAGATACATCAAAGCCGTTAAAACTGCCGGCGTTTCTGTCTAACACAGAGGAAGTCTGCGCTCTTATTCTGTCCGCCTTTCCGTTACCGTCTGCGTCTTCAATGAAACTGTAAACAATGAATGCCTTGTCTTCGCGCCAGTTATGATTGAAATAACTTTTTGCGCCCGCAATATAGAATGGGAACGCTTCAATGCTGTCAGTTACAGGATCTATAATTACACTTGTCTCGGCATAACTGAAGAAAAGGCGGACATTTCTCAGTTTAACAATATTTCCGTTATCAACCGCCAAATTCCAGAATTTGTTATACTGGCTTGCCTCATACGCGGTCGGAAGTCCGTTTGCAGGCGGAATAATCGAAGTATTATCATAAGTATAAAGCCAGCCTGTATCATCCGTGTATCTTGTAACTGTTATACGATCCGCCGGATTTGTACTGTCATCAACCATAACGGAAAATTCTTCCAGGAATTTATGCCTGTCGGGATACGCGGAAAATCTTATGGCCGCGCTATGTTCATTCAGGCAGATAAATTTTTGCCAGACAGTATTACCGATTATCTCGAAGAAGACAGTATCGCCTGAATTTATTTTCTTTAAAGTAACAGAAGCGCCTGCATTCTGTAAAAATGCCGGTATATCAATAGAACCGTTTTCTATTCTCCATCTGCCTACTTTTGCGGAACTGCCGTATCTTGCAATATCTGTAAGTCCGGCTTTCAGAATTATATTATGATTTTGAGCATCCAAACTGCCGGGATTATTTATTATTACTTCGCCGTGAATTTCAAGATTACTTAATAAAACTGTATTTGAGCTCTGCTCTATCTGAAGACTTCCTATAAAATTCCATGCTGTAATATCCTGAATCCCTGATCCAGCCATTTTCATATACAACATTGGATAATCGCCTGTGTAATCTACATAATCTCCTATGTTTACATTTCCTGTTATTTCTAACACCGATCTTTGCGCACCGCGCTTATCGACAACAAATCTTTCGTTTTCGGAGTCACCTTCCAGAATAAATCTTTTTGCGGTCAGCGTTGAAGCGTTATTCATTATCAGAGAACCGTATACTCCGGTAAAGCTATCAGGCTCAACAGCTCTGTTGCCTATAAGCCATGAACCGTTGTTAACTAGTTTTAACGAGGAGTTTTCTTCGATTGTAAGCGAGGTATTTTCTAATTGGATAACATACGTGTTTGATATATTTACATTACCTTCGATTATTACATTTCCGTTAAGAGTAAGAGCGCTGTCTGTTGTCTGATGATATGTTTGATCTCCGCGGAATTTAATGTAATCATCAGGCGATGTACCGCTTGTCATAAAGGTTACTGTGCGATTTACAGCGTAATAATTATTATTAGTATCAATTATAATAATGTGGTAACCGGGATCAACAGTATAAGTTACTGTCAATCCGATATTATCCGAGGAATTAATTATATGATATAAATCATTAGTATAAATATTCAGCGGCGGATTGTGTCCGTATACAATATTGATATTGTTAGGTACAACTCCGATTCCATGATCGCAGATTCTGTCAGGATCAATTCTTCCGTTGATCGTAGATGATGCGGTAATAAAACAAATCATTCCTGATTGTCCCGGAATAATATTTACAACGCTTCCGTTTGGCTGAAGGAGCAAAGTATCAGCATTAATATAAATTGACGCTGTAGAGCCATGAGTTCCGGGACTTTCTGTAACAATTTCCGCCGCGCCCGCGATTGTAACGGTACTTCCGGCTGCTAATATTTTTAACTGTACTGCGCTTATACTTGAATTAATATTAATATCTGCGCTTGAAACAAGTTCAATTTCTCCGTTGGGCGCGTTAATAGGTCCTGATGTATCTATAACTCCTGCTGCTGTTATATGTATGTTTCCGATATTATTGGATGTAGTCAGAGTCAAGCTGCCGGTTGAAACATTATTAAACAAAACATTACCGCTGTCGGTGGCAGGATCGCCTGTATTATTGTTTAATGTTACAGCAGAAGTTATCTCGTTATCGCCGTTAAGCAAAATGCCAAGAACGGAATTAACTGTCAGATTTGCGGCTTTTATAAATCCTGCGTCTATTTTTAAAGCCGTTATATTGAATTGTCTTCCGACATTTTCACCTGTTATTGAAATTGTTCCTGTGGTTATAAAATTGACGGTACCGTTCGCAGTGCCTTGATTATTATTTAATGACACTGACCCGCTTAAATCGTTGGCTGGATTTGTCATTGATATACCCAAAGACGCGTTTATGACAGCTCCGGCGGTTCCTGATACTTTTCCGGTAACCGGAACTGTAATAGTGCTGTCGGTGCTTGTTAATGTATGCTGTTCGCTTCCAAAATTTACATCGCCATTAAAATTCTGAGCGTATGTTGTGTGAATGTCCGCGTTTATTTCGCTGTTTCCGTCTACTGTGATTTCAGCGGCGTTTAACTGACTTGAGTTAAATGAAACCTTATCAAGCGGTGTAATGTTTAACTCGCCTATATCGCTGTCTGCGCCGGTACCGTTCATAACAGCGGATTTTGCGGAAATTATAAGATCGTGACCGCCGCCATGAATTAATCCAAGTTCTACATAACCTTCTGTTCCTGAAGCAAACTGAACGTTGCCTTTAAGAGTTACATCTCCTGTATATATTTGACCTGCGGCGGCGGTTGTAGTTATAGTTACAGCTGCGCCAATTTCACTTGCGCCTGTTACCTGCAATGAACCTGCGGTTATACCGGTATTAAAAACGGCTTTTCCTGTAATTATTAACGCATCTGTCACAGCGGCGGCGGCATTAAATTCGGCGTTTTTTGTTACGTGCAATGAACCAGCTGTTATGCCGGCGTTAAAAACAGCGTTTCCTGTAATTACAAACGCGTTTGTCACATTGGCGCTGCCGTTAAATTCAACGTTTTGCGCTGCATTAATTTCCAGCGCGTTCGTATTAACCAAAGAAGCGGCTGCTTCTTGTGTGTAGCTATTTACATACACAGGATTTGCAGTGTTAAAGGAAACATTGCCTCTTTCGATTGTGATATCTCCAAGACGGACTGCGCTTGTACCTATATCGCCTGTTATTAATATATTTCCGGCTGTGTTAAGGGTTAATGCCGCTGCGACTGTACCAAGTATTCCGCCGTTCAGCGTTATACCGCCCGCGCTTATTTTATTTTCTGTTTTATCGAGTACTAAGCCTGCGCCGTTCGTGTTAAAGGAACCTGTAATTGTTATATCAGCGTCTTTTAATATTACTCTGCCTGTTCCGGCATGAAGATTAATACTCGATGATTTATATGGTCCATGGATTTCGATATATCCGTTTCCATGGACTAAATAATTAAGTGACGGCGCAATATCGTTATTTTCACTTACATTAAAAATATTTATATGATTTCCGGCGCCAACTGTTAATATATCTCCATTTTCAAGCTCGTCACAATCCAAATAAAAATAATCATTTGGATCAAATAATATCTCCAAAACCGTTTTATCGGGATATACAGAGCTATGGTAAAGAACAATGTGCAGTTTGGCTCCAATGTCTATCGGAATATGCTGGTGCCATCTGCCTTCCGGTACAACGCCGGGCTCATTTGTTACGGGAACATAGTTATCATCATATTCATCTTTCCATGGAATTATTAATTGCAGACAAAGCATTCCGCTAACTGTTCCAGGTATAATCGAATCATCATCTGTTGCAGTTACTTCAAATTCATTCGCAAAAATATAGATTGACGCGTCTTCGCCTTCGCTTCCGTCATGGTTTGTTATAACTTCATTAATCGAAACTTTTCCATTTTGCGCCGATACGATTAATTGTGATGCGTTTGTTACAGGAGAACTTATTGTAATATCTTTGCCTGCCGCTAATCTTATTATGCTGCCGGAAGAAACAGGTATCCCTATTAGAATATCATTGCCTGAAGTCAATATGATATTACCGTTAGACGAAATCGTATCGGATGCATCTGACTCTGTAAATTCTATATCTCCGCTAAGAGAAGTTAATGTTCGATCACCGTTCATAACAACGGCGCTTTCGTATAATTGGCTGCCTGAAGCAGTAATATCAGCGTTGATCGTTGTTGTAACACCGGTTACATTAACACTTTCAACAAAAACAGTATATACGTTTACATTTCCGTTAAACTGTACATCCGCGTCTGTAATTTTAACCGCGCTTAATGCGCCTGACATAACATTAAATATAGCTTTGCTGCCTGCGCCGCCAACTCCTGTAAACTCAATGTTACCGCTTCTCAATCTTACTTCAGACGCAAAAGCAGCTGTTCCATTCAAATTAAAATTATTATTAATATTGATAGTACCAGCGTTTGCGGTAATAGTGACTGTGTCTGAATTAACATCTTTATTGAAAACGATACCGGAATTCGCGGTAATATCTGCCGCCAAATTCAGATTTCCGCCGCTGTAATGATTAAAGATTCCGCCGATGTTAACAGCGGTGAAAATATTTACATCTCCTGCGTCATCTGCGTCTGTGTCAGCGTTTAATATTAAACTGCCCGTTCCGCTTATAGCGCCGTAAATATCAATATTATCTTCTGAGTTTAACGTTAAAGAGCCGTTAATAATAATCGTGTTGTGAAGATCAATATTCTGCGCTGTTACATTTACCGTACCGCCGTTTGTGATACCGTCTATGATTAGTTTCCCTGCGGCGGTAATTTCTGCCGTTCCGCCGGCGATTGTTTTATTGATCGATATGGTTACATCAGATGCGCTTATGCTGTTGTATGTAATATTTCCTGAAGCGGTAATATCAACATCAGGAACATCATTATCATGAGCCAGATTTATATTGCCTGAAGCGGTAACAGCAAGTTCATCGCTTACGATGCTGGCATTTGCTGTTATTCCCGCCGCAGCGGTATTCATGGTAAGGCTGTGACAGTTAATATCATCGGTTATTTCTATCTCGCCGGCTCCAAGCGATACAACACGACCTGTTATACCGTTTACAGTCAGTTTACCAGCCGCGGTTATCGTTGTTTCGCCTGCAGCAATATCATTGTTAGTTACATTGACTGTTACGCCTAAGGCTCTTGCGCTGTTGTATGAAATTTCACCATTACCTTCAAGATTTACGGTTGCGCTGTTATTGGCGCCTTCCAGTTTTAAATTTTCTCCGTTTGTAATATTTATTTCGTTACTGATAATATTGCCGTTAATTTCCAGTGATTTATTTTTCGCGTCTATATCACCTGACTCTACGGTTGCCGCCGCAATTAATACATCGTTTATTAATACCACATCGCCGTAAATTTCCAGATTGGCAATTGCGCTGATATTATCTTTTAATTCTGTATGTCCGTTAATTTTTAATGAATGAGCGCCGCCTTCCACTTTATCCAATTCTGTATAATCGGCGTTAATTACGACATTGCTGCCTAATGTCAGTTTGTCGTTTAAAATTAATTTACCTATGCCGCTTACGCCGTCATAAAGCAAGGTAGGACCGTTTATTGTCAGCGAGTTTTTTCCTTCGATTATTTCATTTAAAATTATTTCCAACGCTGTTATTTCTATATCATTGTTGTTTAATGTAATTTTTCCGTGTACTGTAAACGCTTCGCCAAGCACAATATGATCGCCTGAAATTTTAACGCCGTCGCCGCCGGCTCCAGGATAAAAATTGAGACTGCCGGAAGAATAATAATTGCCTATTAATTCGATAACTCCGTTAACACCTGTTGTAAAGCTCAGGTTTCGCGAGTTTGCTAAATAACCTATTCCGTCTTCAATATCAATAATATAAACATTTCCGCTTCCGTAAGTTGAATATGCTATATTCGCTCCAAGAGGATCATCCGCTCTAAGATATCTATACGGACCTGAAATAGAAGCAGGTAATGTATCTCCTCCATCATCAGGGGAATGTCCTGCGCGGTATACAATATGCGTATTATCCGGTATGTGATAATGATAATGTATACGATTGCCTGTAACCGAACCTGTGTATGTTGGTGAATTATATTGATGTATGCAAACATCTCCCGTTCCCATAAGGTCAATGCTGCCTGTTCCCGCAAAGTCCCATGTCATGATGTACACCGCGGCGTTTTCCCCGCAATCGCCTGAACCGCTGGCTGTTATACCAGCGCTTATCATAACAGCGCCTGAAATGTGAGACGCATACATCGCAAGCCTTTCACAATCTACAGACGCTAATATACTTATATTTTCTGCGGATAAGGTTACAGCGCCGCCTGTAACTGCGCCTGTTATATCAATATTTCCCGCAGTTACACTAACAGTCCCGCCGTTTGTAATACCGTTTATAAACAATTTTCCGGTTGTGTGTAATGTTACAGTTCCGCCAGCGGACGCGTGGTTGATTACGGAAACAGTTTCATCAGCGGCACTTGCGCTGTTAAATAAAATATGACCTGAACCTATAAGATTTAACAAATGATCTAAAATTATATTTCCGGTATCTACATCAAGATTTCCAATCGCGGTTATTGTAATTGATCCGCTTGCAACAGTTAAGTTTGCGTTAATTGCCGCTTTTTCCAAAGAGAGGATTTTCATGGTAAGGCTGTGACAATTAATTTCACTATTTACTTCTATTTCATCGGCTTCCAGCGTAACATCTGCGCCTGTTATGCCGTTTACAATCAGTTTACCTGCCGCGATTATTTTTGTTTCACCTGCGGAGATGTCATGATTTATAACGCTGAGTGTTACGCCGTCCCATGGAATGTTGCGAAATGATATTTCGCCGTTACCCTCAAGATTTACGTTTACAACGCGATTATTGCCTTCAAGTTTTATATCGCCTGCGGCTGTTATATTTATTATGTTACCAGAAATTTCTCCGGCGACTTCAATTAAATCATTGTCTGACTTCAATGTCGGTGTACCGGAAAGAGTTATATTTCCGCCGTAAATTTGTTCATTTACAGTAGTTATATCCGCTCCAATAACGACGTTTCTGTCGGTAGCTACGTTTATGGAGTCAGCATTAATAACGGAATCAAATTCACCGCTAACAGTTATAATTATGTCTGCGGCATCATCCATATTCGCGTCCGCTGCAACAATAAGGCTTGTGTATGAATTACCGAAAACCCATTGATTTTTACCCGAAACATTTCCGTAGTAACGAATAGTTCCGGCAACCGGTGTGCCGTCATACGGCGCTGAACCGTCAACTGTTACCTGATTTGCTTCGCCGTGAAGCATTATCGTACCTGAGTTTGACAAACCGTCCGCGTCAGTTATTTCCAGTTTATGACCGCCAAGATCAACTGCAGCGCCGCTTGCTATTGTCAGACTTAAACAGGTAACATCATCACCCAGCGCGGGAAAATGAGCAGCCGAAGACAGAATAATTATTTCAGCCAGGCTGTTATCTAAAGCAGGAACTTTTTTTGACAGCCAGTTATTTTCATTAAGCCAGACAGTGTTATAATCTCCTGTCCATATAAAAATATTATCATTAAAGACCTGTGTGTTGTTACCGCCGTCTATCGCGTCTAAGGCATCAATGAAGTTATGGTTATGAGTAGTTGAGTTACAATCTTTTATAACAGGTAAACCGGCTGGATATATTATTCCATCAAGATCCCAGCGAAAACCTGCAATGCCGGATGAAACAGCCTGCAATGCTGCGTTATTCGCGTTCAGAGCGGTTATAGTCTGCGTACTTCCATTTGCGAAATTAACAGTTGAACCTTCAGCCGCATTAAACTCTGTAATAATATTATTATTTTCAAATGTAACATCAGACCCGGTATTCGCGTTAAGTTCGGCTGCAATGTTATTACCTGAAAATGTTACAGTTGCCGCTGCGGCGATATTTACAATTTGAAATGTATTATCGTTGTTTACAATCGCGCCGTTATTGAAATTTACAGTTCCGCTGTTATGCGCAAATGTTCCCGGCAGGTCAACAGTCCATGTTCCTGATACAGTCAAATTACCGTCAAAAGCCATATCGCCGTTTACGGTTAACTCATTAACAGTCAAATTACCGTCAAAAGTCATATCACCGTCCACTGTTAACTCATTAACAGTTAAACTGCCGGAACTTAAATTTAAAGTAAAACCTGTTGTAATTGAAATTGATTCCAATAAAACAGGAACTGTTATAGTTATTGCTGCATCGGTATTAATAATTACGGTATCGTTCGAATCCTCGCCGGGATAATTAAGAGCTGGATCGTTATTTTCATCTTTCCAGTTATCAATGTTTTCCCAGGTATCGTCTGCGCCGCCTCCTGTCCATGTATACTCGGCTCCCCATACAAACCCGGCGAGAAAAACAAAAAATATTACTAAAAGCGCGAATCTCTTCATCAAAGCCTTAAAAATTATTTTTATGGCGGTTTACGGCGTTTTAATGCCGTAAACTGCGATAATATCCGCCGTTTTAATGGCAGATATTATTTAATATCGGCAAAATCCTCACCCTTCTTCTATACTATAGCACAACATATTGAAAAAATCCTATCACCTCTTGTTTCTAAACATCTTTTACATTACATTGAAACCCATGAAAGTATTGTTCATAGGCGGAACCGGCACTATCTCAAGCGCGATCACGATACGGGCTGCGCAGATGGGCTGGGATATTTACCTGCTCAACCGCGGCAGCCGCAAAAACGATTTTAAAGGAGAGGAATTCAAACATATCCTCTGCGATGTCAGATCGGAGGACGCGCATACAATCAGGGAGAAACTGGAAAAGGCGCTGGGTAAGGGAAATAAATTCGACGCAGTTGCCGAGTTTATAGCGTTTACCCCCGAACATACAGAAAAAGATTTCAGCGTTTTTGTCGGTCTGTGCAAGCAGTATATTTTTATCTCTTCAGCTTCGGTGTATCAAAAACCGCTGTCTTCATACCTGATCACGGAAAGTACTCCGCTTTCCAACCCGCTTTGGAAATATTCAAGGGACAAAATCGCATGTGAAGAATACCTCATGAAGCAATACCGGCAAAACGGTTTCCCTGTCACCATTGTCCGCCCAAGCCACACGTACGATGAAAGAAGCGTCCCGCTTGGAGTTCACGGCGCGAACGGCAGCTGGCAGGTGTTAAAGCGCATGCTGGAAGGTAAACCGGTTATCATCCACGGCGACGGCACAAGCCTTTGGACTTTAACCCACAACAGCGATTTTGCCTGCGCTTTTGTGCGGCTTATGGGTAATATTCACGCCATCGGAGAAGCTGTCCAGATTACATCCGATGAAAGCGTAACATGGAATCAGATTTATAATATTATCGCGGACGCATTGAATGTTCCGTTAAAAGCGGTTCATGCGGCAAGCGAATTTTTAAATGACTGTTCACAGGGGCTTTACGATTTTAACGGAGGTCTTTTGGGTGACAAGGCGAACACGGTTGTTTTTGACAATACCAAGTTAAAAAGACTGGTTCCCGATTTCTGCGCAAAAGTAAGAGCGGATGAAGGCATTAAAATGACAGTTGCCAACATTCTGGCTAATGAAGAACTGCAGCAGGAAGATTCAGTATTTGATAAATGGTGCGACAAGATAGTATTCGCTCTGGAAACGGCAAAAAGCGGTTTTAAAAGCTAGATTAAGTTTTTTTAGGATCGCTTCTTTTATGCTCTTTCAAAGTAAGAACCACAATGACTATAAATATACCCAGAAAAAAGACAACTGTCAGTATAAGAGCGACTGAATTGTCGCTTTTATCCGCTTGAACAACCGGAGGCTCGCCTACAATCAAGATTGACGGGTCCACAGGCACCCTGTTGTCAGTAAGAACGATAAAAAAACAGATAATTACAGTTGCAATCATAAGAGCGATAGCTCCCAGGCTTGCAAGACGGATTGGAAAAGTTGATTTTTTATCAAGCGCCAGAAAAACCATACCGCCCATGAGAACTATCCCTATCAAAACACCTATAAATACCATTGTTTTATTATCGGCTTGTTTTAACTTGCTAATTACCGCATGTATTGGTATAATATAGGCAAATCTATTAAAGCGAGGAAAAAGATGGCTCATAAAATCAGTGACGCTTGTGTTAGCTGCGGCTCATGTGTTGGGGATTGCCCCTCAGAAGCAATTTCAGAAAAAGACGGTCAATATCAGATTGATCCTGATAAGTGCACAGACTGCGGAGCTTGCGTAAGTACATGCCCGACAGAAGCAATTTCTGGCTAAGGTTTGTTTACAAGTAGAACAGGCAAGGGAACAGCCCTTGCCTTTTTTTTAATTTTTTTATACCTGCCGATCTATGCCCAGCCGGCAGGCACGGGAGGGGTTCCTCCCATTGAATTTCCTGAAATAAAACAATTAAATCCCAGCGATTTGTCATTCAGGCAATATACAACCGATGTTCACGCAAACAGAAGGCGTTTAGCAGGCGGCAGAGCCATTAAAGCCGAAGAAATTGTTGAACACCTGACCATTTACCAATATAAGGTAAAACCTGAAGACGATATTTTATTCCTTGCCGCGCGCTTGAATATCCCGTACTCGGCATTGGCGAGCCTGAACGGACTTAATAACCCATCGGCGCTTGAGCCGGGAAAACCATTGCTGCTCCCATCGTGCCCCGGAATCTTTGTCCCTTCCAATGTCAGCTCAGATCTGGAAAAACTGCTGGGAGCGGCGAGACAGGAAAACAACACGTCCTCCGTAGAAATTAAAATAAGGTCTGCGGATAAAACAGAATCTTATTTATTTTTTCCGGGAGCGGATTTTACGCCGACGGAGAGAGCGTTTTTTTTAAATTCAGGGTTCAGGTTCCCGCTTCGCCAGTTTCGCATTACAAGCCGTTACGGCATCAGGAACGACCCGATAACAGGAAATGTTTCCATGCACAGGGGGATCGATCTTGCCGCGCCTGAAGGGACAGAGGTTTTTGCCGCGGCGGAAGGAATTGTAACAGCAGCCGGATTTGATCCTGTGTACGGAAATTATGTAATCATAAGACACAGTAACGGATGGACAAGTCTCTACGGACATTTACAAATTATTGAAACGGTCTTGCGAAGCGAAGTAAAATCAGGTAATCTTATAGGTAGGGTAGGAACAACAGGCCAATCCACTGGCCCGCACCTTCATTTTGAACTGCGGCAGGACGGGAAACCATTCGACCCGGCAGGAAGGCTCCGTCCCTAGAAACCGGCGGAAATAAAAATCGGAATAGAGAGTATGCTAACACCCATCAAATTACTGGCAGTTCTGCTGCTTGTTCCCTGTCTTACTCTACAGGCAGAAACTTTTCGCACGTCCATAGAAGGCAGTATAGAGGTATCTCCCCATTCACCGGAATTAATCATTCCCATCGGAATTAACAGCTCTGTAGTCTTATCCCTTGGCGCGGACTCGCGTTTTTTAAGAGGCATCGAAATTGAAATATCCGCGCCGCAAAGCTGGCTGCCGTACAGAGGTTCGCTTTTAATGACCATGTATAATAATCTCAATGTGCATACACCGTCAGGCGTCAGTGACATCGAAGGCACAAGGCTCGCGATGGACCCGCTTCCGTCTCGGCTTAGAATTCTTTACCATGTCCCGATACGGGCGCAGCACGGGCTTAGAAATACCACAGCTGTAATCGTACCTACGCAGATTGTCCAGCCGGCATCATTCCCGATAATATTCAGGCTTACACAAGCCAGCAAAGGGCTGCCCGATGAATTCGAAAGCATAATGTTTAACTTTACGGCTAGACCCATTTTAAGCGATGAAGGGGCAGTAAGGCTCATCCCGCGCTACCCTCCCCAGCTTAGAAACAGACCTTTTACTGTGCTGATTGATGATAATGTAGTATCCAATATTACAGAGCAGATAATTCTACGGGAGGGTGAACACCATCTTGTCATCCTTTCCGAAGATTACCGCAACGAAAGCCGCAGATTTGTCGTGGAAAGGACCAGAGTTGTCGATTTAACCATCGATTTACAGGACCCAACCCCCGTAATAATCTTTGAAGGACCGCAAAATTCACAAGTTTTCCTTAATAACAACCTTGTTTCGCACAATAGAGAGCCAATAACCGTAGAACCCGGCATGCACGAGGTCAGATTTCAAGTTGGTGATTATACGGTAATAAGATCATTAAATATACAACGCGGAAAGACGTATAAAGTAGCTCTTGCAGTAGATCTTACCGTTCAGGAAGAAGATTAAAAAATATAAGTTATGAATGGCATCCTCCGTGCCGATAAACTTAGTGTCGGGGGTATAGTTCCCCTCCCAAATCACTATAACTCCGATATGCCTCAAGGGCATGGAGCTGTCCGGTACATAAATCGGGCAGCTCTTTTTATTTTTCCTGCAATACTTTATAATGCTTCCATGCAGGACAAACAAACAGACAGCGAAATTCAAATAAAACTCAAACCAATACTTGGCATCCGTCCGGGTGTATACCTTACAGTTCTGTATTCATTTATAATTCTGCTTATCCTTTTTATCCTGCTTTTGGCTCCCGGCTTAAAAAACCCGGGGTCTATGCTGATCGCAAAAACCGAGCCTGCAGGCGCGGCAATCAGGGTAGACGGCGTTTACATGGGTGTTTCGGGCGCAAAGATATTTGTCCCAAAAGGAACACACACCATTGAAGCTGTAATGCCCGGTTTTGAAAGCGAAACACAGGTTCATGAGATACCATCCCGCGCCTTCGGCTCCAGATTTTCATCGCGTATTTATACAGCGGAGTTTACGTTAAAAACAGCGGACCCTGCAGCCGCGTTTGCGCTTTATGCCGCAGGCTTTGCCGAATGGACATTCGCAGGCGAGCCGACATCTGTCTGGCAGGTTCCCATGAGCCTTTCCGAAGGCGCGTACAGGTTAGGCGGTAATAATGAATCAAGGGAAGAACTCTACGAGATACTGCAGGCAGCGTCGCGCTTTTCTGTGACCAATGCCGCGCTGCGTGATTTAATCCGCGCGAAGGCGCTGCTGGACAACCATGGAAACGCGCCTTCACCGGCAGCGTTGATTGGATCAATTTCTGATATGCTGGCTTTTCTTTCACAAAACCGCGGAAGCGCTGCCTGGCTATCCCAAACGCTGCCAAGAGAGCTGTCCGCTCTAATAAACGCTTCACCGTGGCAAAAAGAAGAGCCGCTTTCAGAAATCAGGCAGCGCGCTGACACAGGCAGCCCTCTCTCCCGCGTCACCGTGGAAGGCTTAAACTTTTTAAATGTTCCTTTTTCAAATCAAATGCTTACCCGCTCCGGCAACAATATCACTTCGGTGCCGCTGTTCATCCCTTTTAATAATAATTACCTGATCAGCGAAACAGCAGTCCCGGCAGCGTTATTTGAAAATTTCTTAAAAGACAACCCCGAATGGAGGGATCAAAAAACTGATTATTCCGAAGAAATCGCAAACCTTCCATTCGAAATCGAAGGCAATGCGGTTACAGGCATTACATGGTACGCGGCTGACGCTTTCTGCAAGTGGCTGTCCGCGCGGCTCCCCTCCTCGATGGCAGGCATGGAAGTAAGGCTGCCAACAGAAGCCGAATGGAAATTCGCCGCGATTAATAATGAAAAAATGCTGAATCCAATCAACAGATTAGGCGGATGGGAATGGAGCGCCGATCCCTTCGCCCAGCTTTCCTGGCTGATCCCCGCTTCACAAAAGGCGATAAAAGCGATAGGCTCGCCCGAACGCGTTATTGTCGGAAGACCGCTGTCTTTGACTCAAGGCCAATCAAATTTTCCATCTGCCGGCGGCTATTCGCTCCCGCCCGGTTTATCATCTCCGATTGTCACATTCAGACCGGTAATAGCTCCCAAAAAGTGAAATAATATGAGCGAAGGTATAAAAATAATCGCGCAGAACCGTAAAGCGCGCCACGATTATTCGATAGACGAGACTTACGAATGCGGAATTGAACTCCTTGGAACAGAGGTAAAATCCTTCCGCGACGGAAAAATCTCATTTCCCGATGCCTGGGCAGAGGTAATAAACAACGAAATTTGGGTTCGCTCGTTAATAGTCGCGGAAAACCCCTTTTCCTCAATTTTTAATCATGAACCTGACAGAAAAAAACGGCTGCTCCTTCACAAAGAAGAAATAAAACGAATCCACAGAAAGGTGGAAGAAAAAGGCTACACCCTCATTCCTTTGTCATTTTACTTTAAAAAAGGCAGGGTAAAGGTCGAACTGGGCCTTTGCAAAGGTAAAAAAGCTTACGATAAACGCGCCGGAATACGTGAAAAAGACTTAAAACGCGAAATTGCCCGCGAATTCAGGCATGGATTATCTTAATTTTTTCTATTTTGAACGTTTTTCTATGATATCTAACATCAAAAGGAAGGAAAACACCAGTAAACCTACACAAAGAGCGGTTATTTTGATGTATTTATCGGAAACAAAGTCAGGATATGAAGCGGAATATACTTTTCCGGCTGTTGTATGGGTAATTTTTGGACTTCCAAGCCCTACAATGCGGACAAAACGCTCGTCATTATGGCCATAACCCATCTGGCGGGCATGAATCAACAGCGTATCCTCGTCATAAAGCAGATTATTTTTTGTTCTGTCCAAATCCTCGTTTAAATACCCCAAATCCTTAATATTATCCAGCTGCCTTTCCCTTTCCGCCAGCAGGTAATTATATGCCGATAAGCCCGCAGGGCCTGACAGGAAGGAAAAAAGAGTATAAACAACGATGCCAGCCCACAGCCCAATAAGGTACTTTGAGAATCTCATGTCTCGATTAACGGTACTTTTTTGTCTTTTCTTTATCCATTGACAACCGAAAAACCATAGGTTATCCTATATATAGTGTTGAAAACAGATAAAAGTACCGATAATTAACAATAAGTGTTAATTTAGGGAGCGGTTCATGGCAAGTAGTAAGAAACCTTCGATATACTCTGATCGCAGCAGTATCGGCTCTGCGGATGATTTGGACGAATACGGCGTATGGGTAAAAAGCGAAGCGCAGGTTATACCTAAAGACGGCGGATCCGATTCTTCTGATTTGGATGATTTTGATTTGCCGGTCGAGGAAACCTCTTCCGCAGGCGGCGATGAGTCATTAACTTTTGACGACGCTGTTCTTGACATCGAAGAAGCAAAGACAGCATCAGGTGACATTGAATTCCCGGATGACAATATCGAGCTTTCTGTCGATGACGATCCGTTATCTGCCACTGCCGATTTGGCTGATTTTAATATGCCCGCCGATGACGCTTCTGAATCAACGGCAGCTGACACTTCCGAACCGGAAGAAGATATAGAAATAGAAGACGCGTCATTCGACGAGTTTGAAATACCGCAGACAGACGAAGCGGCTGCAATGCCGTTAGAAGAAGAAACAATCGAATCCGAAAGCGATGATTTTGACGAAGAAGAATTTATCAGCGAAGATCTTTCAACAGAAGCTTTGGACGACGACGGTTTTTCAGTTGAACTTGACAGCGAAGAACTTACAACAGAGCCGCTGGACAGCGAAGAGCTTACAGTTGAATCGGCTGACAGTGAAGAACCTGCAGTTGAATCTCTGGACAGCGATGATTTCGCAATCAGCGAAGATGATGATCTTACTGTAAGCGGGCTTGATGATGATTCATCCGTCGAAATATCAGACGATACCGATTTAGGCGCTGTATCTTCAGATAACGAAGAGATCAGCATAGACATGTCAGACAGTGATGATTTCGGTGATATCGATATTGATGTCCCGACAGTAAAAGCCATAGAAAACGATGTCAATTCCATTCAGGATAATTTTGATTCGGTTAAATCTGGCGACGGAGAGCTTTCCACTCACCTGCTTAAAAAAATCGCTTCGGAACTTTCATCAATCAGAAGCGAACTTACGGAGCTTAAAAAAGAATTTGCGAACGCAAGAGTCGGCGCCGCTGAAGAAGATAAACATGATTCAAGCGGTTTCTTCGCTGAAGAAGACGATGAGACAATCGCGCTTACAGGCGACGAAATGGATAATATCCTGAGCGATGGTTCGGAAGAAGAGCCGAAATCAGGGTTTGATATCGGCGGTGACGATGATGACGAAGCAATCGCGCTTACAGGCGACGAAATGGACAATATTCTGAACTCGGCGGATTTTACCGAAGAATCAGGAACCGAAGAAAGCCCCGAAAGCGAATTCCCCATAGACGAAGAAACGGCGCTTGACAGCGAAATCACCCTTGACGATGATGAAATTACGTTAGACGACAGTGAAGTCACCCTTGACGATGATGAAATTACGTTAGACGACAGCGAAATCGTACTTGACGATACTGAACTTTCCCTTGACAGCGAAGAAATCACTTTGGATGACAGCGCGCTCTCGCTTGACAGCGATGAATTATCGTTAGACGACAATGAAATCACCCTTGACGACACAGAAGTCTCACCTGAAAGCGAAGAAATCGCTTTAGATGACAGCGCAGTTTCTCTTGACAGCGAGGAAATCACTTTAGAAGACAGCGAAATTACGCTTGACGAAGAACACCTGATTGACGACAGCGATATAGTTTTTGATGAAAGCGAAGTTTCTCTCAGCGATCTTGACGACATACCTCCGGCAGGCGGCGCGGCAGAAGAGACGATCGATCTTGATTTAGGCGCTGATGATCTTGCAATAAGCGAAACATCCGGCGAAGAGTCTATCGACATTGATTTGGGAACCGAGGATCTTGCGGCAGATGATTTTGCCGACTTTGCGCAAACCGACGAAGATGTTATCGACGAGATTGAAGCGGACGAAGAGCTGGATAAACTTCGAGAAGAAGGCGCAACTCCAATGACAGACGCGCCTGATAATATTTCGTATCTCGAAGAAGACGAAGACATTACAGGCGAAACTATTGATCATACAGAGATTACAGCTGCTGAAGAAGACAGTCTCATTTCAGACGATTCGCTTGATTTAACAGACGCTGTAATTGATGAGCCTGAATTGTTGGCAGACGGCTTCAATGAAGACCTTGAAGAACCTTCGATAGACGAAGAAAGTTTTAACATTGATTCACTTGATGATTTAACAATAGACGACAGCGAATTATCGCTTGATGATGATTTGGAACCGGTTGAAGAAATCGCAGAAGAAGAACTTGCCGATGAATTGGCCGCAGAAGAAGTAATTGAAGAAGCGATCCCGGAAGACCTTGAAACCGCGGTTGATGAAGAACCTATCTCGTTTGATGACGGATTGGATGATTTATCAGGCAGCGATATTGAAGATCTTGGCGTTGTCGAAGATATAGATGAAATCGAGGAGATTGAAGAAATCGAAGAGCCGGCTCCGGCTCCTGTTGCCGCGGCTCCCGCCGCTGCTCCTGTGGCTCCTGCCGCTCCAGCTCCTACTCCGGCGGCTGCTGGTCCGTCGTCTTCATCCGCGGCAGCAATCTCGTCTTCTCCAGGCGGAAAGGAACCATTTGTTCTGCCGTCAGATTTAAGATCCGAACTTAGAAATATACTCAGTTATATGGACCAGCTCCTTGAATCGCTCCCCGAGCAAAAAATTGAGGAATTTGCGAAATCCGAATACTTCGATTCCTACAAGAAACTCTTTAAGGAATTGGGGCTGGTATAATCGAACCTGAGCTTGGTATGAGCGGCGCACAGCTTCATTCGCGTTACAATCCGCAGTCTGAAGCTGCGCGTTATATTGATTCATTAAATCTAAAAGATGACATAAAATGTTTTATCCTGATCGAGCCGGGACAGTGCTACATGATTCCCGTATTGCGAGAAAGGTATAAAGAAAGTAAAATACTTGCCCTTCATGTTGAAGAACAATGTCAGCCGCTGGCCGATTATTCGCTGATAAGCTGTGAACCTTTGGAAATTCAAAAATTTCTGGAAACACATATTTTACAGGATGTTGAAAATATTAAGATAATCGAATGGCGTCCCTCTCTTAACCATTACAGGGAAGCGTATGCGAAAATACTTTGTGAAGTTGTGAATTTCCTGAAACGGGCGGACGCCGGCAAGAGGACTGCAGCGGCATTCGGAAAACGATGGGTAAGGAACTTTTTTAGGAACTTAAAAAATGTAAACACAAGCCTTCTTTACAAACAGTCTTGCATTCCCGTAATTGTTACAGGATCGGGTCCCAGCCTTGAGAAAGCGCTTCCAATTATAAAAGAGGCGCAGGACAGCAGCCTTATAATAGCTTCCTCATCCTCGCTTTTAGCGTTATGCGCCTTCGGAATTAAAGCCGACATAGTAATCGCGACAGACGGCACAAGCTGGGCGCTGAAACATTTATACCCTTTCTACAGAGCATCGGGCGGCATCCTTGCCGTAAACTTGTGCGCTGCCCTGCCCTCTCAGGCGGCATTTACTCCCCAGCTTTTGATAAACGACGGCAGTTTCTGGCAAAGCGTTATCCTGCACGAACTCAAGCTCGCTTCCGTGATTATACCGCAAAGAGGGACGGTAACAGCGACTGCCGCGGAACTTGCATTAATTTTAAGCAGCGCAAATATTTACCTTGCGGGTATGGACCTCGCAGTCCAGGATATAAGAACGCATGCAAGACCTTACAGTTTTGATTCTCTTTTTTTAAACAAAGCAAACCGCGTAAATCCTTTTTATTCGCAGTGTTATACGCGTTCTTCTCTTCTTAACCGCGGCGGCAGTTTTAATATTTACTCGTCATGGTTTAAATCGCAAAAAACCCAATGGCCGTACAGAATTTTCTCTATAGGCGCAAACAGCGTTTTTGAAGAAGACCCGTCAATGCAGAGTGTTTTCGCAAATCAGTGTAAACTTAATAAAAATGATTACTTTAAACCTGTAAACAGCGAAGAGAGTTCAATGAATTTCCGCGAAAGAGGAGCAGCCGCTCTGTTATCTGCAATGAATAATCCCGAATACTCGCATAATATTAAACAGGAACTTAATACCCTGCTTTTTCCCGGTGAAAATAAAACAACAGATAAAGACCTGGAAACAGCGATTAAAGAAATCGCAAGGAACGCTTCATGAGTGACGCAAAACGCTATACCTTTTTAAAATCGCGCGGCGGGCAGAACGTTCCGGCTTATATTCTTCCAAACGGAGACACGCAGCCGCTTCATTCGATGATCGATCCAATAAAAGAAGCGCAGCGCCTTATCGCGTCATCAGGTAAAAATGATTTTTTAGTATTTCTCGGATTGGGAGGCGGTTTTGCGCCGCTCGCCGCGCTGGAGGATACAAACTCCCGCGTTATTGTAATAGATTTTAATAAAAGCGAAATCGAAGAATTATTAACTGGTATGGATTATTCCAAACTTGTAAACAACAGCCGCTTTAACCTGCTTGTAGATTTTCCGCCGCAGGAAATTAAAAAATTTATTATAGATAATTTTAACCCAAGCCTTTACAGCGGCATTAAAACAATTCCGCTTAGAACAAGAACTGATAAGGATACAGATAAATTTGGTACTGTTACCGCAATAATAAAAGAAGCGATTGACACGGTAAGCGGCGATTATTCGGTTCAGGCGCATTTTGGCATTCGCTGGTTTTCTAACATTATACGCAACATCAGGCATGCCGAAAACCAGTCTAATGATTTTTTAAAAGAATTAAAAAAACGTAAAATAAATAAAGCCGCGATTATAGCTGCCGGCCCTTCCCTGGATATGCAGCTGCCTTCTCTTGCAAAATTCAAATCTCAGGGCGGATTTATAATCTGTTCTGACACAGCGCTTGGCGCGCTTTTGCATAACAACATAGCGGTTGACGCTGTTGTAAGCATCGACTGCCAGCATATCAGTTACTTCCATTTTGCGGGTCTTAACATGCGTCACATTCCGTTAATTATGGATATCGCAAGCCCTCCCCTCCTTTGCGAATTATCATCCGCGCCGGTTTTTTTTACAAGCGGCCACCCTCTATGCCGCTACATAAATTCAAACTGGAAATATTTTCCCCCGCTTGATACATCAGGCGGAAATGTTACTTACGCATGCCTGTCCCTTGCGCAATCTCTGGGCGCGCAGAACATTACCCTCTTTGGCGCGGATTTTTCTTACGTAAAAAGCCGGACATACGCGAGAGGGACATACATCTTTCCATATTTTCACAGAAAACAGAATCGTCTCTCTTCATTGGAAGCGCAGATGTCGCGTTTCCTTTACAGAAGCCCGTTTTTACCGGCGCAGGATATACAAAGAAAAGGTTATTACGAAACATCATCGCTTCGTTTTTACAGGGAAAGACTGGAAGAAAAAATTTCTGGTATGCAGTGTACTGTTACATGCGAACCTGGTAACGGAGCGCCGATAAATATTAAAAACAATCCGCATAAAGAACGCGAAGAATACAAAGAAAACAAAGAGGAAATAATCGTTAATAAACAGATTTCGTGGTATGATTTTTTAAAAACTTACAGGAACGATATTTTAGCATTACCGCAAGCGCAAGAGAGAGAGAATTATTTATTAAAACTGGAAACAAATAAAAGACATATATTTACCACATTGCTTCCGCTTGCAGCGGCAGTAAAAAAACGTTATCCCGAATTAGAGTTAAATGAATTAATCTCAGAAGTAAAACACCGCAGTACAGAGGAAATAAATTCGATTTTAAAAAATCAGCGTTCTTGAATTAATCTTACAAAGACTCTCTTAACTGATTCATAAAATTGCTTTCCGCGTTCCTCATCAGAGAAATCGCCCTGGAAAAAATAGGTATAAAATCTGTTGGTTCTTTCACAAGCAATTCCGCGGTAATCGAAGCGACAGTCCCGTCAGAAGAAAGGGCTACTTTTACAACTTTTGAACGCCTGTTGGAAAAATTAGCAGCGTTAAGAGCGTCTTCGGCTGTTACAGCGCCAAGGCTAAAACCCATATAAATCTGAAAAAACTGAAGATCTTTTTCGTCGATAATAATAAAATAATTATCACCGGCTACTTTAAACTGAATATCACCGTCAACGTCTATTACAGGTAAATAACCTTCGGTGCGAAGATACTCAACATAGATACTCTGAAGATCGGCTTTTGTCCATGCCTGCTGCGCGGCTGCCGGGAAGGCAAAAATACCCCCAAAAATCAAAACAGCCAGTAAAATTTTAACAATTTTTGCCATATACGACTCCTATTTATGGTTCTTCCCCTCTTTTTTCAGTGTATATGTCCTATATTGCGTTTGTCAAGAGTTTATTATTGCTTCAGCCAAACGCAAATGCGCCGTAGCCGACAAAAGAATTTGGGATGCCTTCGCCTTCTTCGATGGAAATATCCGCGCTTGTAGCGTATTTTAAAAGCCTCGCCTTTCTCATGTTTTGCGCTTCGGCGAAGCCCATTGCACCTAACACAGCGCCTGCGGAACACGAGGATGAATCTTTGTCTGCGCGGCGCAGGGTTTCCTCATAGTTGCCTGATTCAACCGCTTTAATAAAAGCGGCGTCGTTTACTTCGCGCACCCAGTCAAGAGCCGGCTTTCCGCCGCCTTTGGGTGAAAAGCCGTAATTCGCGCCGTAGTGGGTTAAATCTGTAGAAGCTATAACGTTTACTTTTCGGTTTAATTTCGCGGCGGTTTTTGAAATGATTTTCCCGTATTCAAAAGATTCACTGCCCGCGCCTAAACGCAGCCATAAAAGCCGCGCATCCGGGAAAAAGTAATGCACCATAGGTAAAAGCACTTCGACTGTGTTATCGCGGTAGCAGTCTTCATCACCGCCAAAATCTTCCATTAACACGTTTCTAAGCGTATCGTCAATTTCCATGGTGCCAAAGGGCGTTTTCACCGCGTCTTCCATAGCAAAAAGCGGTTCGTGACTTCCGGATAAATGGCCGCCGATTACGACTATAGTTTCGGCATCAGGCTGAAGGCTTGAAATTGCCAGGGCTGAGAGACGCCCTGAATAGTACCAGCCGGCATGAGGGGCAATTACAGCGCCATAAACGCGTTTTTCGGCTTTAAATTCCGATAAAAATGAGGAAACCGCACCTGATTCACGCGGAAACCACCCTGCCGGCAGTGAATAATCTCTTATTTGCATATCTATTTTACCGATAATTATAGCAGAGAAATAATATAATGGAAACAAAAAAAATTATTAGCAAAGATTCGTCAAACAGCCCTTCGATAATCGCGGCTATTTGTATTGTAATCTATGTTTTGGCATTGGTTCAGGGCGCTTTTCGCATTTATTTAAGCATCGACGAGCGAAAAATCACCGCAGAACAGGAATTCTCGAATCTAGCAGACATTGCCCTGTCGGCAGGAATGCAGGGCTTTATGGATGAACGGTTTGTTCAGGCAATTAATAATGCGCTTGTTTCCAGTAAAAGTATCGAAGCTGTGATTATAACAGGTCCCGATAATTCCTACGCTTTTGAAAAACAGAGCGGGCGCGCTGTTTCATGGGTAAACAACACTCCCAGATTTATTAACAGGTTTACCTTTTCAAATCAGAGCCATTACAGACCGCTTGCCATCTCGGATTTGCGAAACGCGAATATAAAAGCGGTTGCCGGCGCTCTTGATTATGATCAGTTTGTTAAAATATTAAAACAAACGCTGTTAATAATTCTTATTGGATTTGCGCTTTCGTTCTTTACCATGCTTGTAAAACTCCTTTTGGGAAAGAAAGAAAACCCTGAGCTTGTTTCCGTGCGGACTCCCAATACGGCAAGATCGGGCAAAGGTTCAGATGAAGATGATGTTTTGATTTCAACATCAAAAACAAGTCCGAAAGGGCTTTATTCGTCACGCAGCGGACTTGGCTGGGAAGAATATATAAATGACAGACTTGAATCAGAGCTGCATCGCTGCTCTTCCTCGGAAAAAGACCTCGCGTTTATCACCCTGGAATTTACAGATATGCCTGAAGAAAGGGTTTTTAAACAGACAGCGCAGGAAGCTATAAAATTCTTCACGTCAAAGGATCTTATATTTGAATTCGGAGAGTACGGAATCGCCGTTATTCTTCCGGGCGCGGGGTTGGACACCGCAATTCCCAAATCTGAAAATTTTTATCAGCGTATTTTAGACAGGTTTCCAAACAGTTACACACCCGCTTTCGGGATGAATATAGGGCTTTCTTCGCGTTCAGGCAGGCTTCTTACAGCAGAGCGTCTGATGCTTGAAGCGACAGAAGCGCTTAAAAAAGCAAAAAGCGATTCAAAAACATCGATAATTGCTTTTAAAAGCGATCCCGAAAAATACAGGGCGTTTATTGCATCTCAAAGCTAGAAGCGTCTCTGAAAAGCCTGTTTGCCATCCATGTTGGAATAACGTAAATATATTCTTTACCTGCTACATGCGCGTAACAGCGTCCTGACTCGTCTGCCGCGCTTAAACGGATTGTAACAATGCGCCCGTTTCCAAGTTCCAGCATAATACTTATTAAATCAAACATTGGATCCGACGCGGAAATTGTATCATCAAAATTGTCACCCTCTATAGACAGTACTGCGCGGGCATAATTTTCTATACTGCTATAATCGGGTCTTTCAACATGAATGCCCGCTATATCCCATCCTCTGTTCTTTCTGGTAAAAATCTGAATTTCCTGCGGAGTGTAAACGGAAAGTTTTTGCACGCTGCTCACATCAAGGCTTCCGTTTTCAGTTTCGGGAATCAATCTTAGATTGTACCAGCTGCTTACCTGTCCTGTAATATATGTTTTTACGGCGGCGGAACCGGAACGCACTTCGTTCTGTCCGGCTCTGCGAAGATATGTTTCGTTTCTGAAAATATCATCAGAGCCGAACAGGATATCAAGAAGCGTTGCGTTTTCTCCCTGAATTGCCACTCTTGCCTGCCCTTTATCGATGTCAAAACGAGAGTGCGTAGAAGCGCTTGATGATCGAACAGGCCAGGATGATCTTGCGGTAAAAATATTAATAAAATCTTCCACGCGCACCTGACGTGCCGGGTACTCAACGCCGTTATTCAAAACAAACCATTGATTTGATTTTTTAACAAGTTCTATTTCGTTTTCATCTGTACTCATGACAATTTTAACTGTTCTTGCCGCCAGTTTTGGATCCAGCCAGGAATACATCGACTGCTCAGATCCGGTGTAAGTTGTTACAATGACGCTTATCACATAAGTTAATACCAACGCGCCTATCAGCGAAACAAGAATTAAAAAGTGTTTTTTATACGTCATTGGAGCCCTCCTGTTTTCAGCTCTGTGTTACGCGCAATTACTTTCCGCCTGTAAGCAAGAAACAGCCCCGCGGCAATTACCAATAACGGCATAAAGGCGACATTTGCGATCTGTATAATTTTCATTACGGCGGCGCGGCTTGAAGGATCTGTTATCTTGTCAAACCTGCCTGTCTGCGGTGCCCTATTGCGAATGCTTATTATATCGTCATCATTGGCGAGCCAGTCAGCGGCGCGTAAAAGAAAATCAAGATTTTGTCTTTCTCCCCTGCCGACATTTTTTGTTACGCCCATCATATTTGTGGCAAAGTCCGTGTCTCCGATTACGATAATCCTGGATTCTCTTGCGTGTTCCGGCATATCGGGAAGTTCTTCTTCAGAGCCTTCGCGCACAGGTTTATCCGCTCCGCTGAAGAAACTCGGAAAAACACCGCTTAAAGCAGCTCCCAGTATTTTAGCGCCTCTTGTCTGCGGCGCTTCCATTTCAAGCATGTAAGGCACTTCCGGGCTTGTATAAAGCGGATCTCTTACTGACCAGCCATAAACAGTTGTTGTAAAAAGCGCAGCCGCTTCAACAGAAGGCACAGGAGACAGCTCAATGGGGCTTGCCCAGTACATATCAAGTCCGTTAAAACCGGATGTAACAGGATGCTCAGAATTTCCATTTTCAGCTATAACACCTATCCATAGCGGATAACGCACAATTCTGTATGTAATGCCGCCTGATGGCATTCTTGTCTGATACTGAAGCGTAAGCGCATTGCGATCCAGAGCAAGCTCCTTTCTTACGATTGCTCCGTAGGAAGCAATCATATCAAGAAGCCCGATATCCTGCTGATGCCTTGCTTCAACGCTGCCGTAAATTGTATCAATATAAACACCTTTAACGGCGAAAAGAGTTTTTCCGCCCTGCTGAATATATCTGTCTATCCGGTAAAGCGCCCATTCATCGATGTCTTCAACTCCGCCAAGCACAAAAAGCGCCGGCATATTTTCCGGAATTTCATCACCCGAGGAAAGCAGGCGCACTCTGTAACCGGCTTCCGCAAAAGTCATATCCAGATAGCTAAAATCTTCTTTCCACTGCCTGAAACTGTCGCCGACAATTACTCCAAGCCAGCGTTCTTTTTCCGTAACCATAGAACGTATTCTGGAAGTTAAATCATACTCAAGCGTATCTGTAGAAATTACCCAGGGAAGCACTTCCATTTTATCAAGGTATTCGATAACAATGCCGGAATATACGGTTATTAAGCTTGCCTGATCCTGCTCCACCGTCTGCACCTGCCGCGGCTGAAGCCCAAGTTCCTCGACTATCGCAAGCCCGGCTTTTACAGGATCGCGCACCGTCAGGCGGATTCTTCCTCTTGAATAAGCCGCGTATTCTCTTAACGTGTCTTCAATTTCGCCGGGAGCGGGAACCACTGTTCTTAATTTTCCAGAAAGATAATAGGTGATATTGACGGGATCCGGAAGTTCTTTGTACAGGTTACGCGAAACTTTGGAAATTGTATACGCTTTGTTTTTGGTTAAGTCAAGGCGGAACCACAATCTGCCGCATACCATCAGCGCCAAAATAAAAGCAATAATTGATAACGATGTAATTATAATTGTTTGTCTTTTTGTCATTTTTTACCTCTATTTCCATTTCCTGAAAAGGATAACCCGCGTGTTAATAAATAAAAACAAAGCGGTGCTTAAAACAAAGAACGCAAGGTCTCTTGAATCGATTAAACCTTTGGAAAAACTTTCAAAATGGAAGGCGAGAGAAAAGAAATTAATTCCCTGCGCCAGCCACTGCGGCAGATTTAAAGAAAAAACAAGCTGGTTTACAAGCATCACCGCCATTAAAACAACCGCGCTTCCAAGAAAAGCGCCGCCTTGATTTTTAGAAAGGCAGGATAACAATAAGCCTAACGCCGTTGCGCTTGCGCCAAGAAGGAACGCGCCGAAATATTCGCAGAAGATAGTGCCAGCGTCAAAACTTCCAAGGCTTAAAAGGCTTAACGGAAGAGGAAGCGTAAGAACAAGAATCATTGTCAGCATTCCAAGAGCGCTGAAAAATTTTCCAAGCACAAGATCCCATTCTGTAAACGGCATTGTCAGCAGAAGTTCCACAGTTCCTGTTTTTCGCTCTTCCGCCCAGCTTTTCATGGTGATAACGGGAATGACAAAAATGTAGACGATTGGAAACGCCGCGAAATAGGGCCGCAAACTTGCCTGATCCACCGAAAAATAACGCTGAAAATAAAACAGCCACACCGAGCAGAATAAAAGAAAGAAAACCGCAGCCCCGTAAAATGCCGGAGCGTTTAAATACTGATAAAGTTCTTTTCGCGCCAGGGTAAGGGCGCGGTACGGAATAAATTTTTTCATTTGCTGCGCTCCTCGCTTGTAAGTTTAACAAAGATATCTTCTATACTGATTTTTTTTCTGTTCATGCCAAGTATTTTTAAGTTTTGCGTAACAGCCCAGTCAAATATGCGCTCTCCGGCGTTTGAATCTTCCGATTCTGAAGGCACAAAGAAACTTGCGTTTATAATACCGTCCGCGCCGGATTCAACTGCGGCATTGGAAACAGCGCCAAGCATTGGCAATTTGTCTTTTACCATATCCGCGCCGTTTTCGCCTGAATATTTTAAAACAAGCTCCCATGTGTCTCCGCCTTTCATGGAACCCGCAATTTCTTCAGGAGTTCCCTGCGCTGCAATACGTCCGTCGTGAATGATCAGCACCTGAGAACAAATTGCTTCAACTTCCTGCAGAATGTGAGTGGAAAGGATAACGGTTTTTCGCTTGCCCAGCTCTTTTATAAGAGAGCGGATTTCTATTATCTGGTTCGGATCAAGCCCTGTTGTCGGCTCGTCAAGAATCAAAATGGGAGGATCGTGTAAAATCGCCTGCGCCAGACCGGCTCTTTGACGGTAGCCCTTGGAAAGCGTTTCGATTCTGCGGCTTCTGTAACCTAAAAGGCCGCAAGCTTCAAGGCTGGCATTAATACTTGCATCGCGTTCACCCTTTGGAATAAAACGCGCCTGTGCGGCGAAGGCAAGATATTCATCGACCGTTAAGTCTCCGTATAGAGGAACATTTTCCGGCAGATAGCCGATCCGTTTTTTAATTTCCAGCGGCTGTTCATCAACAGGAATGCCGTCTACAAGCGCCGTTCCGCCGGATTGAAAATGATACCCGGTAAGGATTTTCATTACCGTTGTTTTGCCCGCGCCGTTCGGTCCGAGAAAACCCAATACCTGTTGATCCCCCACGGAAAAAGAAACGTCTGTAACAGCCTGCACATTTCCGTATTGCTTCGACAGGTTCTTTACTTTAATTTTAGCCTGTGTGTTCATGCTGATATTCTAGCAATTTCGGCATGAAAATTCAATTATATTCTATTGGAAAAACCATGCGGTCTTTGGTAAGGACTGTATCGGGAAAAACAGCCTGGGCTTCTTTTAATAGTTGTTTTAATTCATATTCCGTGTAGCGCGGGCTGTAGTGGATAAGCGCCAGTTTTTTTACGCCCTGCGAAGAAGCGGCGATAGCGGCGGCCTCGGCGGCTGTCATGTGCTTTTTGCCGTGAGCGTCTTCCGCCAAATCCTGCGAAAACATTCCTTCGCAGATAAAAAGATCAGAGCCGATAACATGGGCAGAGATTTCGGGAAGCGCAAGCGAATCTGTTACAAACGAAAACTTGCGTCCCTGGCGGGCAGAACCCATCACATCATCGGGATGCACTTCCCTGCCATCTTCGGTTTTAACAGATTCACCTCTTTGCAATTTACCCCACAACTTTCCCATCGGGATATCAAGCGCCTGTGCCTTTTCGGGATGAAATTCTCCGGGACGCATATCTTCTTCCAGTGTATAACCATAACAGGGTTTGGTATGAGAAAGGGGAAAACAGCGCACATGAAAACCTTCACCCTTATACACAATTCCCGGCGCCGTTATTTCCTTTACGATAATTTCATAATTGATATACATATCCAAAACGCGTCTGCTCGATTCGACGTATTCGGCAATCTTCGGCGGCCCGATTATATATAAAGGATCGTCCCTGTCCACCTGGGAAGAAAGCATTAAAAGCCCCGGAATGCCTGTAACATGATCGGCATGCATGTGACTTATGAAAATAACCGAAATTTTTTTCCATCTAAGGTTAAGCCGCCTGAGCGACACTTGCGTCCCTTCGCCGCAGTCAAAGAGAAAAAGTTCTCCTTCACGCCGTAAAAGCGCCGATGTTAAATGTCTGTTCGGCAGCGGCATCATTCCGCCGCATCCGAGTATAAAAGCTTCTAAATTCATGATCCATTTCTTAAGATTGATGTTTTATTAATAAACAAGAATTGGGAGTAATCTTATATTCCTTAATTTCATCGCCGCAGACAACAGCGCAGTTTCGCCCTGATCCTTTTGCGGTATAGAGCGCTTTATCCGCCATGTCATACAGAGATTTAGTATCCTGATAAACGCCGCACTTGGAAACATAAACACCGATACTCATTGTTACATGTTCGTTAACTTTAGATTTTTCATGCGCAATCGCGAGATTTTTTACAGCGTCAGCCCAATGCGTAATAACGTTATCAACATGCGCGGCGTCTTTTTCAAACCAGAGAGCCGCAAATTCTTCGCCGCCGACCCTTGCCGTATAAACGCCAAGTTCGTCTTTTAAATTGTTTAACACCGCGCCAATCGAACGAAGACACTCATCGCCTTTAGGATGTCCGTAATGGTCGTTGTAAAATTTAAAGAAGTCGATATCCGCGATTGCGATGCACAGCCAATCATCCGACGAGCGGTAATTTGACAGATAACGCTGGAATGTGTTCATAAAATCCCTGCGGTTTCTGAGCTGTGTTAATTCGTCGGTAATACTTTGATCGACATATTTATTACGTTCATCTTCGAGCTGGTTCGCGCTTAGTTCAAGTCCAAGGCGCAGTTTGGCAATATGCCATGTAAAGAATAAACCGATAGCGCCGGCGACAACGGTATACACAACATCATAAATCCAGACACTGTACTCTTTTGTAATGATCGAACAGGTAATTAAAATTGTCATCGCGCTCAATGTAAGAATTAAATTAAACTGAGGCGGATTAATAAACAATAAAAGAGCGCATATAAAAAAGCAAAATACCAAAGAAGCAGGTTTATCAGGATGCCCGAATGTGCTGAAGTAAGTGCTGAAAAGCATCAGGTTTGCGTAAAACAATGTAATCAGAAAATAGATAACCCTGTTTGTAACATTGATTTGCTGCATTACATAATTGGCGTAAACGGAAATTAAAATGGCTACAACGCCGACTCCAAGACAAATACCAGCCTTTATAAAATTCTGAGTTTCCGCGATTATTGGTATGATTGCGCATATAACCGCGAAAATCGCTACAAGCGTGTTACCTTGACGTATACTTGCCAGATTATTAATAAACGCATTATTGATACATTCCTGGTATTGCTCCCTGCCGAATGAGTAAAAACGCCACCAGTATAAAAACTTACGCATATAACTCCCTTGCTTTCTAATAGTATATCATTTTTTCTATAAAAAGAAAGTAGAAAAGATGTTTTTTATGTAAAAAAAATGCAAATAATAGTAATAGTAAGAAAATCAATATCTCATTTTGCTTCTTTCCGCAAAACCAGTCAAATTGTGGAATTCTATAACTATACCATCATCCAGTTGTACTTTCCCCGAAAAAGAGCCGCATACCTGGCGGCGGGCCGAACTGTATAAAAACAGACTGCGCCGGTCTGTCCTTTCCTGATGAGGGGTAAAAGCCATTTCCAGCCGGTTGTCATTGCTGGTAAAACGCCAGGGAGAAAGCCAGTTGGAAAGCGGAATATGGAAGGTAACCTGATCGAGCTTAAACATCTTCCCGTCGATAAAAAAGGCGTTTTCTGTTCCATGGGAAGAATCTGTCTGGCTATAACCTACGCAAAAACTCAACTGGCTTCCATGGCTCTGCCCGCAGGCGGCAGCCCAATACCGGATATCAGCTTTTGGGCGGGCGCTCCTGTTCCAGTCCAAAATACCCCACGCGTTTCCGCGGGTAAAGAATATTTCCGTGCTGCCAAACTGGATTACGCCTTCGGCAAAAAACCACGGCGAATAGCACGAATACCTGAACGCGTATTTTTCGTTCCTGTAAGGCTGGTTTATTACAAGCGATTCTGATCCTTTAAATTCGGTTAGAACGAGCGCACCGCGCAGACTGCGGTTGCGGCCGAAGTTAGGAATATCTGTTTTAATGATTCTCGCGCCGCTTTCCATGCAGACAAAATCCAGATGCATTTTTTTTTGTTTCCAGCGGATGTTTCCCGCCGCGCTTGTATTCGGCATTTCAAAGGAACCAAGCGGCAGCCATTTTTTAAAAGATTGAGTCGAACGCTTTTTATCCCTCAGCGAGATAACAGAAATCCCCATGTGCCCAAGCCATCCGTCATTTCGAATTTCAAAAACAACCATGTGGGTGGGTGAATAAATAATATACCGATCCGCCTCAGAAAATCTGAAACGAGACGCATACAAAAGCGCAGGTTCATAAAAATGAAACGCATGTTTAGCCCATCCAAAATTCTGCGGCTGCCCCAGATCATCCAAAAGCGACACGGGGTTTAATATCTCATTTGGAGGCATTATTCACCTGTTTACAGGAATAGTCTTGCATGGTATCTATTAACATAGCATGATTTACACAGGAAAAAAAGCTTTGATAATGGGGCTGGGTCTGCACGGCGGCGGACTTCAGTCAGCGCGCTTTTTGCTTGAGCGGGGCGCCGAAGTAACAGTAACAGATCTTAGAGATGAAAAAACACTCGCGCCTTCGATAGAAGAACTGGATAAAATCTGCCGGGAAAAAGGACGGCAGAGAGTGCGTTATGTTCTTGGAAAACATGAAACCGAAGATTTTAAAAATGCCGACATAGTGATTAAAAACCCCGGCGTCAGACCCGACTCTCCCTTTTTGCAGGCGTCAAAACAAACGGAAACTGATATCTCCCTTTTTTTAAAAGAATCCAAGGCGAGACTTTTTGCGGTAACAGGTTCCAAAGGGAAATCGGGAACAGCTTCTGCTCTTCACTGGATACTTTCAAAAGACAGAAAAAAAGGATCCGCGTTTCTTGGCGGAAATATAACTGTCTCTCCGCTGACTTTCATTGATGAACTCGGCAAAGACGACGATGTTGTTCTGGAATTATCAAGTTTCCAGCTTGGCGATTTAAAAAATTGCGTCAATGACGGCGGGAACCCTCTTTTAAAACCTTCAGCCGCGGTTCTTACAGCCATAATGGCGGATCATCTTGACCGTTATGCGTCAATGGATGAATATATCGGCGATAAAAGGAATATTTACAGAGGGCAGGATAAAAATGATGTTACAGTCGCAGGCGATGATGAATGGGGAAAAATTTTTTGCGCACAAACCAAAGCGCGCCCTTTAATTTGGTCGCATTCCCGGTTAAACGATGGTCAAAGCGGCGGCTGGATTGATTCAAACACAATAGGCTTTGCGCGTCTTTATAATTTCAGCGGAATATCTGAAGAAGTAACAGAACTTGTGCCGCGCGAGATTCAAATACCAGGCGCGCATCAAAAAGTTAATATGCTCTGCGCGTCTCTTGCAGCCTATGCTCTTGGCTCGCCTGCGCATACAATCCGCGCCGCGTTGTCAGAATTCCGCGGCATTGAACACCGGCTTGAATTTTTTCATACGGCAAAAGGCGCGCGTTTTTACAACGACAGCGCGGCTACAATTCCCGAAGCCGCCTGCGCCTGCATTGAAGCGCTTTCTGAAAACACCGCGGCTGGAAACGGACTTATCCTTGTCACAGGCGGTACCGACAAAAATCTGGACTATGCCAAACTTGCCAGAACGGCAAAGAAAGCAAAAGCCGTTATCCTTCTTGCAGGCACAGGCAGCGAGAAACTTTCATGTCTCCTGGAAAAGGAAGGTGTACCCTATTCAGGTCCTTTTGACAATTTAGAAAGAGCGGTAACCTGCGCGTTTGAAAAAGCCGGAAACGGTGACAATGTTGCGCTGTCTCCCGGCTGCGCAAGTTTCGGAATGTTCCTGAACGAATTTGACCGCGGCAGAAAGTGGAAGGAAGCTGTGTTAAGATTTGTTTAGGAGATAAATTTTGGATTTAGAAATGCTGGAAAAAAGAGCGGCAATTATCAGGCAAATCCGCTCTTTTTTTGATCAAAAAAAATATCTAGAACTGGACACTCCGCTGCTTTCACCGGATTTGATTCCTGAATCATGCCTTGAAGTTTTTCAGACTGAAAGGCTTTTCCCGCTTACAAGCAGAAAGAAAGGAAATCCGTTATGGCTTATTCCATCTCCAGAAATTTGGATGAAAAAAGTTATCACCCGCCATGGAGTGAACGTATACCAGATTTGTAAATGTTTTCGTAACGGAGAATCTGAAGGGCATTTGCATAACTGCGAATTTACGATGCTTGAATATTATACGATGGATGCGGATTACATGGATTCGCTTGAGTTAACAGAGAAGTTGTTTGAGGAATTATTCAGCAATGGTTCTCGCAAAGACGCAAAGACGCAAAGGGAAGAAGGGGATAGCTGTTATTCAACATTTAATCGCATAACGGTTGCAGATGCTTTTTTCAAATATGCGGGCTTTGATCTTTTTGAGACAGCAGCTGATGGAGCGGATGCGATGGCAGCGAAGGCTCGCGGGCTTGGACTTGAACCGATGCCGGGAATGAGTGTGCCTGCGCTTTATGATTTAATTTTTATTCATGCTGTTGAACCGCGGTTAAAAGGAGACAAACCTGTCGCTTTGATTAATTATCCCGCGTTTGTCCCCTGCCTTGCCAAAAAATCGTCAGACGGTAAAACTGTTGAGCGGTGGGAATTGTACTGGAGCGGCATCCGCAGCAGTGCTTCCAGTATTGAACTTGCCAACTGTTTTTCGGAAGAGACCGATCCGCAAAAGGTAAAAGAATTTTTTATAAATGAAGAAGCGCAGAAAGCAAAGAGCGCCGTTGTCCGCCATGCTGTTGATCACGAATACTGGAAAATGTTTAATAATTTTCCGCGCTGTTCCGGCGTTGCCATCGGAGTAGACAGACTGATAATGGCTTTAACCGGGAAAGTGAGCATTGATGAGACGGCTAATTGGTGAAAATGGGCATGTATTAAACAATATGCACTGACGCAGACGGCGCTGGCAGGGCCTGTGCAAAATATTTTCATTTTTTTTCATTCTCGAGCAAGCGCCACGCATCTGCGCAGCCATATATATGTACAACTTTTTATGAAAGTTGAATCTATCTATATGGAGTTTCACATGAATGAAAACAAAAACTTCAAGGACAGCGTCTTTAACAGGCTGTTCTGCGACCCGGACATTCTTCGAGA
>Ga0209755_10000607_pt1 | contig 64050 bp, 52 predicted proteins | sample TergutCo191P1_FD_187301 | JGI IMG/M metagenome (GOLD analysis project Ga0209755, IMG submission 187301) | Cornitermes sp. P1 segment gut microbial communities from Petit-Saut dam, French Guiana - Co191P1 (SPAdes) (version 2) | ecosystem: Host-associated > Arthropoda: Insects > Digestive system...
GGGATACTATCTATACCCAAAACTTTGCCATTGATGCGGGAGGCATTGCAAACATTGACATACAACTCGAGGTTGAGCAACTTGCTGTGGATGCTCGAGGTATCACTAATATTCAACTCTTCGGAAACACAGATACCGCTGATATTAATATAATCGGCAGTGGAAATATTTTTGCTTTTGATTTGCAGACGAGAGAAGCTCAGATAAATGCTTCCGGTTCAAGCAATATAAATATTTCTGTTTCAGAAAATCTAACTGCTACAGCCGGTGGTATAAGTCATATATTGTATAGAGGCAATCCGCAAGTAACTTACGACATATCCGGAGGGTTAGCTTCGGTTGAAAGAGATAATTAAAGTGTACTTTACACGTAGTAAAACATCTATCACTTTGCCCAATTTAGAAGACTTTGTGCCAATTTGAATACAGTGGTGCAAGACTCAAAGGCAGATGGTTTTGATGTTGGATTTTCAGCTTTATGTCGCTCGTAACCAAGTCTTGAGTTGTTAATGGCAGTTTGCACTTTACCTTCTGTAAGTAGCACATCGCAGACCTTTTTGACCACTTTTTCAGACTTATCATAATCGAAAGTCAAAAACTTCTGTAATTCTTCTTTATAGCGGCTTCGGTTAAGCGGCGCCTTGAATAACCGAAAGTGATTGATAAACCACACTTCAAACGCTTGATTAGAATAGGCTGCTCCGATTTTATTCGCTTTTGCATAACTGATTGCATCGTCAAAGTCCTTAAATTCGTCTTTGTCAAATACGCACCAAACAGCATTGTAGCGGTCAATGAGCTTCTGCCTTTCATTGATGGCGTGTTCAACAATTTGTATAGGACTTCTCGGCTTTAATAGTGTAACGACATTGATACTGCCCAGTGATGGGCGAAACACCTGTTTGAACATCTCAAAATATTGTCGCTCAGTTTGTCCTCCGCAAACAATCAATATTTCGTCCCTAGCTTGGCGAAATGCCCCTTTTCGTTTGTATTTTTCACGCATCGCCGTCACCCCAGTTCAAATCCGGAATTGCACCGTACACTCCTAAAAGATACCGTTTAAGAATATCGCTGTTTTTGCGAACATCTTTAAAATCGCTAAGAGCATAAAGTGCGCTGACACCATGTTTATTTTTGTCAACAAACCAAATCTGGTCACGACGAATATCTTCATCTAAAAGCAACACATCATGTGTTGTGCAAATCAATTGTGTATTATTACGATTATGCTCTATGGAATTGATTTGAGCAATTAAATGGCGTACAAGCGCTGGATGCAAATGTAAGTCCATTTCGTCAATCACGATTGTTTTGCAATCTTCATTATTTCCGTCAAATACCGCAGATAAGCCGAGAATATTTTTTGTTCCGTCAGAGGCATAGTTTTCAAAAGAAACATCAATTTCGTCAATGGGCATCCATTTCTCATCAAAGATAGGGTATATTGCTCTTAGTTTTCGATCTCGAGGTATGCTCATACCCAGAAGAAAATTGTCAGCTTTTTTCAACAAAGGTAGCGACACAGTTGTATAAGGAGAAGAAGGTGAAATATTTCTGTTTGATAAAATAATTATTAAATTATTAGTAATCCAGTCAACAATTTTTATGGCAAGCGCATTATTTGCATAAGCTGCCCATGTCAAAAACAGCACGTCGCCACGTACATTTTTCTTTAACGACTCAACATCAGACATGGCTGGTCTGGTGCGGATACTTGTGTACTCCGGTCCCGTGCGCTCGAATACAAGTGTGCGACGTTTTGCTTTATTGTACAGGTACTCTCGTGTAATTTGTTTATTCAGAACATCAAAACCATATTCATACATAACTCCATCTAGTAAAAACGATAATTCAAATTTTGTAGGTTTGGATTTAGCAACATCGCTAAAAGTAAATGTATGGCAATACTTGATATACTCCGTTTGCACATCAAAAGCAGAAGAAATCATCTTTTTCATATAATATAATGCATCAATCAAGTTGGATTTCCCACTTGCGTTCGCCCCATAAACCAAAGCATTTTTTAGCAGATTTCCGTGTTCGGTGTGAATCACGTTAAACTCAAGATGCTCTTTGTCGGCGGTGGCGGTCATGCTAAGCGTGGTGTCTCCGAAAAACGATTTGTAGTTCTCTACAGAAAAACCTATAAGCATAGTAAAATCACCTCGTAGCCTATTATAATGCTTAATGTGCAAATTTGCAACTATTCCGCAAAAACTGCGCTTAAGATTTTTCTAGCCGCCTTTCCAGTGCCGGTATTATTTCAAGATAAACCATAATAGAGTCTATTGCTTTAAGCACACGTTTTGAGCCTTTCGATTGTTCAATAATATCACTGAATTCGATGCCTAGCGCACATTTTAAGTTATATTCAAGCCATTCCAGTTTGTTCTTAAAACGCGCATAAATAATATCATTAAAGCTGGCAGGAAGGTTTCCGCCATTTTCACTATATGAACTGAAAAAACAATTAAATGCTCGCTCATCAGGAAGCCCTTTATGTCCACCGGACCAAAATAATGAGACATCTAATAACTCCAGCCCCGGGTTTACATAGCCCGCAGACTCCCAATCAATAATCATTGGAGTATCCGTAATATCCCACAGCACGTTTTTCTGTAATAAGTCTCTATGGCTGATAGTTAAATTATTGTCAAGTTTTTGAGTTGGAGCTTAAGATCTGCTAAAAAGGTTACAGGTCACACTATATGGCAAAAAAGCTTGCATTTGGAGGGATTACTGTGTGCTGACAGAGCTAAGTTCTTGACAAAACGGAGAATTAAGGTATACTTCACATATAGTAAACCATATTGAGTAAATTGTAAAATATGTTAAATACCATTTTCATCGCAAGCCGAAAGGATGGTCATTAGTATGTATACCAGAAAATTAGTCTCGCAATTAACAGAAAGAATGTCTGAAACCAGAAGGTTTATCCAAATTGTTATCGGGCCCAGGCAGACAGGAAAAACCACTGCGGTAACCCAGGCTCTGCAAGCAACTAAAGCCCCGCACCACTACGTAAGTGCCGACGACCCGAACATAATTTCCGCTCTTTGGTTGCAAAATGAATGGGAACAAGCGCGAATGCTTGCAAAAAGAGCAGACTGTGTGCTGGTTATTGATGAAATACAAAAAGTAAAAAACTGGTCTGCTGTAGTCAAAACGCTCTGGGACGAGGATACAAGAGCGGGGATTGCTCTCAGGGTCATTTTGACAGGTTCGTCGTCGTTATTATTGCACAGAGGCATGGAAGAATCTCTGATGGGAAGATTTGAAGTACTTTATTGCCCTCATTGGAACTATCATGAATGTAAAGAGGCCTTTAGCTTTACACTTGACCAATTTTTGTATTTTGGTGGTTATCCCGGTGCGGCTTCGCTAATATCAGATGAAACACGGTGGGGCAGATATATGGGGACATCAATTGTAGAGCCGACCATTTCTCAGGATATTTTAATGATGGAGGAGGTGCGAAAACCTGCACTGCTACGTGCGTTATTTATGTTAGGCGCAAGATACAGTTCTCAGGAGCTGTCTTTTACAAAAGTTCTCGGACAACTTCAAGATGCAGGGAACACCGTCACCCTGTCACATTATTTGGAGCTTTTGAGCAAAGCGAACATTCTGACCGGACTTCAAAAATACTCGGGAACGGGGCTGAAAACGCGAAAAAGCTCTCCTAAGTTTATGGTTTACGATACTTCTTTAATGACTTATGCACACGGAGCCAAAAGAAAACACCTGATAGACAATTCCGCTGACCGAGGCCGACTGGTTGAAAGTGCTGTCGGAGCATATCTGCTCGCCAGAGGTCGTGAGGAGGGCTTTTCTGTACATTGGTGGCGGCAAAGAGGCGATGAGGTCGATTTTATTTTAGCAAAAGGTCAAGAGTTAACTGCAATTGAAGTAAAAAGCGGGAAGACAAAAAAACTTGGCGGGAGCTTTGTTTTTAAGCAAAAATATCCCAAGGCACTGTCGTTGACCGTCGGATCGGCAAATCTCTCCATCGAAGATTTTTTACTCGGAAAGTGCGAGTTATTCAAGTGAAAACCCTTGCTTTGACATAGCTTGATTATACTTTCTTGCTAGGCAAAATAGGCATTGCAGCCGTTTCTGCTTCGCTTATATTCTCAAGCGACGAAATCGCATAGGCAAAACTTCTGACCAGCTTCACAGCCTCGTCAACAACCTCTCCGCCTGATAGCTTTAGTGCGATGGCGGGATCTGTGCCTGCAAGCACTTTTATCCGCCCTGCAAAATCGGGTAAAGCGTAGAGCGTAGAAATGCTTTCCATGTTGAAATCAGAAAGTTTCAAGCTGAGCCAACCCTCTTTTTGCGAAATCTCTACTATACCAATCTCAGATGCCTCAGCGCGTAGCATAGCAACGGAAATCAGCGTAAGCACTTGTGGTGGTGGCTCGCCGTATCTGTCGTTTAATTCCTCGACCATGTCGTCATGATCCTCTTGCGAGCGGATGAGAGCAATTCGCCTGTAGACATCCATTCTCTGCTTTGCTGATGGTACATATTTGTCGGGAATCCCTGCAGAAACATTGAAGTCGGCAAGACATTCAACCTTCTTTGGTGCTTTTTCGCCTTTTTCCTCCAAAACCGCTTCTTCAAGCAGTTTTAAGTACATATCGTAGCCAACACTTATCATATGCCCCGATTGCTCGGAGCCGAGCAAACTTCCCGCACCTCTTATTTCGAGGTCGCGCATGGCAATCTTAAAACCTGAGTTAAACTCTGCAAACTCTCTGATTGCTGTTAGCCGCTTTTCCGCAATCTCAGAGATGGATTTCCCCTGCCTAAATGTAAGATACGCATAAGAGCGACGTGGCGAACGCCCAACACGTCCACGAATCTGGTGCAGTTGGGCAAGTCCCAGTTTGTCTGCATCTTCGACTATCAGGGTATTTACATTCGGAATATCAATCCCTGATTCTATTATTGTTGTGCAAACCAAAACTTGAATGTCTCCGTCTATCATCTGCTCCATTACTTCACTTAGATGATCTTCGTCCATACGTCCGTGTGCGACACCAATCCGCACACCATCAAGCATTTCGGAAAGCCGTCCAGCCTCTCGATCAATGGTTTCAATCCTGTTGTGCAGATAATACACCTGCCCACCGCGGTCGAGCTCACGCCTGATTGCATCGCACAATATACCATAATCATGCTCCATAACGTAGGTCTGAACCGGGCGGCGGCTCTGCGGCGGCTCCTCAATCGTTGACATATCTCTAATTCCCGAGAGCGCCATATTCAGTGTTCTCGGTATAGGTGTAGCAGAAAGCGTTAGAACATCAACTTTCTTTGAAATTGATTTTAGCTTCTCTTTATGTGACACGCCAAAACGTTGTTCCTCGTCAACTACCAGCAATCCCAGCTTATTAAATTCGATATCCTTTTGCAAAAGTCTGTGTGTGCCGATTATGAAGTCAACACTTCCGTTCTTAATATCACGCAGAGCCGTCCTCATCTGCGCAGGAGTCCGAAAACGACTGAGAACTTCGATGTTCACGGGATATCCTGCAAAACGGCGCATTGACGTGACAAAATGCTGCTGTGCAAGAACCGTTGTCGGAACCAAAATCGCCGCCTGATAACCGCTTAGTATACATTTCATAACAGCACGTAGCGCAACTTCGGTTTTCCCATAGCCGACATCTCCGCACAAAAGCCTATCCATCGGTATGGATTTTTCCATGTCCTCTTTTATTTCCTTTGTACTTTTCAGTTGGTCGTCTGTTTCCTGATATCCAAATTTATCCTCAAATTCAGCTTGCCAAACGGTATCTTTTGCAAACGCCCTGCCCTCTATACGTTGCCGCTCCGCGTAGAGCTTTATGAGTTCCCTTGCCATTTCCTTAGCTGCTTTCTTTGCGCGTGTTTTTGCTTTAATCCACTCGGTGCCGCCGAGCTTAGATAATTTTGCGCCAACGGCTTCTTCCCCGCCGCCTATATACTTTGCTACCATATCAAGTTGAGTCGTGGGAACATAGAGAGAGTCCGTCCCGGCATAGGCAATTTTTATATAGTCCTTATCCAAATCGTCAACTCGTAACTTGAAAAATCCAACAAAACGCCCGATTCCATGTATGTCATGCACTACAAGGTCTCCTTGTGCGAGGTCTGAAAAACTCTGTAATTTTTCACGGGTTGTCTTCTGCCTTGTGGTCTTTTTCACACGCCGAATCTGCGGCTGGACTATCATCTGTCCCTCTGTCACTATCGCGAGACTGATCGACGGATATTCAAGACCCGCAGAAAGTTCGCCAATCGAGATAACACACTGTCCGTAATCGGGGAGCGTTTGAAGTGAGCTGTCGAGAGAGGATGTGATTTCACGTTCTTCAAGATACTCACGTAGGCGGTCAGCCCTGCGCTTATCTTGACATAAAATTACAGTTCTAAAGCCTGATTTAATATAGTGCGCGACTTCGGAGGATGCGGTTTCAAGGCTACCGCCGTAAGAGGGAAGCCTTTTTGCATCCATACTGAGCATCGTTTTTGGTGTAAGCGGGTAAGTGCTGCTTGCAAAACTGTCGGTCATAACAATTGGGAAACTTTCAAGACGAATCAGCAACCCTTCCCAGTCCTCCGAAAAGCGCACCAAGCTGCTTTCCAGCACACCCGATTCAAGCAGAGTTATGCTGTCCGTGGCAAGCATTTTCAAGTAACCCTCTGCACGTTCTTGTACACGCAGCGGTTCGCAGATTATAACAATTGATTCCTCTTGAAGATAGTCAAGCGGAGTTGACATTGGTGAAATTAGCTCAATATACCTGTCGGAGGTTGTAAAGTTCCGCTCTTCAAGCAATCTGTCAATGTCAGCCGTGAGGTTTTTGAGAAGTTCCGGAGAAGTAGAGCTTCTTTGCTCCAGCCTCGCGTGGTAATCTTCCAGCTCTTTTGCAAGACCCAACGCGCCTTCGCCAAACGCTCCACTATATAGAGACGGCAACGCCTCGGCTACAGGAGCTATTTGCGCCTCGCCGAGCGGCTCGGTTCTGCGTTGTGTTGAAATATCAAAAAATCCTATAGCATCTATTTCATCGCCAAAAAACTCACAGCGGACAGGCTCTTCATGCGCTGGCGAAAAGAAGTCTAAAATTCCACCTCTCACAGCAAACTGTCCGTGTCCTTCGACTTGTTCGCTTCTGCTGTAACCACAAAGAGTCAGCCTGTCTGCGAGTTCGGTCAGGCTATAGGTTGTGCCCGCTTTGACTGTTAATGACACACCTTTTAGTTTGTCAGGTGAGAGTGTTCTCTGCAGTGCTCCGCTGATTGACATCACCACAATAGGTGCTCTTTGCTCACTCATTGCCGAAAGTGTTGCGATTCTTTTCTGCTCAGTTTGCCGCGAAACAACCTCCGCATCGTGAAATGTGAATTCTCGCGATGTAACAGTGTGAGCTTGTTCCATCGTCAAGGCGGCAATATCTCGTGCAAGCCTGCCCGCCTCGTCCTCCCCTGCGCATATCACAGCAACAGGGCGCATTGTTTCTGCCCTGATTGCCGCAGCAACATGAGCGCGGTGTATTTCCGATAACCCGGAAATAACCGCAGGGCATTTCCCGGCTTCAATACTTGAAACAAGTTTTCTAAAGCCGGCTTCTTCCGCTAATGATTTTGTAATTGATAGCATGTATTAGTCTCCTTGAGTGCATTAGGTTTCCTTTGAAACCCGAATTAGAATATATGTGGAAATGTTTCACGTGAAACAATTATCCTTTTCTTCCCATGTAAAGTTGATAGTCGAAAGTAATTTCTTGCTGCGCGGGACGATTACCATCGTCCCCTACGGTTGGGGTTGCATTTGCAGTTAATGTTTGATGTAGTACATATCTTCTGTCCAGCGTGCGGGGTTGCTTTCAATGTATTCTGCGATTCTGATATAGTCGTTGTGATTTCGGATAATATGATCGTGGTATGAACGTTGCCAGAGGGAGAAGCCTAGTTGCTTGGTGACTGAGCTTTTGAGTTGTTTTATAACTTGCGAAATCGTAGGGGCGATTATCAATCGCCCGCTGTTGCGAATCACAAGAATCATATGCAAGTGGTTTGGCATAATGACATATTTATCAAGAATTACATTCTTATATATTATTGGAATTCTTTTCAGCGATTTGTCTAAAGCCACTCCATATTCGTTTAATACAACATTATATGCGCTGTGCATCGAGTCCTCCTTGATGGCGGGCGATTGATAATCGCCCCTACACAATCTTTCGTTTGCAATCATTGCCTCCCCTACGATTTCACCCAGCAACTCATGTCTGTTCTTCACACATACCGTGACAAAATATGCGCCTGCTTGGGAGTAATCGTGTCCGTCTAGTCTATTCTTTTTTCTTGTTGGGTTTTCGCTCATTTGATTTCTCAAAACTCCTTGCTGTGGGCGGTTTATAATCGTCCTTACATTACTGCCGGTATGACTCTCTGTCTGTCAAAACACTGCGGACTTCATCCATTATGTCTCGGACATCGGATCGCCCTATGTGATAAATACGGGAGTTTATTTCAACATGCCCTGAACCTGAAAAGCTAATCATATATTCATCTGAATACCACAGAAACATAAAGCCCAAATCGTGGCCTGCCATTGACGTGCCGCCTGTAAACGTTAAGAGAGTGCGACGGAAGGAATGTCTGTTTAAAATTTCATTTATCTCTGCAAATGTTTCTGTGTCCGGCAAAACAACGTAATCCGTTGAAACCGTCGCAGACACACTCTGCGTTGTATTAAGACTTAAAAATGTAACTGTCAACGGCAAATCGTTCGGCGGCGCAAAAGACATCGGCCAAAACAAGAACAATGCAAGTGCTAAAAACACTATGACCACTACGGCGGTAATTGCTATTTTCACATCATCATCCTTTCTGCATTTCACTTTTCAACATTGTCTGCTTAGACCTATGCCAACATCCTGTACAGTTCCATACATCTCATTACAAGACATCTTTACGGGCGGGCGATTGATAATCGCCCCTACGGTATATACTCCTCTGCGGGACGATTAACATCGTCCCCTACGGCTCTTGTCCGTAGCATTCTTGTACTTCTGCAAGGAGTGCTTCGTAGAAATTTTTTGCCGCTGCTTTGCGTTTTTCTGCCAGTTTTGAGCCATGGGTCGTGTAGAATCTATCATACAGTTTCTCCAGCTTATACTTATATTCACCGAGAAAAGAGAAGCTTCCATCGCTTTTCCTGTCTTGTCCCGCATGGCTTTCGCCTAAACAATATAACGGCTTCATAACACTCGAACAATGCATCAGTGTCCTTGCGATTCCCATTGCGCCGCAAGCATCAAGCTTGTCCGCATCAAATAAAATCTTAGCTTCAATGCTCTTTGGTGGGGTATCGCTGCGAAAACGATGTGTTTCTATACAAGCTTTGACTGAATCTGCAAATTGCTCAGAATATCCGCTCGAAACGAGCCAGGCATGGGCTTTCGCTCCACCAAACACAGCATGGTCAATGCGAGAGTCTGCAAATTGCTCCGGTCGTGCTATGTCGTGCAAAAGGCACGCCACCGTTAGAATGTCAAAGTCTATTTCACTACCTGCATTAGCTTCATTTTCAGCAATTTCGATTGCATAGTTTAAAACTCTATACACATGCTCCGCATCGTGCGCAACATCACAAAGGCACGACTTCATATAGGCTTCCACATCGAGAAACCCTGCCGTGAGCGATTGCTCTTTGTTTTTTGTGTACTTGCGCTGCATTTGCTTCTCCTTTTCGAGTGTTTCTTCTGCCGCCTTTTGATAATCCTCTTTAGTCAAAATATATTTCTTGCCGTCAAAGACCTTATTTAAAGCTTTCGCCTTAGAGATATATTCGCCATAATACTTGAAGCCTGTTTTTTCTATAACCCTTTGGGATTGCGGGTTGATTAGAAAGTGCCCGCACCAAAGCACATCTACGTTTAGATCCTCAAAAGCATATCTAATCGCCGCCCTTGTCGCTTCGGGAACAAGGCCGTTGCCCCAATATTTCTTTGATAAGACATAGCCGATTTCTCTTTGGACCTCCGCTTCATAGCCTGTGCTTAGGTTGCTTCTGTCGTGGATGCCCAGCGAGCCTATAACCTTTTTGTTTTCCTTTAGTACAATGGCGTATACGTCACCATCGCGAATAAATCCGTCAAGTATGGTTTTGGACGTTTCAATGCTTTCATGATGCGGCCACCCTGCCATTTCACCCACACCTTCAACCTTTGCATATTCGTACATATCTGCTAGGTCAGTTTCTTGCCAATCTCTTAGTATTAGTCTTTCGGTTTCTAATGTTTTCATGTTATTCTCCCGGTATTTATCGTTTTCTCTTCTTCGGGCGATTGATAATCGCCCCTACACACTTCGCCCCTACATTTTCGTCAAACGCAAGTGCTGTCTTATCTCAATAACGCCGCAAGCCCATCGCGCTCAATTTTATCATTCCAAACTGTTCGTAGAACCCCTGAACATCTTCATCACACACTAGGTCTATGGCATATATATCTTTGAGAATATCCAGCATTCTGCTTACGAGTTCTTTTCCTATGCCTTGCTTTTGGTATTCGGGCAACACTTCCAAAAGCGGTATAAACGCACACCCTACTCCGTCTGAAAGTGCTGAAATAAAGCCAACGACCTTCGCTCCATCAAGTGCTGCGACAAAGTGAGCGCATTTTTCAAGGTGTCTCAAATGCTGCTTTGGTGTCAGCGGCGTTTTCCAACCTACGAAAAAACCTTTGAGGTTTTCCACGGCGATATCTCCTATGTTGCTTGTGTATGTTATGTTTATCAACTAAGTCACCTCCCGGCATCCGGGCGATTGATAATCGCCCCTACAGCATCATTAAATTTTGAGTTTCGCAATAACTGAATGATAGTTTCTTGGTTTCTAATAATTCTACTCAGGCCAATAAAAACTCCACCTCCAATAAAAGCCAATACACTGACAATTCTAAAAATCACATCTTCCCAGAGGTCTAGGCGAATGATTTGAAAAATATAAAATAGGGACATGCCGACTAAAATCAACCCCGCTATAAAGAGAGTGTTTGAAACAATCTTATTCATGCACACCTCTTTCACCTCCCTTTACTCTAACTCACCATCAATCGCAAGCCCTGCGGTCTTTCCATAAGCACGAATCAATCCGCCTTTTCCCAATTTCGTACCCCCGAAATATCGCACAACCACAACAACCACATTTTGCAGATTGCGCCGTGTTATCACATTATATATCGGAAGTCCGGCTGTTCCTTTTGGTTCGCCGTCGTCATTTGTCTTGGCGGTGTTTTTCAGAACATACGAAAATGTGACATGCCCCGCTTTCGGGTGTTTTGCAGCGACTTCCGAGATAAATGCCTTTGCTTCGGATTCAGATTCCGCTTTTGCTGCGTAGCCTATGAACCGAGATTTCTTTTCTATAAGTTCATACATTCGACTTGTCCTCAAAATTAACACTTTTTTGCAAGTTGACACCGGTGCGTGCGCCGGACTGCGTTTAGTTTGTGCTTTGAAACTTTTCGTTGCGAAAACTATTTGCCGATGACCTCTGGTTAAAAGTTTATGAGATATTGGCAAGAATTTCGTGAAACCGTTTTGTCGCAAGCTTGCTGGGACGACCTTTTTTGCAAAATTCAAGTTTGGATAATTTTGGGGAATTTCGCTCTACAATTATCATACCATTAACAAGTTTATCTTGCAAAACCTGTAGTGCAGCTAAAAATCTCTTATCGTGTTTCGCTTTATCATAAAATGATAGCTCATAAACGTAGGAAAATATGTTGTAGTCCTCAAAGGGGTATCCGACCTTGAAAAACCGTGTCCCCATTCCATATTGGCATGGCCCTATGGGCTTTCTGACTTCCCAATGCTTTAGTAAAAATTCTACCGCAGTGTCCAAGATAGGTTCGTTATTGAGGAATTTGCTGAACCGAAAAGAACTTAGAATACTAAGTGTTGGAAAAGGGTTTGAATGTTCTGTATCGGGTCCGCGCCCAAAGGAAAACTTATTACAACGCCAACCTCCGTCTAAGTATGGGGTCTCTAAAAAGTATTGATACGTTTTTTGTACTCTTTCATCTGATTGATAGCCCAAGCGACATAACAAGTATGCGGCTCTCGCTGTGTGACACGGTAAAATACCGCCCGTCGGATATAGCTTAAATCGACCGTCTTTTCTCCATGCAGAGAGAAACAACTCTGCTACCGAAACTAATGCTTCATCAGTGGGGCTCACACCTAATTCTGAGAGCATCAAGGCGCAGTCATACGCAGAAAACGGACTGCCCTTAATCAGTCGATTATCGGGAGTCGTCCAGTAATCGGCACCCATGTCAAATTTGTGTGACAATATTTCGTCTATATCATTTTTATGTTCGCTGTTAATTTCCAAGTTTCGCTCCTCGCGGTTATATTATAGTTGTTGATATATACAACATATTGTTTCACGTGAAACATTTATCGCAATATGGTGCAATTGTGTAGTTTTAGGCAATTGCGAAAGTCGTGGGACAAATCACCCGGCCCTGTGGGGCCACCCTCTTTGCTAAAGAGGGCAGGGGTTAAATGAGCAATCTTTGCCCTCTTTAGAAAAGAGGGTGCCGCCCGCAGGCGGCGGGTGATTTGATAAGCGGTGAAAATGAATTAGTATACTTGCTTAAAACTCAATATTTGCAATGGCTTTTTGAGTTTCGCAATCGGCTAAATTGTATAGCTTTCACAGGGAACGGAATTGTTATTCCCCTGCGGCTTTGCGGGCGATTGATAATCGCCCCTACACGTATGTGCTCATCTTCTAAAATATTCTTCCGCGAGAATTGCATAAACTGCTTCATCAACCCACTCTTTGTCAACTTTTGTCCAAAACGCTTTAATATGCGTGGCTTCCAGGCGCATACCGTTTCGCTCAATCACACGGCAAGAACCGTAATTTACGGCAGCACACGGCGCAGTAATTCTCCGAAGCTTCAAATCTTCAAAACCGTATCTTATAAGCTCCGCACAAACCTCCGTGCCATAGCCCTGTCCCCAGTAATCAATGTGCAAAATCCAGTTGAGTTCTCCGGTGCAACTATCTTCAATCGAGGATATCCCGCAATTCCCGATTACTTTACCTGACTCTTTCAGGCAAATCACAAAATTCTTGCCGGGTTTTGCATTAGCTAAAACATTTCGCATATCCTTTTCTGTCTCCGGCCACCAACCCATATAACGTACATTTTCAGGGTGATTACCCAATGAGTACAGTGCTTCAAAATCATCCTCTGTTGGTGGGCGTAAAATAAGTCTGCTTGTTTCAATTATCATTTTTTGCTCATCTTCCAAAATATTCTTCAGCATGGATTGCATAAACCGCTTCGTCAATCCACTCTTTACGAACTTTCACCCAAAACGTTTTATTATGCGTGTCTTTTAGGCGCATACCGTCTCCTTTGCTCCGTCGAGTTACAGCGCTTCTTCGTAGGGATGCCCATCCTCTGTGTCCCGTTGCGACGCATTTTTCGACACTGCCTTGTCTCCGCTTTCGTCGATGTCCTCGTTTTCTAGCGCGTATTGCTTCTGATACGACTGCAATATATCCATTATTTTCTCTCTCCTAACAAGCGAAAAATATGAAACTATCTGCAAGTCCGGCGTTTCACTCTCCACAGTGGCTCTCTGCCCAGTGCTTTCACTTGTTTTTCCCTTCTCTGCAACGTCTCCGAAACCTCGCGTGAACACGCCAATATACTTGATTTTGGCATTATGTACTTGTTGTTCCACTATTTTTATTTCTCGGATATTGCTCCACGGTACAAAACTCTCACGCCAGCCGGGAACCGTTACCCCCTTCGCCGACACTATAGCCATAGGTTTTCTCGCCATCTTCGGAAGCGCAAAAGCCCCACCGAATCCGAAGAAAGCGATTGCCCCGATTGCTACAACCAGAAGAAAAACATCATCACGCTCTACAAGCAATGTATAAACACCCCACACAGCAAAAGCTGCACATGATGTGGCGAATAAAACAATCCCCAACGGTGGATACCTGATTACAGTTTGTTCATTGTCAACTATGTCTTTCACCCTATGCGCTCCTTGTACGTATTTTCGCCACCCTTCGGGCGATTGATAATCGCCCCTACAATCGGCTTATTTTCTTTTTTTGAACAACTTTTCGTTACCTCGCTTAAAATTGCCTGTAACTTTAGCCATAATTAACTGAGTCTCCTTGCCTTCGGCATTTTCTATATCATTTATAAACTTTTCAGCTTTTCTCCCACTTAAAATAGTTACCTGTTTACCTTCATATGAAACAAATACTTTTTTATCTTTTGTTACTCTGTATGTGAATACCTCATCGTCAAGAATACCTCTTTTATCAACGGGATTATTCATATGTACCTCGTGTTTCACGTGAAATATTTATCACAATATTGTGTAATGCCGGCTACCCAACAAGCCGCTCCGTGATTTCCTCGTGGGATAAGCCTATATCCAAGCGGCCGCATTTTTCTTTGTTTTCAGGCATGATTTTACGGTTGGGCCTGCGTTTGAGTTGAAGTAGGCAAAAAATATCATCAATCAGTAAGTCATCGTCTATGTGAAACCCCAGCCATTTTCCGTCATGCAGCGTTTCTGCCTGATCATATTCTCTGCAAATTGTATCGCAGAACGACTCTCGCACAGATTCAAATTTTGCTCGTTCATCTTTTCCAAGGACGACACCGGCAAGGAAGTACCCTTCACGTAGGCTCAAAGTAATCAGAGCCTTCCCACTACGGCGAAAGTATAAGTTGTTGTAATGCTTGTGGGTTGGTTTTCCCTCATCCCATTTTTCGTCTAACATGTAGTGAAAGCGAATCTGCCCTGTCAGTTTTTCAAATGCTACAGCCGCATCGCCTAAAATCGCTTTGACCTGCTCGTAGGGTTTTGTTGGTCTTTCCACTAAGTTTTGCCTCATTTCTCAAAATATTCTTCCGCAAGGATAGCATTGTGAGTGTCATTGCGTTGCTCTTTAATAGATGTTTTCGCAAATATTTGTCTGTGGGGGACGACCTTCCTCGGGCGACCGAGGACAGTCGCCCCTAAATTAGTTTTGTTAATAGTTTCTATATTAGCTCTGTGTCCCGTTGTAACGCGTCCTTCGGTGCAAAATTGTCATCATTTTCTGCGACGTCTTCGTTTTCCGGTGCGTATTGCCCTCGGTAATATTCCAGCACACTCATTGTATATTTAAGTTTGGCACGTGTTTCCATAGGATGTATCAGTATATCAGGTACTTCAATTAAATCTCTTACCGCTTTCTTCGCCGCATCTTTTGACCGCTCATCTGCCCATATAATGTTCTTCGGATTTCTGGCGAATACGCCAACCATGCCAACAACACCTCGATCAACTATTATGATTTTACGGACATTCTCCCACGCTATAAATGATAATGATTTCCCCCATACCCATAAGTTAGGAATAATTATTCCCTCGTGCGAAACAATAGCGATCGGATGCCATGCTGAAAAACCGCATAAAGATGGTATACCTATTCCAATAAGAATAATCGTTGCGATGCCGACAGCTGTAAAACCAACACCATCTTCAATAACAAGCAATATGCCCATAGTAAAGCCATTTAAACCCATAATCACAGCGAGAGCAATAGCCGCAATGGGCGCTCTAATCACAGTTTGTTCTTTTTCCGTTACACCTTTCACCAGGCACACCTCTTTATTGAATTCTACTTATTCCTCAGCCCACTCATCGGGCGACCGAGGACGGTCACGCCTACATTAGCAACGCCATACCATATATTGTTTCACGTGAAACATTTTTCTCCATCTGTTGTTATTTCACAAAGCTGTTACCCTTATTTTTCTGGACACAGAGAACCGCGTCCCCTACAGCTGACTATCGATTTCTATTGGCTATTTAGCACTCCCCGCTTCACTGCAGCCATTACTATAAGTGCTAAGTCATCGTTCGTGTCATCTGCAAGAAATTGAACGTCGCTTGACTCGAAATCCATATTTTCATCCGCCCACTTCGCCCAGGGCATCCAAACTTCCTTGGGGTTTTCCATGTTATAGGATGCAGTGACCTTTACTATTTCCGTTTTCTCCCAAATATGTTTCCACCAATCTGCACTGTGGAATGAAAAAAGCTCGCCTATTTCTTCGGGATACCCGTCCGACGGCTCTGCAATCCAGTATTTTTTCATATTCTCAGGGTAACCGTTCTTATATTCCCTCGCTAGCCCCGGAACAACAATTCCAAACTGACCGCCCGGCTTAACCAATCTTGAAAATGTGCAGGGGAAATACATCTCGTCCGCACCGTAGTAATGGTAGCTGTCAATCGAAATCGCTGCATCAAAAAAATCGTTTGCATACGGCAGTGCGTGTGCTTCTGCATGAACCGGAAAAACTCTATCGGAAACGCCCGCTTGCTCAAATCTCTTGAGGTTGTCTGTCGCAGAAATCCACAGGTCGTTTGCAAAAACCGTTACGCCGTATTCCTTTGCGAGAAATACAGACGTCAGCCCTTTCCCGCAGCCCATGTCAAGAACCCTCATGCCCGGTTTAAGCGTGAGGTTTTGACAAAGTTCTTCTAAAAGCCAGAGCGGGTTTGGTCCCATCCAATTTTCGGAAACCCAAGATTCGTCGTATTTTGCTGATTTTGCGTAATGTTTCAAATCGTTTACCTCGTGTACTATTTTTGGGTTATTCGGGAGCGACCGCTCCACACCCGAGCTGTGTAAAATTTTACCCCTGACTGTCACGGAACGCTTCGCTTATTACCCTATACTCATAAACTGTTCTGCTCTCATCTCTGAAGCTGATGAACACAGGAACGCCGATGTCCCGATCTATCCTGATTGTCGGCGAAGATGTCGCTGTAACAAAAAGTAGCTTAGAACCATACTGTGCAGAGCGAAAATGCCCTCGCAGTGTCGCAAACCCGCCGTAACCGTTTGTTCTTGTTCCTGCTCCAATTTCTGACATGCTCCTGTTATCAAGGGTTACTTCCGTTATATTTGAAAGCGGAATCTGTGTCCCGTACATCGCGCTTATCTGAACGCTGTCAGGAGAAATTATGATGTTCGGCTCTCGCTCTCCCACAATAAATAACGCCCCTATTCCCGCGATAACAGCCACACCCAGCAGAACGCCTATTACAACTCCGACCTTTTTACCTCTAACCATAACATCATCAGTAAAACTTAGCTCATCACCGTTAGCTCCGGTTTTTTCAGCGCTTTCAGCAGCTTCACCGGCAACTTCAAGCCCGGGCAGAGGTTTGCGATAACGATTTCCGGTGTTTGCATATATTACAAACCCGATAGGAAGAACCATACTCAAAACCATCGCAAGCCAGAAAAGCCACATGGCTTCAAGGCGAATCGAAACAGGAAACAGTAATAGCATTGCAGCCATTGCAATCAGTAATTTCCCTACCGCGCGGCACAGGGCTTTCTCGTCATAGGTTTCTCTTTTTTTATCACTCATGGTATTAATACCCGCAATAAGAGAAGCCCCCTTGCCCCCGAGAAAATACACCGCCAAAGCCAGAAGCGGAACCGCTATAGCAGCCATAACAATTATATCCATCATCACGCCATCCTCACCTTTCCTCAGCCCCCAACGCCTGCTTTATCTAAACAACGTGCTAAAGCGGAAAGTTCTGCATTCTTGCATATCTGCGCGGATATTCGACCGGAGTCTCACTGATTTTGCGCACCAAGACTGCCCGATGGGTTATATCCGCCCCCGGTATCTCGTAGTCGTACACGCGCTCCAGCTCCGCTCCAAGAGTCGCCATAGCATTTTTAGCACTGTCGATTTCATCATCAGAATTTACGCTTTTCATTGCCACCATTACACCGCCCACCTTTACAAAAGGTAAACAAAGCTCACAAAGAACTCTAAGCTCCGCAACAGCCCGCGAAACTGCAGCGTCAAATGTCTCCCGCCAAGTATCCATGTGAGAAACTTCCTCCGCACGCGCATTAACACAATTCGTTTCAATTTTGAGAAGCTCACAAAGCTCCGATAAAAACGTCACCTTCTTTCCCGTAGCATCAAGTAGGGTCAAGTCAATGTCAGGGCGCATTATTTTGAGAACAAGTCCGGGAAACCCCGCACCGCTCCCAACATCAATAACCCTCTCGTTTTTGAGCGAAATCGCCCCGAGAAGTGCAATCGAGTCGAGAAAGTGCAATCTCGCAACTTTCTCCGGTTCGGTGATGGCAGTGAGGTTGACGAGCTTGCCACGCTCTGCGAGAAAATCGTAATACGTGCCAAACACCGCTTCTGAGTTGAGCGGCAAAATAATATTCATCTCTTTCACGCCTTGCCCGATGATTTCCGAAATAGCATCAAACATAACACAGGGTATTATATGATGTTTCCGCTCCAAGTGCAAGAGTTTGTTTTAACTTTTTCTGGAGAATTTGCATTTTATTCTTTTTTCCAGACTCTAGATCTCATGTGTTGTTTGTTTAAACAAACCATTATTACACTTATTTTCCACTTTTTTAGATGCTCTTTCTTTTCTTCCTCGGTTACTCTTCATAGCGATAAAGTGTATTATTTCTGGTTTTTTCTGTATTTTGATAGCAAAAATACAACACTCTGAGAATATTCGTGTATTTACATTTCCTTAACATTTGTGTGTTGACTTTGTGGAACAAGTGTGGTATAAGTTGAGCATAACTACATTTTCACGGATGATTCGCAACATTTTACTTTTATCGCAAAAGGACTTGCAAGAAATTAAATAGGGTGCCTCTAATGGTAAGTTTTAGATGTACCCAACGAAAAAGGCAAACCTTCCGAAAGGCTGGGGCGCAAAGCAAGGGGTCTAACGCAAAAGGCTCGATTCTGTCACTAAATCGAGGTTTGAAATGACAGCCCGGCTGCCACAAAACTTTTGCTACTTGCTTCTTTTCGTTAAATATAAGCGAACAGGAGTGTTTTTGATGCTCCACAAACAAACTCCCCGCAGTAGATAACTTCGTTTTTTCGCTCGGGCGAGTCGACAGACAGAAAAGAAGCCTATTAGATTGGTGCAATTACTCCAAATCTCAGCACCGATGCTCTGAAAGAAAAATTTGACCTAAGAGGTGAAAAAAATGAAAGTTAAAAAACTATCTGCAATTTTGCTCACAGCTCTGTTCGTGCTATCAGTTTTATCAATGGGTCTCGACACAACTGCGCAAGTTTCAGAGACGGGCGGTACGGGCGATGTATCTTTTGTTGCCCCCGATCAGTGGGTTGTATTGTTTCTCGGAAACAATCTCGCACAAACTAACCCGGGAAACGCTCAAGAACAGGTAGAGCTGCGCCATGTACCAGACGGCAACACACTCGGCGAAAACACGCCCACTCACGCCACGTTTGTAACTCCGACGGCTCCGTCCGGTTATTTTTACCGCTTTTCGGGCTGGAACACACAGAGAAACGGCAATGGTGAGAGCTTCACTCAAGCCCAAATTTCCATCCTTCCGATAACAAGGCATATGCGCCTCTACGCACAGTGGGCACTAGAGCGCAATGCTGTAACAGAACCGACAGACCCCGATCCGGAACCATCGCCCTCTCCGTCGCCTTCACCTTCTCCATCGCCTTCACCTTCTCCATCGCCGACGGCAACTCCTCAGCCTACACTTGCGCCGCCTGATGACAGTACTCCGCCTCTCACTCCTTTTCCTCCGGAAGCCGGAGGAGAAGGCGGGACTACCGCAGGAACTCCTGATACAGGCACCCCCACTGTAACTGATGTTGATGATAGCGGTACTGATACCCATGCCGCGGAAACCGTTGATGCTCTCGAAGTCACGGACAGCGCAGCCGAACCTACCATTGTACAGATAGACGATCCAGAAAGTCCCGGAGCAGCGATTACCATCACGGATGCAGAAACACCACTGTTTGGAGGAATCCCGCTCTTTGCTCAAAACGGAGCTCCCACATGGGCACTGCTCAACCTCATATTTGCCGTACTCGGAATAATCTTAACAGCGCTCGCAACACTCAGGAGAACCATTGCCGCAAACCGCGAACACAAAGAAGAGGCGGAGCGTGCAGAAGCGCACGGTGCGCAAGCGAATTTATATGATGAAGAAAATCTTCAAAGCGAAAATTCTCAAAAATCACGCAAAACCCTTTGGCTAATACTCGGCGGCACGGCGGCAGTTTTCAGCATTATCCTATTTTTCATCTTCCAAGACATAACTGCATCCATGGTGTGGGTTGATTACTGGACAATTGCGCATGTTATACTTTTTGCCGTTGGCGTAACATCCGCAATACTGGCAACTCGCGGCGATAAAGACAGAGACGACAGCGGCGGCGCAGAGACTTTGGACGATGACGAAATTCAAAAAACCCAAAGGGTTCACGTTTGAAGGTAAGGCACAAACAATTCTCTGCCTCGCATTCGTGGCAGAGCCTATAAAAGATTTATGCCACTCACGCCGCGAAGCATTTACTCGCAAAGCGGTTATGGAGGACACAAAATGCTTAAATACATCATGTTACTCCTAATAACAGCAATTTTAGCTATGGCGACACTCAGTCCTCCCATAACCGCTCGCGCTGTAAATATCTTTTCGGTGACTCCTGAGCTACCCGAAAACCAAAACGTTGAATCCGTCGGTTCATTTAACCTTGATGTCAAGGCCGGACAAACGCAAGAAATTGAAGTCTTGGTTGCAAATCACTATAACGATTCCATCACAGTAGAAGTCTCCCTCATAAATCCCGGCACAAGCAGAAACGGCGTTATTGACTTCTCGCAGGCGGGCAACATGGATACAACACTTAATATCTCTTTTTACGACATTGCACATCTGAAAGTTGACCCGTATATCACAATCCCCGCAGGCGGTACCGCAAGAGTTCCCATCGCACTGCAAATTCCCGAAAACGGTTTTGATGGTGTGCTCTTCGGAGCAATCCGCGTACTGCTGGGCACTTCAGAAGAAGAAATGGCGCAAGCAGGACAGCCTGTAGAGAGCTTTGAGCAAGTGATACCCGTGAGACTTTTTCAAGACAGAAATATCGTAATCGCTCCGGAATTTAAACTCGGAGGTATAGAGTTCGGCTTAATAGCCGGAGTGGCAGCTATAGAGGTGAATATCAGAAATCCCGAACCGCGCTTTAGTATGGGAACCATAGTTAGTGCGCAAATATTTTCCACAGACAGCGATGCACCTATTTTCACAATAACAGACCTCGAGGTGGATTTTGCACCACACTCCGTTTACTCTCTCACATTACTGGACAATGCGGGATTTGGAATCCTCGCAGGTGAATATATTGCAAATGTTCAAGTTGGTTTTGACGGGCAGATTTGGAAATTTGAGCAGGGGTTTCATATCACTCCGGCTGATGCCGATACAGTCAACTCAAACGCAATCAATCAGCAAGTTCCACCGCAGCAGCTTTTGGGTGGCACAATGCTCTCAAGTATAATCCTCTGGTTAATCTCAATCGCTGCAGGTATTACGATAATTCTTTGTATAGTAATAATTGTGCTTGTCAAAGCAAAAAGACACTCATATCCGTTTAGAAAGGAACTGACATGAAAAAGATATTAATTGCTCTTATTACAACACTGGCCCTCCTTATGGCGATAGCACCAATCGTTTTGGCGGATGATGGCGAGCCAGCACCGCCCCCCACTCTCAGCGACGATTCTCAAGCTGAAGTAACATTCTTAGCTCCAAGCGTAGATGAAGGCGTAAAGCCGGACCCCGATGGTGGCATAAATGGTCTAAGTTATGACTTTGCCGAAAGGACAGTGAGCTTTCAAAACGAAAGCTATAGTGCTGTAAATCCTGCGTATATGAGAGTTACATCAACTCTTCCATGGACTGTTTCCGTGAGCATCACGCCGTTTGTCCAAGCGGCTGCACCAACGATGAAAACAATCGAAGGATTTACTATAAATTTGAATCCGAGTATCATTACAAACCACCATCCGGGAGCAAGTGGTAGTGCAAGTGTTGCCTCGCAAGTAATCGGGGCTGCCGACGGCGGTGGAAACCCTGTCCCAGTCGGGACACATGGAGCAATATCCAGACCGATAGCACAGGGCACAATGGGCATATGGAATTTGCAGATTCCCGCAGTTTTAAACGTCCTCGGCAACACAGCGCACGTTGGCGGTGCAACGGCGGAGATTAACTGGATCTTCGTTCAAACCACCCCGTAACAGGTGAACTAAAATGCAACAGTTGAAATGTACCATAAAAATATCTTTAGTGCTTCTCGTACTATCTGTAGCTCTATCTTTCGGGGTTTTTGGGGCTCTCGGTGCAGGAGTTATCGGCGGGGGATTTTCGGTAACACCCGTTCTTCCGGAAAACCAAGTCCCCGACTCACTGGGTTTCTTTGATCTCATGGTAAAGCCCGGTATGGAGCAAACTATTCAAATCATCATCACAAACACAACCTCGGAGGAGCTTTCGGTTTCAACCGTCACTTTCACACCCACGACCAACATAAACGGCATTATAGATTATGGCTCTCCCGGCACACCTGATGAAACATTAACCACAGATTTTGCCGATATTGCAATCCCTGAGCGGGATATTACTGTACTTTCTCCGGGAGAAACCAGATATCTCTCGATAGATATCTCCATACCTGATGAGGGGTTTGACGGAATAATCCTCGGCGCAATAAATACCATCAACAATATCACCGATGAGCAGCTTGCAGAAGCGGCGAATACGGGCACAATCATCAACAGGTTTACATTCGCCATTGCCGTGAGGCTTCAAATCGGAGCTGAAGAGGCAGAGCCACAGCTCGTATTCGGGGGTATCTCCACAAGGCTTATAAATCACAGAGCGGCGATTGTAGCCGAGATAAGAAATCCATTACCCAGAATAACCCGAGATGTCATCGCAAGCGCAGCGGTTTACAGGCAAGGAGAAAATCTTCCCATCTTAACAAGAGAAGACATAGAAGTAGAATTTGCACCACATTCGGTGTTCCCTCTGGCTTTTGTTGATGAAGCAGGCGTGGGCTTAGGCGAAGGTTTGTACACGGCATTAATTCGCTTAGAGCGCGATGGCAAAGTCTGGGAGTTTAATGAAGATTTTGAAATATTAGCCACGGAAGCAGCCGCACTGAGCGAGGGAGCTTTAAATCTGCAAACAGCACAACCGTCGGAAGGCATGTCCGATATTTTAGCAGAGATTGAGCTTTGGGTGCTCCTTATATTAGGTGGCACACTTGCCCTTTTAGCAGTGGTTGCCGTATTTACATTAAAAGTCAGTAAAAACAGAAAAGCTTTTGTAAAACAAAAAAAAGCAATAAGCCAACGTAATAGATAGGAGGGCATTTAGATTATGTTTAGAAACTCAAATGTACTTAAAAGAGTCTTGGCACTTATTTTAACTTTAGTATTGGTAGCAGGTATCGCCTCTTATGCGCTAGGTGCTCCTCATGACAGCGACGACGACTCAAATACATCCGAACAAATCCCCGAGCCGCCGGAAAATAAGCCTGAAGAACCTGAAACGCCAATTGACGATGATAACAATTATGACAGTCCTTCCGCTGTGCTTCCGCAAGAGCCGGAGACTGATTATGATCCAAGTGAGGAAGAAAATTTAAACAGCGGCGATGTCGCTTATAATCCTGCTGAAAATCTACCGACTGAGTATCAGCCGGATCCGGATAATAACGCTACCGATCCCGAGATTTCAGAGGAAAAGATAGAAGAATACGAAACGGAGACAGCAATCTCTAAGAGTGAGAGCATGTTAACTGTTGAACGTCTTGAAATAGTTGCTCCTGCAAGCGTAGTAGCAGTAAACTCGACACCCGACCTGATGGACGGAGTGAAGGTCAGAGTATATTTATCAAATAATACATGGGAATATGGCGAAGTCGGTCAAAATGTCAATCTTTCCTATGCCGCCCCCGATGCGTTTAATACGGAGACGTCTCCTGCACAGTGGCAAATCAGATATGATGCATATCTCTCAGACAATCATGAGTGGCTCAGCCCCGATAATCGTGCCACATTTGCTATCAGGCTCATAACAGTAATCGACCCCGATGCCGACATGGGTGCCAGAATTGTTAATATCAACGGCATAGATAATTTTTTCCTCGGTGGCAATGAGGGACATCAATATGAAATAGAAATTTTATACACTCCGCTGGAGCATCAGCATGATAAGGGACGCTTTCTAAGGGTTTTGCTTCCCGATTTTATAGGCTTTGAGTTTAGCGTTATACCGCCGCAACTCAACGTTCCTTTTACTATTAGCCAAGTATCTCCGATAGAAGTGATTATAGCATTTGACGATGGTCCGATTCCGGGTGAGTCTTTAATCCCGATTTCATTTATCAGTCTTGCCTCAAGAGAGCTTTCTCAAACACCCGTACCGGAAAGTTTTGAAGTCACGGTTTATTCCTACCGCGGGCTTGATGCGCCCCCGGACGAAAATACCGCTGAGCCTTATCTCCACGAGACTGACATAAGGCGCTTTTCACCACCCGACCTCCCTGTGAGTACATTGTTTTCTCCCACTTTTTCTCCTGCGAGCGCACATGCAATTATCACCTCATTCAGTGTCGTGTCAGGGTATAACGAAAGCAGCCACAACTTTACAGCAAACAATCTCAGAAAATCTGCGCCGATGCGCTCAACTCAGGATAATACATTACGTTTGCTTATTCCCGTTCCTGATGGTCTCGAAGATTACGGAATCACACCCTTTGCCTCCGGCACTACAACCCTTCTGGAAATTGATGGAAAGCAGTATTGGAGCGGACCCATCTGGATTCCCTCAACAAATCCGGTAACCTCAGTACAGGCTTTTCAACGAGCACTTTGGGGGCAGCCGATTCTCAACACCACAACATCAACAACATCTTTGAGTGTTGTCCCTCGTTTTAGAGGTGTCACCAATGAAATCATTCAAAACCCTCGCACGTTCACATCAGACCGTCCGATTCTGATTGAAGCTATGCAAGGCGGGCAGTTGGAGCGTGCACCATTTAACAACCAGCAAGGCAATCCTCAATTTTATACCGTTACTTTCGGGCGTATCGGAGTTGCAGACTTCAACATTCAGAGTCTGAACCAATTCAGCTTTGCTTTGCCGTCAGTCGGCAGCAGACCTTTCCGTGTACAAGGTACGAACGATACCTTCCCGGGGCACTCACTTTCAACAGTTGAGTTTCGTCCCTCCCGGTACACAAATACAGAAACCCATCCACAAGTTATATACGAAGATATGGTCATAAGCCTCGGGCCGTTTATTCGTGAAATGCGCCCGCACGGAATCACCATGAGTCCAAGATACGGTCCTGCCCATTTTGAGTATACACTTGAAAATGGAGATACTATAAGAACTGAGACACCATCTCTGGCACATCAGTTTGATGTTGGCGACAGCTATGTTCGCAGCATAAGAATCATGCCGGTGGAAATCAATGTCCAAGACCAAGGTCCGCCCATAGTCGACACATGGCAAACCTCTACCGCCAATTTCACTTGGGTATTCAGGCTCTCCAGCCGATATCTCAGACATTATAGCGATACAGATGATTATTTGCCCGAGGTCCATAGGGCGAACTTCAACATTACAATTGACTCTGAGCAGCATAGCCTTCACAGGCCAACAAGAACACAGGCCTTCGATTTGAGAATTCAGCACGAGACACTGCGTTACGACAGCGCCATGCTCACGCCCCAGAACACAGTAACCAGAGAAGGCTGGCAAGGGGATAATGATAATCAAATCCATTTCTGGCCGCGTATTTACGATATGATTTCAAGCAGAAACAATATGTTTGAGCAAGTTAATCTACAATTTGCGGTAAACCCTGCTGTCAATGTCGGTGGTATATGGCTACGTAGCGGAGCAACAGACGAGACAAACAACATCACTGTGCGCTTCAGCGACGGTTCCTCAGAAAACCACACCATATCAAGAGCAGACACAGTAAGCGGTGCTATTATGTTTACGGGTCTATCGTCCACTCGTTATGTCACGCGTATTGACTTTCATGATATTCGGATTCGAGACAATAATAACGTGGACGGATTCCCTGCGTGGAGCATCACAAATCCTCACTTTACCCTGATTGCTGCTGACTATAGTCACATAACCGATATGGCAGGCAACACAATGCAACCTCGCCATGATGCCCGCTTTAGAGTAGCTATATTTCTTGATGGCACATCTGTACCTCATGTCCCCGGAATACCGACCAGAGGAAGTGAGTCAAACCTTCAACTTTGGCTCAATACATTCCATGAGCCGGAGTTTTCAATTAACCCAAATGCAAATCACCATAATGTCTTTCCTGTAGAGACAAGGCATGCCGAGCCTTCTATCTCGGTTGCAACATTGAATCAGGTGAGACCGGAATCCGCAAGAGGCCCTCTCCTTGATAATAACGGAACGCTCCTCGAGATGACAGTTGTGGAGTTTGTCTTAAACAAAGAAAACACCTCAGAAGAATTTCTTAAAAGCCTCCACGCTATTAGCAGGGCTTCGATAAACGCGGCATCAGGGCTGCCCGGTTCTTCATCTATCACTGCACACTACAGATTAAGCTCAGGGCGGGAAGTGAATACTACCCTGCTAACCGGCACAACTCTCAGAACAATCGCATACCAAAATCCATCGGAATATATCACAGAGCTTCGTATTAGAATACACAATGTCCCGCAAAGAGCGTGGAGCACTAACAATAATCCTCTGCTCGCCAGCTTTAATCTTTTTCCGCTTATTAATTTCCACATGGACCTTAACCGCTACATGGCTGCAAATAATGGTGTCGATTTCGAGTATATCGGCGTTAGAGACACTCTTGCACAGGTAAGCGCCACTATGCATAGCACGACAGAGCGCGGAGTGGTCAGTCACGATATAACGGGACACGCCGGAACATTCATAATTCCGTGGGGTAGTGACCTCTATGTAGCAGCACTCGGTCTAAACCACACAATCTCCCGTGTAGGAGAAAATCCTCCTTCGACTTCCGTAAATCAGGTAACGGGCGGGTATAACAACCCTACAACTCATACGGGTGTCCAAACAAATGTTATAAACAATCCCGGATACTGGCCAGGCCAGACATTGCAGATTGATGTGCGAAACATTCTCTCCGCAGCCCTTGACAGGGAGGGACACGACACAAGGGATGCCGCAGATGTTCGCACGGACAGCCTACCAAGGGGATTTGCAATCAGATCTCTCAATGCATCAGGCGCAACCTTCAGAAACTGGGTTGGAACCGCCACAGGCAATGACCTGACAAATGTAGTCGTCTACATTCCCGTCGAACCCGGCTTCAGCCTTGTTGAAGGCACTATGCAGCTTATGAGGGGCAATGCCGCCCGCGAAGGCGCTGTCAGAAGTGTCAGCACAATTCCCAGCCCTGAAGGAACATGGCTCAGGGTTGATTTGGCAAGTTACCGGCCCGCAGGGCTGAGAACTCCCGGCACTGTAGAGTTTTCCGGCGGAGATGTCCGAAACATATTAAATAACACCCCCGGATCAAATTCTCTTGGAGGAACGGCAAACTTTACCGGTGGCGATACTCTCAGATTTGAACTTCGTTCATCTGATTTCATTCCATGGGACTCCACAAGCAGCCGCCCGGTAATCCGCGGGCAATACTACATAGACGTCACCAATACGGGTTACACAGGCGAAGCGGAACTGAGATTTTATGAAGCGGGCGGCTTAAAAGACAATGAAGGAAACCGCTTTATATCAGGTAATTTACAAGATCAAAATACGCCTCCTGCATCCATGATTCGCAGAAATATCGGACCTGTAGGCTCCGGTTCGCAGGTTTTAGAAAACACAAACCCTGTCACTATAAGGTATAGCGGAACAACCATGCCGACAAACGTTGCACATTTGCAGTTTACGCCTTACCATTTCCCGAATACTTCTCATAGGCTCGGAGACCTCCGTGTACGTATAAACGCACCAACGCAGCAAGTCGGTATCTTCGGACTCAGCACGGTAGGCGGTGACCCATTCACCCAGACACCTAATAATAATACTGTGTACTATAACCACGAGAGTGTTGGCATAACAGTTCGTGCATCACATGTAGCATCAATCGGTAATCCTACGGCAGACTACATGATATATGTAGAGATTCCGCGCACGGGCTGGGGCAATTTAAACCATCCCGGACTTGCAGTCTCAGGGCCCGCAACTATTCTCGAAACACCGCCTAATGACTCAACTGTCTTTGAGTACACAGTCTCTACCGACCTCACCAATGCACGAAGCCTTACTCCGGATGAATCTTTATGGCTTAGTGAGGACGATCTTTTGAGCAGTTATTCATGGAGTGATGTCACGATGGTTCGCATCAGTGTCCGTGGCGTTGGAAACCTGCCGTTCCTGTACGACATTCCTATGCAAAACCGCGAAGATAAAAAATTCATCGGCAATCAGGAAATACAGGCTTCGATTCACTTCCGCTCACCTCAGCTTGAAAACAATGCGCTGCGGTCTGTACAGGTACTTCCGACATTCACGCTGATTGACTACACTATTACAGGTCATCTCTGGCATGACCAAGAAGTCTCGGGTCAAATGAGCGAGAATGATATAAAACTCTCAGGTTCGGTGAGGGTGCTTCATCCCACAGGCTTTATATCTGCTTGGTCACCGGCAACACCTGAAAGCGGATTCAATATCAAGATTCCTGCGTATAATCCTGCGGATGGGCTGCTCGGTTACTACAGGCTTGAAGTTGCGGCACCGGGATATGAGCCGGTCTATGCGGCCATTGACGGCGCATACGATTCAAGGTTTGCGGACAATGGGGACGGAACAGGTTATCGTGATTTGCGCATAGGCGAAACTAACACTGTAATAAATGCAGGGTTCAAAGAGTCGCAAAAGGTGAGTATTGTATACCTCAATGCAGATGGCATACCACACGCCTTTGACAATGCGGATATTGGCGAGACAATCTCGGCACCCGAAGACCTTCCGACTCCGCCGGGACGTTACTATGACTTCCTCGGCTGGCAGCAAAGCAATCCCGGCGGCACTTCAATTTCCACGCATCTATGGCGGGAAACTTTCGAGCTGACCGAGACTTACTTGGCCGGACCGATTACACCGGGTGATACAATCTACTTTGTAGCAGTTTGGATATTCAACCCGCCCCTTGCGTTTGCGGCTCCTGATTTTCTGGACTTTGGTGCTATTTCACCGCAGTTTGGTACAAACTTTATAGAGCTTCCGACAACGGAAGCGAGAGATGACCGTCCTGCTCAAATTCCCGATACCAATGTAAACTTCGTTGTCACAGCAGGCGAGCACTTCCCGGGTTGGCGTATAGATGTACGCCACGATACCCCGATTACTTTACGGCATCGTGACCATAGTGATGAAACTCCAAAATTCCTCGATCCGGATGCTCTGGTTTTCTTGGCAGGAAGCACTCCGATATTCGGAGCAGCTCAAAGGGTCTACACCTATAACGGTGGCAGCGATGAGATAGGCTGGCAAGACGGACTATACACCATCAACTGGATGAGTCTGCAAAATCGCCTCAGAATAAGGACAACAACGCCTCTCATCGAGGTAGATACAAGCGAAACCATAAAAACGCCAATCAACTGGATATTCATACCCGGCGCCCCGTAAGGGGAAAGCTGCCGGAAAGGTGCAGCAAGGGCGACCGTTCCCGGTCGCCCTTGTGAAGTCGCACTATCCACCGATGGTTTCAAGACCGCCGAGGTATTTTCGCAAAACTTCGGGGACTACTATGCTACCGTCTTTTTGCTGGTTCTGCTCTACGAGTGCGGGTAGAATTCTGCTGGTTGCGAGACCTGAGCCGTTTAGTGTGTGCATAAACTCTGTTTTACCTGTAGACTCGCGCTTAAATCGCATAGCGCCTCGGCGAGACTGATAACAGCGGCAGTTTGAAACCGATGAAACTTCTTTATAACCCTGCATTGACGGAATCTGGATTTCAATATCAAAAGTGCGCGCCATAGCAGAAGTGCAATCTCCTGCTGCGAGCTTTACTGTTCTGAAATGAAACCCAAGGCCCGCCACCAACGCTTCCGCTTTTTTCAGAAGCTCGTCAAAAGCTTCCGCGCTGCCCTCGGGTGTTGTGTACTGAACCATTTCTACCTTGTTAAACTGATGGCCGCGAATCATACCGCGCTCATCTGCACCGTAAGTTCCCGCTTCACGCCTGAAACATGGCGTAAACGAGATATATTTTTTAGGAAGCTCTGCTTCTGTCAAAATTTCTCCGCGATGAAGCGAGCAGAGCGCCGCTTCTGCCGTCGGCAAAAGATAACGAAGCCTGCTGTCGGTCGGATTTTCTATCTTAAAAACCTCGTCGCCGAATTTTGGAAACTGCCCTGCTGTAACCCCGCACTGATATTCCAGCATATATGGCACAAATAAAAGCTCATAGCCATCTGCTATATGCGTGTCTATGAAGTAGTTGAGGAGCGCCCATTCAAGCCTGGAACCCATGCCGCGGTAGACCCAAAAGCCACTGCCCGAGAGTTTAACCCCGCGCTCATAGTCTATGAGTCCCAGCCCTGTGCAAAGCTCCATGTGGTTTTTCGGCTCAAAGTCAAACACATGCGGCTCGCCATAAAGCCTGAGCGTTTCATTGTTTTCCTTACCTCCGTCAACCAAATCGTCATCAGGCATATTCGGCAGTCTGAGCATTAAATCTTCAAATTCATCTTCCACGCCTTTAAGCTCGCTGTCAAGACTCTTAATCTTATCTTTAAGTACATTTAACTGTGCAAAAATTTCAGAAGCATCGCCGCCGTCTTTTTTTATCTGCGGAATCTGCTTCGATGCTTTGTTTTGCTCAGCTTTATTTGTTTCCGTTTCCGCAATCAATGCCCTGCGCCTAGAGTCAAGTTCTAAGATTCTATCTATAGACTCACTATAATCGGTACCTTTCTTCAAAATCCCTTGCTTCACGTAATCGGGAGTTTCTCTAATCATCTTAATATCAAGCATGTGCTTATTCTCCTCTTCCGCGTAGTAACATGAGTACGTCAAAAAGATTGTCAAAATCTTCTTGATCGTAATACTCAAGTTCAATTTTTCCCTTACCTTTGCCGTGGCGGATTGTCACACGCCGCCCGAGCGAAGCCGTAAGCTGATTTTGCGCCTCGACGACATAGTTGACCTCCATTTCACGTTTTTTAGATCTCTGCGCCAATTCCTTACCAAATTTCTTGCACAGAGCTTCAACATCTCTTACGTTGAGGTCGTTTTGTATAACAAGCCTTGCTGCCGCTTTCATGTCATCCTCGTTTTTTAGTGCCAAAAGTGCACGCGCACTGCCTGCCGAAATCTCATTTCTCAAAACAAGCTCTATAAGTTCAGCAGGCAAAGTAAGGAGTCTTAAAGAGTTTGCAACCGACGGGCGAGACCTGCTGACACGTTTTGCAACATCCTCTTGAGTCATATTAAATTCTTCCATAAGCGCTCTGTAGCCACGAGCCTCCTCAATAGGGCTGAGATCCTCTCTCTGGAGGTTTTCAACCATGGCAAGCTCAAGAGCCTTCTGGTCGTCGGCAGGCATGATACGCGCGGGAACTTCAGTTATACCTGCCTCTCGAGATGCCCTCCATCTGCGCTCACCTGCAATAATTTGATAAAACCCACTGTCCATCTCTCGAACTATGAGCGGCGAGAGAACGCCATGTTCGCGTATAGAGTCGGCAAGTTCAGAAATCCGGTCTTGCTCGAAAACAGTGCGGGGTTGATCCTGTTTCGGCTCTATGCGCTGTAGCGGAATATACTCAAAGTCATTTTGCACACTCTCTTGCGCGGCATCACCGAAAAGTGCGCCAAGACCCGTACCCAAACCTTTTTTACTCATTATCTGCTATCCTCCGCTCTTTTGTGAGTTGCGCTTTATAAATTCTTTAGCCAGCTCTTTATACATCTGCGAGCCTCTGGAATAGCGGTCGTATACCGTCACAGGCTTGCCGTGACTCGGGGCCTCGGCAATCCGTATACTTCGTGGAATTGAGATATTATATGTCTTTTCCCTAAAATATTTTTTTATCTCGACCATAATTTGCGTAGAAAGATTTGTCCGAGAATCGAACATTGTGAGCAAAACGCCCTCAATCTCGAGCTCGGGATTAAACGCCTTCTTAATCATCCGAATAGTGGACATCAAGTCAGTAAGGCCTTCAAGCGCAAAATACTCACACTGCACGGGAATCAATACAGTGTCAGCCGCACAAAGCGAATTTAGCGTGAGCATTTCAAGTGACGGCGGACAATCTATAAGGATATAGTCATACATATCACGTACCGACTCAAGAGCGTTCTTTAAAACAAATTCCCGCTCCGAAAGCATAACTATTTCGACCCCCGCGCCGGACATATCTTTGCTTGACGGTAAAATATCTCCGTAAGGTGTCTTAACAATTGCTTCTGTAGCATCTGCGCCGTCAATAAGCACATTATACATATTGACCCTTTTTTTCTTTTTAGTAAGACCCATGCCCGAAGTAGCATTACTCTGCGGGTCCATATCACAGAGCAGCACTTTAACGCCCATCTCGGCGAGCGCAGAGCACAATGTTATACAGGTGGTGGTCTTTCCGACCCCACCCTTTTGATTTGAAATCGAAATAATTTTTCCCATGCTGATGATTACTCCCAAAGTTTGATGAGAGTATAGTATACCACAAATATTCTATGTGTAAAGAGATTACTCCTCAAGTCATTCTGCAACGCATACCCTGTTCTTCCCGCTGCGCTTGGCTTTATACATAGCCTCGTCGGCATCGGTGAACATATCTTCTAAGCTGTACTCTCCCGCACGGTCGGGGATTATGCATCGAATCCCACCGCTGACAGTAACACCGACAACATTACCATCATCAAGCCTAATCTCCATCTTTTCGATTGCCTCTCGAATATTCTCGGCAACACGCCAAGCACCATCAAGCGGAGTATTCGGAAGGACTATTGCAAATTCTTCGCCTCCCCATCTCGCAGCCTTATCGGTAGCACGGGTCAGCGATGAAGTGATAACCTCGGAGACTGCCTTTAACGCTTTATCGCCGCTGATATGTCCGTAAGTATCGTTAAATATCTTGAAATTATCTATATCGAAGAGGATAAAGCATATGTACGCCTGTTGCCTCTTTGCACCCTCCCACTCTTGATTTATTAACGTGTTGAAAAACCGTCTGTTACCAATGCCTGTGAGCGTGTCGGTCGCACTGAGGTTCTGTATTTCACGCATCTGATTTATAATCCTCATCTGATGGGCAATACGCATCTTTACAACAGGAGCACTGAACGGCTTGTTGATATAATCCACTGCACCAAGTGAAAAACCCTTTACCTCATCGTCAGAATCAGTGCGACCCGTAACAAAGATAACCGGAATATCCTTAGTAGTCTTTTCAGCTTTAAGATGCCCGATAATCTCAAATCCGTCTATATCGGGCATTATCACATCAAGCAAAACAATATCCGGCAAGAGCCGCTTAACAGTGTCGGGAGCATTTTTACTAACCCTCTCGGCGTAGACAGTATAGTCCTTTCCGAGAATAAAACGAAGCGCTTTAATATTCTCGAGTTCGTCGTCAATGATTAAAACAGAATTTTTTTGCTCACTCATACTTTTCTCCCCTCACAAGCTTTCCTTCATTTTCCTCAAAATATCAAGTGCTCCTACAAAATCGAGTGCAGAAACAAGTTCATGGAGCTCATCTGCTCCCGGAATCTTCATTAGTTCGTCAAGCAAATCCAAACAGTCAGCATTTTGTGACTCCAAAAGCGGCTGAAGCTCACTTAGGAGCGCAAGCGACTCATCTTTGCCTAACGCATCAACATCTTTTGAAACTTCATCATCATTTGAAGTCTCGCCAATATGCATTATAACCCTGTCAAGTTCGTTGCCAAGCTCAAAAAGCAGAGCTTTATTCGGCACTTCGCCTTTTTCCAGAATATTTTCAATACGCAAGGCAATACCGGCAAGAGTGGTCAGCTTAATGAGTCCCGCGACCCCTTTCAGGCTGTGAGCTAAAATGTGGGCTGACTCCATATCTTCGGATTCTATCATTCTGCATAAATTAAAGTATGTGCCCGTGTGCCTTTTGACAAAGTCACGGCGAAGCTCTTTGGTAAGCTCATCACTGTTTTGAAATTCGCATACATTTTGTCCCTCGCTCCAGTTACTTTCTCTTCTCGCTTTACTCACAACCTCGGGTGGCTTTTTGTCTCTTATGTGTTCAAGCAGGGTGGCATTTAGAATCTTTGGCTGAATCGGCTTAGACACAAAACCGTCAAAACCCACTTTTAAAAACTCCTGCGCTTGACCAATCATTGCATTTGCCGTCAGAGCAACTATCGGATTTTTATAGCCCATCTCACGCATGATTTTCATGGTTTCAATGCCATTTAAGTCTTTCATCATGTGATCCATAAACACAAGGTCATATACCTTACCTTGCCTTTTTATGAGATCGAGAGCTTCATAGCCACTTGAGCACGTCTCAACCTTTAATCCATAAAACGCGAGCAGCCCTTTTGCCACATATATATTTGCCTCAACATCGTCCACCACAAGCACGCTACCGTAAGGCATGGGTTCAGGTGTAAACGAAAACTTCTTACTTTCTAGTAATTCAGCAGCTTCAAAGTTATGCAGTCCAAGTGCGGCTTCTTCCCCTATAACCTCTGTCACCGCAGCAAGTTTTTGCGGTATTGAAATGACGAGCTTTGTTCCTACATCCACTTCGCTGTCAATGTCTATTTTAGCGTTCATTAGGCTTAATAAACTAAAGACAACAGGCATACCCAAACCTGTACCGCTGACCTCGCGGTGTTCGCTCTCATGGAAACGGACATATTCATTGCTCTTAAGACTGTCTATTTGTTCCTTTGTCATACCGTGCCCTGTGTCATTCAGTCTCACTTCCAGCAGAACAAGCTCGTAATCTGTATCATGCTCGATGCACCGAACCTTCATTTCAACAGAACCAGAGGCTGTATACTTAAAAGCGTTTGACAACAAGTTTGTGAGAATTTGCTTTATCCTGAGCATATCTCCGATTAAAAGTGCAGGGGTGTTGCTGTCAACATCCAGCTTAAACTCAATTTTGTCATTTGTGTAATACTCCGGATGCATTTGTGTGACATCGCTAATCATAGATGCCACGTCATATTCCTCAGCAAACAACTCCATCCTTCCTGATTCAATTTTGGAAAGATCGAGAAGATCGTTTACAATATTGAGTAGCCTTCCTGCTGCGTTATGGATTTTCGCAAGAGATTCCCTCATCCTCACCGAAAGAGATGAATCTTGAAGTTCTATTTCTGATATGCCAAGTACCGCAGAAATCGGCGTTCTAATCTCGTGGCTCATTCTGGCAAGAAACCTGCTCTTAGCCCTGTTGCTCTCCTCTACGACTTCAAGACGTTGCATCTCAGCCGTGGCTTTCCTTAATTCTGTCACGTTCTTTGTGTATGATATTATAACAGGCTCGTTATTCAAAAGTAAATACTCGGCATCTACCTCTACTTGCATTGGGTTTCCATGCAAATCAATGTCCTCAAACTCAAATTTATTTGATCCTTTGCTGAAGGCTTCTTCTATGTTTTTAAAGAAGATATCAACCGTATCGCCATATCGGAGCTTGTGTTTCTGGAAGTTTTCTATAAATTCGTTTTTCCCTGAATAGCCGTACATCTCCGCCGTAGTTTTATTGCAGTCAACTACGGTGAAGTTTGTGTCCCAGATTTCAATGGCAAGCGGGGTTGCATCAATCATTGCTTGAATGCGCTCACTATGTTTTCTGTCTTGTTTTATCCTCTCCTGCTCACGCGCAAGCTCACGCTCAAGCCTAAGCGTGTTTTCCATATGGCGCATGTCAAGCACATAAACCGCGCAGACATACTCATCATTCATCATAAATCGTGTTCCCACAATCTCTGCCGGGATGATCTTACCATCGATAAAGTATATCCAATGTACTCCGCTGATATCATCCTCAGTGAGCATTGAGCGCAAAACGGTCTTTGCTTTATCTTTTGAGCGTGCGCCGCAGGCTTGATATTCCGGAGAAAATTCAAAAAATCTGCTTAAAACATCTTCTTTATTTGGAGTTTGTAAAAAATCGAGCATAGCCTGATTACAATCAATTATTTCAATCCTCTCATTCCACAAGCTTGCCGGTATAGGTATTGAATCATACATGACACGCTGAGAGTGCAATGCCTCACTTTCACGTTTTTCCGCTTCAATCTTCTCGGTTATATCACTTATGTATTGCAGTAGCGCAAAACTGGCACCATATCGAACACGTATGAAGGTAAGCTCAAGCATATCCACAGAGCCGTCTTCCCTGCTGAGCGGAAACTCAGAAAGCTGTGCGTATCCGTCCCTCAATGCTTTTTGAAGGTGATTTTTGGTGTAAACATCCCCATTTTCGCCGTTTATTTGTTCATCGGCAGCCCGTGCATAGATATCCGGAAGAAAGCTCTCCTTATCTGAGTAATTAAACAGCTCAAGGGCTTGATTATTGCAATCAATCGGGTTTAACTCATTGTCATATAGAATAACAGCCCAGGGCGTAGTTTCAAGAATCAGGCTTGACTTTTCTTTCGCAGTCATGAGTCGCTCTAATTCTTGCGATGTTTTTACTTTGTGAAGCATTAAATCAATCGAGTTGGCAAGCGCTCCAACCTCATCCGAGCGATTCATCGCACGATCATCGACAGTTAGTCTGTCTATCCGCACATCTGAAGGATTTGTTGAAATTTCTTTTATGCCCGATGTAAGAACTTCAATCGGTTTTATTATTCTGCTCCGTAAGTAAGCAAACAAAACCACAGCAAATAAAATGATTATGATAATGGTTGAAAAAACTTGAGTCATAAGCGTTTGCTGCAAAGGAATTGAAGCAATTGTGGTTGGAATAATTACCGCAAACAACCAGTCAACAGACTCCAGAGGAAGTACTATGAAATATGAGGAAATGCCGCGCTCATTGACAAACCTGATTATATTCTCACCATCTTCAAGGCGTTGCTTCACTTCGGAATATGGCTCTACATTAAAAAGATAGTGAAAACCATGTTCTGTTGGCATAAACACACGGTTGGGATGAAAAATAACCTCTCCTCCCGAGCCGAGTAAAATAAATTCACCTTCTTCATCACGCACAAAATCAACAAGCTTTTTTTCAATTAAATCTAGGTCAAGATTTGATGCCGCAACACCTCCTTGACCGCTCCAGTTTCTTATGTGCCTCGATACGGTGGCTGTAATTCTGCCCGTTTCAACAGAGACATACGGGAGAGTAATTGCGACCTCTCCGCTCTGAGACTCAGCCAGCAACCACCAAGGACGCTCGGTATTTACAAACCAATCAGGGGGCACCCACCTTGTACTACTGAAAAAAGAACCATCCTCCAGCGCTACCCAAAACGATTTCGTATAGCTGAGGTCATACGCCGCTCTTTCAATAATGTCTTGATAATAATCCATACTCACATACGGCAGTACGTTTGAAAGACTCTCAACAATTATGCTATGCTGTATAAATAGCTCATCAAGCTGTGTCGCCTGATGAGTCCTGTGTTGGTAAATATTGTCGAGTATATTGTCATATATCACATCACTAATAGCCGCTCTGAGAAACAAGTACATCATAAATACAGCAACAACAACAAAGAGCGCCATCAGTATCATTAGTCTTTGATTCAACTTTAGTGACCGGCTAAGACCCGGCATACCTTTTCCCCTCTCCAAAAACCTGTGCGGTTAATTCTGAGTAACCTCGCACATTCATCTCAAAATTTGTTTTAATCTACTTACGGGATTTCGTCTGTCTCTTGCGGCAGAGGCTCGGGATTTGGTCTGTCGGGTCTGCCGGCATAGAAATCCTCATCAAAAGTGATTGTAAGCACCAGTGTCTCACCTTCACGCCAAACGGTTATCTCCGTTGTATCTCCGGCATAATGACTCCTGAGTGTCTGCCGCAGAGAATCAACTGAGGTAACGCTTTCGTCACCGAGAGAAACAATAATGTCACCCACTTCAAGCCCTGCATTATCAGCGGCAGAGTCTGAGTTGACAGATAAAATCGCAACGCCGGGAACACGACCATAGTGTTCCGCCTCAATAGGATTTACATTAACGATGGTAACGCCAATAAGCGGTCTTCCGGAAATATACCCGTCCTCTATGAGTGCAGTAGCTATTTCAACTGCATCGTTAATTGGAATAGCAAAGCCTATGCCCTCAACATTACCTCTGATGACCTTAGCGGTCACAATGCCGATAACCTCACCGCGTTGATTGTATATAGGGCCACCTGAATTTCCTCGATTGACCGCTGCACTAAACTGAAAAGCGTTGATGGTAATTCTGTCAACAGTAACCACTCTGTCAAGCGCTGAGATGATTCCTTCGGTCATAGTGTAGGCAAGATCGCCCAGCGGATTACCGACAGCGTAAACCCTCTCGCCAACTCGGATATCGTCACTATCTCCGAGTATGGCAGGATTGAGCCCTGTGGCATTTATCTTCAATAGAGCAACATCGTTAGTCGCTTCAAAGCCCACAATGCGCGCAATATACTCTGAACCATCTTCCAAAACAACGGAAATGGGAAGATTACTCCGGTGAGCCATTTCAATCACATGATAGTTTGTTAAAATGTAACCATCGCTCGAAATAATAAAGCCCGAACCCGAAACCGGAGTAACCCTGTTTTCTGAGTCAGCTTCTCTAAAGGGTAGTACGCTCGGAATCTGGGTCCTTATGCCAACGACCTGTGTAAGTGCCATATCGTAAATATCCTGTGCACGCATATTTTCATCAGCCAAAGTCGCAACCTGAGCGGTCAAGTCGTTATCTGGACGTACACCGCCAAGCACAACTTGCTGATTTACTATGAAGTCGCCCCTTTGGAAACGAAACTCCATAACAAGATACGCCGATGCCGCACTCATCAAAGCACAGACCAACACCAGACACGCCACCTTAAGGAACGCGCTGACCTTCTTGCTTCCTTTTTCGCGTTTAGGTGCTGTATATACTTGACTATTTCTGCTAAAGATAGAATATTCCGAACTTGCATCCTGAGGCGGCGCATACGCATCCAAGATTTGCTTCTGTGGCTCTTGGTGGCTTGGTACACCATAAGGCTGCTCATAGCAGGAGCGTTCACTGTACATAGGATGACTATGTGTCGGGTCAGTGTAAATTGGCTCACTATGGCTCGGCTCGGTGGTGCAGATTGGTTCGCTGTATACCGGCTCACTGTGGCTCGGCTCACGTGGTGGCGGCTCGCTTACAGGATTGTGCGAATATTCTGAAAGATTATCAAGTTCGTCTCTTTTTTCATCATTTGGTGTGTACATAAGGAAAACCTCCAAATAAGTATTTACGCTTACAATGTGATGTCATATAGTTTAACACACTCGTGACCATTCAATATACAAAAAAAATATGTACATTATGTTAATAAATATAAAAATTAGGCAAATTATCTTCTCTATGCTTGACACCATGCCCGAGCGGTTCTATACTACTAAAAATATATATGCTCAAACATTAAAGGGGGAACTTAGTACTATGGCTTATTTTTTTCAAGATCCATCACGAACATTCAGCGAATACCTGCTGGTACCCGGTTATTCCGATGAGGAATGCATACCGGAAAAAGTCAGCCTTAAAACCCCTTTGGTCAAGCACAGACGTGGTGAAAAACCGGAGCTGAGTATATACATACCTCTGACCTCCGCCATCATGCAATCAGTCTCCGATGACAAAATGGCAGTGGCACTTGCTAAAGAGGGCGGACTGTCTTTTATTTATTGCTCTCAGTCAATCGAAGACCAAGTTGCGATGGTTTCAAGAGTTAAGTCACATAAAGCAGGCTTCGTGACAAGTGACTCAAACATCAGTCCTACATCTACACTCTCCGACATTCTCGCGCTCAAAGAGAGGACGGGACACTCAACTGTTGCCGTCACGTCAGACGGAACGTGTAACGCAAGCCTCGTTGGGCTTGTCACCAGCAGAGATTACCGTGTCAGCAGAATGGACGGCTCTGAGCCGGTGCGCGATTTTATGACCCCCATCGAAAAGCTCGTAACAGCACCAGCGCAAACAACACTAAAAGAAGCAAACGATATAATATGGGATCACAAACTAAACTGCCTGCCAATAATAGATGAGCAGGGCAGACTTATGCACATGGTCTTTCGCAAGGACTACGAATCACACAAGCAAAATCCATATGAACTACTGGACAAAGACAAAAAATATATAGTCGGAGCAGGTGTGAATACTCGCGACTATAAAGAGCGAATCCCTGCGCTGGTTAAAGCAGGTGCAGATGTCCTGTGCATAGATTCATCTGAAGGTCATACCGAATGGCAGAAAAAAACAATTAGCTGGGTACGCAGCGAGTACGGCGATAAGGTCAAAATAGGAGCGGGAAATGTCGTTGACGGCGACGGTTTTCATTTTCTCGCAGAAAGCGGTGCAGATTTTATTAAGGTCGGCATCGGCGGTGGCTCAATCTGTATCACACGCGAACAAAAAGGTATCGGCCGCGGACAAGCCACAGCAGTTATAGATGTCTCCCGTGCGCGTAATGAACACTTTGACCGCACAGGTGAATATATCCCGATATGCTCAGACGGTGGCATCGTCCATGACTACCACTTCACCCTCGCACTAGCTATGGGTGCAGACTTTGTAATGCTTGGGCGTTACTTTGCCCGCTTTGATGAAAGCCCAACAAACAGAATAAGCATCGGCGGGAGCTACATGAAAGAATATTGGGGCGAAGGCAGCGCCCGCGCTCGCAACTGGCAGCGTTACGACACAGGCGGTTCAAAGGGTCTTTCATTTGAGGAAGGCGTTGACTCATATGTGCCATACGCAGGAAACCTAAAAGACAATGTTTCTCTGACTCTCGGCAAAATCCGCTCAACCATGAGCAATTGCGGTGCCCGCACTATCAAAGAACTTCAAGAAAAAGCGAAGCTGACACTTGTTTCCTCTACATCAATAGTAGAAGGCGGCGCACACGATGTCTTGCTGAAAGAAAGCACAAACAACCCCAACTACTCACAGCAATAGCATTATATTAGACGTATGGTTAAAGTTTCTGAAGATAATGCCCTAAAATCTAAGCACCCCAAGAAATGGTGATTTCAAGGGGTGTTTTGCTTGTAAGCTTTGTTCCTTTAATCAAAAACTGCTTGACAACCTCTCTTTTTTATGCAAAAATGGGAATACATTCCCATTTTTGCATAATTCGGAGGGTTCTCATGCAAGGTTTTATCAAAAGAAATATTGAAGATAGTATACACGTTGCGCTAAAAGATTTTCCTGTGTTGATAGTTACCGGGGCAAGACAAGTTGGGAAATCAACGCTACTCCGAAGTTTAAAGACAGAGATTAAATATGAATATGTCACTTTGGATAACCCCCTTGACAGAGAAGCGGCGAAATCTGAACCGCAGGCGTTTTTGAGAAGATACAAACCGCCTGTCATCATTGACGAAATTCAGTATGCGCCTGAGTTGTTACCGTACATAAAAATCTTAGTCGATGAAAAGCGATACAGCGACAAGATAAACTCAAACGGCATGTTTATACTCACGGGTTCTCAAATATTCAAGCTGATGAAAGGTGTTTCCGAATCACTTGCAGGTAGGGTATGCATATTTCACCTTTACGGGCTGAGTGCCAACGAAACCTTGGGCGAAAAAGATACGCCGTTTCTGCCTGCATATGAGCATATCAGCGAGGCGGCGAATAAAAAGAGCATTGACTTAGATGAATTGTATGAGAGGATACACAGAGGGAGCTTTCCCGAGTTAGCGCATGGAGTTAATGTGCAAAATTTTTACTCAGGGTATTTGCAGACTTATTTAGAGCGAGATATCAGAGATATAATAGCAATAAAAGATGAAATGAAGTTCCTGAAATTTATGGCTTCCATCGCAGTCCGAACTGCTCAAGAGATTAAATATGATGATATAACAAAGGAGGTTGAAATAGACATCAAGACAGCTCAAAGTTGGCTTTCTATTTTACAGACATCGGGCTTGGTGTATATGTTGCAGCCTTACAGCAACAACGCAATTAAGAGAATCATTAAAACACCGAAGATATACTTTATGGACACAGGGCTTGCTTGTTTTTTGGCTAGATATGTCGATAGCAAGACTCTGGAGATAAGTGCATACAGCGGTGCGATTTTTGAAACTCACATTATAACAGAAATCATTAAAACCTATGTAAACGGCGGCATGTATCCGGAGCTGTATCTTTACTATTACAGGGACAGTAACAAAAAAGAAATTGACTTGTTGATTGTTCAAAATGGTGTTGTATATCCTATTGAGATCAAAAAGAGCGGGAATCCGAGTGCTTCTGTTGTAAAGAGTTTCAGTGTGCTTTCACCGCTGGAAAAAGCAAATATGAAGATAGGAGAGGGCGGCATCATCTGCATGGTAGATAAAGTGATCCCCATCGACGATAGGAATTACTTTATCCCTGTTCATTGTATATAAAGTCCCTATTTTCCTGCAAATTCATCTCTCATGACTACCGCTATTTCGTCACAGCGATTGTTGTATTCATTATCAGCATGACCTTTAACCCACGTGAAAGTCACATCATGTTTTTTTAAAAGCGGCACAAGCTTTATCCAAAGGTCGGGGTTTTTCACCTCGCCACCCTTGCGCTTCCAGCCTTTTTTCTGCCAAGATTCCAGCCAACCTTTATTTATTGCATTTGACACATATTGAGAGTCCGTGTAAAGGTTTACTTTACACGGCTCTTTTAATGCTTCAAGTGCGGAAATGACGGAAATCAGCTCCATGCGGTTGTTAGTTGTGCTGAACTCACCGCCGCTAAGTTCTTTTTCATGTTCGCCATACATCAGAACGGCACCCCAGCCGCCGGGACCGGGGTTTCCACTACATGCGCCATCTGTGTAAATTGTTACGTTTTTCATTGTTTAAGTGCCTCACTTGCGGGCGATTGATAATCGCCCCTACGATGACCCCTGTAGCTATTGCTCACCGCCGTCTTTTGTTGTAATCTTGCTGTTATCCTCGCTGCCATCGTCTGTCGCCCCTTCGCTTCCTTCGAGTTCATCTTCCTCGTCCTCTTTTTCAGTGCGAGCTATTGAGATTACTTCGGCATCGGAGCCTGTGCGCATAAGGCGGACACCTTGGGTTGCTCTGCCGTATGTGCTTATGTCAGAAGCTGCCATGCGTATAATTGTACCGTCGTCGGAAATAATTAAAACATCGTCATTATCATCCACAACCTTGACATCAGCGACCTTGCCGGTCTTTTCGTTGATGATGTAATTCTTCTTCCCGTAACCGCCGCGGCTCTGTACACCACCCTCATCGCCGCGGAAATATTCGCTAATTTCCGTGCGTTTGCCATAGCCGTTTTTCGTGACCGTAAGAAGCGCACCGCCCTCACGGGCTCTTGCAGCACCGACACAAAAGTCACCCTTGCGCAAACGAATACCGCGAACACCTGCTGCGACACGACCCATGGGTCTAACGTCGGTCTCATTAAAACAGATTGCCATGCCGTTGTGTGTGGCAATCAAAATCCTCTGCTTGCCATCGGTATCACGGACAGAAATGAGCTCATCATCGTCACTGAGAGTAAGTGCGCGAATACCGACATTTTTTATGTTCTTTAGCTCAGTCAATCTCATGCGTTTGACCGTGCCGTTCTTTGTGACCATAACCAAAAATTCATCCACGCCAAACTCGCGCACACGAATCATCGCCGAAACTTTCTCACCCGGCTGAATAGGCAAGACATTGACAATATTTGTACCTCTCGCCTGACGACCTGCCTCGGGAATCATATAGCCCTTCTTGCGGTAAACCCTGCCTTGATTTGTAAAAAACAGGATGTAATCATGTGTTGATGCGGTAAACAACGTCTCAACATAATCCTCTTCACGTGTAGTCATAGCGGTGATGCCTCTGCCGCCGCGTCTCTGAGCCTTATACGTGTTTGCAGGCAAACGCTTGATATACCCCGCATGTGTAAGCGTGTAGACGCATTCCTCTTCGTCAATGAGATCTTCGATGTCAATCTCGTCTTCAACCATAGCAATCTCCGTGCGGCGCTCATCGCCGTATTTATCACGAATCTCTGTGAGTTCCTGCACCAAGATAGCATCCATCTCTTCTTGGCTTCCGAGCAACATCAAGAAGTACTCAATCTTTTTTTGAAGCTCTGCATATTCGTTTTCAATTTTCTCAATTTCAAGACCTTGCAAGCTTCGCAGGCGCATTTCCAAAATAGCCTGTGTCTGTGGTTCACTCAGCTCAAACCGCTCCATCAAACGCTCCTTGGCGTTGTCATAACTGGTGCGGATAATGCGGATTACTTCATCAATATTATTGCACGCAATACGCAATCCTTCCAAAATATGCGCACGTTCGCGAGCTTTTTTCAAATCATACTCTGTACGTCTGCGAATAATCTCACGCTGAAACGTAATATATTCGTCGAGCATCTGGCGCAGAGATAAAATACGCGGCTGAGTCTGGTCGTCTACGAGAGCGAGCATGACTATTGCAAAAGTCGTCTGCATTTGAGTTTGTGTAAACAGGCGGTTTAGTACAACCTGTGTGTTGGCATCACGTTTTAGCTCAATAACAACACGCATACCATCCCTGTCCGACTCATCACGCATCGCCTGTAAGCCTTCAATGCGCTTATTCTTAACGCACTCTGCGATAGATTCAAGCAATCTTGCCTTGTTTACCTGGTAAGGCAGCTCGGTGACAATGATTCTCTCTCTGTTTCCCGAAAATTCTTCAATCTCGGTTCTTGCGCGGACTCTAATCCTGCCTCTGCCTGTGGCATAAGCCGCTCTGATACCCGCTCTGCCCATGATTATGCCTCTGGTTGGGAAATCAGGTCCCGATATATGTTCCATAATATCGTCCAGCTCAGCATTGGGGTTATCCATGACACAGATAACCGCATTTATAACCTCGGTGAGATTATGCGGCGGAATGTTTGTAGTCATGCCGACGGCTATACCGCTTGAACCATTTACGAGCAAATTCGGAAATCTTGAAGGTAAAGTGCGCGGCTGTTTGCGTGTTTCATCATAGTTTGGATCCCACTCTACTGTTTCTTTTCCGATATCACGAAGCATTTCATCAGATATTTTCGACAGACGAGCTTCTGTATAGCGCATCGCCGCAGGCGGGTCGCCGTCAACAGAGCCGAAGTTTCCGTGTCCGGAAACTAGCATATACCGCATGGAAAAATCCTGAGCCATACGGACAAGCGCATCATAAATAGAGTCGTTACCATGTGGGTGATACCTACCCATGATGTCACCAACAGCAGTCGCCGCCTTACGAAATGGCTTATCGCTCGAGAGACCGCTCTCATGCATAGTATATAAAATGCGCCTGTGAATAGGCTTGAGACCGTCGCGCACATCAGGAAGAGCCCTGTCGATAATAACCGACATGGCATATGTGAGAAAGGAAGTTTCCATCTCCTCCTCAAGTGGCGCATTAACTATAATTTGCTCGGGAAAACTAATATCCCCTGTTTTCTCTTTCTTCGGCATAAACCAACCCCCGGCACTTCGTGCCACCCCCTTCTGGAGAAGGGGGAAATTTTAAATTTTGCAACCGGCAAGCAGATAAACTCACATATCTAAATTTATAGCATATTTTGCGTATTTCTCTATATACTCTTTTCGCGGCTCAACTTTTTCTCCCATCAAAACGGTGAAAACCTCGTCTGCCTGCAACGCATCTGTAAGCTCTATTCGTTTCAGCGTTCGGGTTTCGGGATTCATTGTTGTATCCCACAGTTCGTGTGCATCCATCTCTCCAAGACCTTTGTTGCGTGTGATGTCAACCTTACCTTTGCCGTCCTCTCCGCGCATTTCTTCAAGAGCCGTTTCAAGCTCGGTGTCATCTAAAACCCAGCGGATATTTTTACCTCTGGTGAGTTTAAACAGCGGCGGTTGCGCAGCGTAGACATAACCACCCTCTATAAGAGGACGCATAAAGCGGAAGAAAAATGTGAGTAAAAGTGTCCTGATATGGCTGCCGTCAACATCGGCATCAGCCATGATAATAACTTTGTGGTAACGGAGCTTTGACTCGTCAAAATCCTCACCTATACCCGCTCCGAGAGCAGTTATTACAGGGGTGAGTTTTTCGTTGCCATAGACTTTGTCCGCTCTGGCTTTTTCTACATTGAGCATTTTACCCCATAGCGGCAAAATCGCTTGAAAACGGCTGTCTCGTCCGCCCTTTGCACTACCGCCCGCACTGTCTCCCTCAACAATGTAAATTTCGGTAAGCGCAGGATTTCCCTCATTACAGTCGGCGAGCTTGCCCGGCAGCGACATACCTTCAAGTGCGTTTTTGCGCCTTATATTCTCTCTTGCTTTTCTTGCTGCCTCCCTTGCACGGGATGCCGTAAGAGCCTTATCTAAAATTGCACGTGCAACCGCCGGGTTTTCTTCCAAAAACGTAGCAAGTTTATCTGAAATGAGATTGTCAACAAATGTCCTCATCTCGCTGTTTCCGAGCTTTGATTTCGTCTGCCCTTCAAACTGGGCCTCCATGAGTCTGACGGAAATTATAGCCGTGACACCCTCTCTGCAATCTTCGCCGGATAGTTTATCATCGCCCTTTAGCAGATTTGTCTTTTTGCCGTAATCATTCAATACCCTTGTAAGAGCAGCCTTAAAGCCTGTCTCATGCATACCGCCGTCCGGTGTGTTGATGTTGTTTGCAAAACTGAGCAAAAATTCGTTGTAGACATCGCCGCAATACTGGAGCGCAATCTCAGCCGTAGAAGTCTCTCTTGCTTCAGAGAGGTAAATGACATTTTCATGCAGCGGTGTCTTATTTCTGTTGATGTAGGAAACAAACTCCCTGATTCCGCCCTCGTAATACATGGTGTCTTCCGCACTGTGCCCATCGCGCTCATCGCGCACAGTTATTCTGAGCCCGCCGTTTAGAAAAGCCTGCTCACGCATACGGGTGCGCAAGGTCTCATAGCTGAAAGTACAGTCGTCAAAAATTTCATTATCAGGTTTAAAAGTAACCTCCGTGCCGGATTTATCGGTATCGCCGACAACCGTTATTTTCTGTATGATATCGCCTCGAGAAAACCTCATCTCGTGAATCTTTCCATCTCTGTGAACGCGCACGTTAAGCCACTCGGAAAGCGCATTGACAACAGATGCGCCAACACCGTGCAAACCACCCGACACTTTGTAACCGCCTCCGCCAAACTTGCCGCCTGCGTGCAAAACGGTAAATACGACTTCAAGCGCAGATGTGCCCGTTTGCTCCTGTGTGTCAATAGGGATTCCGCGCCCGTTATCGACAACAGTGATAGTGCCGTCTGCTTCAATAATAACGGATACTTCATCACAAAATCCTGCGAGTGCTTCATCAATCGCGTTATCGACAATTTCGTACACAAGGTGGTGCAAGCCCGATGCCGATGTTGAACCAATATACATACCCGGACGCTTTCTGACGGCTTCCAAGCCCTCAAGCACCTGAATCTGCGAAGCATCATAGCTTCCGTCCGCCGCAGTCACTGCGGTATTATTTTCTAAAATCTCTCTGTTTGTCTCATCCGACATTATATTAAGTCCCTTCATTAAAAACTAATTGCATCAAATTAAATCTCACCAATGCGCTTAACCAAAGCTTGCGTTGATAGCTGCGATAAATGAATTTCCGTGTTGCTTTCGTTACTGCAAAGTATAAAAGCCCTCGGGAGTTCATCGGAAGCGCTTGAAACCAGACCGCTCTCTTGTGCGTTTTTGAGAAACTTGCGTGTTATAAACGAACTTGTCGTATTATCAAGATCAAAAAAACCAATAACATCTCTTTCCGAAACTACAACATTTTGTCCTAAATGTAAGTACATAACAACCTCTTATATTAAGTAAAAGCTGATTAAATTGCACGACCGTCTTCTATCTCTATGGTCTTTGCTCCACCACTAAATGTTGCAACCGCATCGTCACAGCAAGTTATGAAAACCTGCCCGTTTTCTATTCGCTCCAAAACAAAACTTTGGCGCTTCGGGTCTAGCTCTGAGAGAACGTCATCGAGAAGCAAAACCGGATATTCTCTTTTATCCTCATAGTGTATATCCCTTTCGGCAAGCTTTATTGAAACAGCTGCTGTTCGCGCTTGACCCTGCGAGGCAAATTTCCTTGCCGCTATCTTGTTTATGAAAATCTCTAAATCATCTTTATGCGCTCCCGAAAGGCATTGACCGCTGCGGATTTCCGCTATCTTGTGTTTTTCCTGGTGCAAAAGCAACTGAGGAAGCAACTCATCGGGCTTTTTATTGCTTGCATCCATACCACCCACTGTTTTGTAATTGATCTCAAGATATTCTCTGCCATCCGAAAAATCCTTATGTATAATTGAAGCTCGCTTTGAAAGTTCGCCGGCAAACGCCGCTCTGTAATAGATGAGTTTTGCACTGAGCTCTGCAAGCCTGAGGTTGTGGTCATCGAGTAATTCAAGCAAGCCAGGCTTCTCATGGTGGTCTTTTAGAATTCTCGTCTTATGGTCATACAAGCGGTTAAACTCCGAAAGCGTTGCATGATATGCAGGTCGTAACTGAGATAAGCAACTATCCATGAGCTTTCGTCTTACCGATGCGCCGTCTTTTATTATGGTCAAATCGTCCGGGCAAAAAAGCACCACTGTGAGTCGTCCCGTGAGCTCCGACCCCTTTTTTATTTTGACATCATTGACATAAAGTTCGCGGCGCCTGTCGCGTGAAAATCTCGCTTCAAGTTTTTGCTCTCGCTCACTTGAAACTATATCTGCCCTTATACTCGCACTTTGGAAATCAAAATTTATAAGTTCCTTATCTCCCACTGAGCGAAAAGTTCGCCCTGTTGCGAGATAATAGATCGCTTCAATGAGATTTGTTTTTCCCTGAGCATTTTTACCGCAAATAACATTAATTGCACTCAAAAATTCAACTGTACATTTTTGATAATTGCGAAAACAATCCAGATATAATCTTTCTACCGTCATACTTTATCATGCGCCTTAACCAGCAACATATTTTCTCCCACTTCAATTATACTTCCCGGTCTAATCTTGCGCCCTCTCTGCGTGCAAACTTCTTTGTCTACAACCACATCACCGGATGATATTAAATACTTAGCCTCTCCGCCTGTGGAAGCAATTGCGGAAAACTTGAGAAGCGAATCGAGTTTGATAAATTCTCCGTCTATATGTACCTTTTTTAAGCCTTTTAATTTAACCTTCATAGGCTTTTAATCTGACAGGGAGAATCATATACAGGAAGTTGTTTGAATCATCGGCGGGCGAAACAATACAAGGTGTGACCCCCGAATTGAGCTCAAGACTAACATTATCCGCAGGCGCAGCTTTAAGTGCATCGAGAATATATCTATCATTAAAACCAATTTCAAGACCTTCGCCATCACCGCTGATAATACACTCATCACTAGCCTTACCAAGCGCAGAAGCAGAGTAAAGCCTTAAAAGTCCCTCTTCAAAAATACATTTTACGGGACTCTTTAGTTTATCACTAATAATAAGTGAAACACGCTCAACAGCACCTATAAGTTCGTCTTTTTCAATAGTAAACTTGTACTTTGACTGAGAGGGAACCGAATTTTTATAGTTTAAAAATTCACCTGCAAGTCTGCCCGAAATTAATATAGTTTCATCAATATTGAAAATAATGTGTTTTGAACCAAGTGTGAGCTTGACCTTTTTATCCACCGAATCGGACAAAATTCTCTCCACCTCTCCGAGTGCAACACCCGGAACTACAAAACTATAATCCGGCACATCTGCATTATCAAGCGCTTCGCGGCGCAGTGCAAGCCTATATCCATCAACAGCCACTATTGTAAGCTCTCCCGCTTCTGTTTCAAAAAGCGCACCTGTGTGAATCGGGCGTGACTCATTATCACTGACTGCAAAGTTTGTCTGTGAAATCATTTTTTTTAGCGTGGATTGACTCAATTCAATAACATCATCACCGTCAACAGTCGGAAGCTCAGGATAGTCAGATGTTGGTGAACCAAGTATCTCAAAATCACTCATTTCACTACTTATTTTTGCAACCGACCCTGAATTAACCGACACGGTTACATATTGACCCGGGAGTTTTCTTATAATCTCACCAAATAGACGAGCGTTTAAAACAATACCTCCGGGAGATTCAACTTCAGCAGGTACAGATGTAACAATACCTGTTTTAAGGTCGTATCCTACTATTTTTAAATTGTCGTCTGCCGCCTCTAGTAACAACCCTTCAAGAAGCGGAACAGGGCTTTTTGCTACTGCGGCTCTTGCTGCAGTAAGTATAGAAGTAAGCAATAATAGTTTTTCACATGTAAATTTCATATTTACTCCCCTCAGTCTTAAAAAATAACATTTCTATATATGCAGTCTTAATAATAAAATATAAATAATATTATTATAGTAGTAATAGTAGTAGTAGCGAAAAATGTTGAAAAGTATAAATAGACAAGTTTTTTCAATGACTTACATTGTTTAAAGATTTTGTGCAAAAAGTAGTATAAATGTTAGTAAAATATTTTTATCAAATATTTCTACAGAAGATAACAAGAGTTAACAAAAAAATGTGGAAAACCTAAATGCTATCTGCCAGCATTAAGACCGGAATTGATGTTAGATGTAATATCTTTGATTATGTTTGAAAAATCACTGTCATCATTTATTTTCTTTTCAACTTTACGTACAGATGAAATAACTGTTGAGTGGTCACGGCCGAACACTCCGCCAATATCTTTGAGAGAAAGATTTGTGAGTTTACGAATAAGGTACATTGCAATTTGCCTTGCAAGCGCAGTATCAGCCACTCTACTTTGTCCTTTTATGTCGTCGGGTGTCTGCATAAAATATTTGGCAATTTCCTCAATAATGGTGTCGGTGGTGGGAATTAAATCTCTTTCGCCCTTAAACATATCTTTTAGACGCGCTTTGACTGTTTCAACGGTAATATCATCGTCCATCAAGTCTCTGTAAGCTATAATCATCTTGACTGCACCTTCAAGCTGGCGAACATTTGAATCAAGATTATCTGCAATATAGTTTGTGACATCATAAGGGAGTATAACACCGAGTTGAGCTGCTTTGTTTTTTATTATTGCGATTCGTAAATCTTTATCAGGCGGTTGAATATCCGCTATAAGCCCGGATTCAAAGCGTGTTTTAAGTCTGTCCTCAAGCGAATGAATTTCATTAGGAGGTCTGTCCGATGTAAAAACAATTTGCTTGCCAAGCTCAAAAAGCGTGTTATAAGTATTAAAATATTCTTCTTGTGTTGAAGCTCTGCCGGCGATGAATTGTATGTCGTCCATAAGAAAATAATCTGCGCCGCGGTACTTTTCGCGAAATTCGACGTTCTTACTGTGCCTTATTGCATCGACAAGCTCATCTGTAAACTCGCTGCCCTTTACATAAATTACCTTTAAATGGGGATAATTTGTTTCAACAGCCTGGCGAATAGCATAAAGCAAGTGGGTTTTGCCAAGTCCTGATTCCCCATGAATGAAAAGCGGATTGTAATTGTGCTTTTGGGTTATATCAGAAACAGCCAGAGCGGCAGCGTGCGCGAATTTATTTGAATTTCCGACAACAAAATGTTCAAAAGTATACTCGTCAATGCCTAAATAATTTGGTAAATCAGTGGCTTCGGTCATAGCCTTCAGACCTTCATCATCTAAAATAACAACCTCAAAGTCTGACGAGGAAAACATCTCATTAAGAGCGCTTCTTATTGTTCCTAAGAATCGTTCTTCCAGAACTTCCTTTTTGTATACCGTGGGTGTATGTATAAAAAGACGGCTACCGGAAAGCTCAACTGCGCTGCACTCGTCAAACCACGTTGTCATAGCTGTCTGGGTCAAGTCATTAGAGAGAATTTCCAAAACTTTTTCCCATAAATCGGTTGCGGAATTCATAAGAAAGTCCAAACCTTTCAAAGTTTTAATAAAATAACTTTCAAGTCGAACCATTGTATCAATTTTCGACAAAAAAAGCAAGAGAAAAAACCGCTGCGCACCATTTTCCGGTACACAGCGGACGTTCAACAAATGGTATGGTGTTAATAGCTAAAGGGCAAAGTACTTAACCTTCCATTGCACTAAGTTTGCGTGTGAGAACGCTTTTTCTGCGAGCGGCTTTGTTTTTATGAATAAGGTTCTTTGTCGCTGCGCGGTCAACAGTCTTAACAGCAACCTTATATGCTGCCTCGGCTGTGCTACGATCGCCCTCCGCAACAGCGGTATCAAACTTTTTAAGATTTGTTTTCATAACTGATTTTGCTGCTCTGTTCTTAGCAGTTTGCTTAGAAATAAGCTGTGCTCTTTTTGCTGATGATTTAATGTTTGCCATGCTTCTTCGCCACCTCCTGTCGAAAAGAGTGTAAAATTAAAGTCACGGGTGACATAATACCACTTCAAAACAGTAAATGCAAGCATTTTTTACAAACTCCGCACATAATGAAAAATATACTGCTGTGCAATGCCTGCATACGGGCTGAAAACAGTGGGGTCAAAATCAGGGCTGAAATGCTCGGAAAGCGCACGTTTCATCCATACATCAACAGGGAAAGAGTCGAGTAGCCCCAAACCAAAGAGCAATACACAATCTGCAACTTTGTTACCGACACCGCGAATTTTCAAAAGCTCCTTTCGAGCATCAGAAATTGAGCTCTGTGAAAGAGCTTCTAAATCAAGCGACCCGCCAGCCACAGCTCTTGCGGCACTGAGTATATAATCCGCCCTATAACCGCACCTCAGCGGAGCAAGGTCAGATTCATTAAGCGCACACAGCCTTTCGGCGGTCGGAAAGCTGTAATATAACCCTCCGTCAAACTCTATGGGCTTGCCAAAAAGACTGCAAAGTGCCTCCACAATTTTTTTTATCCTCGGGATATGATTGTTTTGCGAAATAATAAAGGAGCAGAGTGCCTCCCACTTATCTTGCCGTAAAATGCGGATACCTGCTCCATAAGCAGTAGCACGCCGCATAAAATCTGAAATGCCCAGCTTTTTACGTATCTTCTCATAATCACGACCAAGATCAAAATAGTCAAACCAAACAGAGTGAAATTCGTCCATAGTGCATGAGATAAAAATGCTGTGTTGCTCACGCCGCAGATGCAAGGCACGACCAAAGGCAACTCCTGTATAAACACCGCTTTCATCTGCATTCCATCGAAAGCACTGTCCGCACTCAAATATACCGTAGAGGTCAAAATCAGAAATCCCGACCATTTCAACCTCACCACCCCGGTCAATAAAGCTGCCGTTCATAATACGTATCCTCTTGCATTCATATTTTCAGAAGAATTTTGTAAATTAACTGACTACACGAACACATTACCATAAAACTAAGCAAAGTTTCAATAGACATTTTGCATGTAGTATGGCACACTACACATATTAACACTAACATACAGGAGCTGGTAACTATGAAGCAATTGATTCTCCTTTCCGATATGGAAGGTGTGTCCGGCATTTTTGAAAAAAACCATACGTGGAAACTAAATGGCCATGATGATTGGCGTGAAAATGGGCGCGACTGTATAACCTCAGATACTTTGGCGATTGTGAATGCCGCCATTGATTTTGGCATAGACGATATTTTGCTCTATGACGGACATTTCGCAGGAAACCCGGAATTTAATATAATACTGGAAAAACTTCCGCCCATTGTCCGAACTTTTGATGTCCCGGACAGGCGATTTTACTGGCGGCGTATTCGTGGACAAGCTGCGCAAAATCCCTTTGGGCTAATCACTTTCGGTCAACACGCCCGATACGGGGAGGACAATGCCTACTTTCCACATACTATCCAGTCCCCACCGATAAAGAACGTCTATTTTGATGGGAAACACATAGCTGAGATTGGTTCGGCAGTATTGAATTTTCATAATGTGCCTTACCTTGCAAATATTGGTTGCGAAGCTTCCATGAAAGAAGCTATGGAGTTATCGGATAAAATAATCACTATCCCCATAAAGAGCAAGGCAAATAAGTGGGAGCCATCTCCGAAAGAAACATATCCCATAATATATGAAGGTGTGATGAAAGCCTTATGCAACGCAAAAAATGCAACAGATATTAGCATAGGTAAGCCGCCACACCACTTTTCAATGGAACTATGCGATGGATTTGTGTTTGACACTGATGCTAAGATAAGCTGGAAAGGCACGGTCGGAAAAACTAAAGCCGAATGGGAAGCACCCTCCGTAGAAATCGGCTTAGAACTTTTTAACTATGTGCGCGAGCTTTTGTATGAAGATGTTTAAAAGCCGTTCCACGTTGCTATGCACCTGTAAATAGGTTGCCCTTCGCCGTGAAATTTCATCTCGTAGTCAGTCATCACACCACACGGGCCAAACTCGTGCAAGTTTCGTGAGACTTCCGATAAAATAAAACCTGAGCGGTCAAACTCAGTGAGCGAAAACTCAAAAAGAGCCAAATTGTCGGTCTTGAAGTGAATTTCTCCGCCATCACTCAAAACCGATTTATATAGCTCTAAAAAAGGCGATCCTGTGAGTCTGCGTTTTGCGTGTCTGCGCGCCGGCCAAGGGTCGCAAAAATTTATGTAAATACGCGAAACCTCGCCGTTATCAAAAAAAGCTGTCAAATCATCGGCAAGATTACATAAAAACCTTACGTTTTGAAGATTTTCGCTTAAAGCCCTTTCAAGAGCGATAACAAGAACATTATCAACCTTTTCAAGCGCAACAAGCAGTGCATCTTTATTTTCCTTTGCCGTCGCAACCGTAAAACTCCCTTTGCCACAGCCCAGCTCCAAGTGCAGCTTATCAGACCCAAACTGCGAAAGCCATCGCCCTTTAAGCGCCTGCGGCTCAGTCACAAGCAAAGAACCGCATCGCTCAATGCGTTTATTAAGATTAGGTTTTCTCCTCATTCTCATGCAGTTGGTCTCACCCTCCGCTCTATTGAATATCCCTGCCCGTTTTATCACTAGTGTAACATATTTAGATAACTGGACTTTGCCTATTTTGCATCAGAATAGCTGTATTTGTCAAGTAGTCACGTCCCCCAAACATACTGACAAAACTCGCAGTGACTGAGTGTTTTGAAAATTTCATGTTGACTTTTCCTAGGTTTTAAGTATAATGAAGGTGTGTAGAAATACACGGTAAATGCTCGCCGCACACCGGAGCGGGGTATAAGAAAAGGTTCGTCAAATATTCGCCGCACACCGGAGCGGGGTACAAAAAAAGGCTCGTAAATTCTGCCCCGCCGCCAGTATTGACGGCGGGGCATTTCATGGAGAAACAAATGAGTGACTTTGACATAAAACCAGGCTATGTTTACCACATAAAAAATTTGTATTTTGAAGTGGTGAAGGACGATAAACTTATGCGAAACAGCGAGGGAGGCTCATACCGCCCCACTTATTTTTGCCTAAAAGACGAAAAGACCGGGTTGCTCTGGGTTGTTCCCATGAGTAGTCGTGTGGACAAGTATCAGGCAATTATTGATAAAGACATGGGGTGTCACGGGAAATGCTTAAAAATTCATATTGGGGAATATGCGAACAAATCAAATGCTTTTTTATTTCAAAATATGTTTCCCATCTTGCCCAAATATATCAGCCACATACACACTATACAACAAAATCCCGTACCTGTCAGCCAACGCTTGCAAAAGGTTCTTGATAGAAAATTTAGAGAAGTTTTGCGTTTGCATAAACGCGGTGCTAAAGTGGTATTCCCGAACATTACCCGCCTTGAAAAACTTATGATGGACGAGCTGACCGCCGATACAGGATCTAAATAAGTCAATATTTAGGTTGCCCTTCGCCGTGAAATTTCAATGCGTTTACTAAGATTCGGTTTTCTCCTCATTCTCATGCAGCTAGCTTTTATTGCTTATCAAAGACTATCAAGCAAATTGTGGAAGATAGATTTTAACAACATGACTTTTTCCGAGCTTACAACGACAGTATTGTCATTATCAAATGTCATGCCCTGCTCGCCCATGAAGTCAATGCAATAAAGCAGTGTATAGAGCATTACCGCTTTTCTCTGACTGGAAGTTGCTTGCAACTCATCAAGCCAAAAATCAATATATTTCGTATCGGATTTCATGGCAAGTAATGACATATTTGTAAGCCCGACAGTTAGGAGAGAGTCGCCATAGCAAATTTCGTCAACATCAACAATGCCTACTAGTTTTCCGCTTTGGACAAGCACGTTTTTAGTCGTTATATCATCTAAAAACGCCAAAGGCTCGACATTCATTAAGTAATCTTTTTGCACGTCAATTGCTGCGAAAACATTATCACAAACGACGGTATCGAAAACGTTGTTTTTCGTTATTCTCTTACGTGACCTTTCGATAAGGCTTTCAAGAAATTCAATCCATGTATTGAATGAATTATAGCCATAACCGTACTCCTTGTTAGGCGGGAGAGTGGATATTTTCTTTTGGATTCCAACAAGGCTTTTGACAATCGTGCATTTTTGTAAATCGTCAAGCGTATGATATATCTCGCCCAAATCTTTGCCTAAAATATATGTCATTAAAACATAGTAAACATCTTTGTGTTGTCCGTGTTCCAAAATTTTAGGAACAGGTATTTCAAGCAGAGAGAGTTCGGAAAGCCATTTGATTGACCCCAAATAAAAGTGCTTGCTTTCTTCGCCTGTTATTCTCAAAACGTACTTCTCTGCTTTGGTTTCAACGTAATAAACATTATGGCAATATCCTATCGTAAAGCGAGAGACTTCCAGAGGCTCTAGTTTCAGTTCATCATGCAGAATATTCAGAGCAACATTTTTTCTTGTATCCGATTCGACAAACACGGTCTTACCCTCCGCTTCTCGCATAGCGTTTGCTTCTTTTTTCTGCGCAAAACACAAAATATTCGTCAATATCATGTATTTTCACTCCGCCGAAAATGGCGATAAACTTATTTTTGTACCAGTCTTTTCTCTTTGTAACCATAAACATTCTGCCGCCTATTTTCAGTCTGTTAAATCCCTTTTCAATAAAATGTTTCGGTACAGAAAAGTCTGCGTGATACGGAGGGTTTGACAAAATGAGCGTAAAATCTATGTCTTGAATATTTTCAAAGCCGTTGCTTTTAATTATTTTAACTCCACCTACACCGTTTTTCTCTGCGTTTTTCCTCGATAGTTCAAAGCTGTTTTTGTTTATATCGCTCATTACTATGTTTTCTTCACCGATGAGCTTTGCGGCATATATTCCAACAGCACCATAGCCGGAGCCCAAGTCCAGCACTTTATCCGCAGCGGTAAACTCAACAACGGATAACATCGCAAGTGTACCTTTGTCAATGCTCAGAGGCGAAAACACTGCATCATCAGTTTCAAAAGATAACTCTATGTTATTTATGCTCTCTGTAAACAATTTTTCTCACTTTCTTGTTAAAGTCAGTTCATAACCGATCGCATCAACATATTTGAGCAAGGTTCTTAATGTGGGGCTTTGCCTTTGCGCTGTACACGTTGGAAAAACTACGTAATATCAAGGAAAACGGGCACTTTACGAGGTGTCCGTTTTTGTTTGGGCGTGTTGTAAATAATGCTTATTCGCTACGCAGATTTCTTTTTAAATAAACCTTGTCTTTTAACTGGATTCCAGCTTCAAATATTGGTATATCATATTGTTCAAGCATGTAGTTTTCTATTCGATGAGAGAAAGAAAAGCCACAACGTTCGTAAAATGGAATGGCTAAGGGACCATCTCCTGTACCGACATACATAACCAAAGCCTTATCTTTATAATAATCAAATACATGCTTAACTAAACGAGTGCCATAGCCTTTATTTTGGAATTGTTCATACGTAGCTAAATTTTGAATTTCATAATTGCCATTACCTTCGTCTGTAACAACACAAACGCTCTTCAAATCATCATCATACAAAGCAAATAAAGTTCCTCTGTCTAAATATTTATCAATCATATACTCTTGATCAGCTAAGAGTAATAGGTCTAAAAAATCTTTTTTATTTTTGGTAATTATGACTATTTTCATTAGATTTCCCCCTCGGCAGAGCCCAGACAGGCGGTGCTAGGTTATTTGCCGCTTAAAGATATACTCAAAAATTTCGCCTTGTGAAAAACCAACGAGTTCCCACCCATCTTGACCAAGCTGATTAAAAGTTTTCAATAGACCTGTTCCATAATTTGCCGGGTTGCTACTTAACTTGACTGTTGTCTGTGTTTCCAAGTCAGCTAGCAAACACCCAAATTCATCAATGTAAAGCTCTAAATACTTATACTGAAATTTCAAAATCATTACCTCCATGTCAACAAAGATGTGTTTAGTCAAGTGTAGCAGAAAAATCTGAACAAATCCATAAAAACATATTCACAGTTTTACCACAGGCTTACCAATATCCTCTGCTGAGTTAGTAAACTGCCAACTGCTCTCCTTTTAATTTGAACCTTTTTTGTAACTTTGGAGTTTGAATTTCTCAATAATGCCTTTAAACGTTTCCGCTTGGCCGGAGAGTTTTTCGGCGGTAGAGGTTCCTTCTTGACTTAGGGCAGCATTGGCTTGGGTTACATGGCTTAACTCTGAAATCCCATTGCTTATTTGGGAAACACTTTCAATCTGCACCTTTGATGCTTCCACTACAGTGCTTACATTGTCGGAGATTTCCGTGATTTGCTTCGTCATGTATTCAAGACCTTTTGCGGTTTCGGCAGTTAAGCGCGCACCCTCGGAAGCGGTTTTAACTGATTCATCAATTAAGGCCGCTGTTTCTGTCGCTGCCGCTTTGCTTCTTGCCGCTAAATTACGAACTTCCTCGGCAACTACAGAAAAGCCTTTTCCGTGTTCGCCCGCTCTTGCTGCTTCCACAGCGGCGTTTAACGACAGCAAGTTTGTTTGAGATGCGATGTCTTCTATAACTTTTATGATTTTTGAAATATTTTCACTTGCCGAGTTTATATCATCCATTGCTTTTAATGTTTGCTGCATCATAGTAGCTTCTTTTCCGGCTCTGTCCTTTGCGTTGAGTGCAAGCTCGTTTGTTCTGATGGCGGCTTCTGCGTTTTTATTTGAGCTTGCTTCAACGTCCAGGATGACCGCATTTAGTTCGCTGTATGTTTGCGCCTGAGTGGTCGCACCTTGCGACAGGCTTGCGCTTACATCAAACATCTGCTTAGCGCTGTCGGAGACAAAAGTTGCCGTTACGCCAAAATCGGATAATATCCGATTGAAGTTTTGTATTATCATATTCAAAGAATCTTTTATTAGGTGCTCGCCCGTCTTTTCGTTGATACCAATGGTATCGGTTTTGGGTGCTCCTTCAAAAGGCGCAACACCTGTCCGTACATCCACATCCTCTTGCTGGTGATTTTGGACCATTTGGCCCGTTTGGTCAATCAACTCGTTTAGTATCGCCATTTCGCGGCGTTGTTCGGCTTCTCGCTCTTCTTTAATAGCATCTATTTCCCGCATGGTGTTGGTAAAAACCGCCGAGGCTTTGCACAGCGCGAAAATAAACATCCCTATTCCCCCGAGCGAGAAGGGTAGCGCGATGGGCATATCGGGAAATGTGAAATGAAAAACATCCATCACAGAAGTGAAAATAAACGCCACCACGCCGACAATCAACAAAGCCTGCCCTGTAGTCACTTTCCGTACCTTCATTGCAAAGCGAGAAGCGAGATAAATAATCGAAATCCCCAGGAACGCGAAAAAAACAAACAAAAGTACGCTGCTCATAAAAATGGTGTCAGCAAACAAATAAACCAAAATAAATCCGGTTGAAACGATGTACATAATTCGCAAAAATGTTTTATGTAAAACACCGGGGAATAAAGTCGAAATCGTGGCGACGATTAGCGCAGCTACTGCCGGAATGGAAATATACTCTATGCGAAACCGCATTTCCCAGCTTAACCAAGGGGCAAGCACATTAAAAACACGCCCCGTTGTTACGCCCATTCGCATAAACCACACAAGGCAAAACAGCGCACAGTACAAAATGCCAAGGTTGCTCTGGCTTCCGCGAAGCATATAGAAAAGCAGCAAGAACACAAGAAACAGCATAAAAAAGCTGCCCATAAAAATCGTTGTATGAAAGTCGCTCACCAATGCTTCATCAAAAAGAGCCGTACCCGCGCCCATTTTCCAATCGTGGTGGGTATCGCCCACACGATGAACAAAATTGGTGGACTGCTGCACTATTTCAATTACCCCGTCCACAGGTTGTACCGTGAAGGTAACGCGCCCCAAGCCTGCAAGCTTTTCATCTCGACTGCTTGCCGGCCGTCCCACCTCTTGAAGCAAGACCCCGTTTACATACAGCCTGTGCGACCAATAAATGGTGCGCCGCGAAAATGTATACCATCCATCGTCGGGTACAAGGATAACCAAGCGGCTGGTGACAAAATCCTCATCGGCTGTGCTGGCGATAATCGATTCATTTTCGCGCAGGGCAAACTCCGCCGGGGACAAAAGGGCGTTTGGAATAATCTGTGAATATCCTGCGAAATCAACATTGGAGTTTGTAAAATTAAAATTCTGCAAATCCCACATGCCGTTTTCGCTGTATACCGTTTGTGAAGGTATTGCCGAAGCATTGTTTAATAGCGCAAATACAATCAGCAAAACAAACGGCAAAGTCGCAATCGGTATTAATTTTATCGGATTAAATTTCATGTTCTCACCTTTTGTTCAAGAATTTGCCTACCTTCGTCAGCAAGGTTTCATGGGTCGCGGGCTTTACGATAAAATCATTCGCCCTGAGTTTTATCGCTCTCTCAAAACGCTCCCTCGAAGAATTTCCGGTTAAAAATATGATCGGCGTATCTACATGATAGGCTGAATCGCGGATTATTTCCGCTAATTCAAATCCATCCATGACCGGCATGTCTATATCCAATATGAAAAGGTCGGGTTTTTGCGCTGCCATTATTTTGATTGCAGTTTGGCCGTTTTGCGCACCGAATACCTTGTAGTGGGTTTTCAGTGCGCTACTTACAAATGATAAAATCTGCGGCATATCATCCACAGTCAGTATCTTTTTCGATAAATCTGTTCCTGCTGCCTTACGTAAGGCGGCGGAATGTGTTTCTCTGAGTTTTTGTACAGTCAATTCGAGTTCTTTGTATTTGAGGTTACTGCCCAACTCCATAAGCTCATAAAATGTGGCATCATTTGTATGTTTTGCCATATCCTCAACCAGACACGTTGCTTTATACGTAGAACCATCGCTAATAAGCTCGCTAATCGCTGCAAGATTTTTTAACATGTCCGCATGCATCTCGATACTGGTAGCCCCGAATCTTGCCTTTTTATCTGTTCCAAAACGCTGGCCGTTCTGCATTTCTATGGACAGGGAATTAAGGTCGGATATTAGCGCCCTTGTTGCTTTGGGGAGTCGATCCTTCCAGAGGTCAAAATCATACACAAATCTTAAAAGCCTTGTTACATTCGTTTCCAGGCCACAGGCATAGGCATCTTTCAGAAGCGGGAGCAGCTGCTCTAACCCGGCTTTCATGTCTAAATACTTTTTGTTAACTAAATCATCTTCAAGCTGTTCTGTTATTTTCGGTACAAGGTCTATAAACTTGTTAATGGCGGAATCAACGCTCTCGAAAGAAGCATTTCTCGGCACTATCAGCCCCGTTATATAATGGTAATAATTGCCGTCTACCAATGTACTCATAATGATTCCTCCTGTAATTTTATGATATTTGTCAGTGCGCCTTCGCAATCAAAGGATTCGAGCGAGATAATAATTTCGTTGAGCAATCTATCCGTTGCATCGCCATAGGTGAAAGCCGCACAGGGCAGCAGTGACCCCAGTGCAGCATCGCAGTCGAAAGATTCGGCGGCGGATTTCGCTTCGTCCAACGCATGAACAAGGGATGATTTGTCTTTGGCTATTTTCACCGCTTCTTCCGGCAATGCAGCGCTTATTTTCTTTTCCAGTTCAAGCAACCCAGCCTTAAAATGCGGATAGTTTTCTTCGCAATAAGCTGTGTTATTTTCAATACCGGCGCGTTCAAGCTGCGATGCAATATCCCCAAGCTCCGCCGCGCCTATATTTCGCAATACGCTTTTTAATCCGTGAACTTCTATGGTAAAATCTTCTATGTTACCTGCGGATACAAGACGGTCTATTTTATTAACTGTTTCGGGCAACAGCCGCGCCGTTAGCCTTACTGTGTCTACATATATATCAGAAAGTCCGCTCATAGCCTCCAGGGCAGAATCGACATCCAAGCCGGCTATGTTTTTCAAAGGCGAGATTGTATCGGTTACATCTAACCTTTGCGGCTCGTCTATACGTTCGTGGCTTCGCCTTGCTTTTTCAATAATCTCTTGCGGATATTTATCACGAATCCATTCGTTCAAAACAGCATCCAGTTGTCGTGTGTCAATAGGTTTTGATATAAAATCATCAAAACCTTTTTCAAGGAATATTTCTTTTTGCCCTATGATTGCATGTGCCGTTAGTGCGATAATCGGACGGATATACCCCATTTCCCGAAGATGCTCGGTGGTTTCAACACCATCCATTCCCGGCATCATCTGGTCCATGAATATGATGTCGTAGCTGTTCCCATTGTGTATTTTATCAAGCGCCTCGTAACCGCTTGCGGCTGTTTCGATGGTCAGTCCGTAGGGCTTCATTAAACCTTTCGCCACGAAAACATTGGCATCCACATCGTCAACAACCAACACCTTGCCGTATGGCATAAATTCACGCCGGATTTTTGCCCGCTGCATCGCACTTGTGAATTTGAAGTTTTGAAGGCTTTCAGCACGCTCTTCACCTAACACTTCGCCGTCTGCTGCTTGCTGAAGCAAATACACCTTAAACTCAGAACCCATACCCGGCTCACTACTTGCTTCTATTTTGCCGCTCATCATCTCCACAAGGTTTTTGGTAATGCTCATGCCAAGCCCTGTGCCTTCTGTTTTGCGGTTTGTCTCCCGGTTAAACATTGAATATTCATCATAAAGGGCGGAGAGTTGTTCATTTGTCATGCCTTGCCCTGTATCACGAATTGTGAATATTAACATTATGCCGCTGCCGCCGGATTCGGAATCAATCTCAAAGGTTACGCGCCCCTTGTCGGTATATTTAATAGCGTTGGAGAGTATATTGTTCAATATCTGTTTAATGCGGATTTCATCGCCTATCAGTGATAACGGCAAGGTTTCTGAAACCTTTACAACGAGTTCCAACGGTTTGTGGCCAATACGCATGGCATTGAGCCGCACGGTATCGTTAATAAAGCTTGCCGTATCATATTTAAGCGGCAGTAGTTCAAGCTTGCCGGATTCCACTTTTGACAAATCCAAGATGTCGTTAATAATCCCAAGCAGCATCTTGCCGGAGTTATGTATTCGACTCAGTGAATCCAATGCCTCAGGTGGATAATCCTGCTCTAACCCAATCTCAGAAATTCCTATAATGGCATTCATTGGTGTGCGGATTTCGTGGCTCATGGTAGCTAAAAAACTGCTTTTTGCCTTGTTGCTTTCCTCTGCGGTTTGTAATTTGCGTTCGGCCTCTTTGGCTTCCTCAACTTCACGCATGGTGCCGATTAAAACGGCTGTGGTCGTGCACAGTGCGAACAAAAGCATTGCCACACCCGTCATCTGAAAGGGAAGGGTAGTGATGGTACCGGCGAACGTATTGTAAAATGCATCGTGGACTGCGGATATTAAAAACAACGAAACGCCCAGCAGGAACAGCTGTTGCCCCATATTTGCCTTGCGTACTGCACTGCCCAAGCGGATAAAGGTGAAGATAATCCCCAATCCGTAGACCAAGTAGACCGCATAAAGGGCATAGCTCATAAATAGAGTGTCGGCAAAGAGGAACAAGGTGACGAAACATGCCGTAACAATGTTAACAAAACGCAAAAAAATCTTTGGCAGCAGTTTTGGGAAAAGCGTGGAGATAATGGCACAAACCAGCGCAGCGGCAAGGG